>Ga0256830_1000016_pt1 | contig 161989 bp, 147 predicted proteins | sample 128326metaG_FD_190537 | JGI IMG/M metagenome (GOLD analysis project Ga0256830, IMG submission 190537) | Hydrothermal vent microbial communities from Lau Basin, Pacific Ocean - 128-326 | ecosystem: Environmental > Aquatic > Marine > Hydrothermal vents | place: Pacific Ocean: Lau Basin...
TTCTGGACCGCCTCGAGCTGTTTCTCACACTTCAGACAGAGATATTCATAGATGGGCATGACCGTCACCTCCTGCAGAGATTTCCTCATTGAATATAATAAATCCGGTGGTTTCCTGTCAATTCCCCCTCACCGGCGCCAAGAGGCGCCACATAGCGGCGGCATTCACTCCCGGACGGGAGATACAGCGGACAGGGACGTGCGGAGGACCTTGATCCTGTGCGCTTGACCAATTCAGCGCCTGATAGTATACTTAATAAACGTGACAATCTGCCGGGGGCCGGGAGAGAGACGCTCGACAAGAGACCGTGACGCCTGTAACGCCTGAAATCAGAAGCACACTCACGTACAAGGAAAGAGAGGATCCCGATGTCAGACTTCTACCAGACAGGGTTGATAGCAACCTTCCACAAACTCGGGCCGCTCAACCTCGAAAAGCTCGAGGCGGAGCTGCTGTGGCACAGTCAGGACAGACCCATAGCGCTCGTCCTTCCGTCCCTCTTTTCCGAGATCGAGGGCGACGCCCTCAAATCCATAATCAGGGAACTGAAAGAGGTGAGATACATAGCCGAGGTCGTCGTCACGCTCGGCCCATGCACCAGGGAGGAGTTTCAGAAGGCGAAGGAGTTCTTCTCCGTCCTGCCCCAGAAGACCACGATCATCTGGAACAACGGCGCGAGGGTGGCGGATGTTTACAGGGATATCGAGGAGGCACGGCTGCCGCTCGGGGAGCCCGGAAAGGGCAAGTCGGCATGGATGGCCTACGGCTACGTCCTCGCCCGCAGGGAACCGAGGGTGATCGTCCTGCACGACTGCGACATCGTCACTTACAGGAGGGACCTGCTGGCACGGCTCTGCTACCCGGTGGTGAACCCGAACCTCGACTATGAGTTCTGCAAGGGCTACTACAGCCGCGTGACAGACAGGCTCCACGGAAGGGTCACGAGGCTTCTCGTCTTCCCCCTCATAAGGGCCCTCCAGAAGATCATCGGCTTTACGCCGTTGCTCGTATACTTCGACAGCTTCCGGTATCCGCTCGCCGGGGAGTTCTCGATGAACGTGGAGCTTGCAAGGGTCATCAGGATCCCCGCCGACTGGGGACTCGAGATCGGAGTGCTCGCAGAGGTGCACAGGAACTCGGCTACCAGGAGGATATGCCAGGTGGACATCGCTGAAAACTACGAGCACAAACACCAGGAACTCTCTCCTGACGACGCCTCCAAGGGACTCATGAAGATGTGCATAGACATCTGCAAGTCCCTCTTCAGGACGCTCGCCTCCGAGGGGGTCGTCTTCTCAGAGGGCTTCTTCAAGGCGCTGATCGCCACATATGTCCGTACCGCGCAGGACATGCTCAAGCGGTTCGAGGACGACGCAGCGATAAACGGCCTCTTCTTCGACCGCCATGCCGAGAGCCTCGCGGTGGAGACCTTCACCAACGGCATAAAGATCGCTGCGGAAATCATAATGAAGGACCCGCTCGGAGTCCCGCTGATTCCGAGCTGGGACAGGGTCACCTCGGCCATTCCCGACATACTCAACAAGCTCAAGGAGGCCGTGGAAGAGGACAACAGACTATGAACCCCGGTGAAAGACGAGGAGGTATCATGAAGGCTGTAGAGACGGCGGTCAAGATGGAGGAGGACGCCATAAGGTTCTATTCCGAGGCTGCCGAGAAGACGGCGCATCCGTTCGGAAAGAAGATGTTCGAGTCTTTTTCATTAGACGAGAAGAGACACCTCGATATGCTCAAAGAGATACTCGACGGTCACGGCATCGACATCAGGCAGGTCGACCCGGCTGAGGCGGTGAGGTCCATCTTCGACACCCTCAAATCCGAGATGATGGAGAGGGTGGAAGCCACGACCGACGAGATAAACGCCCTGAAGCTCGCCATAGAGATGGAGAGAAAGGGTTACGAGTTCTACAAGGAGACGGCTGCCGGCACATCAGACGAGGGGGAAAAGGCCCTGTTTCAGAGGCTCGCCAAGGAAGAGGAAAAGCACTTCGATATCCTGCAGAACACCTATGCCTTCCTCACGGACACCGGAAACTGGTTCATGTGGGAAGAACAGGCCATCGTAGACGGCGGAACACCCTGGGCCTGACAGGCCCGCTCAGCGCGGAGTCGTCGAACCGCGGGATGCGTGAACCCGCCCTACTTCAGCCCGAGCACATCGAGCATGTCGTAGAGACCGGCGCTGCGTCCGTAGACCCAGAGGGCAGCCCTCACTGCGCCGGCTGCAAATGTGTCCCTGCTTGAGGCCCTGTGGACGATCTCTATCCTCTCGCCTGTTCCGGCAAACATGACGGTATGCTCGCCCACGATGTCACCGCCCCTGACGGTCTGTATGCCGATCTCCTTTCTGCCCCGCTCACCGATCAGTCCCTTCCGTGCATATATGGCGACCTCGTCGAGGTTCCTGCCGAGGGCGCCGGCCACCACCTCGGCCAGCCTGATCGCTGTACCGCTCGGCGCGTCTTTCTTCATCCTGTGGTGGGCCTCGATTATCTCTATGTCATAGTCGTCACCAAGGACCGTGGCGACATCCCTCAGGACCTTGAAGAGGAGGTTCACGCCGACGGACATGTTCGGCGCCATGACGCAGGGTATGCTCCGCACGAGTGCGCTGATCTCCTGGAGGTCCTCCTTGCCGAAGCCCGTCGTCCCTATGACCATGGCCTTGCCCTTCTCAGAGGCAACCCTCAGGTTCTGGATCGTCGATCCCACCGACGTGAAGTCGATCACAACGTCGGTCCTGTCTATCACATCCTCTATCCTGTCGCCTATGACGATGCCGGTCTCACCCCTGCCTATGACAGGACCGATATCCTGCCCGACCTTTTCGTGTCCCTTGCGTTCGATCACGCCGGCAACGTTCACCTCCGGGTGTTCCATGCAGAGGGCGGTGATCCTGCTTCCCATCCTTCCGGCAGCGCCTGCAACAGTCACATTTATCATCGTCTTCTTCCTCCTCCGTCAAGGGTTTAGGGTCAACTATCATAACAAATATCCTTTTGTCATGGAAAGCTCTCTCAACCGGACTCGCCGAGGCGAAATCAAGGTTTCCCGGCACGGAAACGATGACTCCTTCAGAATCATAAAACTACCGGACGGTTAATGTTAAAATACCGGGATGACCGAGAAGAACAGACCCTTTCCCGCCCTCTACGTCAGGGATTTCCGGCTCTTCTGGATCGCCCAGGTGATATCACTCTCGGGGTCCTGGATGCACCAGATGGCGCAGGGTTGGCTCATTTACCAGCTGACACGCTCGCCCCTCTATCTCGGCATAGCCGGAGCCGCCCTGACGCTGCCGGTGCTCGCCTTCACGCTCTTCGGAGGCATCATCGCCGACAGGTATTCGAAGAGGGACATCCTGACCGTCACCCAGACCCTGAGCATCCTCCCTCCCCTTGTGCTCGGGACCCTGACATATACCGGAACGGTCAACGTCTGGCACGCGATCATCACGGCCTTCGTCATCGGCACCATCAATGCCTTTGACATCCCCGCCAGGCAGTCCTTCCTCGTCGAGATGGTCGGCAAGGGCCACCTGCTGAACGCCATAGCCCTCAGCTCAGCGGCCTTCAACGGTGCGCGCGTGCTCGGCCCACTCGCCGCAGGGCTCATAATCTCATGGGCCGGCCTCCCGGCGTGTTTCTACATAAACGCCCTCAGCTTCATTCCCGTGATCCTCGCCCTGAGGATGATGACCATAAAGGGAACCGCCGGGACCGGCGGTTCGAGGGGTTTCTTCGGCGAGTTCAAGGAGGGCATCCACTTCATCCTGAAACAGAAGGAGATACTCGCCATGATCCTGACCATAACGGTCTTCAGCCTATTCGGCATACCCTTCAGCCAGTTCTTTCCGGTCTTTGCAGAGGAGATACTGGGGGTGGGGGCGAGGGGGCTCGGCTACCTGATGGGCGCTGCCGGTGCCGGCGCGTTCTCTGCAGCCATGATGATCGCCTTCAGGGGCAAGCTGAGGAATCCCAAGAGGTACATGTCCGCGGCAGCCTTAATGTTCCCTGCAGCACTCATAGTCTTCTCGCTTAGCAGGTCGTTTCCGCTCTCCGTCGTCACACTCGTCGCATCCGGATGGGCCGCGGTGAGCTTCCTCGCCACTGCGAACAGCTCCATACAGTTGAGCGTGCGTGACGGTCTCAGGGGAAGGGTGATGAGCGTATACTCCCTCGTCTTCCTCGGCATGGCGCCGGTTGGCAGCGCCGTGATAGGCTATGTCGCCGACAGGATAGGCACCCCCCAGGCACTGACCGCTGCCGGAACAGCCTGCCTCCTTGCAGGAGGCCTCTTCTTCATGAGGACGAGTCGATGGTGAACCGGCACGCCGTCCGGCCCAACGGACGGCCCCTCTCAGCCCCCCGCCGCCAGCCTGTCGAGGGCCTCGCTGGCCGCCCTCATCTGTGCCTCCTTCTTGCTCCTGCCCCTTCCTCTGCCCAGGCACTCACCTCCCACCAGCACCTCCACGGTGAAGGTCTTGTTGTGCTCCTCTCCCTCTTCCTTAACCACGCGGTACTCCGGCAGGGTGCCGTAAACGTCCTGGGTGAGTTCCTGGAGTTCGGTCTTGTAGTCGTGCGACTTGCGCGTCCTTATGGTATTCTCGATAATATCGCCGAGCACATGGAGTATGACCCTCCTGGCAACGTAGTAGTCGCTGTCGATGAATACGGCCCCGACCACCGCCTCGATGGCGTCGGCGAGTATGTTTTCCTTGTCCCTGCCGCCTGAGGCCTCCTCTCCCTTTCCGAGCCTCAGCACCCTGCCGAGGTCGAGCCCGCGCGCCGCCTCCGAGAGGACGGGCCTCGAGACGAGGAAGGACTTGAGCTTGGCCATCTCCGACTCCGAGAGCGTCTCCTCCACCCTGAAGAGCTCCTCGACCACGGCGAGCCCGAGCACCGCGTCTCCGAGGAACTCGAGCCTCTCGTTGTACGTGGGGGCCTCGTCAGGGTGCTCGTTGGAGTAGGAGCTGTGAGTAACAGCCTCTACGAGCAGGGATGTGTCTTGAAACGTATAGTCGAGTGCAGACTCAAGCTTCTTCAAACTTCTTGAGAAGGAGGCAGGCATTCGTTCCACCGAATCCAAAGGAATTTGAGAGTGCATAGTTGACGGTTCTCTCGCGGCAGGTGTGTGAGGCGTAGTCGAGGTCGCACTGGGGGTCCGGATTATCGAGGTTTATGGTCGGGGGTATCATGTCATGGAGGACGCTGAGCGCACTGATGGCGGCCTCTACACCCCCGGCTGCGCCAAGGAGATGTCCGGTCATCGACTTGGTGGAACTCACCACCAACTCGTATGCGTGTTCACCGAAGACCGTCTTGATCGCCTCTGTCTCCACCTCGTCGTTGAACTTCGTCGAGGTGCCGTGGGCGTTTATGTAGTCCACCACGTCAGGAGGGACACCTGCGTCGTCGAGGGTCGCCCTCATGCACCTCACGGCCCCCTCGCCTCCGGGCGCAGGGGACGTGATATGGTAGGCGTCACCCGTCATGCCGTACCCGACCACCTCAGCGTATATCTTTGCTCCCCGCTCGACCGCGCTGTCGAGGCTCTCCAGTATCACAATGCCGGCGCCCTCTCCCATGACAAAGCCGTCCCTGTCACGGTCGAAGGGCCTGCTCGCCTTTTCAGGTTCGTCGTTCCTCCTCGACAGCGCCTTCATGACAGCAAAACCGACCATCCCGAGCGGTGCGATCACCGCCTCCGTGCCACCGGCGATCATGACGTCGGCCTCTCCTCGCTGGACGATCCTGAAGGCGTCGCCTATTGCATGCGTACCCGTGGCACACGCCGTACAGACTGCGGAGTTCGGCCCCTTGGCCCCGAACATCATCGAGACCCTGCCGGCGGCGAGGTTTATGATCAGCATGGGAATGAAGAAGGGTGTCACGCGCCTGTATCCCTTCTCGAGCAGTGCCTGGTGATAGTGCTCGATAGCGGGAAGCCCCCCGATGCCTGAGCCGATAACCACGCCGACCCGCTCGGCGTTGGCATCCGTGATCCTCAGCCCGGAGTCGTCCACGGCCATCTGCGAGGCCGCAATCGCAAAGTGTATGAAACGGTCCATCTTCTTGATCTCTTTATGCTCTATATAGTCGGCGGGATCAAAACCCTTCACCTCACCGGCGATATGGACCGGCAGCGAGGACGAATCGAACGACGTGATGGTCCCGATACCGGACCTGCCCTCGAGCAGGGCAGACCAGTTCTCCTCCACGCCGATACCGAGCGGGGTTACGAGGCCGAGGCCTGTTATGACGACCCTGCGGGGTTCCATTCAGCCCTGGCTCTTGTTCTTTATGTAGTCTATCGCATCCTGGACCTTCAGTATCTTCTCCGCGTCCTCATCCGGTATCTCGATCCCGAACGTCTCCTCAAAGGCCATGACGAGTTCGACAGTATCGAGAGAGTCGGCACCAAGGTCCTCCACGAACGATGCCGTCGGTGTCACCTGTGCAATGTCAACGCCAAGCTGGTTTGCTATAAGTTCTTTTACTTTCTCATCTACCATCTCACAACCTCCAAAAGTATAAGTTTAAGAACCGAACCGTACCTCTCTTCGGCCCACGGCTTGTCCAGGCACAAAGCGCCTGATATCGTGAAAACGCGATCGCAACACCTTACATGTACATGCCGCCGTTGACGTGAACGACCTGGCCGGTTATGTAACCGGCTTCAGGAGAGGCGAGAAAGGCCACTGCAGCAGCAACGTCCTGAGTGGTTCCCATCCTTCCCATCGGAATCGCCTTCAGCATCTCCTCCTTGACGTTGTCGGGAAGTTTCTCGGTCATGGCGGTAGCTATAAAGCCCGGGGCCACTGCATTCGACGTTATCCCCCTGCCGGCATACTCCTTTGCGATGGTCTTGGTCAATCCGACTATGCCGGCCTTCGAAGCGGAATAGTTGGCCTGGCCGGGGTTGCCCATGAAAGCGACGACCGATGCGATGTTGACGATCCTGCCGTAGCGTCTCTTCGACATTATCTTCACCGCCTCCTTGGAGCAGAGGAAGACGCTCTTGAGGTTGACGTCAATGACGCTGTCCCAGTCTTCTTCCTTCATCCTAAGCAGCAGGGCGTCACGCGTGATGCCAGCGTTGTTGACGAGGATATCCAGTCCGCCGAACTCCTTCACCACAGTGCCGAACATCTCCTTGACACTGTCGGCGTTCGAGACATCTGCAACCACAGGAACCGCCCTCACGCCCTTGGCCGCGAGGGTGCCGGCAACAGCCCCGGCATCCTCTGCACCAAGGTCTACGACGGCTATATCGACACCGAGGCCTGCAAGGCTCTCGGCTATGGCCTGTCCGATGCCCCTGCCAGCGCCCGTGACCACGGCCACCTGTCCCTTGTAATCCATATTCCTCCCCCTTCCCTTTCGTGACGAACGGACCACGGCTTCCCGGGGGCCCGCTTGTCAGCATCTCCGTCCGGCATCCATTTTAACAGAGTCAAGTTATCTTTTCCAAGCCCTGCTTCGTAACACTGGGACATCACCGCCTGGAGAGACGCCGGCGTGCGTGCCTCACGAGATTGTTTTTTCGTGACGTGTATTATACTCCAAACACGCGTAAAATAACAAAAACCCGGGGCCCCTCCTTGACAGGACGTCCGTGTTAAATCTTAATATATAAAATGCCGGGAGATCTCTACACCCCATTGAGAGCAAAGGCCTCCGAGATAGCCGCCTCACAGGGTGAGCCTTCCTTCTACAGGGTCTTCAAGAGAGAGCTGCAGGAGTCGCTCCGGCTCCTCAAGGAGAACGTGCTGTTGAGGCAGTGCATACGGCACATCGACATAGTCCAGGAGGAGATGGGGCACGGTTATGAGCACTCGAAGGCGGTCGCCGTGGATGCGGGTGCCTTGGTGAGGATAGAGGCGAGGAGCATGGTCATCCCCGAAGAGATGATCGAGAAGCTGATCGTCACGGCTCATGTGTCGGGGCTCCTGCACGACATAAAGCGTGGAGGCGAGGACCACGCCGTGGCAGGCAGTGAAGAGGCGAAGAAGATACTCGTCTGCTCGGGCATAGAGAGCAGGTTCAAGCGCTACATCGCCGTGGCCATAAGAAACCACGAGGCGTTCAAGACGGTCGTCCCGCCCGAGGACGAGTATGGAAGACTGGTGAGCAATGCCCTCTACGATGCAGACAAGTTCCGTTGGGGACAGGAAAACTTCACGAAGACCGTCTGGGACATGCTCGAGTTCGGCAACGTACCCCCTGAGGACTTTCTCGAGAACTACGACAAGGGCATCGACTACATCAAGCGCATTAAGAAGACCTTCAGGACTCCCACGGGCCGCAGGTACGGTCCGGAGATTATCGATATGGGACTTCAGATCGGCGAGGTGATATATGCCGAGTTGAAGGAGAGCCTCGGAAGGTAGCTCACGCCTCCTTCCTCGGGTACGTGTACTCTCCGAAGAGGACTCCCTTGAGCCACTTGTGGGCGAACCTCAGCAACTCCGCCTCGTCATCCCTTATCATCTCCACCGTCGCCCTATCCACATCGTAGAGGTCGAGGAATCTGCTCTCGAAGACGAACTTCCTGAAGCTGTCCATGTCGAAGCTGCCGAGCATGTATAGCCGCTGGCTCTTTTCGTCCGGCTCGACACCGGCCGCGCGCAGCTTCTTGTTTAGGACTATATCGAACCAGTCCTTGTTCATGAGGTCGTAACGGTCTATCTCCTGCGACTCCCTCCACGTCTGAACACTCCACTCCCTCTCCTCCTCGAAGCCCTTGCAGAACGGCTCCCTGATCGTGAAGTAGAAGTCGCCGCCCTCGATCCCGTCGCCCTTGAGGAAGCCGAGCCCGATGGGATAGTACCTGCATACGAGGGGCCTGTCCGTATAGATGTTGCAGCCGTCTTCTCCGACGAAGGGGCACCTGCCGTCCTCGGTCATGTTCAGCAGGAAGAAGGGCAGCTTGGTCTTCTTCAGGTCCACGATCCTCGTATACAACGACAGGAACTCCGCCGAGGTAATGCCGAGCCTGTTCTTGATCCTCAGCACGTCGTAAGGCGTGAGGAAGACCGTGATCTTCCCGCAGCACGACCTGAAGCATTCGAGTCCCTTGTCGCACGAGAACCTGAACTTGCTGTCGAGCGTCATCCTGACGGGCTCGATGGGATTCTTGTCCTGATGCTTACCAGCCTCTTCTTCCATAAATCGACTCCCTTCCTGAGCAGACTCTCCCCCGGACAGTGCCGGGAGCGGCAAAGGCAGCATTATAATAGCTCAACCGGAACAGAATTTTCCAATCAGTTCCTTTACCGCCCTGTTCCAGCCCACCGGTCCCACGCCCTCGGCCCTGATCACGCCGGGGAGTGAAATCCTGTGGTCGTAGTGACCACCCGGCTTCTGGACGATCACGGCGACATCCACCGACTCGAGCATCGGGACGTCGTTGGGGCTGTCACCGAGGGCTACGGTCCTGACCTCTCCCAACTCCCTCCTGTACAGCCCGATCAGGATTCTGACCGCCTTGCCCTTGTCGTTGTCTCCAAGCAGGTGGTAGTACTTGCCGACCGTAAAGTTGAGGCCGAGCGATGCTATGGCGCTCCTCAGCCGGTCCTCGTCCGTACCGTTCTCCACGACGAACGGTTCGTCGAAGTCCCTCTCCTTCGACAGCTCCGCCTCCTCGGGGCTCAGTCCGGTGAGGGCCACGATCTCCTCAACGCTCATGTCCCCGAAACCCTTCACCCTGAAGCCCATCTCCCTGAGCCTCGCAAGCCCGTCCCTGAGCTCGCCGTACGCCTTCCCGACGGTTATGACGCGATACCCGTCGTCGTGCCTGACGCCGGCCTCCGGCGACTTCGTGAAGTATCCCTCCGGGATGAATATACCCCCTCCGTTTTCAGAGACGAAGGGGTCCCGGTTCGAGAGGCGCTCCCTGTAAAGCTCTATCTCCCGCCTCGTCTTGCTCGAACAGATGACGAGGGGGATACCTCCCTGCTTGACGAGCTCGAGGGCCTCCGACGCCTCACCGAAAGAGTAGTCGTCATAGCTCAGCAGCGTGCCGTCGAGATCGGTGAATATGACCATCTTGCCGCACATAAAACCTCCCCTAAAAAGGCCCGGGGGCCGAGCACAGCAGCCCGCGCCTTCGATCTATCAGTCATCGAGTAATCGGCCGGAGTCCGCAGAAACAAACAGGGGGTCTGAAATGGCGTGGATGTCTCAGCGCCTGATGACGATCTGTATGTCCATCACGTTCGTACCGGTGGGCCCGGTGACGAGAAGCCCCCCGACCTGCTTGAAGAAGCTGTAAGAGTCATTCTCGGCAAGGCAGCTCTCGGGTGAGAGCCCCAGCGCCCTCGCCCTCGGCACGGTCTCACCGTCCACGACCGCACCGGCGGCGTCGGTAGGGCCGTCTGTGCCGTCCGTCCCGGCAGACAGGAGGGCAATCCCTTCTGTCCCCTCTATCTCCATAGCGAATGCGAGGGCGAACTCGAGGTTCCTGCCGCCGAGCCCGCTGCCCCTGACCGTCACGGTCGTCTCTCCGCCGGATATGTAGCAGGCCTTCCCTGCCGCGCCCCTGCCCGTGATCTCCCCGTAAAGCCGTCTTGCGGCCTCCCGCGCCTCGCCCGAGAGGGAATCGGTGAGGATCTCCGCACTGTAGCCCAGGGCTGAGGCCTCCTGTGCGGCGGCCTCGAGGGCGATCCTGTTGCTGCCTATGATGATGTTTTCGACCCTGCTGAATACCTCGCTGTCAGAGGTGGGGGTGTCCGGCACCCTCCCCTCGACACCGTCCTCGATAATCTCAAGGACACCCCTGGGGACACTCTTCCTGAGGCCGTATCTCTCGATCACGTTCAGGGCGTCGAGATAGGTGGTCTCATCCGGCGCGGTCGGACCTGACGCGATCACATCGAGCCGGTCTCCTATGACGTCGGAGAGTATCAGCGAGACCGTCCTCGACGGATAGAGCGTCTCGGCCAGCCTCCCGCCCTTCACCGCGGATATGTGCTTCCGCACCGTGTTGAGCTCGAATATGTCCGCCCCGGCACTGAGCAGGAGTGCTGTGACCTCCTGCTTCTCCTCGAGGCTGATTCCCTCGAGCGGACTGACGAGCAGGGCCGAACCTCCTCCTGAAATGAGGCATACGTTCAGGTCAGCGGCAGACGACGTCCGTGCGACCTCCCTGATCCTCTCGGTCCCCCTGAGCCCGTTAAGGTCCGGGATCGGGTGCCCGGCCTCTATTACCTCGGTCTCTCTCAACGGTACCGAGTGGCCGTACTTGGTTATCACCACGGACGTGGATATGAGGCCATCGAGGGCCTCTTCGGCCGCCTGAGCCATACGCGCCGAGGCCTTTCCGAAACCGAGGACGTTCAGCCTGCCCTCGGGCCGGCCCGCTGAACTCAAGAGCTCCGCCAGCCGCCTCGAGGTCGCGAGGTAGGGGTCCACGGCCCTGAGCGCGCTGAAGAAGACCCTCTCCAGCTCTTCCCTGTAACCCGGAAACATGGCTCTATTTTATACAGCCTCCCCTGAAATACTCAAACCCGCCACTCCTTCAGGAGGACCGTTCACGAAAACACCGCGGCACGGCCGTGCAGTTTCAATTTCCGGCGGCATAACTGCTATAATCTAATGATGATCGAAGCGATAATACTCGGGATAGTGCAGGGACTCACCGAGTTCCTGCCTGTGAGCAGCACCGCCCACCTGATCCTGATACCGGAGTTCCTGGGCTGGCAAGGAGACATCAGCACCCTCACCTACGACATCGCGCTCCATGGCGGTACCCTGCTCGCCCTCCTGGTATACTTCAGGAAACAGTGGTTGAGCCTCCTCACCGCGGAGAGGCCACTGCTTTTGAATATCGTGATAGCCACGATCCCTGCGGGAGCCGCCGGCATCCTGTTCAAGGATGCTGTCTCTACGACACTGAGGAGTTCCTACGTAATAGCGGCATCGCTCATCGCTGTCGGCGTGGTAATGCTCCTGGCCGAGAGGAACAGGCCCCGTAGGGGTTTCGCCTCCATAGGGACTAAGGATGCCTTGGCGATCGGCCTTGCTCAGGCAGTGGCCCTGATTCCCGGTGTGTCGAGGTCGGGCATAACCATCTCGGCCGGCCTGTTCGGGGGGATCGAGAGGGAGGCGTCCGCCCGGTTTTCGTTCCTGCTCTCCATGCCCGTCATCGCCGGAGCCACACTACTTGAGGGCGTTCACCTGCTGAGGAACCAGGCCGACTACGACCTGAGCCTCTTCGCCGCCGGCTTCGCAGCGTCTGCCGTCACCGGGTTCATCACCATAAAGTTCCTCCTGTGGTTCTTCAGGCGGTTCAGCCTCCGAACCTTTGTTTACTACAGGTTCGCCCTTGCTGGTATAATAATCATCAGTTACTTGCTGCAGAAATCGTCTGCATGAAAAGGGTTCAGACCACTGATCGCAGACCATGGCCGAGGGAGCAAGAAGAATAAAAGAGGAAGTGCTTGGAGTCGTAGTAACACTGCTCGGCGTATACATCACGCTGAGCCTCTTCAGCTACTCCAAGTGGGACCCCTCGCTCTTCACTCACAGCCGGGAACCCGCCAAGAACTACGGCGGGATAATCGGCTCCTACATCTCCGACTTCCTTATCAGCCTCCTCGGCTACACGTCCTACGCGATCCCGCTCTTCCTCGTCCTGTACGGGATCAAGAGACTGCTTGGCAGGCGGAAGAGGAAGGAGCTGCTGGCAGGGCTACCGATGTTTCTCGTATCAGCCCCTGTACTCCTGTCGCTGATGTCGAAGACCTTCGACCTGAACGGTCCGAGTTACGGCGGGTTGTGGGGCGAGGAGGCATCCCTGTTGCTCCGGATGCTCTTCTCTTTACCCGGGGCCTACATATTCACGCTCTCCGTCTTCTTCTCCTCCCTCATCATACTGAGCCCCGTCTCCGCTCCTGATGCATTGAGGAGGATGTTCGAGACGAGGAAGCCGTCGCCGGAACTCCCCGGGAGGATAAAAGTGGTGGAAGAGCCGTCTCAGCCCGAGATAAGGCAGGAGCGGGTCAAGGAGAAGAAAGCCGACCCGCCGCCGCGAAGGAAGGGGGCATACACCATGCCTCCGCTCAAGCTCCTGAGCACCTACGAGCCGGCGGCGAAGCCAGGGAAGGAAGAGCTCTTTGAGCGGGCCCGCCTGCTCGAGGAAAAGCTCGCCGACTTCAAGGTAACAGGGAAGATCACGCGCGTCCATCCAGGCCCCGTGGTCACCATGTACGAGTTCGAACCCTCGCCGGGCATAAAGATAAGCAAGATCGTCTCCCTGTCGGACGACCTCGGGAGGGCGCTCGGCGGGCTGAGCATAAGGATTGCACCGATACCCGGCAAGACGCCGCTCGGCATCGAGGTGCCAAACAGGCAGATGGGAATCGTGTCGCTCAAGGAGATCATAGGGTCGGCGAACTTCCAGAACAGCCGCTCGATGCTCACCCTCGCGCTCGGAAAGGACATCTACGGCAGACCCATAGTGTCCGACCTGTCCCGCATGCCCCACCTCCTCGTGGCCGGCACCACGGGTTCGGGCAAGAGCGTATCCATCAACTCCATGGTCATGAGCATACTCTTCAAGTCCACTCCCGAAGACGTGAAGATGCTCATGATAGACCCGAAGCTCCTCGAGCTCTCCACCTACGACGGAATACCCCACCTCGTCACTCCCGTGGTCACGAACCCGAAAGAGGCCACGCTTGCCCTCAAGAAGATGGTCCTCGAGATGGAACGCAGATACCGCCTGATCGCCGAGCAGGGTGCGAGGAACATCGAGAACTTCAACCGCCAGGTGTCCGATGGCGAGCGGCTCCCGTACATAGTCGTCATCATCGACGAACTCGCCGACCTGATGTTCACCGCATCGAAGGAGGTCGAGGACTCGATCGTCCGCCTTGCGCAGATGGCGAGGGCCTCGGGCATTCACCTGATACTCGCCACCCAGAGGCCGTCGGTGGATATCATCACAGGGATCATCAAGGCGAACTTTCCGACCAGGATTGCCTTCCAGGTGACGACAAAGGTGGACTCGCGCACGATTCTCGACACCCAGGGCGCCGAACAGCTCATCGGCAAGGGGGACATGCTCTTCATGACCACGGGGGCGAGGCTCACGCGGCTCCACGGTGCTTACGTATCCGAGGAAGAGGTGAGAGCGGTCACATCCTTCATAAAGGCACAGGCCGAGCCCGACTTCTCGATGTTCGACTCGATCCAGCTCGAACCAGCCGAGAGGACGGATGAAGGCCCCAGCGAGGGAGACGAGCTGTACCGGAAGGTGATCGAGCATGCCGAGACAATGGGCGAGATATCCATTTCATCCATCCAGCGCAGGTTCAAGATAGGATACAACAGGGCCGCAAGGATCATGGAACTGCTTGAAGAGGAAGGATTCGTCGGCCCGCCGAGGGGAGCGGGAAAACCGAGGGACTTTATAAGGAGGGGCTGACGCCCCTGCCGCATGTTCAGACACGGCCCCTCTGTGCTCCGGCAACAGGCTCGGGGAGACCGAGTGCACCGCGCGCGGCCCGCTCAAACCTGGATTACGCCGCACACACACCGCCTACTCGACGGCGATGAACGTCTCCGTACGCGTTATGCCCCGTATCTTCCTTATCTTCTTGAGGATGCGCGTGAATATCTCGTTGATGTCGTTCGCCTCGAGCACCGCGATGATGTCGAACTGCCCTGTGACGACATCTGCGTTCACCACGCCGTTGATCCCCCTCAGGGTATCACGTATGTCCCTGTCCTTGCCTGGAAGGACGTTTGCGAGCATGTACACCCTTGCCATGGTCTCCTCCTCCGTATTTGGTCTATGTCCCATGATGAACAAACGCGCCGGCTCCTTCAGGCCCGACCGGTCATGGAAGAATGAGACACCGGTCTCAGGCTATATATCTTAAGCATACCAGAGATCGGCCGTCTTGACAACATGCTCACCCTTTCTCCTTCGCGATCAAATATGACACAACAGCCTGATCGTGATGCAAGACAGAGTCAAACTGTTGACACCTACTCTCTACATGCTGTAAATTAGTGGTACCATGCATAGGATTCTCGTAATAGACGACGACGTCACGGTGAGGGATGTCCTCAAGGACTTCCTGGTCGCTGAAAAATACAGCGTATGCCTCGAAGAAAACGGCCTCGACGGACTCGAAAGGCTGAGGAAGGAGCACTTCGACGTGGTCTTCCTCGACCTCGCCATGCCCGTTATGGGGGGGATGGATGTGCTGAAGGCGATGAAGGAGACGCCCAACGCCGACACCCCCTGCATTATCATCACCGCATACGGAACGGTCAAGAACGCCGTCGAGGCCATGAGGGCCGGTGCATTCGACTATGTCACCAAACCCTTCAGGCTCGATGAGCTCGGCATCATCATCAGGAAGGCCCTCGAGATGGCGAAGCTCAAGGAAGAGAACATCCGCCTCAAGAGGGAGCTGAAGAAGCGCTACGAGTTCCACGGCCTCATCGGCTCATCTCTCGAGATGCAGCGCGTCTACGACCTGATAGAGAAGATCGCAGACACGGACAGCACCGTGCTCATAACGGGTGAGAGCGGCACGGGGAAAGAGCTCATCGCCAAGGTCATACACTACAACAGCTACCGCTCGGGCAAGAACTTCGTCCCGCTGAACTGCGCGGCCATACCGAAGGACCTCCTCGAGTCCGAGCTCTTCGGACACGAGAAGGGAGCCTTCACCGGCGCCATAAACACGAGGGTCGGCAGGTTCGAACTCGCAAGCGGAGGCACACTCTTTCTCGACGAGATCGGGGAGCTCGACCCCTCGTTGCAGGTCAAGCTGCTGCGGGTCCTCCAGGAGAGGGAGTTCGAGAGGATCGGCAGCACGAAGACTATAAGGGTCGACGTCCGGATTCTCGCGGCCACCAACAGGAACCTCGAAGAGCTGACGAGGGAGGGCAGGTTCAGGGAAGACCTCTACTACAGGCTGAACGTCATACCCATCCACATCCCGCCGTTGAGGGAGAGGAAAGAGGATATTCCTCTGCTGATCAAACACTTCATCAAGAAACACGCAAAGGCAAAGAAGAGACGCCCCCCAGAGATATCAAAGGAGGTCATGGACGTCCTGCTCAGTTACAGGTGGCCCGGAAACGTCCGCGAGCTCGAGAACCTCATAGAGAGACTCTCTATACTCAATGCCGGTGAGGAGATCACCCTGAAAGACCTTCCCGAGAGGTTTCAGGCCCTTGCACCGGCCGCCGAGGAGACCGTGCCCGCGGGCCGCTCAGAGGGCATCTCCATACCGCCCGAAGGCATAAACCTCAACAACGTAATAGACAGCATCGAGAGGAGACTCATCACCGAGGCCCTCGAGAAATCCAACGGCATAAAGAGCAAGGCTGCTACCCTTCTGGGGCTCAACAGGACGACCCTCGTCGAGAAGATGAAGAAGAAGGGCATCTCGACAACGTCAAAAGATTAACACCCTTCACACCCCTCTCTCTTTTTTTCCTTGATATTCAGGCAGTTGCATTCTGGCATATTAGTTGCAGTTCTCCTCACACGATGAAACCTACGGTCACATTCAAGGCGAGGGTCCTTCTGTGGACGGTCACGGTTGCAGCGGTGCTCACCATCTCTCCACTGCCGCTGCACGCCGCGGGAAAGACCCTCGATGAGGTGAGCAAGGCGATCGACGAGGGGATGAACTACAAAGCCCTCAGCATGCTCTCGCTGTACACGCCGTCGCAGGAGGAACTGCCCCGGTTCTTCTATCTCAAGGGAAAGGCGCTCATAGGCGCGAGGAGGTACACCAAGGCGATAGGGTATCTGAACCGGGCCTACCTGACCACCAAGGACGACGACATGAGGGAGCGTGCTCTCTTCGCGCGTGGAGTAGCGTACCTGATGGGCGGGTTCCATTACGAGGCCGCCTCCAATTTCCGGCTGTTCATAAAGCGCTATCCGAAGTCCCGCCTGATACAGAGGGCCTACCTGAACTACGCACAGGCATCGCTAAAGACCGGCAACTACGTTGAGGCGCTCGCATTCTTCAGGAAGGTCAGCCGTACACCCGAGGCGGTCTTCGGCAGGGCCGAGGTCTTCCACAGGCTCGGCCTCTACAGCGCGGCCAACGACCTGTACAACGCCGGTCTGCTCAGTTACAAGGACTACATAGAGAAGCATCCTGACGTCATCTACTACTACGCCGAGAACCTGAGGGTAAACGGCAAGGCCGAGCAGGCGAAGTCGTTCTACTACTTCCTGATGGACACATATCTCAGGGAGAGGGCGTACCTCGGAATCGGACAGGTCGAGTACGAGAGGAAGGACCTCGAATCCGCCGAGATGTACCTGAAGAAGGCACTCGAGTCTCCGGACAGGGTGGTGAGGAGGCGCGCACTCCTGACCCTCGGGAAGACCGCGATGGAGGCCGGGCACCCCGGCCGTGCCGTCGAATACCTGAGGGCCCTCAGGATGGATTACCCCTACACCCCAGAGTACGAGGAGGCGCTCCTGCTCCTGGCCCGGCTGATGAGGGAGAAGAAGGAGTACCTGCAGGCCGGAAAGTACCTGAGAGAGATACTATTCGGCAGGAAGCCCGGCAATGAGGCCCTTGACGAACTCGATGCACTCGTTAACGACAGCATAGACAACGACCTGGAGGCCTTCAGGCGGATATGGGACAGCAGCGGACAGTGGCTGTACGATCCGTCGAGGGAAGAGACGCTCTTCAAGGTCGCCGAGGCGCTCAGGAACTCCGGGGGGGATTTCCTCAGGGTGTATACGTATCTGGTGGATAACGGGTCAAGGGGCGCCAAGGCGAAATCACTAAGCCGGCTTGCGATCTTCTTCGGGCGCCTCTCGGATGTCGGGAGGGTGGAGGAACTGGTCGGAAGCCTCGGGAAACTGACCCCGAACGGGGACGAGTTCCTGAGGGCGAAGGCCTGGCTCTACTACCTCAAAGGAAGGAACAAGGCGGCATATTCACTGATAACGCGGACGTCGCATCCGGTCAGTGACGACATCGACCTCCTCTGGAGGGTGAAGGAGAGCGCGCCGTCCGTGAGGAGTTTCATCAAGACCTACAAGGCGATGGCCAAGGCATCCGGAGTTACGCTGAGATACACCGACATCGGAGGGATGCTTGCAGAGAGAGGCTTCAAGAAGAGCGCCGTAAAATACTTCGACCTCGCACTCAAGGTCGACCCCGGAGACACTCGGGCGATGTTCATGCTGTCGAGGATTACGGGCGATATCGGCGTGATGCAGAGGCTCTCCGTAAAGAAGGGGCTCTACGGCTCTATGGCGAGGGTGATGATCAAGGAGAAGGAGATAAGAAGACGCTTACTGGAGATGTGAGATGGAAGAACTGAAAAAGCTCAGTGAGGCATTCACGACCTTCAACCTTGCATCCGAGACGCTGCAGGAGTACTACCGGAACCTGAGACAGCAGGTCGTCCGCCTCTCAGAGGAGCTGCAGAGGAAGAACACCGAACTGCAGCGGACACTCGGCTTTCTCAACTCCGTGCTCCAGGGGATGAAGGAGGCCATAATCGTACTGGACGGCGAGGGAAAGATACTGATGATGAACAGGGCAGCCGAAGAGCTCCTCATGGTGGATGTCTCGGAGGCCGCAGGCCGCAGGCCCGAGGAGTACGGTTACGACTTCGGCCGTATCGGGCGGGACAGCGAGGAGATCGGTATCGAGACGGCAGGCGGCAGGAAAGAGCTTCTGGTCAGCCTCTCCGACGTGCTGGACGGCGGCGGCGACATCATAGGGCGAGTGATCCTGCTCAGGGACATAACCGCACAGAAGGCGGCGGAGGCTGAGAAGGAGAGGAACAAGAGATTGATCGCCATGGGAGAGATGATGTCGAGCATCGTCCACGAGCTGAGGAACCCCCTCTGCAGCATCGAGCTGTATGCGTCGATGCTGTACAAGGAGCTGGAGGGCACGCAGCACGAGTCCCTCGCAATGGGGGTATCGACGGGGGTGAGAAACCTGAACAACTCGCTGACGAACATGCTCTACTTCGCCAGGCCCCGGATACCCAGGAGCGCACCGTGTGAGATCAAGAGACTGACGGAAGAGGCGCTGGCCCTGATACGGCCTGTGATCGAATCGCGCGGCATCAGTGTTGAGAGGCGGATGGACGAGACGGTCGTAAACGGAGACCCCGGGCTGCTGAAGCAGGTGATCCTGAACCTCATGCTCAATGCGGTTCAGGCGATGGAGAAGGGCGGAGTGCTCGGCATATCCACTGAGACGGACGGCCGTGACTTCCACATGCACGTCTCGGACACCGGTTGCGGCATCACACCTGAGCATGCAGAGAGGATATTCGATCCCTTCTTCACCACAAGGGACGAGGGCACGGGGCTCGGCCTCTCAATCTCCCTGAAGATAATGCAAGCACACGGCGGCACGATAAGGGCGAAGAGCCTGCCCGGTGAGGGCAGTGTATTCACTTTGTGTTTTCCTGATGTGTTCCTCCTCTCAACTGGTTCCGGAGGCGGACCTGCAGGTACGGCCTGCACGCCTCCGGAGCGATTTTTCGTGGAAGGCCCGAGCGGAAGGAGTGCAGAGGCATGTGCGAGAAAATCCAAACAGCCCTTTTAGACGGAGGCGGCTTATGCAACCCATTGTCGTTGTCGATGATGACCCTGAGATGAGAAGGGCCCTTGAAGAGGCCGTAAAGAGGTTCGGCTTCGACGTGAAGGCGGCGGGGACGGCTACAGAGGGAATGGAGGTTCTCAGGAACGAGGGATGCTCCCTCGTTATAACGGACATGAAGATGCCCGGCATGAACGGACTGGAGTTCATAAGGAATATACGGAAGCACTCCACCACGGTGCCGGTCCTCGTTATAACCGGGTTCGGCACGGTGGAAAACGCGGTCGAGTGCATGAAACTCGGTGCCTCCGACTACCTGATGAAGCCGTTCTCTTTCGACAACCTCAAGCAGGCGATAACCGGCCTCATAGACCCGGGGCCCGCAAACAGCGAGATCATCACAGGGGACGAGACGATGAAGAGGCTCCTCAGGATCACGCACGAGGTGGCGAGGACCGACACCACGGTCCTCATAACAGGAGAGAGCGGCACGGGCAAGGAGCTGCTTGCAAGGTACATACACAGGCAGAGCCCGAGGAAGGAGAGACCGTTCGTCGCCGTCAACTGCGCGGCGATACCGGACAACCTGCTCGAATCCGAACTCTTCGGCCACGAGAGGGGCGCATTCACGGGGGCCCTGGAGAGGAAGGCCGGGAAGTTCGAGCTGGCCGACGGCGGCACACTGCTGCTCGACGAGATCGGCGAGATGCCGCTTCCGCTTCAAGCCAAGCTGCTGAGGGTGCTGCAGGAGAGGGAGATCGACAGGATCGGCGGCAAGAAGCCCCTGCCGGTCGACATCCGGGTGGTGGCGACCACGAACAGGGACCTCGCCGAGGAGGTCGAGAAGGGGAGGTTCCGTGAAGACCTCTACTACAGGATAAGCGTATTCCCCATCGAGCTGCCCCCCCTCAGGGAACGGACCGGTGACGTGCGCATCCTCGCGGAGTTCTTCCTGAAGAAGCACGCGGCCAGGTACGGGAAGGAGATATCCGGCTTTTCAGAGGATGCCCTGAACCATCTGTACACCCGGTCATGGAAGGGCAACATCAGGGAGCTGGAAAACGTTGTCCAGAGGGCGGTGCTCCTCAACAGTTCCGGGACCATTGAGGGCTCGGACTTCATGATCGAGAAGGTGAGTGGCCAGAAGCAGGACGCAAAGACCATCAAGGAGATGGAGAAGGACCTGATACTCAGGACCCTGAAGGCGACCAACGGGAACAGGACGAGGACGGCGGAGTGCCTCGGCATCACCGTCAGGACCCTCAGGAACAAGCTGAATGAATACAGGCTCAACGTATGAGAGGCATGGAGAGATGGAAAAATTTTCCCTCTAAGGAAAAAAATACCCGCTGCCCGGCTGCGGCACAAGGGGGAACCGAGGGCTGAGTACTGGCATGAAACTTGTAACTTTTTAAGGTTTCAAGACCGGATACGGACGGAGGTCGGTTATGGATTTGACACTAAAGAGGCTCGAGGAGATCATAAGATTCACCATGCAGAGGCACGGTGTACTGCTCAGCAACCTCGCAAACAGCGACACCCCTCGGTACAGGGCCAAGGACGTCAGGTTCGAGTCCGTGTTCGACGAGGAGAGGCTCAGGCTCGAGAAGACGGCCCCGACCCACCTGAGGGCGATCGAGATCAGCGGAAGCACCGAGACGATAACGGACACCGATGCCCCGTGGCTGGACGGAAACAACGTCGAGGAGGACGTGGAGATGGCGAAGATCACAGAAAACGCCCTCCTCTACCAGACGGCCATGCGGCTCATAAACGACAGGTTCAAGATGTACAGAAACCTGATCAGCGGGAGGTAGGAGATGAACATACTCAAGGCATTCGATGTCAGCGCATCAGCGCTCGTGGCACAGAAGCGCAGGATGAACACGATAGCATCGAACATGGCCAACATCAACACGACGAGGACACCGGAGGGCGGCCCCTACAGGAGGAGAGACGTGGTCTTCAGCTCCTTCGTGCTCGACGAGGAGGGGAGGCTCGAAGGGGTCGGTGTCTCCGAGGTAGTCAAGTCGGACAAGCCGCCGAAGGCGGTCTACGACCCAGCCCACCCGGATGCCGACGAGAACGGTTACGTGCTCATGCCGAACATTAACCTGATCGAGGAGATGGTCAACATGATGATGGCCACGCGGGTGTACGAAGCCAACGTGAACGCCTTCAATATTACGAAATCCATGTATCTGAAGGCCCTCGAGCTCGGCAGGTAGGGGGGGCCGATGCAGATATTCGAATCCGGAGGTATGAAGAATGGCTGCTGATCCCATCAATGGAAGCCCCGCAGGGGCCGGAGCAATAGGGAATGCATCCGGAGGCATCAAGCCGGCGTCGGGCGCGGACAAGGCCGACGGGAGCTTTGAGGCACTCCTCGACGAGACCATCGGCAAGGTGGCCTCACTGCAGAAGGAGACGGAGAAGGCCATCGCGGAGATCACCGGCGGAGGAGGAGACATCGTAGAGGCCATGGTGGCCATGCAGAAGGCGGACCTCTCGTTTCAGGTGATGGTAGAAGTGAGGAACAAGCTCGTATCGGCATATGAAGAGATAATGAGGATGCAGGTCTGAGGCCATGGCCAACATACTGGAGACCATCAACAAGTGGGATACCAGGAAGAAGGTCATTCTCGGGGTCCTCCTCGTCTTCGCCATCGCCTCGATAGTGCTCCTCGTGGCATGGGCGCAGATGCCGGACTATCAGGTGCTCTACTCCAACCTGCCGCCCGAGGACGCAGGGCTGATCATGCAGAAACTCAAGGAGATGAAGGTCCCCTACAAGACCGTCTCCACAGGCATACTCGTACCATCCGAGAGGGTCTACGAACTGAGGCTCGAGCTTGCCACCATGGGCCTGCCGCAGGGTGGGGGCATGGGTTACGAGATATTCGACAAGACGGGTCTCGGCACGACCGAGTTCGTCCAGAAGGTGAACCTGAAGCGGGCGTTGCAGGGGGAGCTGTCGAGGACAATAAGGTCTCTGCAGGAGGTCGTGGACTGCAGGGTGCACCTCTCGATACCCGAGAGGTCGATATTCACCGGTTCTGACGAGAAGCCGAAGGCGTCTGTGCTCCTCAGGCTCCGTCCCGGCGTGAAACTGAGCAGGTCTCAGATACAGGGGATAGTGCACCTCGTTGCAGGAAGCGTCGAGTCCCTCACCCCCGACAACGTGACCGTCGTAGACAGCAGGGGCAACGTACTCACCGCCAGGGAAGACGAGTCCGTGATGCTTAGCAATACGCAGCGCGATTACCAGAAGGGGATCGAGAGGGACATAGAGAAGAGGATCATAAGCATAATAGAACCCGTCGTGGGCAAGGACAAGGTCAAGGCAAAGGCCAACGTGAGCATAGACTTCACGAGGATAGAAGAGACACAGGAGGCTTACGACCCGGACGGGCAGGTCGTGCGGAGCCAGCAGAGCCTGTTGGAGCAGAAGACCGACACCACGGTGGCCGGTGTGCCGGGTGTCCAGTCGAACCTGCCGAACAGACAGGCCGGCGGGGCGGCTTCAGGTCAGGCAGGGCTGCGAAGGAAGACGGAGACCGTGAACTACGAGATAAGCAAGACGGTGAGCCGGATCATAAAGCCGACCGGAACGATAAAACGCCTGAGCATCGCCGTGCTGGTCGACGGCACTTACGTCAAGGACGACAAGACGGGCGAGCTGAAATACGTGCCGAGGACGGAGGAAGACCTGAGAAGCTACGAGGAGATCGTCAAGAAGGCCGTAGGGTATTCCGAAGAGAGGGGCGACGAGGTGAAGGTGATGAACATGGCCTTTCAGACACCGGCAGAGATCGAAGATACGCCCGAGAAGCCGGACTACACGAGATACATAATCCCCGCCGCAAGATACGGCACGATCCTCATACTCTCGGTCCTCGTATTCCTCTTTCTCGTAAGGCCCCTCATCGCCTATCTCAGGCAGCAGCAGCCCACACCCGCCGCACCTCCCGCTCTACAGACCCCCACACCTGAGATCGAGGGCAGAGAGGCGCCCAAGGAACTCCCGAGGGACGAGATTATAGAATGGGCCAGGAACAATCCCCAGCAGGCAGCCACACTGATCAAGAAGTGGACGGAGAGCAAGTAGATGGCTTCACTGAAAGGACACGAGAAGGCCGCCATCATGCTCAGCTATGTTGGTGAGGAGACGGCAGCCGAGATACTGAAGTCGCTCGACAAGGAGACGATCGGGAAGGTGACGGCAGCGCTCGCGGAGCTGAAGACGCTCAAGAAGGAGGAACTGCAGGCCGTGCTCAACGAGATAAAGAAGAGCATGAACGAGGGGGTCGTCTCCGTCGGCGGAGAGGACTACGCAAAGAGGATACTCTCCTTGGGTCTCGGCGAGGAGGACGCCGAAGAGCTCATAGAGTCCTCCAAGCACTACAATCCGCTCGACAAGCTCAACTCTCTCGACACGCGTCTCATCGTGAACTTCCTCGCCGGTGAACATCCACAGACCGCGGCGTTCGTGCTCTCGCTCCTCGAGCCCAAGAAGTCCGCCGAGGTGCTCGCGGAGTTGCCTGACAGCCTGAAGGCCGACGTCGCCCTTAGGATAGCGAACATGGAGAAGATACCCGAGGAGGCGTTGAAGGAGATCGCCGAGGTCCTGAAGACCCAGTTCACAATCAGTGAGTCAAAGGGCAGGCGGGTCGACGGCCTGAAGACGGTCGCCGACATCCTCAACAACGCCGCAAAGGAGACCGAGCAGACGATCCTCGAGCTGATCGAGGAGCAGGAGCCCGGAAGGGCCGAGGCCATCAGGTCCCTCATGTTCGTGTTCGACGACCTTGCATCGATCGACGACAGGGGCATACAGGCCATACTCAAGGAGATCAGCACCAACGACCTCGCCCTCGCTCTGAAGACCGCATCGGAGGAGCTGAAGGAGAAGATATTCAGGAACATGTCGAAGCGCGCCGTCCAGATACTGAAGGAAGAGCTCGAGTCCATGGGGCCCGTGAGGGTCTCGGACGTGGAGAAGGCCCAGCAGAACATCGTCAACGTGGCACGGAAGCTCGAAGAGGAAGGCAAGATCATCATCGCCGGCAAGGGAGAGGAGGAGCTCATTGTCTAAGGCCAAGATACTCAGGGACGAGAGCATCGCGGAGTTCGGCATGCCGTCGTTCGAACAGGCGGAGACACCTGACGACGGCTTCAACCAGGACGCGGCAGCCATAGAGAGAGCTGCATACGAGAAGGGCTTCAGCGCAGGTGAGCAGGCCGGCTATGCAGTCGGCGAGAAGAAGGCGCTGACACTCGTCGAGAGGCTCGAGACGATGCTCTCGGAGCTCACCGCGCTCAGAAAGAGGGTTCTCGAGGAGCTTCAGCCGCAGGTCTTCGAACTCTCGGTCGGCATCGCCAGGAAGATACTCAGGGACGAGGTCAGGCAGAATCCCGATGCGATAGTTACCCTGATAAGGGCCGCCATGGAGAAGATGGAGCGCAGGGGGACGATAACCATCAAACTGAACCCGGCTCTTAAGGATCTCATCGAGAAGCACAAGCCCGAACTGCTCGCCATACACCCTGACATAAGGTTCGAAACCGACCCCACCGCCCCGCAGACCGGCCCCCTGGTGGTCGGGCCTGAAGCGGTGGTTATAACGGATATCGAGTCACTGCTGGAGAACCTCCTTGAGGAGATGGGAGAAGATATTGGAGACGATAACGCTTGAGAGATACATAAACAGGCTCGACGGCCTCGACCCGATGAGGGTATACGGCAGGGTGGTCGAGATAACCGGCGTCATACTGAAGGCCACGGGCATGAAGGCGAGTATCGGCGAGGCATGCAGGGTCTACTCCGACGATGGCGCGGAAATCGATGCAGAGGTGGTGGGCTTCAAGGACGACAAGGCGCTGCTCATGGCCGTCGGTGACATCCAGGGGGTGAAGTCGGGCAGCAGGGTCCTGCCCGTGGGCAGGAGGCTCTCGGTGAATGTATCGCCCGGACTCGTCGGGAGGGTCATAGACGCACTCGGCAACCCAATAGACGGCAAAGGCAGGATAGAGGGCCGTCCGTACCCGCTCTTCGGAGAACAGATGAACCCGCTCGAGAGGCAGCGGATATCAGAGCCGATAGACCTCGGCATAAGGGCGATAAACGGGCTGCTCACGTGCGGAAAGGGCCAGAGGGTCGGGATCATGGCCGGCACCGGAGTGGGAAAGAGCGTGCTGCTCGGCATGATAGCGAGATATACGGAGGCCCCGGTCAATGTGATAGGCCTTATCGGTGAAAGGAGCCGGGAGGTGAGGGAATTCATCGAGAGAGACCTCGGCGAGGACGGCCTCAGGAAGTCGGTAGTCGTTGTATGCACCGCCCAGGAACCTCCCCTGGCAAAGGTGAGGGCCGCGTTCACCACCACCGCCGTTGCAGAGTACTTCAGGGACGAGGGGATGGATGTGCTGCTGATGATGGACTCCCTCACGAGGGTCTCCATGGCGCAGAGGGAGGTGGGGCTCGCCATCGGCGAACCACCCACCACCAAGGGCTATACCCCGTCGGTCTTCACACTGATGCCGAGACTGCTCGAAAGGGCGGGCACTTCTTCAGACAAGGGCAGCATAACCGGGCTCTACACCGTGCTCGTCGAAGGCGACGACCTCACCGACCCGGTGGCAGACGCCGCGATGTCGGTCCTCGACGGGCATATAGTCCTGTCGAGGGACCTCGCCATGGAGGGCATATATCCTGCGATAGACGTGCTCAGGAGCGTCAGCAGGGTGATGCTCGACATTGTCGACGAAAGGCACAGGAAACTGGCGATGATGTTCATAGAAAACCTCTCCACCTACAAGAAGTACGAAGACCTCATAAGCATAGGGGCCTACAAGGAGGGGACGAACCCGAAGGTCGACAGGGCGATCAAGATGATCGAGAGGCTGCGCAGCTACCTGAAACAGGGCATACACGACAGGCGGGACATGGGTGACAGCCTCCAGGGGCTCTACATGCTGTTCGAGACGGAGGAGTCATGAGATCGGATTCACTGAACAACCTGCTGAAGCTGAGGCAGTGGCGGAAGGAAGAGATCGAGACGGAGATCAGCCGGCTCCAGTGCGCCATAGACGACGAGGAGAGGCGCCTTAAAACCATGGAGAGTGAACTCACGAGCAGCTTCGAGGCCTTCAGGAACCGGCAGGCGGAGGAGACCCTCGACCCCTGTGCACTGAAGACCTTCCACGCGTACTTCTCGAGCATGAACACAAAGCTGGAGCAGCAGAAGAAGGCGGTTCTCCGGAAGATCGCCGAACTCGAGGAGACGAAGAGGCTGCTGATCGAAGCCTACAAGGAGAAGATGCTCGTCGAGAACCTGAAGGGTAGGCTCTGCCTGCGCGAGACAAGGGAGAACAACCGAAGGGAACAGAAAGAGCTCGACTTCATATTCACAACGAGGCTGAAGAGATGAAGAAGAGGCTCGTAATGTCGCTGATCATAATCGCTGCCCTCCTTGCAGCGCCCTCCCCCGTATTCCCGCAGGAAGACATGCTCCAGTATCTCCAGAGCAAGGGAGCCGAACTCGACAAGAAGGAACAGGAGCTGAACAGGAGGGAACAGGAGCTCCGCGAACTCGAAAAAGACATAACGGCGAGGATCAGGGAGTACGAGTCGGTCCTCGACAGGATCGAGAAGATACTCGCAAAGATAGACAGGGACAGGGCGGAGAAGGTCCAGCACGTGGTCGATACATACGAGAAGATGCCGCCCGAAGAGGCGGCCGTGAGGCTCGAGAGGCTCGACCAGAGGACGGCGGTGAGGGTCCTCGCGTTCATGAAACCGAGGAAGGCTGCAAGGATACTCTCAATGATGGAGCCGCGGAAGGCGGCGAGGATGACCGAGAAGATCACCGAGATACCCGGACTCGACAAGCTGATCGCCAAGATGAAGAAGAAGCGATAGATGCATGAGAGAAAAAAATTCCCCGCCCGGGGAAATTTCTTCTCATCACGCATACACCGCTCGCCGAAAATCCACGGTCTTTCCTGAAGCCAAGTCTACGCCACCCCTGGCACGCCGATTGCAACTAACAAGAAACGATGCTGCTGCCATCCATAGACATAGGCACTGCGATTCCCGGAGGCAAGAGACCCAAGACCCTCACAGCAGAGGGTGCGGCTGAGACTGCATCAGCGGCCTTCTCAGCATTGATCCCCCTCGCCGCTCAGAATGCCTCAGGCAGTGCAGGTGGGGGAGCACCCGCAATTGATCCGGCATCCGTTCCAATCGTCGGTGCACCGGCAACCGATGGAAAGGCACAGCCACTCCTCGTTGCCGGCCCGGCCGACTCAGGCGGCGAGACAGGCGGAGTCGTCGGCTCCGACATCATGGGGGGGGCTGAAAAAATCACGAGAGGCACGCTGCTCGGCTCCGGTGCCGAGGCACACGCGGCATCGGCGGGCAACCAGAAGAACCAGAAGATCGAGGGACTCGCCGAGGCGTCGGGTCTCGGGGAAGGCCCCCGGGCGTCCGGCATCCTCGGAGCTGATACTCCGGCCAGCGGGAAGACAGCCGGCACAGGCAGTGTCACGTCCGATAAGGCGGCACCAGGTGAGGCCGTCACCCCCGGCGGCAAGGATGTCTCGACAGAGGGCACCGGCACAGCGCCCAACCCGCTCGCAGAGGGGAGCGAGGGTGCCGAAGACTCCGCCGGGTCAGCAGAGCCGGGGAAACCCCGCGGCAGAGACGAGGCGGCCCGCAGGACGGAGACTCAGCAAGGCAACGACGCCGGCTTCTCCGCCAAAGAGGCGGACATACCAGAGCCGGACCGCGCCCAGGCGGGCCGCGGCACGAACACACACAAGACCGAAGACAAGGGGTTTACCGAGAGGCTGACCGGAACGACCGCGGCACATGCCGACAGACCGGCCCCTGCACAACACAACAAGGCCTCGTCCATCGAACTCACCGTGGAACCCGAGGGCATGGGCAAGATCGACATAGAGGTATCCGTCCGCAACGGCGAGGTGAGGGCGGAGATCGGAATAGAGAGGTTCAGGAGCCTTGTGGACATACAGAGCAACATGCCCCAGCTCCTCGACAGCCTTTCAAAGGCCGGCTTGACACCCGGCGGATTCTCGCTCTTTCTCAAAAACAGGGAAGGCAGGACATGGATGAGGTCGCAGTATGGTCGGAGGGAGACCGAAGGCATAGAGACGTCTGAGAGTGTTCAGATACAAAAACACGGCAGGGCCGGGCTCTACACTGTGAGCATCCGCGTATAGGACCGGCAGAAGGAGGCAAGACATGAACTCATTGACGGGAACGGTCGGAAAAGACGACTTCCTGAGGCTGTTCACCGCTCAGCTGAAGTACCAGAACCCGCTGAACCCGATGGACGGCACGGAGTTCACGGCACAACTGGCGCAGTTCAGCTCTCTCGAGCAGCTGGTGAACATGGGAAACACCCTCGACAGCATACTCTCCTACCAGGACTCCCTGAACAACGCCTTTGCCACGAACCTCATGGGCAAGATGATAAAGGCCGAGGGTGACCGCGTGCACCTGAAGGACTCTGCAGAGGTCTTCTATCAGGTCCCTGAGGACGTGGCAGAGCTGACCCTGAACGTATACGGCCCGGCCGGAGACGTGGTCAAGACCGTGGAGTTCGGCAGGCAGCCGGCCGGCACCGGCAGGTACGACTGGGACGGGACGGACGGAGACGGAGAGGTCCTGCCGGAGGGATTCTACACCGTGAGGTTCTTTGCCATGGACGACAACGGCGACCCTGTAGACGTCTCCACTGAGACGCTATCGAGGGTCACCGGCATAAGTTTCGAGGACGGCGTCACATACCTCGAGCTCGACAGCGGTACGAGGGTTTCCCTCGGTGAGATAAGAGAGATCTGGGAAGGAGGTGTATAGAGATGTTAACGGCACTGTTTTCGGCAATAAGCGGACTTAACGCAAACGGCACTTCTCTCTCCGTCATAGGTGACAACGTGGCCAACATGAACACCGTGGGCTTCAAGGCGAGCAGGGTGGCCTTCGGCGACGTCCTGAGCCAGACCATAACCGGGACGTCGGGAAACTCACAGATCGGGCGAGGTGTCCTCGTAAGCGACATCTCTCCACTCTTCACGCAGGGCTCGTTCGAGACCACGGCAAGCGCCCTCGACATGGCGATCGACGGCGACGGGTTCTTCATCGTGAGGGAGAACAACTCTAACTTCTACACAAGGGCCGGGCAGTTCACCCTGGACAAGGACGGCTACCTCGTGACCCCTGACAACCTGAGGGTACAGGGATACCTGTACGACGCAGGAGGAAACGCCACGGGTGTGGTGGGTGACATATCGGTTGCATCACTCAACAGCGCTCCACAGGCGACCGCCAACGCCGCACTCTCGGTGAACCTCGATTCACGCGACGCAGTGAGCGGCCCCTTCGACATCACGGATCCGTCTGGCACGTCCAACTTCTCGACCTCGCTGACGATCTATGACAGCCTCGGCAACGACCACCTCCTGACCACGTACTTCACAAAGACCGGGGCAGGCACCTGGGAGGCGAATGTCGTCACAGTGACAGACCCGACCACGGATCCCCCGACCTATTCCATAATCGCGACACAGACACTCCAGTTCGACGACAACGGGAGCCTCATCGCCCCAGACCCGCCTGAGTTCACGGCCACCTTCGACTTCTCGCCATGGGGCGCAGGCGCTGCACAGAGCGTGAGGTTCGACATAGCAGACATGACCCAGTACGGTGCTGACTCGGCCACCGTCTTCCTGACACAGGACGGCTTCACTGCAGGGTCGCTGAAGACGCTCAGCGTATCTGAGGACGGCACCATCACCGGTATATTCACGAACGGCCAGACAAAGCCGGTGGCCCGGCTCGCACTCGCAAAGTTCTCAGCCCCCTCGGAACTGACCAAGATAGGCAGGAACCTCTATGCCGAATCCTTCTCGTCGGGCCAGCCGATAATAGGTGAGCCAGGCACGGCAGGTATAGGTAGGGTCCTCAGCGCCTCGCTCGAACTCAGCAACGTCGACCTTGCAGCAGAGTTCATAAAGATGATCGCCGCCCAGAGGGGTTTCCAGGCGAACTCGAGGATAATAACCACGACCGACGACCTGCTCCAGGAGGTCGTGAACCTGAAGAGGTAGCCTAAAGGCGGCCGGCGGCTGGTGTTGCGCACGCAACACCCGTCGCCTACAGCCCGCCGGCTGCCTGAGCAATCCTCTCCCTCCACCGCCTCGCCTTCTGCATTATCTCGTCTTCGTCCACCGCGCTGAACCTGTAGCCCTCCATGAGGAGCCTGCCGTTGACCATCACGCTCTCCACGTCAGAGGACTTGGCCGAGTATACGATCAGCGAGTAGATGTTGTAGACAGGTACGAGGTGTGGCTTGTCGATGTCGAGCACCACGATGTCGGCAAGCTTCCCCTTCTCGATGCTACCGAGGCTGTCTCCGAGGCCGAGGGCCTCTGCACCCCTGCGGGTGGCCATCAAGAGCGCGGTCCGGGCCGAGAGGGCGGTGGGATCGCCGGAGACGGCCTTGTGCAGCTTGGCGGCCGTGGACATCTCGCTCATGACGTCGAGGTCGTTGTTGCTTGCGGCACCGTCGGTACCGAAGACGACCCTCACCCCTGCATCGAGCATCTTCACGACCGGAGCTATCCCGGAGGCGAGCTTGAGATTGCTCTCGAGGCAGTGCGAAACACTCACCCCACGCTCGGCGAGCATCTCGATCTCGCGCTCGGTGGGCCATACACAGTGGGCGGCTATCATGCGGGAGTTGAGCAGCCCGTGCGAGTCGAGATGCTCGATCGGGGTCTTGCCGTAGAGCCTGTTCACCTCTTCGACCTCCCAGCGGGTCTCGCAGAGGTGCGTGTGCACCGGTATGTCGTAGCGCTCACCCATCATGAGCGCCCGCCTGTATGTCTCGGGACTGCAGGTATAGGGGGCATGGGGCGCAATCGAGGGTGTTATGAGGTCGTCTCCGGCCCACTTGTCTATGAAATCCTCGGCCCTCGAAAAGTACTCAGAGACGTCCCCTACCGAGGCGGTCGGGAAGTCGAGTATTCCGGCGCCGAGCACGGCCCTCATGCCGAGCCTCTTTATCCCCTCGGTGGAGGCGTCCTCGAAGAAGTACATGTCATTGTAGAGCGTCACACCGGCCTTGAGCATCTCGAGGCAGGCCAGCTCGGTCGCCTCCCTGACGAAGTCGGGGCTCAGCCACCTCGCCTCAGCAGGCCATATGTTTTCCTCGAGCCAGACCTTCAGCGGAAGGTCATCGGCCATTCCCCTGAAGTAGACCATGGCGGCATGGGTGTGGGTATTGACGAGACCGGGCATCACCACCCTCCTGCCACCGCCCACGACCTTGCCGGGCAGATACCTGTCCTCCATCTCACGTGCCGGCCCGACGTCGACGATTCGTCCATCCCTCACAGCCACTGCGGCATCGATCAGCGGCTCCGCGGTCTCCGTCATGGTCAGAACATAGTCGCCCTTTATAATGAAGTCGACCGCTTCTCTGTGCATGCCTCGGCCCTGCCGTGATACTCCTGGATGGAGAGTATGCTCAGCCGTCTCTCCTTGAGTCCCTCGAGAGCCCTCGCCACAGCCCTGGCTCCCGAGATGGTCGTGGTATATGGGACCTTGTACTCGAGTGCGCTCTGTCTTATGTAGAAGGAATCCTTCCTGGCCGCTGCACTCTCGATCGTATTAATGATGAAACTTATCTCCTTGTTCTTGATGAGGTCGACGATATTCGGCCTCCCCTCTTTCAGCTTGTTTACGGTATCAACGTCGAGACCGTGACTCCTCAGGAAGGAGGCGGTCCCTCTGGTGGTCACTATCTTGAGGCCATGCTCAGTGAATTTCATGGCGATGTCGAGGACCTCGGGCTTGTCTTCGTCCCTCACGCTTATGAAGACCTTGCCCTCAAGCGGTATACGGTTGTTGGCCGACGCCTCGGCCTTTGCATAGGCAAGGCCGAAGTCCCTGTCAATGCCCATGACCTCGCCCGTGGACTTCATCTCGGGTCCCAGGATGGTATCGACTCCGGAAAACCTGTCGAACGGGAACACCGCCTCTTTCACCGCCACATGGCCGGGCTCTGGGTCTGCTGCAAGGCCGAGGTCCCTGAGCCTCAAGCCGGCCATCACCTTTGCCGCCGCCTTTGCCAGCGGGATACCCGTGGCCTTGCTCACGAAGGGGATGGTCCTCGACGCCCTCGGATTGACCTCGAGCACGTAAATGTCGGAGTCCTTCACGGCGAACTGGACGTTCATCAAACCGACTACGCCAAGCTCCCCGGCAAGCGCCCTCGCCTGCCTCTTTATCTCCTCGACCGTCTCTCGAGGGAGCGAAAACGGCGGAAGGGAGCATGCAGAGTCACCCGAATGTATCCCCGCCTCTTCGATGTGCTCCATAACACCGCCTATGATAACCGCCTCCCCGTCCGAGACCGCATCCACGTCCACCTCCACGGCATCCATTATGTACTTGTCTATGAGCACGGGATGCTCCGGAGAGGCCTTCACCGCCCTCTGCATGTAGTCTCTCAGTGAGGTCTCGTCATAGACTATCTCCATCGCCCTGCCGCCGAGCACATAGGAGGGCCTGACCATCACAGGATAGCCGATCTCCCCCCCGATCCTGACGGCCTCTTCCGTGCTCATGGCGGTACCGCTGTCAGGCTGCCTGAGGCCGAGCTTGTGGAGCAGTTCCTTGAACCGCTTCCTGTCTTCAGCCCGGTCGATGGCGTCCGGGGGTGTGCCGAGGATCCTCACCCCTGCCCTCTCGAGCGGCACGGCGAGTTTCAGAGGGGTCTGACCGCCGAACTGGACGATGACGCCTTCGGGCCTCTCGACCTCGATAATGTTCAATACGTCCTCGAGTGTCAGGGGTTCGAAGTACAGCCTGTCCGATGTGTCATAGTCGGTGCTGACGGTCTCGGGATTGCAGTTCACCATTATGGTCTCGTACCCGATATCCTTGAGGGCGAAGACCGCGTGAACACAACAGTAATCGAATTCGATCCCCTGGCCGATACGGTTGGGACCGCTTCCAAGGATCATTATCTTCCTGCGGCCCGATGGGGCGGCCTCACACTCAACGGCAGGGGCCTCTTCCCCTTCACCGCCGCCCAGCCTATAGAACGGCCTCTCATACGTGGAATACAGATACGGTGTGTATGCCTCGAACTCTGCGGCACAGGTGTCGACCATCTTGTACGCAGCGCGCATCCCATGCCTGCGCCTTGCCTCCCTTATATCGGCCTCTTTAAGCCCTGTGAGTGCGGCGAGCCTATTGTCCGAAAACCCCCACGACTTGGCCTTGTATAGCAGCCCGGGATCGAGGCCCCCGGAGTGCGAACCTCTGATCACCCTCTCCAGCTCGACTATCTCCCTTATGTTGTCCAGAAACCATGGGTCTATCTTCGTTATCCCGTGGACATCCTCAACGCTCAATCCCTCCCTGAAGGCCTGAGCCACGTACCAGAGCCTCTCACTGTTGGGCACCTTCAGCTTCTCCCTTATCAGGTCGGGCCCTGCGGCCCTCTCATCGAGACCGCAACTGTCGGTCTCAAGGCTCCTGAGCGCCTTCTGCAGGGACTCCTTGAAAGTCCTGCCGATGGACATGACCTCGCCGACGGACTTCATCTGTGTCGTCAGCGTGGGGTCTGCCTCTGGAAACTTCTCGAAGGCGAACCTCGGTATCTTCGTCACCACGTAATCGATCACTGGTTCGAAACTGGCAGGCGTCTCGCGCGTTATGTCGTTCGATATCTCGTGAAGATTGAGACCGACCGCGAGTTTTGCCGCGATCTTTGCTATCGGGAAGCCGGTCGCCTTGGAGGCGAGGGCCGAAGAGCGCGAGACCCTCGGGTTCATCTCTATGACGACCATCCTTCCATCCTCGGGATTGAGGGCGAACTGGATATTGCTGCCCCCGGTGTCGACCCCGATCTCCCTGATCACCGCTATAGAGGCATCCCTCATCCTCTGGTATTCCTTGTCGGAGAGGGTCTGCGCAGGGGCCACGGTGATCGAATCACCGGTATGTACACCCATGGGATCGAGGTTCTCTATGGAGCAGATGATCACCACGTTGTCGCGGCCGTCTCTCATCACCTCGAGCTCGTACTCCTTCCAGCCAAGCACCGACTCCTCCACGAGAACCTGGCTTACGGGACTCAAGTTGAGCGCATTCTCGAGGAGTTCGCGGTACTCCTCTATGTTGTAGGCCACGGCACCTCCCGTGCCGCCCAGCGTGAATGCGGGTCTCAGTATGACGGGAAAACCGATCCTCGCCACCGCCTCGACCCCCTCTTCCAGGCTGCTGACCGCACTGGACCGCGGCACGTCGAGACCGATCCTCGCCATGGCTTCCTTGAAGAGGTCGCGGTCCTCGGCCTTCTTTATGGCGTGGAGCCTTGCACCTATCAGCTCCACGCCGTAGTGTTCGAGAACCCCAGATTCGGCGAGCTCGACGGTGAGGTTGAGGGCCGTCTGTCCACCCATCGTCGGAAGCAGGGCGTCTGGCCGTTCCCGCTCGATGATCAACCTGATGATGTCCGAAGTCAGCGGTTCGATATAGGTGATGTCGGCCATCTCAGGGTCGGTCATGATGGTGGCCGGATTCGAGTTGACGAGGACCACCTCGTAGCCCTCCTCCCTGAGCGCCTTGCAAGCCTGGGCACCCGAGTAATCGAACTCGCAAGCCTGCCCGATCACGATCGGGCCAGAACCAATCAGGAGTATCTTCTTGATGTCGTCTCTCTTTGGCACGGTCACCTCACCTGTTTTCTTGTTGTGAAGGAAAACCCCGTTGACCCCGCGGCGCACCCTATCCGCCGACGTATCTCTTCAGCTTCTCGGCCACGGCATTCGCCTCCGCCTCCGCCCTCGTAGTCAGTACGGTGAACTCCTCGCCGGCTAACCTCAGCACCACACTGTAGAAATCCTCTGTCTGTCCGAACCCCGGGATGACGGTACCATGCTGAAGGGCGATCTTCTTTACGAAGGCCACACCGTCGGGATTCTCAGGCTCTATACGCGTGTGAACAACACCGATATCGGAAAGTGAGCTCAGGGGCCTCGTCACACTCCTCCTTCCGAAAGGCCTTCTCAGCGTCACGCTGACCGTCTTCGCACTGCGGTCTATGACCGTCTCGAGGCACGGCTCCTTGAACAGATACACCCTGGCAAGCGGAAAGGCAGCGACGAAGACAGCGGCTGCAACAACGTAATGCACCGGCTGCAGTTCGTACTTGAGCGCGAAGAGGACGAGCACCGAGGCCGCGGCTGCAGCACCGACGAGTATCGAGGAGAACTCCCTGTTGTATATCCCGCTGTGCAGGACACTGCCGCGTTCCGCCTTGAAGGAGGTCGTCTTGAGCGCAATCCTGCCGTCCTCTATCTCGACCCTGTATGTACCGGATTCGTTCATCAGGCTCTCTCCACCATCTCCCTGAATCTCGCAAACAGGTGCGTCGAGTCGTTCGGCCCTGGCCCGGCCTCGGGATGATGCTGGACCGAGAAGACCGGAAGGTCGACATGCTCCATCCCCTCTTCGGTGCCGTCGTAGAGATTCCTGTGCGTGAGCCGCACCTTCGAGCCGAGACTGCCTATATCCACGCAGTAGTTGTGATTCTGCGAGGTGATCTCCACCCTTCCGGTCAGCAGGTCCATCACCGGGTGGTTGCCGCCGTGATGGCCGAACTTAAGCTTGTAGGTCCTGCCTCCCATGGCGAGTCCCAATATCTGGTGGCCGAGGCATATGCCGAACAGCGGTACCCTGCCGAGGAGCCGCCTTGCGTTCTCGATGCCGTACACCACTGCCTCCGGGTCTCCTGGGCCGTTACTGAGGACCACCCCGTGAGGTCCCATATCGAGCACAGCCTCTGCGGGTGTCTCGGCCGGCACCACCGTTATGTCAAAACCGGCGGCTGCAAGGTTGCGCAGGATGTTGAACTTGACGCCGAAGTCGTAGACGACCACACTCTTCAGCGTGGATTCCTCTCCGGATGCCGTCCCCTGGTTCCATCCCTTAGACTCACCTCCCCACCGCCAGACCTTCTCGTTCCACTTGTAACGCCTGCCGGTCGTCACCAGCCTTACGAGGTCGACACCGCCTATACCGGGATGCTCCCGCACCCTCTCGTAAAGCCTCTCAGGTGTCGCCTCCCCGGTCGATATGACGCCCATCTGTGCACCGAAGTTCCTTATGTGCCTCGTGAGGGCCCTCGTATCGATCCCCTTGACCGCCACTATGCCGTGCCTCCGGAGATAGTCTCCGAGGGTGTCCTCGGAACGCCAGTTGCTTGGATATCCGACGCACTCCTTAACGACGAAGCCCTCGGCCTTGGGGCCGCCGGCCGACTCTTCGTCCTCTCCGTTTACGCCGTAGTTGCCCATCTGCGTGTATGTCATGGTGACTATCTGTCCCTTGTACGAAGGGTCCGTCAGAATCTCCTGATAGCCGGTCATGGAGGTGTTGAAGACGACCTCCCCGACCGCCTCGCCGTCAGCACCAAAGGACTCACCCTCGAACACCGTCCCGTCCGAGAGGACAAGCAAAGCCTTTTTCATTCAACCTCCGTTCTCGATCTTTCTTTTGCAGGCACCTGAACGGATCTGCAAACCGTCACACTGGAGACCCATTTGGAGGGGATCACCCTCGATGGACATCCGCACGGTCGGAAGAATGCAACACCGACGCCCGCCCCTCCGGCAACACATCCCGACCGTATACTCAACCGGAGGAGACCATCTACCTGCCCGTGATATTTGCCGTTAATTATATCATAGAACCACGTATAGAAGTCTCACGACCTCCGGAAGCACCGCATGAGTCCCTGTAATGAAAGGCTGGAAGCACGGCGTCTGAGTGAAAAAGTGGACTTTTGTTTCGTTGCAAGGGGACGTGAAGAGGATCGGGGAGTATATACTCCCCGATCCCGAGAAGGGTTGTATGATGTTCTGGATCAGAATGCGGCTGAAACCTGGACGGTGAGGCGGTTGTCCTTCTCCACGGTGTCAGGGACGTCAACCTGAGTCCAGTATTCGGCCATCGCCTTGATGTTCTGAGTGAAGTAGTACGAAGAGTTGAGCGTGAGCTCGGTGTACTCGGAAGTTCCGTCGTTCTTCTCGTAGCTGTCCACCCTGAGAAGGGGCACGATCCAGGGCCTGGAGTTCTTGGACATCACATAGAGCGTCTGGAAATACCAGGCGTTGTTCTTCTCCTTGACTCCGGCTGCATTGTCGTCTTCGGCTCTGAGGAAGACGCCCATGAACCTGAAGTCGTTGTAATCGGCCTGGAAGTCGAGACCGAGGCGCCTGAAGTCACGCGTAACGCCCGAAGCGGCATCATCCCACTGTCCGTCCACGCCGAAGAAACCTATCATGGTGTCGGGGATAACGTCCCAGGCAACCCTTGCGTGTATGTTCTTTGCATCCTCACCCTCGGCATCCGCAGCAACACCGCTCAGCCCGAGTGTATAGAATACGTTGCTGGCCGGCCTGCCCGAGATCGAGACCACCTGGCGCGAGCTGCGCAGTTTGCCGCCGGCGTCGGCACCGCCGAACGCCTGGTCGATCACGGAGTACTTGCCCCTCGTCAGCAGACGCGATGAGTAAGTATCGTAGGGGTCGGCCCAGAGCATGTCGGAGTATGAAAACTGCAGGTTGAGCAGCTCAGAGTGGTGGTATTCGAGGGCTGCAGTGGGTATCTCGACGTTGAAGCCGTTTTCGTCCTCTGCCTCGAGCTCGAGGAAGCCGGATACGTTCTTGTAGAGTATACCCGCCGCCATCAGCTCGGCCTCGTGCAGTGACCTCAGCTTCCTCTCACCGCTGTCCTTCTTGTCAAATGGCCTCGCAGTCAGCACTGCCGAGACCGGAAAGGTCTTGCCGAGGTACAGGCCGTCGGAAATCGCCGTATCCTTGTCCTGAACACCGGCGAACCTGTAGCCGTTCTCCTTGAACGCCCTGCCCGTGGCGTTCAGCATCGGCCACGCATTGTGGCATGTACTGCAGTCAGTCTTGAACTTCCTGGCAAATGCCGGAACAGCATCCGCATCCTGGACCGATATGGAAATGATACCTGCAATAAGTAACAACATGAAGACTATACTCGTCACGCTGAAGCGTCTACCCATATTAACCTCCTCAGTTCTTGAAACTATCCAAGCATTCTTGATCGAAGCAGGGCAACCCTGCCTGGCTGTTCTGATGAACACCTCGTCTCTTCAGCTCCGCAGACCACCTCCCCTCAACTCTGACTTTGAACAAAAATCAATTGAAACAACAACACTGAAACAATGAAATTATATTACCTCGTACGCAACCGAGTCAAGCACAAAACGGTGCTCGCCCCGTACGCACGTGTCCACCCTGGCGCCGGCGTGACGGGAATACTATAACTGTTTGACGGCTCAGGAATCAATCTCGGCACTGAAGAGGGATCCCGGATGCCGGAGCCGGCCGGATCACGGTGTGTACAGAAGTCTATCCGTTCTCATGAACCCTGCCCTTGCAGATGACGGCAACCGGCACCCCCTTCAACCTCCAGCCGTCGAACGGCGTGTTCCTGCCCATCGAGGCGAAGCCTTCCGCATCCACGGTGAACTCCCTGTCGCGGTCGAGGAGGACGATGTCAGCCGTAGAGCCCCTTCTCAGGCTCCCCTTTCCTATTCCAGTGATTCTTGAAGGATTCAGCGCCGTCTTCTCGACGAGTCCGCTCATAGACAGGACCCCCTCGTCGACCAGTCTCAGACAGAGCGGAAGCGCGGTCTCAAGACCTGATATGCCGGATGCCGCCCTGTCGAACTCGCAGAGTTTCTCATCCATGTGGTGGGGGGCATGGTCTGTGGCGATGACGTCGAGCGTGCCGTCTGCAAGCCCCTCTTTCACCGCCTCCACGTCCCTCTCCGTCCTCAGGGGGGGATTCATCTTGGCGTTGGTGTTGTATCCGGCCACCGCCTCCTCCGTGAGCGTGAAGTAGTGCGGACACGTCTCTGCGGTGACGTCTATCCCTGCCCTCTTCGCCTCCCTCACGGCCGCGACCCCACCCGCAGTGGATACGTGTGCAATGTGCAGCCTTCCACCGGTGAGTGCCGCGAGCTCTATATCGCGCTTGATCATTATGATCTCAGCCTCGGCAGGGATACCCCTGAGCCCGAGCCTTACGGACAGAGCCCCCTCGTTCATCACCCCACCGGCCGAGAGGCTCAGGTCCTCGGCATGAGAGATCACCGGCACTCCGAAGACCTTCGAGTACTCGAGCGCCCTCCTCATCAGGAGGCTCTTCGACACCGGAAGGCCGTCGTCGGAGAACGCCACGCACCCTGCGTCCCTCATCATCCCCATCTCCGCAAGCTCCTCACCCTTCTGTCCCTTGGTGATCGCCCCGATGGTGTAGACATAGCAGGCACCCTCTGCGTAGGCCTTCCTGAGTATGAACTCGGTGACGGTCTCGTTGTCGTTGACCGGCTTCGTGTTAGGCATGCAGCATACGGCCGTGAAACCGCCTCTCACTGCAGCCGTCGTGCCCGTCCTTATGGTCTCCTTGTGCTCATACCCGGGCTCCCTCAGGTGGACGTGCATGTCTACGAGCCCTGGCAGCACATAGAGTCCCTCTGCATCGATGATCTCGATTCCCGGCCCGACGGGCGGTTCCGGCTCCGGGGGCCGGAGCCGGACATCGCTTATCCTCCCATCCTCAACAAGCACGTCTCCCTTACCGTCGATCCCTTGCGACGGGTCCACTATGTGGCCGTTTCTTATCAAGAGGTTCAAGCCCTTCTTCATAATGGGACTCCTTCTTCTGTTCATCAAGGTCGTGAAAAGAGGGCTGAAAAGAAACCTGTCTGCCCTCCTTCTTTTTTATGGATCCCCGTCACTGGTCTCGTCAGCCTCCGCTCCTCGCGCCCGACAGCAGGTAGAGCACCGCCATCCTGACCGCAATGCCGTTCGTCACCTGATCGAGAATGACGGACTGGGGACTGTCTGCAACGTCGGAGACGATCTCGATCCCGCGGTTCATGGGCCCTGGGTGCATCACTACGGCATCGGGCCTTGCGAGTGCGAGCCGCTCCCTCGTCAGTCCCCAGAGCCTGAAGTATTCGTCCGTGGTGGGAAAGAATCCCGTGTCCTGTCTCTCCATCTGGATGCGCAGCATCATGACGACATCTACGTCTCCGAGCCCCTCTTCCATGCTGTGGAATACCTCTATGTCAGGGTCGAAGAGCCCCTCGGGTATCAGCGTCGGCGGACCGATCAGCCTCACATCCGCCCCCAGGGTCCTCAGGCAGTATATGTTGGACTTCGCGACCCGGCTGTGCAGGATGTCGCCGACGATTGCGATACTGAGCCCGCTTATGCCGCCGAACCTCTCCATAATCGTGAATGCATCGAGGAGGGCCTGCGTTGGATGTTCGTTTATGCCGTCGCCGGCGTTGATCACAGAGGCATTCAGGTGGTCTGCAAGGAGATGCGGCACCCCGGACGAGGAATGCCTGATGATGACGACGTCGGCGCCGAGTGCCTGAATCGCCGTAGCGGTATCGATCAGGCTCTCTCCCTTGACCACCGAGCTGGCTGACACTGAGAAGTTTATCACGTCCGTACTGAGTCTCTTGGCTGCGAGCTCGAAGGACGTCCTCGTTCTCGTCGAGGGTTCGAAGAAGAGGTTGACGACGGTCTTTCCTCTCAGGGTCGGGACCTTCTTGATGTCCCTGCGGAGGACGTCCTTGAAACCGACGGCGGTATCCAGAATCAGCTCGATCTCTTCACGGGACAGGTCCTTTATGCCTACGATATCCTTGCTCCTCAGTTGCCGGCCCGTCTCACCCACTTAGTTCACTCACCCCTTGACCAGTTTTTATCGCATGCCGTGCCCGCCAGACCGGGACGCGGCACCGCCTTCTCACTTCCCGGTGAGCACGACCCTGTCAACACCGGCCTCTTCAGAAAACTCGACATTGACGGTCTCGCCGACCGAGGTCGGGACGCTCTTTCCGACGAAATCGGCCCTCACGGGCAGTTCCCGGTGGCCCCTGTCTATGAGAACGGCGAGCTCTATCCGAGCCGGCCTGCCGATATCCATCAGGGCATCCATCGCCGCCCTTATCGAGCGGCCCGTGAAGAGCACGTCATCCACCAGCACGACCACCTTTCCGGTTATCTCGAAAGGAATGTCCGTCTTCCTGACGGCGGGATACTCTTTACGGATATTCAGGTCGTCCCTGTACAGGGCGATGTCGAGCATTCCCACCGGCACGTCGCGACCCTCGATCGACTTAATCCTTTCTGCAAGCCGCTTCGAGAGATGGACGCCGCCCCTCTGGATTCCGACGAGACACAGCCCCTCGACCCCCCTGTTTTTTTCGAGAATCTCATGAGCCATCCTCGTGATGGTCCTCTCCATATCCGTGCTGTCAAGAAGTTCCTTTGTCATGACATAAAAAGACCCTTCCCCTTGCAATCAGGAGAAAGGCCTTATGGAGATTGATTGAAGTCCACACTGTTCGATCTTCAGGCCCTGTCGCACCGGCATCGAGCGGTCGGCCTGAAGGTGATCCTATTAAAGCACGTACGCCGGCATTTTTTCAACCGATACGGCCGCAGCCGTCTCTACTGTCCCTTCTTCTCGGCAAGCTGCACCCTGATCATCGCCCTGTCGAGGGCGGCCTGTGCACGGGCGAAGTCGATCTGCTCCTGCTTTCTCAGCCTCTCCTCCGCACGCCTCATGGCACTCTTTGCCCTTTCGACGTCAATGTCCTCGGCCCGTTCGGCGCTGTCGGCGAGGATCAGCACCCTGTCCTCGTTCACCTCTGCATAGCCGGAGTTGACGAAGACGTAGCTCACCGTCCCGCCCTTCTTGCAGACGAGCATCCCTATCTTGAGAGTGGTCACGAACGGGACGTGCCCGGGCAGCACTCCGAACTCACCTTCCGTGCCGGTTGCTACCACCTCGTCGACCTCTTCCTTCAGGACCGGGCCGTATGGGGAGACCACTTCGAGGGTCAATTTCTCAGCCATGTGAAACTCCGTTCGTCCATCGTGGTTATCGTATCAGCCCTTGCTCCATCCAAGCTTTGCGGCCTTCTCCTCTGCCTCTTCAATTGTGCCGACCATGTAGAAGGCCTGCTCGGGCATGTCGTCGTACTTGCCTTCGATTATGGCGCTGAAGCCTTTTATCGTATCTTCCAGCTTGACGTACTTGCCGGGAGTGCCGGTGAACGTCTCTGCGACGTGGAACGGCTGGCTCAGGAACCTCTGTATCTTTCTCGCCCTGGCGACCGTCAGCTTGTCGTCCTCGGAGAGTTCCTCCATACCGAGAATCGCGATTATGTCCTGGAGTTCCTTGTACCTCTGCAGGATCATCTGGACACCCCTGGATACACTGTAGTGTTCCTCGCCCACTATCCTCGGATCGAGAGCCCTCGATGTGGAGTCGAGCGGGTCGACCGCAGGGTAAATTCCGAGTTCCGATATCTGCCTCGACAGGACGACCGTGCCGTCGAGGTGAGTGAACGCCGTTGCGACGGCAGGGTCGGTCAGGTCGTCTGCAGGGACGTATATCGCCTGCATGGAGGTGATGGAGCCCTTCTTCGTGGTCGTGATCCTCTCCTGGAGCATACCCATGTCGGTGGCGAGGTTCGGCTGATAACCGACGGCGGAGGGCATCCTGCCAAGGAGTGCCGAGACCTCAGAGCCGGCCAGTGTATACCTGAATATGTTGTCGATGAATATGAGGACGTCCTGTCCCTGATCCCTGAAGTACTCGGCGGCCGTCAGCGCTGTAAGGGAGACCCTCAGCCTCGCACCGGGAGGCTCGTTCATCTGGCCGTATATCAGTGCGGCCTTGTCTATGACCCCGGACTCCTTCATCTCGAGGTAGAGGTCGTTGCCCTCCCTCGTCCTCTCGCCCACACCGGCGAAGACCGAGACACCACCGTGAACCAGGGCTATGTTGTGGATCATCTCCATTATGACGACCGTCTTGCCGACACCTGCACCTCCGAACATCCCCATCTTGCCGCCCCTGACGAACGGGACGAGCAGGTCGAAGACCTTGACCCCGGTCTCGAAGACCTGGGTCGTCGGCTCCTGTTCTGCGAACTCCGGTGCCTGCCTGTGTATCGGCCATCTCTCTTCCGCCTCTATAGGACCGGCCTGATCATAGGGATCGCCTACGACATTGAGTATCCTGCCGAGGGTCGCCTCTCCGACCGGGACCGTTATCGGCTGACCAGTGTCGACGGCCGTCATCCCGCGAACCAGTCCGTCGGTCGGACCCATGGCGATTGTCCTGACCGTGTTCTCACCGAGGTGGGATGCCACCTCGAGGGTGAGCCGGATCTCCGAGGTCCCCTTCTCCGGGTCTGCGGGCTGCTCTATCTTCAGTGCGTTCAGTATCGCAGGCAGTTCCGTCTCGAACTCCACGTCAACCACTGCACCTATCACCTGAACAACCTTTCCTGTATTCATCGTTAAATACCTCCTCTATTGATTGTCTGTCTGATGATCCACTCCACCGGCGGACCCGGCCGCAACCTCAACTCGGCTCGACTACGCACAAAGCGCCTTCCCGGATCATGACGCGGCGACAGGCCTCAGCGCTCTGACAGGATCAATCCTTGATCGCCTCGGCACCGCCGACTATATCCATCAGTTCCTTCGTGATTGCCGCCTGACGCGCCTTGTTGTATTCGAGCGTCAGCCTCTCTATCATGTCCTCGGCACTCTTGGTGGCGTTCTCCATGGCGGTCATCCTCGCCGCCTCTTCCGAGACGCGCGACTCCAGCATGGTCCTGTAGAGCTGTATCTCGACGCTCTTCGGGAGAAGCCTGCTGAATATCTCCTCCTCCGCAGGCTCGAACAGGAAGTCCTTCATCTCCCCCTCTTCGTCGTGCTCCATGCCGCCTATGGGCAGGAGCCTCAGCTTCGTGACGTTCTGGACGACGACCGACTTGAACTCGTTGTATATCAGGTACAGCTCGTCAAAGGTCTCGTCTATGTACTTGTTCATGAGGTCTGCCGCGATCCCCTGAACCGCCGAGTAGGATATGTTTCCCGAAAGCCCGGTCCACGACTCCCTGATCGTGATGTTCCTGCGCCTGAAGTAGTCCCGCGCCTTCCTGCCCACGGTGCTCACGCTTATCTCGAAACCCTCACCCTTGAGGTCATTCATGAGCTGTTCCGCGGCCTTAATGACATTAGTATTGAAAGCACCGCACAGGCCCTTGTCGCTCGTAAGGACCAGTATCTCTACGGTCTTTCTCGGCCTCACCCTGAGCAGCGGATGAATGTCCTGCTCACCCGGCTGCGCGAGTGACTGCAGGACCTCCCTCATCTTGTCCGAGTAAGGCCTCAGTGCGAACATGCGTTCCTGGGCCCTCCTGAGCTTCGCCGCCGAGACCATCTTCATGGCCCTCGTTATCTTCGACGTGCTCTTGATCGAGCTGATTCTTCTCTTTATGTCCCTTAGGGTCGCCATCTCTCTCCCTTATGCTCCTTGGTTCAATGCCTTAAAGCTCATTGTTACGGCTGAAACGTCGACTTGAATGCGGTTATCGCCTCGTTGATCTTGTTCTTCAGTTCCTCGTCGAGGGCCTTCTTGTTCATTATCTCCTCTTTTATCTCCGGCTTCTGGCTCCTGAAGTAGCTGAGGAGGCCCTGCTCGAAGTTGCCGATGGACTCAACCGGCAGGTCGTCGAGGAATCCCTGGGTGCCCGCGTAGAGCACTATGATCTGCTCATCCAGCGGCAACGGCTGATACTGATCCTGCTTAAGGATCTCCACCATCCTCTTTCCACGCTCTATCTGCATGAGGGTCGCCTTGTCGAGGTCCGACCCGAACTGAGCGAACGCCGCCAGTTCCCTGAACTGCGCAAGGTCGAGCCTCAGCGTGCCCGCGACCTGCTTCATCGCCTTTGTCTGAGCGGCACCGCCGACACGGCTGACCGACAGGCCGACATTGACGGCAGGCCTGATGCCTGCGTAAAAGAGGTCCGGCTCGAGGTATATCTGGCCGTCCGTGATGGATATGACGTTGGTGGGTATGTATGCCGAGACGTCACCCGCCTGGGTTTCGATTATAGGGAGGGCCGTCAACGAGCCCCCACCGAGCTTGTCCGAAAGCTTGGCAGCCCTCTCGAGCAGCCTCGAGTGGAGATAGAACACGTCTCCGGGGTATGCCTCGCGGCCGGGCGGGCGCCTGAGGAGGAGCGAGAGCTGCCTGTAGGCCGCAGCCTGCTTGCTCAGGTCGTCGTATATGATGAGGGCGTGTTTTCCGTTGTCCCTGAAATACTCTCCCATCGCACAGCCTGCATAAGGGGCGATGTACTGAAGGGGTGCAGGCTCCGACGCCGTCGAGGTGACGACTATCGTATAGTCGAGGGCACCGTTCTCCTCGAGCGTCTTGACCACCCTCGCAACAGAGGCCCGCTTCTGTCCGACGGCCACATATATGCAGAAGACGTCACTGTCCTTCTGGTTTATTATGGCATCGATGGCGATCGCCGTCTTTCCCGTCTGGCGGTCGCCGATTATGAGCTCCCTCTGCCCCCTGCCTATCGGGATCATCGCATCGATGGCCTTCAGGCCTGTCTGCAGGGGCTCTCCGACAGGCTGCCTGTCCACTATTCCGGGGGCGACGATGTCCACGTGCCTCGTCTCCTTCGTATCAATGGGCCCCTTGCCGTCGATCGGCTGGCCTATGGCGTTGACGACCCTGCCGAGCATCGCCTCGCCGACCGGCACCTCCATGATCCTGCCGGTGCGCTTGACGATGTCTCCTTCCTTTATGAGGGTGTCCTCTCCGAAGAGCACCGCGCCGACCATGTCTTCCTCGAGGTTCAATGCCATGCCGTAGACGTTGTTCGGAAACTCGAGCAGTTCACTCGCCATGGCGTTCTCCAGGCCGTAGACCCTCGCTATACCGTCACCGACACTCAGCACGGTCCCGATCTCGCTGACGTCAACCTTCTTCTCGAAGTCGCTGATCTGCTGCTTGATCAGCTCGCTGATCTCCTCAACCTTGATTTCCATCATATCACCCCTTTATTAACTCTTCTTTTAAAAGCCTGAGCTGCCCCTTAAGGCTGCTGTCGTACATGGTACTGCCGACCTTCACCACGATGCCGCCTATCAGTTCCGGGTCGTAGACGTATTCGACATCCACATCCCTGCCCGTCAGTTTCCTGAGGGACGCCACGAGCCTCTCTTCGTATTCCCCGTCGAACCTGAACGGAGTGACGACCGTCGCCTTCGCCTTCCTCTTCTTCTCGAAGTAGATATTCATGAAGTGCCTTATGATGTCTGGCAGGGCGGATACGGCCTTGCGTTGGGCGATGAAGACGAGAAACCTCTTCACCTCGCTGCAGAAGCCGAGTCTCTCTGCGAGCCCCTCGATCGTCCTGCGCCTCTCGTCTTCGTCGAACAGCGGGCTTATGAAGAAGTTCCTTATCTCCTTGCTTGCACCCATCAGCTCGTTGACGATGCTCAACTCGGCCATGGCCCTCTCGGCCGTCTCCACACCCGTTACGTTGAAGAGCATCCTGGCATACTTCTTTGCGGACTTCTTCTCCTTACCCGCCATCTTAACCCTCTAACCTCTTTATCGACTCTTCAAGCAGCTTCAACTGTTCCTCCTCGGTGAGCCTCTCCTTCAGCCTCTTCTCCGCAAGCCGCAAGGCGAGGCCTGACGCCTCCGCCCTGAGGGCGGCCTTTGCGTTCTTCAGCTCCATCTCTATGTTCGTCCTCGCCTGCTGTCTTATCTTCTCGCTCATCTCCCTGCCCTGCTCCACCAGGCTGTCATGCTCGGCCTGGCCGGACTGTTTTGCAGAGGAGACGATCCTCTCTATCTCCTGGTCCTTGAGCTTCAGCTTCTCCTCCACCTCTGCGAGGGCCTTCTGCGCCAGCTCCTTTGCCTCTCTCGCCTCGGCAAGAGACTTCTCTATAAGTTCGGTCCTCTGCCTGAAATACTCCTTTGCGGGTTTCGTGAGGAACTTCACGAGGATGAAGACGAGGACGGCGAAGTTGATGACCTTCCAGAGCCAGTCCTTCCAATCGCCGCCACCTCCACCAGCTCCCTCCATGGCAAAGGCCTCGGCAGCGTGTAACAGCAGGATCGTTACGGCTGACGATACGACGGCCAAGGGCGAAAACCCGCTCCTTGTCTCTGAATCTCGACTCTCTACTACTGAACCTTGAATTTCGGACATTGTCACTCTTCCATCCCTGACGCTTGAATTCACACTTCCACGAGCTTCGCAACGATCTCTTCGGAGAACTTCCTGACATCCTCACCGAGCATCCTGCGCACCTTCTCGGTCTCGCGCTTTATCTCCGCCCTCGCAGCCTCGATCTCCCTCAGCGCCTCCTCGTGGGCCTTCTCGATCATCTCCTTCTGCTTCTCGACACCCTCCTGTCTCAGAGAGTTGTAGACCTCCTTCGCCTTCTCCCTCGCCTCGGCAAGCTCTCTGTTGAACCGCGACAGCTCTTCGTCCTTCCTCTCGTTGAGCCTCTTGGCCTCTTCGATGGCGCCGTCTATGTTCTCCTTCCGCTCCTTGAAGAGGTTGAGAAGAGGCCTGAAGAGCAGGACATTCAGCAGGAATATCAGAACGAGAAAGTTGGCCGACTGGACAAAAAACCATTTGTTTAGTTCGAGCATATCATCACCAAGGGGTTAGATTTTATTACAGTTATGTTAAATTGTGGTGAACTTTATCACAGATATTTATTCTTTGTCAAGAATGCCGAGAAAAAAAATTCTTATGGAATCAAAAGTTTTTTAAATTGACCTCTTCCCTCGATATGCTATAATGCTATAAACGGGGCGATCGCAGAAAACTTTCCGAAAAAAGGAGGAATCATGGCTTTTTGGGATAAGCTGAAAAGAGACATCAAGAAAGGCATCGACGAAGGGTTGCATGCATTCAAGGAAGGGACGACCGTCATAAAGAAGAGGGCCGAGACCTTGTCCGACGACGTGAAGAACAAGGTGAAGGTGTTCGAGCTCAAACAGAAGATACAGGTCCACCTTACGGACCTCGGCGGAAGGGTATACGAGATCGCCTCTGACAGGAGAAGGAACCCACTGGCAAACGACAAGGTGAAGGCCATAGTGGAGAAGATCAAGAAGATAGAGGCTCAGATCGAAAAGATCGAGGCCAGGGAACAAAAGAAGGCCTCCGCTGCGAGGACGGCGAGAAAGGCCAAAAAGAGGGCCGGTAAGACGGGTGCAAGGAAGACGGCCGCTAAGAAGACCGTCACCGGAAGGCGTACCAAGAAGGCATGAAGCCTGGGGGAGGGCACTCGACCCTCCCCGGCCTGCTAATCCTCCAGCGTGATAGCCTCAACAGGACAGACCTCGACCGCCTCCTGGCAATCGCACGTGTCACACGCGTCGGGATTCTTCACGTGGGCCTTGCCGTCGTCCTGCATCTCGAAGACCTCAGGGCAGATAGCCACACACGACTCGCACCCTTCGCACAGATCCCAGTCAATCACGGGTTTTGCCATAGCAACAACCTCCTCGTTGATAGATATGCACCTGCCATGCAGGTAAGTTCACACTCGTCAGGAAGCCTCGTAACGCCGCCCTGCCCCCTGCTGTCACACATGCATCAGCTGCGGTTTCACAATTTCTTCATCAGTTGAAGTATATAATAATAGCAGCATGGGATAATAGTATAATATAATATTTCAAACTACAAGTTAAAAGAAAGTATGACGGGGGCGGGAGTCACGAATGCAGATAACATTGCCCGTAAAGGGAATGAGCTGTGCCTCGTGCGTGAAGGCCGTGGAGAAGGCACTCGGCAGGGTCGAGGGTGTCACGGGCGTATCGGTAAACTTCGCCTCTGAGAAGGCGACGGTCACGGCACGAGACGCGGTTCCCCTCGAGCGACTGATAGGGGCGGTCAGGGCCGAGGGTTACGACGTTGCGACATCGAGGCTCGAGTTTGCAGTCAAGGGGATGACGTGCGCTGCATGTTCGGCCGCAGTCGAACGCGCACTGAAAGGGCTCTACGGTGTGGTGAGCGTCAATGTCAATCTCGCAACCGGAAAGGCCCTCGTCGAATACATCCCAACACTGACCGGGTTCGAGGATTTCAAGCAGAGGGTCAAGGCCGAAGGTTACGAGGCGGAGGCCGTAACAGAGGAGTTCACGGACCGGGAGAGGGAGGAGAGGGAGAGGGAGTACAGGGAACTCCTGCTCAGGTTCAGGGTGAGCGCGGTGCTCTCGGCACTCGTACTGCTTGGGAGCGTAACCGGCATCCCCCTCCTTTCAAACCGCTATATCCTATTCCTCCTTGCCACGCCCGTGCAGTTCTGGGGTGGAATGAGGTTTTACAGGTCTGCCTGGACCGCAATGAGGCACTTCTCGACCAACATGAACACACTCGTCGCCATGGGCACGTCCGCGGCGTATCTCTACAGTGTGACTGCCACGTTCTTCCCCTCGATATTCGTAAGCGGCGGGCTTGAGGCGAACGTCTATTTCGACACGTCGGCCATAATAATAACCCTCATCCTCCTCGGCCGGCTCCTCGAGGCGAGGGCGAGGGGGAGGACGTCCGAGGCAATGCGGAAGCTCATGGGACTGCAGGCCAAGACCGCAAGGGTGGAGCGCAACGGGAGGGAGGCCGAGATACCCATAGAGGAGGTCGTCACAGGTGATACGGTCATCGTGAGACCCGGCGAGAGGATACCCGTGGACGGAGTGGTGACCGAGGGATACTCGTCGGTCGACGAGTCCATGCTCACCGGCGAGAGCCTGCCTGTGGAGAAGTCGGCGGGCGACACGGTCTTCGGAGGCACGATAAACAAGTTCGGCAGCTTCAAGCTCAGGGCGACCAAGATCGGAAAAGAGACGGCCCTCGCGCAGATAATACGTCTTGTGGAGGAGGCGCAGGGCAGCAAGGCCCCCATACAGAGACTCGCCGACAGGGTGGCCTCCGTGTTCGTACCGGCCGTGATCACGACCGCCACTCTCACATTCGCCCTCTGGTATCTACTCGACCCCGAACCGTCATTCACGAGGGCTCTGATGAACTTCATAGCCGTACTCATAATCGCCTGTCCCTGCGCCCTCGGGCTCGCCACCCCCACGGCGATAATGGTCGGCACCGGGAAGGGCGCTGAAAAGGGCATACTCATAAGGAATGCAGAGGCCCTCGAGACGGCGCACAAGATACAGGCCATAATCCTCGACAAGACGGGGACCATAACAAAGGGAGAGCCCGAACTGACCGACACGGTAAGCACCGACGGCTCCGACGGCGATGAAATACTGCGACTCTCGGCATCGGCTGAAAAGGTCTCGGAGCACCCGCTCGCAGAGGCCGTTGTGAAGAAGGCGAAAGAGCGCGGGCTCCCGCTCGCAGACCCCGAAGCGTTCGAGGCGATCCCCGGAGGCGGGATACGTGCCAGGGTGGGCACCGACAGCGTATTCATCGGCAACCTCCCGCTGATCGAGAAGGAAGGGATCGAGGTGCCTGCAGGCGTAGCAGAGACGGTCGAGAGGCTCTCAACTGAGGGCAAGACCGCGGTCCTCGTATCGGTCAACAACAGGGTCAAGGGCGTATTCGCAATAGCCGACTCGATAAAAGAGGGCTCTGCCGAGGCCGTGTCCGGGCTGAAGAGCATGGGTATCGAGGTGGTCATGCTCACGGGGGACAACGAGCGGACCGCCTCCCGCATAGCCGAGCTGGTCGGGATCGAGAGGTTCTTTGCGGGTGTACTGCCCGAGGGAAAGGTCGAGGTCGTGAAAAGGCTGAAGCGGGAAGGGAAGGTCGTCGCCATGGTGGGCGACGGAATCAACGACGCCCCCGCCCTTGCAGAGGCCGACGTGGGCATCGCCATAGGAACCGGGACCGACATAGCCATGGAGGCGTCGGACATCACCATCATAAAGGGTGACCTGAGGAGCGTGGTCGAGGCTGTCAAGTTGAGCAGGCTCACCCTGAAGACGATAAAACAGAACCTCTTCTGGGCCTTCTTCTACAACGTGGTCGGCATCCCGATCGCTGCAGGCATCCTCTACCCGTTCGGAGGCCCCCTTCTGAACCCTGTCTTCGCCTCCGCCGCCATGGCCTTCAGTTCGGTCTCCGTCGTTACAAACTCCCTGAGGCTGAGAACCAAGAGGCTCTGATAGGGATGGGTCCCGAAAGAAGGGAGAGGGAAGAGAAGGTCCTCCTTGCCCATGGCAGCGGCGGCAAGGCAATGCACTCCTTCATCAGGGAGATGCTCGCTCCGCTCATGAGCATCGAGGACTTCAACGACTCCGCCCCGATCCCCTTCATGGAAGACAGTGGCGCACCCGCGGAGAGACTCGTATTCACCACGGACAGCTATGTCGTCTCTCCGCTCTTCTTCCCCGGAGGCGACATCGGGTCCCTCTCGGTGAACGGGACCATCAACGACCTCTCAATGGCAGGGGCTTCCGCACTCTGCCTCTCACTCGGCCTGATCATCGAGGAGGGCTTCCCGGTCGACTCTCTCCTCCGCATACTCGGCTCCGTGAAGGAGGCCGCAGAGGCGGCCGGCGTCAGGATAGTCACCGGGGATACGAAGGTCGTCGAGAGGGGAAAGGGGGACGGGCTATTCATAAACACCTCAGGCGTCGGCGCGGTGCGCAAGGGGTTGGCCCTCTCGCCCCGGAACGTCGTCCCCGGAGATGCCGTCATACTGAGCGGCACCATCGGCAACCACGGCGTGGCTGTCATGGCCGAACGCAACGGCTTCACCTTCGACCCTCCCGTCCTGAGTGATACCGCCGCCCTGAACGGGTTGGTCGACGCCATGCTCTCACACACCGGTGACATCCACGCCATGAGGGACCCCACGCGGGGCGGGCTTGCGACGACACTGAAGGAGATCGCCGTCGAGTCCGGCACGTGCATAGAGATCGACGAGACAGAGATACCCGTGTCGGGCAGTGTCAGGGGTGCGTGTGAACTGCTCGGCCTCGACCCCCTGCATGTGGCGAACGAGGGTGTGCTTGTTGCTTTTGTCGACGAAAGTGTGGCAAAATCTCTATTGGAGAGGATGAAGGAAGACCCTCTCGGCAGAGATTCCGCCGTGATCGGACGCGTCAAGGAAAGGCCGGAGGGGACCGTGGTGCTCAAGACCGCGATCGGCGGCAGACGGATCGTGGACATGCTCCATGGAGAGCAGTTGCCCCGCATCTGCTAGGCCGGAACGGCCAGCTATCGAAAAAGGGGGGGTCGATGCCGGAAGTGCCGGATGGACGTGAACCGGCTCAACCTGAGAGCCACCTCGCAACGAATCGACCCGTGACTGAGAGAGTGGTTCTCCGCTTCAAGGACGGCTCTGTGGTCAAGGGCAGCCTGAGGGATTTTTCCGAGACGAAGAGGGAATTGAGCATCGAGGAACATCCCACGGGCAGGATTCTCACCGTCAGTGTCGACCTGCTGAAGGCCGTCTTCTTCGTCAAGTCCTTCGATGGAGACCCCTCCTACCGCGAGATCAAACGCTACGGCATATCGAAGGAGAAAGGCAGGAAGGTCTACGTCCGGTTCAAGGACAAGGAGAGCCTGCTCGGATATCTCGATGGAGAACTCCCGTGGCGAAAGGGGTTTTTCCTGTCGGGGACTGACGGGGAGAGCACCGGATTCTTCCTCATACCGGTCGATGAAGGCTGCAACAACACCAAGGTTTTCGTCGTCGGCTCGGCCGTCGACGACATAGCCGTGATATAGGAGACCCAGGTGGATATGTCGAGATGCGCAAAACATGGTGAAACAGCCGGAAGGCCTCAGCACACCACCGGTGTGAGCGGCTGGATACCGATACTCCTCGCCGGACTGATCATACTGCTTCTGCCTTCCGCGCCCGCGTATTCGAGCATCCTCATAGACAGGGTGGTGGCGGTGGTCGACAGGGACGTGATCACCTGGAGCGAGCTCTACAAGGCGATGGAGTTCGAACTGGCGGGCAAGCTCGCAGGGCTCACGCCTGAAGAGAAGAGGAGTCGGTTGAAGAGATACGAGAAGGACTTCCTGCGCATGCTGATCGACAAGAAGATACAGCTCAACGAGGCAAGGAGGCTCAACATCGGGGTGTCGAAAGAAGACGTGGAGAGGGCCGTCAACCGGATACGCATCAAGTACGGCCTCAGCGAAGAGGCGTTCCTCGAGGCACTGAAGAAGGAGGGGTTCACGCTCCAGGAATACAAGAAGAAGGTCTCCGAGCAGATAATACTGAGCAAACTCGTCAACCTCGAGGTCAGGAGCAAGCTCATGGTCACGGAGAAGGAAATAGACGACTACATCGCGGCAAACGGTGAGGGCATCGACACGTCCGAGGGATACCGCGTGCGCCACATATTCTTCCCAGCCGCTACGCCCGCAGAGAAGAAGGCGGCGGAGGAGAAGGCGGCAGAGGCCATGAAGCTCCTGAACAGCGGAGCACCGTTCGAAGACACGGCCCGGAGGTTCTCCGAAGGCTCGGATGCTTCCAATGGCGGAGACCTCGGGCTGATAAGGAAGAAGGACCTCGCCCCCGAGTTTATCGAGGTCATCGAGGGACTGAAGGTGGGAGAGTACAGCAAGCCGTTCTGGTCGGGCAGAGGGCTGCACATAATCAAGCTCGAGGGAAGAACCCTGCCTGAATCCGACGAGGAGCTGAGGAAGAAGGTGCGGGGGATACTCATCGAAGAGAAACTGAGGAAGTCGCTGAACGACTACATCCGTTCACTGAGGAGCAAGGTCTTCATAGAGGTGAAGCTCTGAGCCCATGAAGACGGCCCTCACCATAGCCGGCTCAGACCCGACCTGCGGTGCAGGAGTCCAGCTCGACATCAAGGTCTTCCAGCGCATCGGGGTGCACGGCCTCTCGGTCGTCACATCCATAACGTCTCAAAACACCACGGGCGTCAAGTCCGTCCATCCCGTCGACACCGGCACGGTCGTCGAGCAGCTCGATGTATTGATCGAAGATATCAGGGTGGATGCCCTCAAGACGGGAATGCTCTACAGCAGCGCGACTGTCGAGGCCGTCTCAGCGGTGCTGAAGGGGGCCGGCCTCGGAAACATCGTAGTGGACCCCGTAATGGCCTCCTCTTCAGGGATGCCGCTCGTCGAGGAGGGTGCAGTGGAGAGGATGATAGAGGTCCTCTTTCCCCTTGCAACGGTTGTAACCCCCAACATATACGAGGCATCCCTCCTCAGCGGAATGAAGATCGAGGATACGGACACCCTTTGCGAGGCCGCGAAAAAGATCAAATCCTTCGGTCCCGATGCGGTCGTCATAACCGGTGGCCACTTCCCGCCCTCGGGAGACGATACGGTGGTGGACCTCTACCACGACGGCACTGATTCCATCTGTTTCGACTCGGAGAGGATACCGGGCGAGTATCACGGTACAGGCTGCGCCTTCACCTCTGCACTCACTGCATACCTCTCCGTGGGTGAGCCGCCCCCGGTGGCATCGAGGAAGGCGAAGGAGTTCGTAACCGCCGCCGTCAGGAAGGCGTCCAAGATAGGCATGGGCATGGGGATACTCGGAGTATAGGGCTGAGGCATGAGCAGGACGAAGACGGTCTACACGTGCCAGTCGTGCGGCTATGCATCCCTGAAGTGGCTCGGGAGATGCCCTGACTGCGGCTCCTGGAACACCCTCGTCGAAGAGGCCGGCAGCGGCAGGAAGCCCCACCTGTCGGCGACTTCCCCGGTGCCACTCTCCGGGATCACACTCGGGGCCGACCACCGGACGCCGACACTCATCGGTGAGCTCGACAGGGTGCTCGGCGGCGGAGTGGTGGCAGGAGCCGTGGTACTCATAGGCGGTGACCCCGGTGTGGGCAAGTCGACCCTGATACTGCAGGCGATGTCGAAGCTCCTCGACAGCAGTGGAGGAAAGTGCCTGTACGTCTCGGGTGAGGAATCCGCCACGCAGTTGAAACTACGCGCCTCGAGGCTCGGGATCGACTCTGACGACATTCTCGTACTCTCTGAAACCTCCCTCGAGGTGATCATCGAGGAGATAGAGAAGACGAGGCCGGCCTGCGTGGTGATAGACTCCATTCAGACGACCTACAGCGAAGAACTCCAGTCAGCGCCCGGCACCGTGGGACAGGTCAGGGAGTGTTCATCGAGACTGATGATACAGGCCAAGAGACACGGCATTCCGACCTTCATCATCGGTCATGTCACGAAAGAGGGGGCGATAGCAGGCCCGCGGGTGCTCGAACACATCGTCGACACGGTCCTCTATTTCGAGGGAGACAGGTCTCATTCATTCAGGATACTGAGGACCGTCAAGAATCGTTTCGGTTCGACCAACGAGATAGGTGTCTTCGAGATGACCGATTCCGGCCTCGTGGAGATCACGAATCCCTCGGAACTCTTCCTGAGGGAGAGGTCATCGGATGCTTCCGGCTCTGCAGCCACCTCGACGATAGAGGGGACCAGGCCCCTGATAGTCGAGATCCAGGCCCTCGTATCACCGACGACTTTCGGGGTGCCGAGAAGGACGTCGATTGGAGTCGACGGCCAGAGGGTAAACCTGCTCATAGCCGTTCTGGAGAAGATAGGGGGACTCCACCTCGGCCTGACGGACATATATGTAAACGTGGTCGGCGGGCTCAGGATAGCCGAGCCTGCGACAGACCTCCCGATCATCCTCTCGATAGCCTCGTCCCTGCGAGAGATTCCCATAGCCGGCGACACCTTCGTCTTCGGAGAGGTAGGTCTCTCAGGAGAGATAAGGGCGGTCTCGCAGGCCGAGGCGAGGCTCAACGAGGGTGGGAAGATAGGGTTCAAGAGGGCCGTCATTCCGGAGAGCAACCTAAAGAGGCTCAAGCAGGATGCGGGACTGCACTTGACGGGTGTAAGCGACATACACGAGGCTATGGAGTCCGTCCTGCGCCGGTAGGTGGATGAATCAGGTCTCGGGTTTCAGCCCGAGGTCGACGGCCACGGTGTCGATGATGCCCTCGTCGATCCGCTCCCGCTTCATCAGGTATCCCTCAAGGAGGGCGTTGTCGCAGATCGTGTTGATGAGCCGCGGTATGCCCCTGGAGAAATAGTAAATCCTCGACAGCGCCTCATCGGTGAATATGTCGCCCGAGCCGGCGACGTTGAGCCTGTAACGTATGTAGTCGATGGTGCTATCCTCCGAGAGGGAGTGAAGCCTGATCCTCATCGCGACCCGCTGTTTCAGCGGCTCATCCAGTGCCAGCACGTCCTCGAGTTCGGGGAGACCGAAGAAGACGAAGTTCGCCATCTTCCCGTCCGCCATCTCCATGTTCAGCAGACCGCGGAACTCCTCCATTATCTCCCCCGAGTTCAGCATCTGCACCTCGTCGATCAAGACGACCGCCTTCCTTCCTGATTCGTTGATCTCGAGAAGACGGTTGTATATCTGCCCGAGCACCTCGACCTTGTCCTCCTTCACGCTCTCGACCCCGAACTGTATCGCAAATTTCTTTAGCAGCCAGTCCGAGCTGACTGCGGAGTGTATCACAACGAGCAGCGTCGCCTCGAAGTGCTCCTCGTCGAGCTCCTCGAGCAGCCTCCTTGCAAGCGTGGTCTTTCCGGTTCCAATATCACCGATGACGACGGCGAGCCCCTTCTTGCTGTCCATCGCATACTTCAGCTTGGTGAGCGCCTCGGCATGCTGGTCGCTGTTGTAGTAGAACTTGTTGTCTACTACGTTGGAGAACGGATGTTCTTTGAGTTTATAGTATCTCAGGTAATCCATGCAGTATTACATCTCTGTCGATCCGGATCGTCCATCGGAAACCGTCCCACCCCGAACGTTCTACGTTTATGGTACCCTTAATCATCCCGCCGCGTAAAGCGCCCCGCGTGCTACAGATAGGAAATCCTGTCCTTCCTCGCCTTGAATGTCTCACCGGCCACCGCAGCACCGGAGGGCTTGTCGGCACCCAGCCTCGCCTTCAATGCCGTCACCTTGTCGCCGACATCCCTGAACTTCGAATCCCAGCCGAATATCTCGACATAGATGTCGAGGGCGCGCTCGGCATCACCGTTCTTCTCGAAGGCCTCTGCGAGCTCGAACTTCGTGCTCCAGTAGGCCTCATCCCGCTCTCCGATGTTGTCTATCGCCTCCTGCAGGGCGTCGATGGCAAGGGGATAGAGCCCCTTCTCCATGAAGCAGAGCCCGAGCATGCTCGCAGCCTGCACCCTCCTCTTCGGATCCTTCCTCGCGGTCTGGAACTCCTTTATCGCGTCGTCTATGAGCCCCATCTCCTTGTAGGCTATACCGAGGTTGTAGTGTGTCTCGGAGTCTTCCTCATCGAGCTCCTCCGATACACCCCGCTTGAACTCCTCGAATATCTCGAGCACCTCGCTGTCAAGGGTCGGCTCAGGCACGCCCTCCTCCTCGGGTTCTTCAGTGATGACCTCACCGAAGGGGCCGGACTCTGCAGAAATATCGGCACCGGCCAATCCGCTGTCGATATCTGCAGCAGGCTCCGCTGAATCCATCGAGGCCGGTGGACCCGACTCCGAAGCCTTCGCCTCTATCTCTGCCACCTTGGCCAGTATCTCCTCGTTGCCGGGAAATACGTCGAGAACCCGTTTGTATATGGAGAGGGCCTCATCATAGAGGCCCTGCCGTTCGTAAAACTCCGCCTCGGATAGTTCGTCCTTGAAGTCATCGGCAGAGGAGGCACGCCGCGCTGCACCATCAGAGACGTGTGCATCCGGAGTCTCGACCTCGGCTCCGCCCGCCTCCGCCTCCTCGAACCCTATAGTCGCACTGCCGGCAAACTCCGTATCAGGAGACGGTGATGCACCGGTCTCCTCTGTGGCCCCGGAGAGTTCGAGCAGCCTCGGGTCCTCGGGGTCTATCTCGAAGGCCTCCTTCAGGGCCTGTTCCCTCTGTTCTACACGGCCTTCCCTTTCGTGGATCCTGGCAAGTATGAGGCACTCGGTGACCGCCCTTTCCTTGTCGTTCATCTCGAGGTAGAGGTCCTTGAGCCTCTTGTGGACCTCCAGGTTCTCGGGTTCTTCGACCTTGAGTTTCTCCAGGACGTCCACGGCCTCGTCCAAGAGCCCGTACCTCAAGAATATGTCCACATCGACGAGTTTCTCATCGGTTGCCTTCTCCTCGGTCTGTGACGGAAAGGCTATTCCCAACTTCTCTTCGAGTTCCGCCACCTTCGATATCACGGCCTCAGAGTCGGGCCTGATCTTCTTGGCCTCAATGTAGGAGGTGAAGGCATCCTCCAACGCCCCCTGCGCCGACTGTATCTCGCCGAGCCTAACGAGTTCATCGAAGAGTTCTTCCTCGCGGCCGAGCCGCTGGTATATCTCGACGAGCTTCTCAGAGCACTCGAGCGGAGCGGTATCCCTGAACTTCTCTATGAACTCGACCGCCTCCTCATACTGGCCCTTCCCGAGATAGTAGTCGACCACGGTCTTGTAGCTGTCCCATGCAAGCTCGTTCTGGCCCTCTTGGAGATAGACCTCTCCAAGGAGCCTGCTCGCCTCGACGGCGATCTCGTCCCCAGAGCCCGCCGGATATGCAGAGAGTATCCTGAGCAGTATATCCCTCGCGGTGGAGAGGTCACCCTCCTTCAAGAGCAACTCCGCATAGAGCAGCTGGAGGTCTATGTTGTCGGGATGGATCTCCGTCCCCTTTGCAAGCAGCTCCCTCGCCTCATCGATGAGGTCACGCGATATGTAGAATCCGGCAAGGAGCTTGTAGACGGGTTCCTGTTCGGGGTACAGTTCGTACGACCTCTCGTAACACTCCCTCGCCTTGTCGAAGTCTCCCTTCTTCTCGGATATCCTCCCTATCTCCAGATACTCCCTGGCGGCCTCCTCGACATAACCCTCTTTCTGTAGATACTCAGCCAGCTTGATCCTCAAGGAGAGGTTGGTGGGAGCGAGGTTGATTATCCTTTCACATATGGGAATGAGTTCATCCCTGTCTCCATGCTTGATATAGGCATCGATAGAGGCGAGATAGTACTTGATGGCATCCGTTATCAGGCCCTTCTCCTCGTTAAGCTTGCCTATGAACAAGAGCGCCTTGGGATCGGCGGAGTCGATATTGAGTATCTTCTTGTAGAGTGCGAGGGCCTTGGTTATGAAACCTTCATCCCTGAAGTATTCGGCTGCCTTGTGAAAGTAGTCGACGGCTAATGCCCGGTTTCCGTTTTTGAGGCAGAGGTCCCCTATCGTATTGTATATGTTGCCGTCGGGATGGCGTGTGACATACTCCTGCCACGCATAGATAGCTTTGTCTATCTGGCCTTTCGAGAGGAACCTCTGTGCTTCTCTGAATACTGCAGCCTTATCTGCCATTATATTCTTACCGTAACCATAGTGTACCGTAGAGTCAGCACCTAAACATAGGGTATCAATAATTATCCTTATATGTCAATAACTTTGAATGTGGAGGCCGTAAGACCTTAAAAAAACGGCCAAAAATACTGATCGATCCCCCCGTCCAGGCCGCTGCCGGCTCATGTGCATTATTTTCAGGCCATGGTGTAAAATAAACTCCAGCACACCGACGGCAGAGCGGCATGGGCGCCTGCAGCGAACAGGCCGGCTCTCCAGGGATCAGGAGGCTGCGGTGAGGACCGCCTATTTCGACTGTTTCTCGGGCATCAGCGGAGACATGTGCCTCGGAGCACTGGTCGATGCAGGCGCCTCCATGGATGAACTCAGGGACGGCCTCAGTTCTCTCGAACTCGCCTCCTACAGGCTCAGCAGCAGCAGGGTGAAGCGCGGAGGCGTCTCCGCCACCAAGGTCGACGTCGTCGTGACCGGTGACGAACCGGAGCGCAGGCTCGCCGACGTATCCGGCATCATAGAAAACTCGGCCCTGCCAGAAGACGTCAAGGAACAGAGCCTCAGGATATTCAGGAGGCTCTTCGAGGCGGAGAGCAAGGTCCACGGGGGAAGGATCGAGGAGATCCATCTCCATGAGCTCTCCGCGACCGACTGTATTGTGGATATTGTAGGCACGCTGCTGTGTCTCGACCTCCTCGGTATAGAAGAGGTTATATCGTCTCCCCTGAACCTCGGAGCCGGAACCGTACAGACCGCGCACGGCCTGATGCCTGTTCCGGCCCCTGCAACAGCACATCTCCTCATGGGCATCCCCGTATTTTCCTCGGGGATAAAGCTGGAACTGACCACTCCGACGGGTGCGGCCATAATCGCTGAAACGGCCGACTCCTTCGGTCACTGTCCAGGGATGACCATCGAGGAGATCGGTGCCGGTGCCGGGAGCCACGACCTGACGGTTCAGCCCAACGTACTGAGGGTGTTCATCGGGAAGAGGACGGAGAGTGCGCGTGACGTCGGGAGAACGGTCGAGAGGATAGCGGTCATCGAGACCAATATCGACGACTTGAATCCACAGGTCTACGAATACCTGATGGAGAGGCTCTTCAAGGAAGGCGCACTGGACGTATTCCTGAGCACGGTGATGATGAAGAAGAGCAGGCCGGGTGTCCTGCTCCACGTGCTCGCGCACCCTGCCTCGAGGGAGAGGCTCATGGATATCATCTTCGAAGAGACGACGACTCTCGGGATACGTTTCCATGAAACTGAGAGGGTGTGCCTCGATCGCGAGCTTAAAGAGGTGGATACGGAGTTCGGCCCGGTACGTTACAAGGTCGTCACAGCCGAGGAGTGCGGGAAGGCGGCCCCAGAATACGAGGATTGCCGCAGGATCGCCGAGAAGACCGGACTCCCACTGATAGAGGTGCTCAAGAAACTGGGCCGAGGCCTGCAGGGTTGAGATCGGTCACGGCGCAGGCCCCTCCGCTGATGCATTGCCGAGGCGGAATATGGCATAATACAGAAAAACTCTTCAAGGAGGTTTTTCATGATTTCCGCTGAACATTACAAGATAAAGAAGGCTCCGACATGTCCTTACTGCAACCAGAAGATGACCAAGACCATACCGCCGCCCTACAGCATCGGAGAGGGGTTCGGATGGGGGGTGAGTTACCTCTGGATATGCTTCAACGACGACTGCTCGCTGTTCGTCAAGGGCTGGGAGCACATGATGGAGAATTACGGCAAGGTGGCCTCATACCGATTCATGTGCCTCCCTGACAACGGCATGACCGAGACCATAGCCGTCTTCTCGCGCGACGGCCTCAGGGGCGGCATCGTTGAAGAAGAAGAAGAAGACGGAGGGGAGGAGCAGGAATAGTTGATCGTAATAGTCGACTACGGTATGGGAAACCTCCGGAGTGTGGAAAAGGGTTTCCTGAAGGTCGGAGTGGATGTGAAGGTGACATCCAGCCCCCGCGACGTCGAAGACGCCTCTGCAGTGGTGCTTCCAGGGGTCGGGGCCTTTCGTGACTGCATGAGGAACCTCGACGACCTCGGCCTGCTCAACGCGGTGCTGCGGTCGATAGAGAAGGGAAAACCGTATCTCGGCATCTGCCTCGGCCTGCAGATACTCTTCAGTGAGTCCACTGAGTTCGGCCACTGCAGGGGGCTCGACGTGATCGAGGGAAAAGTCGTGAGGTTTCCCGCTATGGGGCTGAAGATACCCCACATGGGCTGGAACACCGTCAGGCTGAGAAAGGCTCCGCCCGTATTCAACGGCATAGAGGACGAGAGCTACTTCTACTTCGTCCACTCCTATTACGTGGTTCCCGACAGCGACGAGCCGGTCTCGGGCACCACCACCTACGGGATAGAGTTCACCTCCATGGTCTGGAAGGACAACATCATAGCCACCCAATTCCACCCCGAGAAGAGCCAGCGGCTCGGGCTCAGGGTTCTGAAGGGGTTCGGCGAATTCGCAAAGAGGTCATGAGCCGGGATCGCTACAGAAACCGCATCCCGTCTACATCAACGGCCTGAGCAGGGCCTGTAACCCGCCGGCACTCCTAAACATCCGACAGCAGCTCCTTCACCGTCTTCTTCAACACAGGATGCAACACGTCCGGGGCTATCTCCGAAAGGGGTTTGAGGACAAACCCCCTCTCGTGCATGTGCGGATGGGGTATGGCGAGGCCTGGCTCATCCACTACCGTGTCGCCGTACAGCAGGATATCGATGTCGACGACCCGCGGGCCCCACCTGCGGGTCTCCCTCCTGCCGAGGTCTCTCTCTATCTCCTTGATCACCCTCAGGACCTCCAGGGGTGGCAGTTCCGTCCGGGTCTCGACGGCCATGTTTATGAACCGAGGCTGCTCCCTGACGCCCCACGGTTCGGTCTCATACTGAGAGGAGCTCCTTGTAACGGTCAGCCCCCTACTGTTCAGCTCTTCAACGGCCCTGCGGCAGTTGCCCCTGCGGTCTCCGAGGTTCGATCCGATGCCCAAGTAGACTGTATTCATGCCATGGCGCGGAGGAACGCTTTGCCGCCGCAGGAAGGATGCCGCCGCTACAGCACCCCCCGTATGCGCTCGACCGCCTCTCTCGTCCTCTCGACCGAGACAGTGAGGGCGAACCTTATATACCCCTCGCCCGGCTCGCCGAAGCCGTTTCCCGGCGTGCCGAGCACACCGGCCCTGTCGAGCAGGTGCACTGCGAAGTCCTCCGATGTAAAGCCATCCGGCACCTTGGCCCATAGATAGAAGGTGGCATCGGGCTTGGTTACTCCCACTCCCATCTCCGATAGCCCCTCGAAGAGCGCATCGCGTCTCGCCTGATAGGTAGCCCTTATGGATGACAGCAGGTCGTCTCCGGTATCGAGCGCCACTATGGACGCCTCCTGTATGGCCTGGAAGACGCCGGAGTCGAGATTGGTCTTGATCTTGCCGAGCCCTGCGATCACCTCACTGTTGCCCACGGCAAACCCCACTCTCCAGCCCGTCATGTTGTAGGTCTTGGAGAGGGAGTGGAACTCCACGCCCACATCCCTCGCACCATCCACCTCCAGGAAGCTGATGGGCCTCCTGCCGTCGTAGTATATCTCGGAATAGGCGGCATCGTGACAGACGATGATGCCGTACCTGTCGGCCAGATCGATCGCCCTGCGGAAGAAGTCATCGTCGGCGGCAGCACTGGTCGGGTTGTTGGGGTAGTTGAGGAACATGATCTTCGCCCTCTTAAGGACCTCCTCGGGTATGGCTGAAAAGTCGGGAAGGAATCCGTTCTCTTCGGTCAGGGGCATGAAATAAGGCTCGCCGCCTGCAAAGAGTGCGGCGATCGAGTAGACCGGATACCCGGGAGAGGGGCAGAGCACGACGTCCCCGGGATTCACGAAGGCGAGCGGTATATGCCCTATGCCCTCCTTCGAACCGATGAGGGAGAGGACCTCTGCAGCAGGGTCGAGGGAGACATTGAACCTCCTCCTGTACCATCGCGACACAGCCTCCCTGTAAGAGATCATCCCTTCATAAGATGGATACTTGTGATGCTCGGGTTTTTCGACAGCGGACTTCATCGCCTCGACTATGTGTCGAGGGGTCGGCATGTCGGGATCGCCTATGCTCATATCTATGAGGTCCACCCCTCGCTTCTTCGCCTCCGCCTTCATGGCGTCTATCCTGGCAAAGAGATACGGCGGAAGATTCTTTATCCTGTCGGCAAGTTCGATCCTTATGGACATTGCACCTCCTCGTTCTGGGTTGTTGTTTCGGGAATCAGCACGGATAATCCCGGGACAGCCTTCAAAGAGTGATTATTATAGCAGAACAGGACGGCGACAGTGAAATCACGCGACCTGGACCATCAACAAGCTCCGTTGAACGGTGATGGCGGGATCAAAAAAGCCCGCAATGGGGATATCGCCCTGGCGGGGGAAAAAACGGACAGAATCGGGATTGCTGCTTTGAGAGACTCACGCGCTGCCGTCTAAACTCAGGGGCCTGATCAATCCGCCCGCGGAGATCTAACAGACGGCGTCGGCCTGGGATATCTCGGTCAGGTATCTACCTATCGTGTTACACAGATCCAGCACACCTTCTTCTGATTTGACGTGGAGGTGGAACTCGCATCTCATGCACGAAGATATACATCCCCTGCCGATCTTCTCCAGCACCATCCGGCAGCCGCTGTCCTCAATGAGCCAGCAGACCCTCCCGCCGTTCACACCGTCGTTCAAGCCGTCGGCGGAGACCATGGTGGCTGCCGGACAGACTCCGAATTCTTCGGCGCGTGCTCCGCCCGGCTCCCTGCCGCATCCCATGAACTCCCAGCAGTTTAATTTAGGGTATCCGTTCATGAAATAAATTTAACAATATCTCCGTTGCGAGTAAAGGTAAAATTCACACGGGCGGGATACCCTCGGAGGCTGCTACAGGGCAGGTGGCTTGCAGGTGGGAAGGGCAGCCTTCCCACCTGCATCAACAAACAGAGGGGTCACAGGATCATGCCCGTCGGCTACCAGCAGATGTAGTACCATGTGCCGAGGGCATTCACCCACGTGCAGGGATTGCTCTGTAGAACAGTGATACTTGCAGCGTTCTTCATGTTCTTACCTTGGAGACTCCTCTTGAACTCGGCCTTGGTCAGTTTTTTAGGTGCCTTCATGTCTCCCTTCTCCACCTTTACAGTCCCGTTGTCCATTACCGCCAGTCTCATGACCACCCTCGGCATTTCAAACCTCCTTTGATTTTAGGAATTAAGCTCGGGCTCGAAGGAGCCCGGCACCAAAAGCCTGCTGTCCTCGCTCCTCACCGACTCAGAACGCCAGTGTGATCTCTGCCGCGATCAGGCGCTCCGGGTAGATGGAGGGATTGGTGGCATCGGTGTCCTGGAACCTGAACTTCTCGTCAAGCAGGTTCCTCGCCCCTATCGAGACGATGCCGTACCGCTTGGGCAGCCTGTACTTGACAGAGGCATCGACCACCCAGAAGTGATCACCGGCCTCGTATGTCGCCAGGCTGACGGGATCGACGAACTTCCCGCTCTGGGACACGTAGGTCGTCTTGAAGACGGCCGTAAATCCGCCGCGGCTGAACAGTGAGACGGCCACGGGAAACCTCCTCGTCTTCAGGCGCTCAATATCCTCGGGGCCGAAGTATTCCGGGCTCCTCTTGAAGTCCTCGTACTGGAACTCGGCACTGACCGCCACCCAGTACAACGGTGTAAGGTAGAGGTAGAGACGGACCACGTCCTCTTGCCACTCGGTCTCCTTGTTTTCGATTACAGGCTCAGGGGAGGTCGGCGAGACGGTCAGCATCCTGAACGGGACATCGAGCCTGCGCCTTGAAAGCTCTGCACCGCTGAATACGTCTGGCGAGAACTTCTGATCCACTGCCGCGCCGTAGCTCCAGGCATCGGTTCCATTGGCGTCGTCGAAGAACTGGTTGAATCCTGCAACCTGCGTGGGTTCAATGGTCTGGTTGGAGACCAGCTGCCGCTTGAGCGTCCTGAAGACGGCGCCGCGCAGGGTGGTTCCGGTCGGTAATGTCCATGTAAGGCCAAGCTTCGGGTTGATCTGGCCCCGGTCTATTGCGCCGTTGTCGAAGAAGTCCGCGCTTCCCCCGATTGTCCATATCAATGCACCGGGATACCTGATGTGGGAGTAGGCGTAAAGGTTGGTGTGACGCACATCGGTCTCCTCCAGTTCGGGAGGAGGGGTTATATCTGGCTGGCCAGGTATAGAGAGGGTAGTGACCGTTCTGCTCTCGACTCCGGAGCTGAAGTGACCTAAACCGCTTATGAGACTGAAGCCCCCGGCCCCGGCATTGTAGAGGTGCTGAATCTCTCCGAGGAAACCGTTTTCCTTCGAGTTGAGAGAGACCTCGGTAGTCCTCGGCACCCCGTAGGCGAACTCTGACGTGGATACGCGGAAGTCGTATTCCGCGTTCTTGTGGATGGCGGAAGCGATAAGTTCCGAGTTCGGGGCCATGGAATAACGGAAACCGAGGCGTATCGACCGCGCATTCTCGCGCTCCCTCCTGGTCGGAAAGTATGCGTCCGGGTCGAAGTTGAGCGAGAGGTCACCGTTCTCCTTGTCCTTGTAGCGGAACTCGGCCTGTATGCTCATCCTGTGAGAGATGTTGTACTGTGTGTATATGTTGTAAATGTCCTCCTTGAGGTCGTTGTTCTCCCTGAAGCCGTCGGTCTCGTAGTGGAACTGCCCCGCACTGAGGGAGAACCTGTCATGCACTCCGGATGCAACGACCTCGTCTCCGGTTATGGCATTGCCGCCGTAGACGCCGCTCAACTGCAACGCCGCACGGTTTCTGTTGAAGAGAGGATTGAACTCGTTGAACGACAGGTCGGCGGGGCCGGCCCCGTCGAAGATGAATAGGCTGCTCTCGGCAAGCCGGGGCTGTACAGGGGTGATGTTTAGAGGCTGAAGCAGCTGTGACTGGAGCAGTTCGCTGACGCGTGCTATCTCGTGTCGGGGCTGAGAGGCGTAGGTATCGGCCAGAAGCCTGTGCGCCGAGTAGTTCTTGGGATCAGAGTTGACCGACTTCCACCCCTCCACGAGGGCGAGCCTCTCAAACCCGAGATCACTGTATATCCTAGCTATACTCGCACTGCGGGCTGCGAGGTCCTCGTCGAGGAGGAGCCTGGAACGGTACACCGCGCGGTTGTCGTTCAGCTCTATCGCCTTCTGCATGTCGTGCAGGGCATCTACGGGTCTGTTGATGCTCTGTTTCAGTATCGCGTCGTAGAAGAACGGCGTCGGATCATTCGGGTCGAGTTCCTTCGCTGTCCCGTACTGCTCTGCTGCGAACCCCTCGCGCCTTTCTTCGTAGTACGCCTTGCCGAGGTAGCTCCTTATGATGGACTGGTTCGGGTCGAGGCTTACTGCGATCTCGATCTCCCGGCGCCCGTCCTTGAGATACCCCTGGCGTATCTTGACCAGGCCGAGACCGAGGCGTGCAAGCGGATCGGCCTGATCGAGTTCAACCGCCCTCTCGAAAGCAGCCCTCGCCTCCGCCACCTTGGCCTGAGCAAGGCACGCAAAACCGACGACCGTGTGTGTACGCGAAAGGGCCGGATTCAGCTCAACAGACCTGTAAGCCGCATCGAGGGCCTTGTCGACGTCCCCGAAGGAGAGCCACATCTCGGACAGGCGCGCCCATGCAAGGCTGTTTCGAGGCTCGGCCTCCACCGCCCTCTGCAGGCTCTTCAGCGCCCCCCTGAGGTCGAAGTTCGCCTGCTGCGCATAGGAGAGCGCAATCAGGGCAGCCGCCGACTCCGGTCCGGCATCCACGGCCCTGCGGGCGAGCAGCAGCGCGCGCTCCTTGTCGTTCTGAACGACTGCAATGACGGACTTAAGTGCAATGGCCTGGACATTGTCGGGTGCCAGGTAGAGGGCGCGCTCGATATACCCGGTCGCCTCGTCGACTCTGCCCACGGAAAGGAGCAGCGAGGCCCTGTATGTGAGATAGAGCGGATCCCTCTCATCCTCGGTCACGCCCTGACGGAAATCCATGACGGGCGGGTAGTAGAGTGCCCACTGGACGGCATTCCTCGGTTTCACCACCACCTTCAGCACAGGCGCCCTGCCCTCTTCAGCAACGGCGGACTGACCGTCGGTCAAGGTGAGACTCCCCTCACCGTTGGATGCCACGACCCTGCCCTCGAAGACCGACATGAAGGTACGTCCGGACTCCACCCTGACGAGGAACTCGGTTCCCTCCACCGAGGCGTTCACGTACGGAGTGACCACCTTCAACGTCCTCGGGACGCGGCTCAGGAAGTGGACGGCTCCCCTTATGAGGTCGAGCAGGGACACTTCCCTCCTCTCGATGCCGCTGAACGTAATGGTTGTGTTCTGGTCGATGCGGATGACGGTCTCGTTGCTGAGGACTATGGAAGCCCGGCTCTTCTCCCTGAGTCTCAGCATGTCACCGGAGCAGAAGACATCGTTCAACCCAACCGGTCTCCACTCCGAGTCCCCGCTCCTCCTGACCTCGGCCCTCCCCTGTACGGAGGCGACCTTCGCCACCACCCTGCACTCTTCTGCAGCGAGGGAAAGGGTGGGAAATGGCAGCAGGGACAGAAGGAGAAGCGTGGACACAACGAGAAGACGGTTCAGAACAGGCCTCAATGGCACCTCCTCACACAGAACGGAACTTTAAAGAAAAATTCAGAACCGGCCCAGGCTCCACGGGCAACCCTGCGGATATAATTATTTAGTCTTCTTGAAAGCAGGACCACCGGCCGGACACACCCGCACTAAGCATATATTACACGCTGTGTCTATTTTTTTTCCACACAAATCACACCACCCCACGACGGCGGCGGGGGGTGGTTCCTGTAATACGAGATCAAGTACAGGTAATACCGCGACGGCCCGTCTTCCCCATACCTGCCTATTATATCACTGAACATCCGCTCCGCACAGTCCCAGCGTCGCTCTCTGAAGGCGGCGAGGGCCTCAGCAAAGCGGGAGCAGAGCTCCTGTTCGTCTCCTGTAACCCTGTCGGCACGGCTCACCAGCTCGAACACCCTCACTGGCTTCACCTTGCCGTAGAGGATGAAACTGCCGAGTTCCCTCGTGAGTATCCCGCCCACCCCCGCCACGGTCTCTTCCGAGGCCAGAAGGTATGTTCCGAGGTACTTGTTCAGCCCCTCTATCCTGGTCGTGGTGTTGACTATATCCCCGATCGGCCGGTACTCGTAGTGATCAATAGCCCCGATGTTTCCGAGCAGGAAGCGGCCGAAGTGCAGGCCCACCCTCGTCGATATCCTCATGTCCCCAGAGGAACGGTTGAACGCCTTGACCGCGTCGGCGAGATCGAGCGCGGCGAGACACGCCCTCTCCCTCTGGAGGTCATCGGGCACGGCAGAGACCCAGAGGGCCAGCATGGAATCGGCGACGACGTTGGATACGACACCGCCGTACATCTTGACGGGATTGAATATCGTCTCGTAATACTTCCGGATGAAGTCCCTCAGCTCTTCGGGCTCCATCGCTTCGGACAGCGAGGTGTAGTGCTCCAGGTCCGTATACAGGCACGTCCCGCTCACCACCCGGCCTTCAGCCCTGACGTCACCAAGGTTTTTTATAAGCGTATCCACGATCTCTTCAGGCAGGTAGTAGCTGAAGGCCCTTTTGATCTTCTGTTTCTCCCTGCCTGCATCGACATACTTCCAGGCAAGGGCTCCGAAGAAGGCCACCGGAGAGAGTATCAAGCCAGGGACCACAACGGGATACCAGATGCCGCCTGCGCTGAACTCGTACAGGGCATAGGACACATACAGTGCATTCACGGCGACCATGACCACGGCAGCCGGAAGTGACGGCAGGACGAAGGCAGCCGCACCGAGCAACAGACCGAGAGAGAAGACCACCGCGGCGAGCAGAGGCAGACGGAGCGGCCTGACGGGCTTGTCTTCAAGGATGTTGGCGAATGCAGTGGCCGCGATCTCCACGCCGTTGAGGTCCAGGCCGTCGGAGGTGGTGAAGACCGTGTAGAAGCCGTCCTTCTGCAGGTAGGGCTTTGTCTCCGCCTGTCCTATGAAGACGACCTTACCGCTGAAGTCCACCCCCTTGCCGTCATCCTCAATGCCGCCGTCCATGTTGAGCACCTCGTGATACGGCACGGTCGTGATGGTCCTCGATGGACCGTAGAAGTTGATGTAACGGCTGTCAGGGCCGAGGTACATCCTGATCAGCGCCCTCAGTATCCGCCTCTTCCGCATCTCCGGGGCCGTGGAGACCGGTGCTCTCAGCTCTGCGAGCATCCTCTCGGCCACGCCGGGGTCCTTCCTGAATATCTCCCTCACGGCCCTGACGAACTCGACGACCCTGCCGGAACCTGAAAGCTCGTCCCTGCTCAGTGATAGGATCTCCATACCGGCCATCCAGCCGGGAAGCTGTCTCCTGAGAAGCCCGACGAACTCGTCATACACCTGGAAGGCATATATCTGGAACGCCACGACCGGCAAGGTGGGCGTGTCTCCGGCTGAAGTCTTGAAGGTCCAGTACTGGTTCACGCGGAACGGGAGCTTCGGCAGGGGAAACGGTGCCAGGGCCGCGGCGCGTTCTGAAAGGAGGGGGATCGGCGGGACCAGCTCTTCTATATCGAGCCTTGCCGAAAAACCGTTGTTCAGCCTCTCGACGGGGACGACCTCCTTCTTCAGGAACTCGCAGAAGACCACATTCCCGGCCCTGCCGACGGCTTCTGCAAAGATGCGGTCATCCCGCGGCTCGCTCTCCTCGTCGAAGGTCACGTCGAATACTATGACCTCGGCCCCTGCCCTGCGTAGATTCTCAACGACCTTCGCATGGAGCGCCCGGGACCACTCAACGGGACGGTTCGGCAGGTTCAGGGCATCGGAAGACGCCTTGTCGATATTGACGACCACGACATCGGGAGGAGGCTTCCTCTTCCCGCGCAGGCTGAAGAGGATCGAGAGGCCGAGGTTCTCTTCCAGTCCATGACCGAATGTTGTCAGGCTCAGGACAACACCCAGTACGCCTGTGAACAGGCCGAGCACGACAGACTTCATGACCTTAGTCATGTTTCCGCCGTCCCGACCTCAGAACATATGGAGAAGAAGGACCGATATGAGATATACTATCCATAAGAGCGTGTTCATGGCATGATCGACATCCATGCCGGGCCGATGCAGCACGAGGAATCTTGACCGCCTATAAGAAAGTATCATATAGAATTCATGTTGTCAAGAACGATTCATAGCCGCCTCTCCCTCTGATTAGTGACCGGTGGCTCCGGATGCCCTGAACACAACAAGCCGCTCTGTACCGGTTCGGATGCAACACGTGAAACAGCGAGAACGCGGGTAAGGTCAAATGATCCTGAAAGAAAAGGAGAGGCTCCTCGTCGCCGGGTTCCTGAAGCGGGTCCCTGCATTCAGAAGCCTCTCCGACAGGCGTATAGAGCAGATAGTCGACGACTTCACCATCCGCACCTTCCACGCAGGCGAGACGGTCTTCTTCCAGACCGACAAGAGCACGGACCTCTACATCATTCTCGAGGGCAGTGTCAAGGTCATCCTGCTCAGCGAGGAGGGCGAGGAATTCGTCCTCGCGGACCTTCAGCAGGGCGACTTCTTCGGCGAGATGAGCCTCATCGACGGCAATCCGCGTTCTGCCTCGGTCATAGCGGATGAGGACTCGACGTTTGCCGTTCTCGAGAGGAGCAGGTTTCTGGACGCGATAAAGCAGGACCCCGAAATGGCGATCGACCTGATGAAATCGCTCGTTCAGAGGCTGAGAAAGGCGACGGAGAGAGAGGAGAGCCTCGCGTTTCTCGCCGTACGGCAGCGGCTCGTCAGGCTCTTCGCGAGGCTCGTAAAAGAGGAGGGCATGAAGAAGGATGCCGCTGGATACCACGTCGTCAGGAAGCGTACCCACAAGGAGATCGCCGAAAGGATCGGTGCATCGAGGGAATCGATATCGAAGATACTCAAGAGGCTCTCGTCGGACGGCATGATAATCGAAGACGGCGACGACTTCCTGATCTCCCCCGCTCTGTTCGAAGAGATGGAGGGTCGAGGCTGAAGCCCGGCGGTCAGACATCCGAGCCCCTCAAGGCCCGGCTATCGTGCCGCCGCCGAGCACCACGTCGCCGCTGTAGAAGACCGCGCTCTGTCCTGGAGCAGGGGCCCACTGGGGCTCGTCGAAGACGAGCCTCACCGAACCTTGCTCCTCCATCACGAGTGCGGCGGGCTCATCCCGCATCATCGAGCGTATCTTCGCCGTAACCCTCTCCTTCGGCGGCGCGATCCAGTTCACCTCCTTCACCAGGACCTCCCGCTGAAACGCCATCTCCCTCGGCCCCACGTGAATCGCGTTGTTTTCGGCATCGATCCTTATAACGTAGAGGGGCTCTGTGGACGAGACGTTCAGGCCCCGCCTCTGTCCCACCGTGTAGTTGAATATCCCCCGGTGTGTTCCTATCCGACTGCCGTCAGGCCCGATAACCGGGCCGGGACTCTCCGCCTCCGGGGCGATGCCGCTTATGAACGACGGATAGTCCCCCTCCGGGATGAAGCATATCTCGACGCTTTCGGGCCTCCTTGCAGCAGGCAGGTCGAGACCCCTTGCTATGACCCTCACCCGGTCTTTGGTGTAGTACCCGAGGGGAAAGAGGAGCCTGCCGAGGATGTCACGGGTCAGCACGTAGAGGAAGTACGTCTGGTCCTTGACCGGATCCAGGCCTCTTTTCAGGAGAGGTCCCACCTCGCCCCTCTCCACCCTTGCATAGTGCCCTGTGGAGACGAACTCGGCACCGAGCTGATCGGCCTCCTTCAAGAGGCGGGGGAACTTGATGTGGAGGTTGCAGAGCACGCACGGGTTCGGGGTCGTCCCGTGAATGTAGGCGTCGACGAACGGCTCTATGACCTTCTCTATAAAGTCCCCCCTGACGTCGACCACCCTGTGTGTGATGCCGAGGAGCCTCGCTGTCTCGGCGGCCCCGTCTATAGCCTCGAGGGAACAACATGTCCGGAAGTCCCTCCTCTCGCGGGCCTCCCACAGCATGAAACTCACCCCCGTCACCTCGTGTCCCTGCTCCTTGAGCAGGTGGGCAGCGACAGAGGAGTCCACACCTCCGCTCATTCCGACTATCACCTTCGCCATACCCGTATACCCTCTCTTTGCGTCCTCACAGGCGGACACATACACGCAGGAAAGAAGACCGGCGGTTTCTGAATATAGATAATACCATGATTTGCAGGTCTCGGGCACCGGAGCGATCCTTGTCATCCCGACAAGTGTGTGCTATGATTAGGTTAGACCGAGCGGTGAGAGGAGGGGAAGAGATGAAGGTTCTGCTTGCAACGGACGGGTCCGCCTACTCGGAAGTCGCGGCAGCGTTCCTGGCCAGCCTGAGACTCACTCCGGACGACGAGATCATTGTACTCCACGTAGTGAGCGGCAGCCCATACCCTGACGAGAGGGAGTCCTACTACGTGAGTCTCGGATACTTCAAGGAGAAGATCGCGCCGAGGATACTCGACTCAGCGGTCGCCGCTCTGAAGTCTGTCGAGGCGCGGATCAGCACGGCACTGGTCAACGGTCTTCCGGACAGGGCGATCATCGACTCAGCCGTCGAATCCGGCACCGACCTGATCGTGGTGGGTGCCCGCGGAATCAAGGGCCTCAAGTCCCTCTTCATCGGTAGTGTGACGAGGGCTGTAGCAACCGACTCACCGATACCCGTCCTCGTAACCAAGCCGATCCTGAGCGAGAGACCCGGGAGGATGAAGGTGCTGTTCGCGACCGACGGCTCAGCCCCCGCCCTTGCAACCGCGGAACTGCTCTCCTCGATCCCGTTCCCCGAAGAGACGGAGCTCCTGATCATGAATGTAGTCCGGTCGGCTGTATCCGACATACCCGAGCGCTTCGTAATGGAGATAGACGACAAGATCAAGGAGGAAGTCGCAAGGGCGAGGAAGGCCGAGTTCGAGAGGTCATCCGAGATCATCGAGCAGGCGAGGCAGCACCTTGAGGGGAGGTTCCAGAAGATCGAAGGGCTCTCGAAGGTCGGAGATCCGTCGATCGAGATACTCCATGCAGCCGGGATATTCGGAGCTGACCTGATCGCCCTCGGGTGCCGGGGACTCAGGGGCATAAAGGGGATGATGGGGAGCGTGTCGAGAAGGATACTCGACCACAGCCAGTGCCCGGTGCTGGTAGGGAAGTCACATGAAAGACAAAGTCAGGCTTGAGGACATAAGAAAGACGGACAGGCCGACCCTCGGCGACGACGTCCCTGTCGAGGTGTTCCGGCTGCTTAGGGTCATAGGGATGTACAGCATACTGGGAGAGGGCTCCGGCTACACCCTTTACCTCGCAGGCAAAGAACTCGGTGAAGGGCTCGGCCTTGACAGCATGGAGGAACTCGCGAAGCTCTTCAGGAGGCTGAAGATCGGTGTTCTGAAGGTCCTTGATGCCCTCGAGGACAAGATGACAGTCAGAGTCGACGAGTGCATAACCTGTTCGGGCCTTCCGTATACGGGAAAGATGATATGCCACTTCGAAGGCGGTATCATAGCCGGAGCCGTGCAGAAGATACTCGACAGGCCCACCAAGGCCGTCCAGACGAAGAGTCACACCGCAGGATTCGACCACTGTGAGTTCCTTGTCTACCTGTTGTGAACCCAACCGCTGAGACTCCATGAAAGACCACACAAAAGAGGACGAGCTGGCAAGGAAAGACCGGGAGATCAACTCCCTGAAACTCCAGGTCGAGGAGGTCAAGAAACTCGCCGCCATCAACGAGAGGCTCCTGCTTGCCAGCATCAAGGAGCAGGAGAGGCTCCTCAACGAACTCTCGAAGAGGTCTGAGCTCATCCTGAAGAAGGGGCTGGAGATAAGGGAACTCCAGGCATTCAACGATATCATCGCCGTTGCGAGCAGGCACCTCTACATCAAGGACATCCTGGAAAACAGCCTCGAGGCGACGATCGGCTCCCTCGAATCACTCGAGGAGGCCGTCGGCAGGAAGGTGAAGGTGAGCGGCGGCATATTCCTCGCCGACGAGCATGCCGGAGAGCTCGTACACTTCACCTCCTGCGGCATCGATCCGGAGGCGCTCGGGTGCAAGGGGAGGATTCCCGTGGGCGAGTGCATATGCGGCATGGTTGCACAGACCGGGAAAGTGGATGTAATCCCCTACTGCAACGCCTCCCGGCACATGAAGGGCAGGCATCCGGTCTGCATGGAGGAAGACCACGCGCACGTGAGCATCCCGCTCAAGTCAGGCGACAACGTCCTGGGGCTCTTATACCTCTACTTCGTACCACCGGGCTACCTGCAGCTGGCCTCGGACGCCACGATATTCACATCGATCGGCAACTATCTCGGATTGCGCATCGAGAAGGCGAGGCTCTACGAGAAGGTACAGGAGTTAGCCATCCTCGACGGTCTCACCGAGCTCTACAACTACAGGGAGTTCCACAACCGCCTCGGACACGAGTTCCAGAGGGCGAAACGGTACAAGAAGGCGCTCCCCCTCGTCATGATCGACATAGACCACTTCAAGCGATTCAACGACACGTACGGACACCTGGCAGGGGACGAGGTCCTGAGGTCCATGGGACGGCTCATACGGGAGAGCCTGCGCAGTGTCGACATTCCCGCCAGGTACGGAGGAGAGGAGTTCGCGGTGATACTACCGGAGACTGCACCGGAGCAGGCCGAGGTGGTTGCCGAAAGGCTGCGCTCGTCGGTGGCGGACCATCCCTTCTCCGTAGAGGGCAGGAACGTCTCCCTGACGATAAGTCTCGGGCTCGCCTCGTTTCCCCATGACGCCGAGACGAAGGAGGGGCTGATCAAGGCCGCTGACCGCGCCCTCTATTGCGCAAAGAGCGGAGGCCGCAACAGGACCTACAGGTTCAGCAGCGGCAGGAAGCCCTGCAGGAGGGTCACGAGGGCGGAACAGGAATGACCCGGTTCATGCGTCATGCCCGCCGGAGCGAAGGCCGAACACTCCGCGAACGTCTTCAAGGACGAGGTAGAGTGAAGGGATGATCAGCAGGGTGATCCCTGTGGCGAAGAGTATGCCGAAGGCGAGACTGATGGCCATCGGGATCAGGAACTGTGCCTGAACACTTGTTTCCAATATCATGGGCGTGAGGCCGAAGAACGTGGTGAGAGACGTAAGCAGTATCGGCCTGAAGCGGCGCATGCAGCCGTCGACCACCGCCTGGAACAGCTCAGTCCCTTCGCGGCGGTTCCTGTTGACCTTGTCGATGAGCAGGAGCGAGTCGTTGACGACCACCCCGGAAAGCGCGACGATCCCGAACATGCTGAGTATGCTGAGCTTGAAGCCCATGATCAGGTGCCCGGCCACGGCCCCCACCATGCCGAACGGGATGGCGGCCATTATCAGCAGCGGCTGGCTGTAACTCTTGAACGGGATGGCGAGCAGGGCGAACATGCCGATCAGGGCGAGCATGAACCCCTCGAGCATGCTTCCCATGGACTCCATCCGTTCCTTCTCCTCACCGCCCATCTTGAAGGTCAGGCCGGGGTAGTCGTCGGCGAGGTCCTTGAGGATGCCCTGCCTGAGGTCGGACAGAATCTCCTCTGCATTCGCCCTCTTGTCGTCCACGCTCGCCGTGACGTTGATAACGCGCTTCCTGTCGGTCCGGTTTATCTCGCTGAACCCCCTCCCCTCCACGATGTGAGCGGCCCTCGTGAGCGGGAGCTCACCCCCGTCCGGGGTCCGTATCATCATCGACCGGAGGTTCCAGATGCTCCTCCTGTCTTCCTCTGGATAGCGGACCACGACCTTGACCTCGTTGCGGCCGCGCTGAAACCTGAGGGCCTCTGCGCCGTGGAATGCGCCGCGGAGCTGACGGCCGATGTCCTCTTCCGTCAGGCCGAGCGTGCGGGCTTCGGGTGTGAGGCTGAACCTGAGCTCGCGCTTCCCCTTGAAGTAGTTGTCCTCGATGTCACCGACACCCGGGTACTGCGCCAGGGCCTCCTTTATCCGTTCGGACGCGATGTCGAGGACCCGGAAGTCCTCGTGGGCGAGCTGTATGTCTATGTTCGCACCCATCCTGACGACGTTGGATGCAAAGACGATCGACTCCACGCCGGGAACGTCTCCCACCTTTTCGCGCCACCTGTTGGCAATCTCCACGGCCGGAACGCCGCGCTCTTCGCTCTGCTTGAGAAAGAGGGCCATGTCCGAAATGTGCGTCCTCGACTCAACGGTCGTACCGAGGCTGCCCGCCTCGATCATGTTACCTCCGACCACTGCATAGACGTCGCGCAGTATGCTGTCTCCCTCGGGCCGCTCTCTGTCGTACTCGGCCACCACCTCCATCGCCTTCTCCTCCACGAACTTCTGTACCTTGGCGGTCTCCTCGACAGGGGTCCCCGGCGGCATCTTGATGGAGACGGTTATCACGTCGCCGTCGACCACGGGCATGAAGTGGAACTTCAGTATCCCTCCCTTGACAATGCCCACCGTCAGGAAGAGCACGGCGACGCCTGTGGCCACGGTGGTATAGCGGTTCCTGAGGCAGAGCCTCAGGAACCGCTGATACGGCCCTGCTATGAACCTCTCGAGCCTTCCTCCGAATGCCGTGCGGACACGGTCGATGGCGCCGATGAAGCCTCCCGCAGCCGGGCGCGGCCCTCCCATGGCGAGGTGGGCCGGCAGAACGAAGAGGGACTCCACCAGCGACAGGAGCAGCAGAGCGATCACTACCAGGGGAATGACCCGTATGAACTTCCCGATCATGCCGCTGACGAAGACGAGCGGGAGGAAGGCCACCACGGTGGTGAGGACCGAGAACGTGACGGGCACGGCCACCTCGAGTGCGCCGTCGATCGCCGCCTTGAGATACGGCTTGCCCTTCCTGCGCTGTTCATAGATGTTCTCTCCGACGATTATGGCGTCGTCAACCAGTATACCGAGGGCTAAGATGAAGGCGAACAGGGATATCATGTTTATGGACACGTCCAGGTACGGCAGCAGCAGCATCGCCCCGAGGAAGGAGATCGGGATGCCGAGCATGACCCACAGTGCGAGCCTTATCTCGAGAAAGAGCCCCAGGACGATGATCACCAGTATGAGGCCGAGGACCGCGTTCTTCTCGAGCAGGCTCATGCGGCTGTGCAGCAGCTCGGACGTGTCGTTCCAGGTGGCTATATTGAGCGACGCGGGTAGGGAGGCCCTCTTCTGCTCCACGTACCTCTTGACCACGTCGGATATCGTGATCGGCTTCTGGTCGCCGACCCTGAATATCTTCACCATGGCCGCTGGCTTGCCGTCGAACCTGGCGAACATGCCCGTATCGGCGAAGCCGTCCTTCACCACCGCTATGTCGCCGAGCCTCACGCGTGTGCCGTCCGGCCTCGTCAGCACGGTTATGTCGGAGTACTCGGCCCCGGTGTAGCGGCGTCCCTTGGTGCGCAGGAGTATCTCCGAACCGCGGGTCTTGAGTGTACCGCCGGGGAGGTCTATGGACGCCCGCCTCACCTGACGGGCCACCTCGTCCATTGTCAGGCCGTAACGCCTTAGGTTCTCCTCGGGTATCTCGATGGATATCTCGTAGGGACGCACACCGCTCAGCTCGACCTGCGTGATCTCGGGATATGAGAGGAGCTCCTCGCGTATGATCTCGGCCTGCTCCCTCAGGGTCCTGTCGGTGGCGTCGCCGTAGACCACCACGGAGATCACCTCGTAGCGGTTGAGGAGCTTGGTGATCACCGGCTTCTCGGCGTCGGCCGGGAAGGTGACGATCCTGTCCACCTCGCTCTTTATCTCCTGGAGCTTCAGGTCCGGGTCCTCTCCGGGCATGAGCTCGGCGCGGACCATGCCGATTCCCTCCTTGGCAACGGACCTGATCTCCTTTATACCGTCCACGCCGGTCAGGTTCTCCTCGATCTGAAGCAGGATGCCCTCTTCAACCTCCTCTGGCCCTGCGCCCGGATAGGCGACGGTCACCTGGATCGTATCGAGGCTGATCTCGGGAAAGACCTCCTGCTTTATCGAGGAGGCCCTGATCAGGCCGCCTGCAACGAGGACTATCATGAGGAGGTTTGCGGCCACATGGTTGCGCGCCATCCACTTTACGGCGCTCTTCACTTCAGGGTCCCCTCTTCACGCGGCCGGAGCTTCATCCCCTCGGCCGCACCCGATATCGTGGTGAGGACGATCCGCTCACCTTCACTCAGCCCCTCGCTTACAAGCACGGTCTCACGTTCGCGCCGCACCACGGTCACCGGCCTGATATGGAGTTGCTCGTCTCCGCCGACGACCCACACGGTGCTGTTCTCGCGCAGTGCCCGGGCAGGCACCGGGAATACGCCGGTGAGTGTTTCGCCATAGAGTGTGACATCCACGAACATTCCCAGTTCGAGGTCCGGCCCTCCGCTCTCCCTGCGGTCCCTGAGTCCGTAGGGGTCGTCCACGGATACGACGATCCGCGCCATGCGGCCCTTTGGGTCGACCTCACCGAGTGAACGCACCACCCTGCCCTGCCATGTGAAGGACTTCCCTCCGACGGTGATAGCGACCGTTGCCGGGGAGCCCTCCACGGCAGCACCACCCTCCTGGCGGGGGATGCTCAGCCACCTCAGGTCCTCCATGGAGAGGGGGACGACCACCTCGGCCGTGGCAGTCCCGGCCACCACCGCCACGGTGTTTCCGGCACGCACGTACTGCCCGACCTCCACATCCTCGGACCGGACCCTGCAGTCAAAGGGTGCATATATGCGGGTGCGCTGCAGGTCGAGTTCGGCCTGATCGAGGGCGGCCCTGGCAGCGGCCACGTCGGCCTCGGCCTTCCTGATCTGGGGCTCGTAGAGGACGAGAGGATCGGGTTGCCCGCCGTAGTCGTCCTTGAGCGCATCCCATTCGCGGCGGGCCACTGCCGCGCTGCTCTTCACCTTTGCGAGCTCGAGTTCGGCCTGCGCCAGGGCCGCCCTGGCACGGACGACTGCGAGCCGGTAGTCCACCTGCTCGATCTCAAACAGGAGGTCCCCTTCCTTGAAGAAACCACCGGCCACGAAGGCAGGGGCGACATGGACTACGCGTCCGCTCACGCGGGGCGTGATACCCGCCTCCCTCCCGGCCTGTACCGTGCCTGTCGCGGTGACCCTCACCTGGTGGTCCTTTCTTGCGACGGTCAGGACCTCGACCAGTGCGCCTGGCTCACTCCTGGCCTCCTTCTGGGGCGCGGGACGTGAGAGCACCAGCACCCTCATGATGAGAAAGCCCGCCGCGAGTATGGCAACCGGCACGAGGACCTTGAAGAGCCTGCTCCTGAAACTCATGAGCCTCCTCCTTTGTGATCGTTGCCCGCCAGGCGCTCCTCGACCTCGTGCTCCATCCACCTTCCACCGACCGCCCTTGCCAGGGTTATGCGGTCGGATATGAGCTGACGGCGGGCCGCCAGCAGCCGGCTCCGGGTCTCGTAGAGCAGGGTCTGCGCGTTCAGCACCTCCAGGTAGTCTGAAAGCCCCCGCAGGTAGCGCTCGCGCGAAAGGCGGAAAGTCGCAGCAGCGGCCTCGGCCTGTTCCTTCAGCCGCCTGATCCGCTCCTCGGAGGCGCGGTTCCTCACGAGGGCATCCTCGACCTCCTGGAACGCGCTCAAGACGGCCTTGCGGTAGAGGGCGAGGTTCTCGCGGAATACGGCCCTCGAACGATCCACCTCGGCCTTCCGCCTCCCGCCGTCCAGAAGCGGCTGAGAGAGGTCTACCAGTACCTTCCAGAAGTTCCCGACGATGTCGCCGGTGCTGAAGACGAGGCTCGACTTGCCGTAGCTGGCGACCAGGTTGAAGGATGGGAAGCGATCCGCTATCGCCGCGGCCACCCTCTCATCACTCGCCTTCAGGCGCAGCAGGGCCGCGCGTACGTCGGGACGCCTCGATAGGACCTCGGAGGGAAGACCCGCGGGAAATGCGGCCGGTATCTCGGGCAGTTCGGCGACACCGCCTTCAACAGCCTCTCCGGCCGGATAGCGGCCGAGGGCGACCGACAGGGCGTGCTCGGTCACCCTGAGTGAAGACTCGATCGCCGCCTGCTGTGCCTTGACCCCTGCAAGCCCCTGCCGCGCCTGGTAGACGTCGAGAGCAGGGACCAGTCCCGCACGGTAGCGCCGCTCGACGAGCGAGAGGATGTCGGCGTAGGACTCGACGGTCTGCTCTGCCAGTCTCAGCTGGGCGCGCTGCTCGGCGGCGAGGTAGTAAAGGTCCGCGATCTCGGCGGAAAGGCTGATATAGAGTGTCTCAACATCCTCCCTGAGTGCTTCCACCTCCAGCAGGGCGGCCTTGGTGCGTGACTTGAGCTTCCGCCACAGGTCGAGCTCGTAGCGCGCCGCTGCCGAGAGGATGTAGCTGTTGCCCGTGTTGTTTCCGAAGAAGCTCGGTGTATCCTCCCTGCTCCACTCACCCTGGAGGTCGATCGACGGCCTGCCGGCAGCGGCGGCACCGCGGTATAAGGCCCGGCTCTGCTCGAGGCGCTCGTATGCGCGCGCAAGGTCGGGATTGCCGGCGAAGGCCTCCTCCATTACGCGGTTCAACCCCCTGTCGCCGAAGGCCTCCCACCAGCGCTCAACCGGCGCACCCGGCGCACTCCCTCCGGCAAAGGACGGCGGGACCGGAACCGGAGGTTCCACCGGCTGCGGTCTGTACACGGCGCAACCCGCCGACAGTACGGCGAGGATCGTCAAGATCGAACCAACTACTGTACGGGCCACGGTCTCTCCATCCCGGTCGAAACGAAATCGATCAGCAGGGCGGTGAGCGACTCCACATCACCGACCGGTGTCACGCCGTCGGGCAGTGGGAGGTTCGTCTTGCCGGCCATGCTTATGACATGGCTCATGGCGCCTAAGGCGAACTGTAGCCTCCAGAAGACGGCATCAGGCGGTACCTCCGGCAATGCCTCGCGCAGGGTCTCGAACAGGAGATGAAACAGCGGCGCAATGTGACGTATGAAGACATCGCGCACCGTGTCTTCCGGATCCGACATCGCCCTGCCCACCAGGACGATGTAATCCTCGGCACCGGATCCGGACTTCCGGAACGCAAGCGTCGGCTCGATGAACGCCAGGAGGGTCTCCCGCACGCCGGGCCTCCGCCCCTCCCTGCGGGCCGCCTCACGAACCCTCTCGATATTGTCGCGCCTCAGTCTGTTCAACGGGATGAGACGCCTCTGAAAGACCGCCTCGAGCAGCGCATACTTCGAACCGAAGTGATAGTTGACGGCAGCAAGGTTCACCCCTGCGCGGCTCGTGATAGCCCGCAGGGATGTGTTGTGAAACCCCCTCCTTGCAAAGAGGTACTCGGCAGCGTCGAGTATCCTCTCCTTGGTGTCAGGTATGCTCACGGCCCCTCCAGTCAGTCATACGTTAAATTAAAACAGTTGTTTTAGAAAAGTCAAGCATTCCACTACGGCTCTCTCAGGACTGCTGCTGAACGGTCCGCAGCGGGTCGAGGCACATCACTCCGTGACTGCGTCAAGCCTTATATGGAGGTCCCTCAGCTGTCTCTCATCCACGGGTGAGGGCGCGCCGCTCAGGAGGCAGACGGCCTTCTGCGTCTTAGGAAAGGCTATGACGTCCCTTATGGAGTCTGCACCGAGCATGAGCATCACGAGCCGGTCGAGCCCCAGGGCGATACCACCGTGAGGCGGTGCGCCGTAGCGGAGCGCGTCGAGGAGGAAACCGAACTTCAGGCGGGCCTCATCCTCGGGTATACCGAGTATCTCGAACATCCTTTTCTGGAGTGCGGGGTCGTGGATACGGATACTTCCGCCTCCGATCTCGCTGCCGTTGAGCACAATGTCGTATGCCTTGGCCCTCAGGGAGGCGAGCGCGTCACGGTCGACGACATCCCCCTGGAGCATCAGTTCCGCATCGGCATCCGCCGGCGAGGTGAACGGGTGGTGCATGGCCTGGAACCTCTGGTCGTCGTCGTCCCACTCCAGAAGCGGATAGTCGACGATCCAGAGGAACCTGAAGCCCCCGGAGACAAGGCCCTGCCTCCTTGCTATCTCGAGCCTGAGCCTGCCGAGCACGTCGAGCACCACATCCTCCCTGTCGGCGACGAACAGCATCATGTCGCCCTCCTCGGCCTCGAGCCTCCGGGCCATCTCCCTGAGGACGCCTTCAGGAAAGAACTTCACGATCGGCGACTCAAAGCCGCCGTCCCTCACCTTTATCCATGCCAGCCCCTTTGCACCGAGGGAGCGCACATCCTCTGTCAGGAGGTCGATCTCCTTCCTCGACATCCCTGCCATGGACTTGCCGCAGACAGCCTTGACCCTGCCTCCGGATTCGAGGGCCGAGAGGAAGACCTTGAAGCCGCCCTCTCCGGCCAGGTCCCCCATCTCCTTGAGTTCGAGGCCGAACCTGAGGTCGGGCTTGTCGGAGCCGAAACGCTCCATTGCGTCCCTGTAGGAGAGTCTCGGCATCGGCGTCTCTATCTCGACCCCGAGGGTCTCCCTGAAGAGACGCGACAGCATGCCTTCAACCACCGAGATCACGTCGTCGGGCTCGACGAACGACATCTCCATGTCCACCTGCGTGAACTCGGGCTGGCGGTCGGCCCTCAGGTCCTCGTCCCTGAAACACTTGACCACCTGGAAATACCTCTCGAGGCCTGACATCATCAGTATCTGCTTGAAGAGCTGCGGGGACTGCGGAAGGGCGTAGAAGTGGCCGGGATTGAGGCGGCTCGGCACCAGGTAGTCCCTCGCACCCTCGGGTGTCGACTTCGTGAGCATCGGCGTCTCTATCTCCATGAAGCCCTCGGCGTCGAGATAATCGCGCATAAGCTTCGTAACGCGGTGCCTGAAGAGGAGGTTGCGCTGCATCTCCTGCCTCCTGAGGTCGAGGTAACGGTACTTGAACCTCAACGACTCGGATATGCCGGTTGCATCATCGAGCACGAAGGGCAGGGCCTCGGATCTGCTCAGAATGGTCAGCTCGCCAGCGTAGAGCTCGACCGTGCCGTTCGGGATATCCGGATTCTCCGTACCCTCAGGCCTCCTCCTCACCTCGCCCCTCACCTTTACGACGAACTCGGAACGGAGCTGGTGGGCCGACTCGTGGGCCTCTCCTGAGACGTCCGGGCTGAACACCACCTGCACGAGGCCGCTCCTGTCCCTCAGGTCCACGAATATAAGGCCTCCATGGTCGCGCCTCCTGAAGACCCAGCCAGAAAGGGTGAGTTCCCTGCCTATGTCGGCCTCTGAAACCTCCCCGCAACTCTTGTCTCTATACATGACTCCTCCTGAATCCTCATGGAGTGCCGGCGAAATGAAAAGAGACCGGGCACTCCACGACTCCTGTTTTGTATCCCATCTCCGACTGAAGGAAGCGATCCGACAGGAATTCAGCCGGTCTCCGCCTCATATCCTGAGACTCTTCTTCAGCCTCTTCAACTCGTCATCACTCAGGTATCTCCACTGCCCGGGCCTGAGACCGCCGAGCTCGAGGCCGTCTATCCTGATCCTCTTGAGCTTGAGCACGGCATGACCCACACGCTCGAACATACGCCTGATCTGCCTCTTCCTGCCCTCATGGATCGTAACCTCGAGCCAGGAGTTCTTCTCGGCCCTCGGCATGCGCACCCTCCTTATCCTTGCGGGCGCGGTCATGCCGTCATCGAGCATCACGCCCCTGCGCAGCCTGTTCAGGTCATCCTCCCCAATCACCCCTTTTATCTTCACGAGGTACGTCTTCGGCACCCTGTGTGAGGGGTGTATCACCCTGTATGCAAGCTCGCCGTCATTCGTGAGCAGCAGCAGCCCCTCGGAGTTGAAGTCGAGCCTCCCGACGGGATACACCCTGAACCTGAGGCTGCCGATGAGCTGCTTCACCGTCGGCCTGCCCTCGGTGTCCTCGAGGGTGGTGAGCACGCCCGGAGGCTTGTTGAGCATGATGTAGACCTTCGGCTCAGGCCTGCGCAGGGGCCTGCCGTCGACCCTGATGTGGTCCCTCTCTGGATCGGCCTTCATCCCGAGGACGGCGGTCCTTCCGTTCACGACCACCCTGCCCTCTGCTATCAGCTCTTCGGCCTTTCGCCTCGAGGCAACGCCCATTCTTGCAAGTATCTTCTGAATCCGCTCTTCCATACGCCTGAGACCGTCTGCTCCTGTTCCGCCGATGCTCGGGCACCTTCAGGCGGTCACGAACATATATATTAACCCGAACCCTTCAGGGATGTAAAACGCGGATGCTTCAGTGCATCCTCCACCGTCACTCAGCCGGCCTTGCGCGATGACCCCATGAGCACTCGACCGGCCGCCATGGTCACCAAGTACAGCGCAACACCGCCGAGCACGTCCACCACGTAGTGGTACCTGCAGTAGACGGTTGCAAGAAGCAGCAGGGCAGTAACCGGCAGGTAGATGTAGAAGAGCCTCTTTTCGTGACGGAACGCGAGGTGCAGGACCACCAGTGTGACGGCCGTGTGTCCGCTCGGAAAGGCGTCCCTCTTTATTCCCTCTATGCTGTTGAGTATGCCGTAGATCTTCTCGAAGAGGAACGCGCCTTCGAGGGGGACGCTCTGGAGGTGGTTCATCGTGTATCTCGGCCCGAGAGCGGGAAACAGGACGTAACCGACGTAGGAGAGGTAGAAGCACAGCAGTATGTATGTGAGGCTCTCGTCGAACTCCCTGTCCCTCTTCTTCGTCTTGAGCACCACACCGAGCACGACGGGAAGGAAGTAGTAGCTCGTGTATGCCAGCTGGAGCACCTCGGTAAGCAGCGGGTTCACTATCCGCTCGAGCCAGACCGTGGGGTAGCCGCCGAGCAGCCAGTAATCCGCTCGTATCAGCAGGTAGTCGATGTCCCGGGGATTCACCCCGGGGACGAGTTGCGTCATGGTGTCGAAGACGAGGAATACGGCGGTCACTGGAAACGCAATGTCGTGTGCGAGCTTCAGGACACCCCGTTCAGGTGGATACTTAATGAAGAGGACCTGGATGGACAGCAGCGAGACATAGGTTAAGAGGAGCCTGCCAGCAGATGCGGTGGAGTCGTAATGCGTCAGCGTCAGCAGAGCGAACAGGGAGAGGAAGATCACGGTTACGGCGTCCGCAGGCCTTATCCTGCCGAAAAGCCGCCCCATCACAGCTTGTTCAAGGCCCTCATCACGGCCTTCCGGCGCTTGGAGGGCCTGCGGGAGGCACCCTTCCGGACCGTCCCGGTCTCCTCCTCTTCGTCGGCAAGCACCTTGAGGGTCACCTCGTCCATCGTCTCACCGCCGCCGGCCTCCCCATCGTCCAGCAGTGCCTCGTCGAGCTTTCTGAGGAATTCCCCGGAGCCGACCGGAACGGACCCGCGCGCCCAGGCGAAATCGGCGATCTCCCTGTCAGAGCTGACCACTATGAAGCCGCCCCCACCCTGCACGAGCATGTCCTTTATCACGTCGTCGGCCTTTCTTGCTATCCTCGAAAAGACTATCCTGACTCCGCCGTCGGTCTGCAGGGTCTCCCTCGGCGAGAGCCCGCCGTGACCGTCGAAGACGACCGTTATATCGTGCCCCTTGGCCGCCCTGTACCTGACCAGCCTCTTGACGAGCCTCTTCCTCCTGGACTCGAGATCCCCGTGTAGTGTCCCGATCAGGTTGTATCCGTCGATTATCAAGCGGGACATTCCGTACCTCCAGGGCGAGAAGCCCGTCTCCGCCCGCGTTGCTGCACGGCCGCGTCCCGTCGGCCCGCGCAACGTCCAGGCGGGGCAAATTCCCCCTTTGTCGTTGTCGTTATCGTCGAAATATATTATACTTGACTTATACGGCGGTTTGAAAGCCGGGGTTGAAGGCACAAGGCATCATCAGGGAGGTGGAAGGGGTCGATGTTTCCGATCAGGGACACGGTGCCGCGCAGGGAGTTTCCGTTCGTCACATGGGCGATCATCCTGGTGAACGGGACGGTCTTCCTATTCGAGCTGTCCCTGCCCAAGGACTTGCTCGATCGCCTCATATACCTGTTCGGCGTGGTACCGGCGAGGTATTCGCATCCGGAGTGGGCGGTCCTGTTCGGCCTGCCGCTCGACGACTACTGGCCATTCATAACGAACATCTTCCTCCACGGGGGATGGGTACACTTCGTGGGCAACATGTGGATGCTCTACCTCTTCGGCGACAACGTGGAGGACAGGATGGGGCACGGCAGGTTCTTCGTCTTCTACATGCTCTCAGGCCTTGCAGCGAGCATCACGCACTTCGTATTCAACATGCACTCGACGGTCCCGGCCATAGGTGCATCCGGCGCCATTGCAGGAGTGATGGGGGCATATTTCGTGATGTTCCCGACCGCGAGGGTGATCACGCTGATACCGATCTTATTCCTTCCCTACTTCATCGAGATACCTGCATTCGTATACCTCGGCATCTGGTTCGCGACCCAGATATTCTCGGGCGCCTTCTCTCTGCTGACCCCCGGGGCCGGAGGGGGGATAGCGTGGTGGGCGCATATCGGGGGGTTCGTTGCAGGCATTGTGCTGTTGCCCATATTCAGGAAGAAGGGGTCCTATCGCAGGTATTTCCCGGACGAGGCTTACTACAATGTCTATAGATGACAAACAACAAGGAGACTCCAAGGAGGGGACATGAACTTGGACATATTCAGCATCTTCTGGATATTCTTCATGATCAGCGCACTCCAGCCGGTCCTGAAGCAGCGGCTTCTCGAGGCGTCGAGGCAGAAGCTCATTGCAAAGATCGAGAAGAAACACGGTTCGAGGGTGATCCTCCTGGTGCACAGGCAGGAGACTATGAGTCTCCTCGGCTTTCCCATCTTCAGGTACATCAACATCAACGACTCCGAGGAGGTGATAAGGGCCATCCACATGACGGATCCCGAGATGCCACTCGACCTCGTCCTGCACACGCCCGGGGGGCTCGTGCTTGCATCCTACCAGATCGCCCATGCAATAAAGAACCACAAGGGGAAGGTGACGGTCTTCGTGCCGCACTACGCGATGTCCGGAGGAACCCTGATCGCGCTCTCCGCCGACGAGATAGTGATGGGAGAGCATGCAGTGCTCGGCCCGGTCGATCCGCAGCTCGGAGAGTACCCGGCGGCCTCTCTCGTCAGGCTGGTCGAGTCCAAGCCGCTCTCAGAGGTCGACGACAGGACGTGGCTCCTCGCGGACATCGGAAAGAAGGCGATGACACAGCTCAAGAGGCAGGTCCGATACCTCCTCAGTGGCAAGTACCCCCCTGAGAAGGCCGAAGAGCTCGCAACGATCCTCTCCGAGGGGAGGTGGACGCACGACTACCCGATCACGTACGAGGAGGCCAAGGCACTCGGTCTCAAAGTGAGGGACGACATACCGCCGGAGTTCTACCAGCTGATGAGCCTCTACCCGCAGCCGGTAAGGCAGCAACCGTCGGTCGAGTATCTGCCTGTTCCGAGGTTCAGGGGGCCGACGAACCAGAAGCCCGGGAAGTGAGCGCGGCTCAACGGTAGTTCCTCATGAACTCGATCCATATCGGCAGGGCCGCCCTCGCACCGGTCTCCTTGTCGCCTATGGGTGTATGGTCGTCCCTGCCGACCCATACGCCCACGGCCAGAGTGTCGTCGAAGCCGACGAACCATGCATCTGTGTAGTCGTTGGTCGTCCCGGTCTTACCATAGACGGGCCGGTCTATGACCTTGGCCATCCGCCCCGTACCATCGAGTATGACCGAGCGGAGCATGTCCCTGATCTCGTCGACCACGGCCTCGTCGATGACCCGCTCGGCGGCCGGATAATGCTCCTCGAGGGTCAACCCGTCACGGTCCGTGACCCTGTCTATGAAGAGCGGCTTCAGCCTGTAGCCCTGCGCGAGGGCTGCATAGCCGTAGACCATGTCCATCAGCGTGGCCTCCGACGCGCCGATCGCAGATGAGAGGTAGGGGTTGACCTTGCTGCGGATGCCGACGTCACGCGCAGTCCTGACGACACTATCGATACCGATCAGGTCGGCGAGACAAACGGTCGCCGCATTCAGGCTGTGAGAGAGGGCGTACCGGAGGGTCACCTCGCCGTTGTAACGCTTCTCGTAGTTCCTCGGCGACCATACGTCAAGGTTGTCCGGCGTCGGGTAGCCGACCTCGGCATCCACGATGACGTCTTCGGGCATGAGCCCTGCCTGCAGCGCAGCCAGGTATACGAACGGCTTGAACGCCGAGCCCGGCTGCCTCAATGCCTGTGTCGCCCTGTTGAACTGCGTCTGCCAGAAGTCCGTCCCTCCAACCATGGCCCTCACCTCACCCGTCTCGAGGTCAACGGCGAGGAGGGCGGCCTGAACGCCCGGGGCGACCCTCTGCTCGAGCTGCCGGACTCCCTTGCTCACCGCCTGCTCGGCCACCTCCTGCATACCCATGTCGAGCGGCGAATAGACCCTGAGCCCAGCGGTGTAGAGGCTGTCCGAGTACCTCCTTTCGAGCATCTCGCGCAGATACTCTATGAAGTACGGGGCCTTGTAGCGCCTTCGGTGTATCTTGTCGGGCAGCGGCTCATCCAGTGCCGCCCTGTAGTCGTCTTCGGTGATGTAGCCGAGCCTCAGCATCTTCTTCAGGACGAGATTGCGCCTCGCCAGCGCCTTTTCCGGGTTCTTGAACGGCGAGTAGTAGGAGGGGGCGCGTGGAAGGGCCGCCAGGAGTGCCGCCTCTGCGAGCGTCAGTTCCTCGGTGGACTTGTCGAAATACGTGTGTGAGGCGGCTTCGATCCCGTAGGCCTTGGTACCGAAGTACGCCTGGTTGAGGTACAGGCCCATTATCTCGTCCTTAGTGTATCTCTTCTCGATCTGTATGGAGAGGGCCGCCTCCTTTATCTTTCTCGATATATTCCTCTCCGGCTTGAGAAAGAGCAGCTTTGCGAGCTGTTGCGTTATGGTGCTTCCACCCTGCACTATCCTCCCCGCCTTGATGTCGTAGAGCAGTGCCCTCGCTATGCCTATCAGGTCGATCCCGTGGTGACTGTAGAACCTCTCGTCCTCTATCGCAACAAATGCCTTTTTCACATGGTCGGGTATCCTGTAGAAGGGAACGAAGGTGCGCCTCTCGACATAGTACTCGGCGATGACGTCACCGGATGAGGAATACACCTTCGATGCCTCGGTGGGCGTATATTCCTCCAGGGCCTCGATCCGGGGTAGGTCCGAGAGGCTCCGGAAGACCACACCAGAGAGCACCCCTGCCAGTACGCCCAAAAGGCCGACGATGATCAATCCTCTCAACATCGAGATATTATAACTCATTTCCTACGCTTGCAGTCGTGGCCGGCCTGCTCGGCTGCAGCGGGAACATTCCCCTGATTCCGCTGCAACGAGCCGGCTGGCCTTGAAAAAAAAGCCCCTTTGTGGTAACTTTAAAGATAATGCTACGGAAACTCTCAGGCCTGGCCATATCCCTGGTTATCGCAGTCATCGCCTTCATTCTCTCCTATGTACATCCCTCGTTTGAAGCCCTGGCCATATCGATAATACTCGGCATGCTCTTCTCCAACATACTCGAGGAGAGGCGGTTCCTGGATGAGGGGATCAAGCTCACGATCAAGGTCTTCCTGCCGGTGGGGATAGCCCTCTACGGCACCCAGCTCTCCGTGCGGGCACTCGACCCTGCGATGACCCCGCTTGTGTTCCTCACGTTCATTGCGGTCTTCACCCTCGTCTATCTCATCGCGAAATGGTTCGGGCTGAGAAACAACATCCGGATACTGCTTGCAACCGGCATCTCGATCTGCGGCGCATCGGCGATAGCGATCGTATCGCCCCTGATAAACTCCGACGGCGAGGAGACCTCCATATCGTTGATCGTCGTGATGATCTACGGCCTCTTCGGAATGATAGCATACCCGTTGTTTGCAAACCTGCTCGGCCTCGGCATCAAGGAGTTCGCCTTCGTCTCCGGCACCACACTGCCGATGATCGGGCAGATAAAGGTGGCGGCCTCGACGTACGGAGCGGAGTGCGTAGAGACGGCCCTCAAGTACAAGCTCCTCAGGATGTCCTTCCTCGTCTTTCTCGTAACCCTCACCGTCTTCCTCTCCAGGAAGGAGGGCAGGCGCATATACGTCCCCTGGTTCATAGCCGTCTTTGTCATCCTCGCCGTTGCCGTGAACCTCTTGAAGATGGACCGGCTGTCGGAGATGTCTGCACCGGTGAGCCGCTTCGCGCTCTCCACCGCACTGGCGGCGATCGGTCTGTCGGTCGATTTCGAGTCCATCACAGAGGAGGGGATCAAGCCCCTGCTGATCGTGGCGCTCTCCATAGCCGTCATCCTGTCGGTCCAATTCCTGCTGTTTCAGATAGTAATGTAACTCCGTATGTTCAAGATAAAGCTCATATACAGGTTCCTACTCAACTTCCTCATCTTCTCCCTCGCCCTTGTACTGCCCCTCTCTTTCTCCCTCCGCAAGGACATCAAGGCGGTCTTCACGAACATGGAAGCGCTCATGGAGAACAAAAGACTCGACGAGGCCCGCGTAATCGAGGACGAGTTCTTCAGGGAGACGTTCGCGCACATGATGAGCATCTCTTTCTATGCGTTCTTCCTCGCCTTCGTCCTCGCCCTCTTCTCCTCAAGGAGGTTCCTCAAGCCCATAAGGGCGCTCTATACCGGCGCCGAAGCCGTGAAAAGGGGGGATCTCGACATAAAGATACCGGTCTATTCAGCAGACGAGTTGGGCGAGGTGACGGCAATATTCAACGAGATGCTCGCCAACCTGAGGGCCAAGACCGAAGAGCTGCAGAACAAGGACACCTACGTAAAGACGATGATGGATGCCCTCTGGGTGGTCGACAATAACGACGTAGTCATAGACATAAACCCTGCGTTCACGAAGATGTTCGGTTACGATCGTGACCAGGCGGTGGGGTCTTCGATATACGACTTCTTGGATGCGGAGAACGCCATGATAATGAAGAGGGAGCTCGGACTGAAGAGACGCCGAGGCGAACACTCCACATACGAGATAAACATCACGGCGAGGGACGGCTCGCAGATACCCGTGCTCATCACCGGTGCTCCCATAGTCAGAAACGGCGAGGTCGTGGGCAAGATCGGAATAATAAAGGACTTCAGGGACCAGGCGAATCTCGTGAAGGAACTGAAGGGGTCGAGAGACTATCTCGAGACCGTGATGAACAGCATAGAAGACTCCATCATGATCATAAACACCGACTACAGGATACTGAAGGCCAATGTGGCCGCTCTCGAGAGGTACGGCAAGGAGATCACCGGAAAGAAATGCTACGAGATAACCCAAAACTCCTTCAGGCCGTGCTGGATGGATGGAGAGGACTGCCCCATCCAGGAGGTCTTCACCACAGGGGGCACGTGTAAGACGATACGCGAACACTACGACGAGGGGGGAGCCAAGCGATATGTGGAGGTGATAGCATCCCCGATCAGGGACTCCGAGGGAAGGATCATCGAAGCACTGAAGGTGATAAGGGACGTAACAGAACGCATGGTGCATCTGGAGGAGATGGAAAGGAGAAACAGGGAGCTTATCCTGCTGAACTCCATCGCCTCCATAATAAACAAGTCGCTCAAGGCGGAGGAGATATTCTCGAGCGTGCTTGACAGGCTCATCGGTGCACTCGACATGGACGGCGGCTGCGTATTCACCATCGACGAAGACGCCCGTGAACTCATGTGCCTGTGCCAAAGCGGGGTGGCGGAACAGTGCACCGCAAGGGCCGTCAAGGTGAAGCTCGGCGACGACATACCCGGAAGGGTCGCTGTCACAGGTGAGGTGATGACGTCTTCCAATCTCGACACCGACAGCCGGGTGCCGGTCTCTATATTCAAGGATTCCAAGATAAAGGGCTACTGCTGCATCCCCATAAGGGGAAAGGAACGCATCCTCGGCGTCTACTGCCTCTTCAAGTTCAGGGAGCACTTCTTCACCATGGAGGAGGAGAAGATACTGCTCGCCGTGGGTGAGATGGCCGGTCTCGCGCTCGAAAACAGCAGGCTCTACGAAGAGATGAAGGAGATGTTCGTTACCCAGAAGGGCAGGAGGCTCCAGGAACAGAGGGACCTCCTCGGCCTGTCCTCGAAGCTCACATCCGCAAACAACATCGACGAGGTCGTCCACAGCACGGCCTCACTCATAAAGGCGTATCTCTCCTCGGACTCCGTCCTCTTCTGGGGCAAGAGAGACGACGGCTCTCTCGCGCTCGTATACTCCACGGGGCTTGAGCCCCCCACCCGCTCCATCAGGACGGATACGGACTCGACGGAGGCCCAGGCCGCCCGGATGTGCGAACACGTGAGCATAGAGGACATAGACGCCGACGACCGATCCCCTTTCACAGACGACATGAAGAAGATGGGCATCAGGTCGGCCCTCTCAATGCCCGTCATGGTCGGAGAGCATCTCCTCGGGGTCTTCACGTCCTTGTCGAGGACCCCGCGGAGGTACCGTGACGACGAGATACACTTTCTCCGCATAATATCGAGCATCTTCGGAGTGGCGCTCGAGAGGAGCAGGCTGTCGGAAAAGCACGAGCTGGACAGGATGAAGACGGATATCATCAGTTCCGTCTCCTACGAGCTGAGAACCCCCCTGTCGGCTATAGTGGGACTTACGGAGATGCTCATTGACGGTGAGATCAGAGGGGCACGGGCGGAAAAGTACCTGAAGACCGTCTATGCCGAAGGAATGAGGCTGTCCGAGCTGATCTCGGACCTGCTGAGTATATCGAGGCTCGAAAGCGGTGAAGAACCGGTTCGTCTGAGCGATATAGACTTCTCCGAGCTCGTAGAGTCGGTCGAGAAGACCCTCGATGCGGATATCCGGGCAAAGAACATCTCTCTCGTGACCGAGGTTGACCCTGACACCGCAGGGTTCCGCGGCGACAGGGAGCGGCTCAAGCAACTCCTTGTCAATCTCGTCGACAACGCCGTAAAGTACTCCGACGAAGGGTGTTACATAAATTTGAAGGTACGATATTCGGAAGAATATGTTATACTTGAGGTATCCGACACGGGATGGGGGATTTCAGAGAGGGACATTCCAAACCTGGGGAAACGCTTCTACAGGGGAGATCACGGAAGAAGGACAAAGGGCACCGGATTAGGGCTCGCCCTCTGCAGGGAGATCGTGCGGATACACCTTGGCAGCATCGAGATCAAGAGCGTGTTGAACAGGGGAACAACCGTTATTGTCACCCTTCCATACAGGAGACTGGAAGATGCCTAAAGTGATGGTAATCGACGATGAACCTTTCATCCTGATGATGATCGAGGACAAGCTGAGGCGGGGGGGACTCGATGTGGTCACCCTGAGGGAGAGCAAGAGCGCCGTCGAGGCGATACGGAGGGAGAAGCCGGACCTGATAATCCTCGACTGGATGATGCCGGAGATCAGCGGTATAAACATCTGCAGGACCATAAAGACCGACCCCGACCTCTCAAGGATTCCCGTCTTCATGCTGACGGCCAAGGGACAGGAGGACGACGAAAAACTGGGGATACGTTGCGGTGTCGACCGCTACATAACAAAACCCTTCAGCCCCAGGATCCTTCTGGAGTTGGTACTTGAACAACTTGGAAGCAAATAGGGTCAAGGAAGACCTGAAGGCCGCTATAACCGAGCTTAGCGACACATACGAGGAGCTGTCCCTTCTGTACAGGCTGTCCGAGGAGTTCACCGGGCTCGGGGTCGACGGGATATGCCGCCTGCTGTTGAAGAAGGCCGTATCACTGCTCGGCATAAGGACGGGCGCCGTTCTCTTTCTGGACCCGGACTCCGGACGGCTGTACACGCGGGCGTCCACCGGCGAGTGGGAAAGGGGCACGTCCTTCGCCAAGGGGGACAACATCCTCTGGAGGGCCATTCACTCGAACAAGGCCATAACGCTCTGCGATCACGGCACCCACAGGGAGAGGCTGGACCAGATCAGGTGCAACTCCCTACTGGTGATTCCCCTCAAGGGCAAGAAGCAGACCATCGGTGTATTCGTGGCTGCAGACAAGGCGGACGGGAGGGAGTTCTACTCGGGTGACATGAAGCTGCTGACCACCATCTCCTCACAGGCTGCGCTCTTCATCGAAAACGCCCTTCTGACCCGGGAAATGCAGGATTTCCTGATAGAGACGATCCGTTCGTTCGTCAAGGCGCTCGAGGCCTCCTCACTGTGGACCGCCGGACACACCGAGAGGGTGACGCGTTACGCCTTGTCCATTGCAGAACTGCTCCGGCTCGATGCCGGCGAGATCGAGAAGCTGAGGATCAGCAGCCTCCTTCACGACATCGGGAAGATCGCCACTCCAAAGGAGATACTGAACAAGAAGGGCAGACTGAACAAGCCGGAGTGGTCCGAGATAAGGCGCCACCCAATAGTCGGGGCCGAGATACTCTCGGGTCTGAGCAGTTTCAGGGAGGTGATCGAGTGCATAAGGTATCACCACGAGCATTATGACGGGACCGGGATTCACGGCCTGTCGGGCGGCGACATACCGCTCATGGCGAGGATTCTGGCCGTTGCTGACGCCTTCGACGCAATGACCTCCGACCGGCCTTACCGGAAGAAGAAGACCATCGATGAGACGGTCCGGGAGATAAAGGACTGCGCGGGTAGACAGTTCGACCCGGCGGTCGTACAGGCGTGTATAGAGTGGATCGGCTCAACCCACCACGTTGTATCTCCTGAGCCTGAATCCCGCTCCTAATTCCCGGGCGATCTCCCTGCACCTCTCGACGTCGACCCCCGGTGCATCAACGACCGTCACGGTCACATCCGGCACGTATTTCACCGCTTCCCTCACAAAGTCGACCACACCCCTGTAGGCCCCCTCGATAAACGGCCTGCAGAGGGCCCTGTAGGTCTCCTCGTCCTGCGCGTCGAGACTTATCGAGATGGAATCCACGAGCCCATCGAGCTCCGGCAGGATGTTCCTGCCGTGGATCAGGTTGCCGTGACCGTTTGTGTTTATCCTCACCCTGCCACCGTTCTCCTTTATCCACCCCGCCAGGGCCTTTACGAGATCGAGCCGCAGCAACGGCTCGCCGTATCCGCAAAAGACCACCTCCCTGTACAACGAAGGATCACCTATCTCCTCCTTCAGCTCTGCAAGGCCCGGCTCGCGGTCGAGCCTCAGGTTGTGCCCCTTCACGTAATCGGAGTGGAACCTTATGCAGAAAGAACATGCGTTCGTACACCTGTTCGTGATGTTCAGGTAGAGGGAATCCCGGATCTTGTAGGCGATCTTTCCCTCTGGAGAATATCCCCCGGTGCCGAAGAGCCTCCCCGCGTTCAAGGTGGTGATCCTCGCGATATCCTCTGTCTCCACACCCCTCAGCTCGGCGAGCTTTCCGGCCGTATGCAGGAGGAAAGAAGGTTCGTTCCTCCTGCCTCTCAGAGGAACAGGCGAGAGGTATGGGGCGTCGGTCTCGATGAGCAGGTATTCATCCGGTATCGATGCAGCCGCCTCCCTGAGCCTCTCGGCGTTCTTGAACGTCACGGTTCCTGCAAAGGATATATACAGCCCCATCGCCATCACCTTCTCGGCCATGTCCAGGTCTCCGGAAAAGCAGTGCATCACGCCGCGGCTGACTCCTGAATCGGAGAGGATGCTCAGTGTGTCGGCCTCAGCCTCCCTCGAGTGGACTATCACCGGGAGTCCGAGTTCGAGCGCAAGAGATATGTGGCTCTCGAAGACCCTCCGCTGCACATCCCTCGGGGAGTGGTCGTAGTGGTAGTCGAGCCCGGTCTCACCGATTGCAACGACCTTCTCCTGTGCCGACAACTCCCTTATCCGCTCGGCTGTATCCGGCGTGAACTCCTTTGCATCGTGGGGATGGACACCGACCGCCGCATATACCATGTCGTATCTGCCGGCGAGCTTCACCGCCGTTTCAGAGCTCTCCAAACCTGAGCCGACGGTTATGATCACTCCTGTGCCGGCATCCCTCGCTCTCCTTATGACGTCGTCCCTGTCGGGGTCGAAAGCGGATGCATCAAGGTGGCAGTGGGTGTCGGTCAGCATCGGGCTGCCGGCAGCTGGTGATTGGCTGTCATGCGTTGTATGGCTCTTTACGCCTGAATCGTCTGCTCTACGCACCGAACTTCTTGAGTCTACCGGAATTGGCGAGGGCAAGGGGGATGATGTTGACGGCCGGGAGTATTCCAAGTTCTCCCTTGAGGCACTCCCTCTCGGTGAATGCCTGGCTCAGTCCGCCCAACACGTAGGGAGAGTGTATGAGCAGCGGCACGGGGTGCCAACTGTGGGACTTCATCACTGACGGGGTCGAGTGATCCCCGGTTATTATCAGGACGTCGGGGTTCAGTCCGCGTATGTCCGGGAGGAAGGCGTCGAACTCCTCGATCTTTCCAGCCTTGCCTTCGAAGTCTCCGTCCTCCCCGTAGGAGTCCACCTTCTTCACATGGACGAAGAAGAAGTCGTAATCCTGGAGGTTGTCCCTCATGAACTCTATCTCCTCTCTTATGTCACCGTTGACCGGCGGGGTGTCCATCCCTATGAGCCTCGCCAGCCCCCTGTACATCGGGTATATCGCGATTGCAAGCGCCTTGAGACCGAAGACCTCTTCGAATGCCGGGATCGATGGCACCTGCGCAATCCCCCTCAAGAGTATGAAGTTCGCGGCATCCTCGTCCTTGAGAATCTCCTTAGCCCTCTCCACGAGCTTCTCCGCGATCCGGGCGACCCGTTCGGACTGGTGGTTCGAGGGCACCGGCCTGAGCGGCGGCTTGCCCGTCTTCTGAGGGTCCGTGTCGTTTACCTCTGCCGAGCCCTCATCGAGCGGCTCCGGAAACCTGAAGACCACGGCGAACCTGTACTCCATACCGTGAGTGAATATGATCTCGGCCTCGTCAATACGACTTATCTCCTTCTGCAGCCTCTCGGTCAGCCTCCTCCCCTTCTCGGTCGCTATCCTGCCGGCACGCCTGTCCTTTATCAGCCCCTCCTGCACGGTGGCGTAGTTGCACCTTACGGCCACGTCCGTGTTCCTCAGCTCTACACCCAACCCGAGTGCCTCGAGGACCCCCCTGCCTATCTGCCACCTGAGCGGGTCGTAGCCGAAGATGCCGAGGTGCCCGGGACCGCTTCCCGGAGTTATGCCGTAGGAGACCGGCATATGGAGCCCCGTGGCAGAGGCCCTTGCGAGTGCATCGAGATTGGGTGTCCGTGCCGTCTCGAGCTCGGTACGGCCTTCGATCGGAAGGCCGCCGAGCCCGTCGAGTACTATCAGGAATATCTTCGTATTGTTCTTCAGTACAAGGTCCTTGATTATCTCCTGCATCGCACCTATCCCCCCTCTGAACCGGTCCGGCTCCCGAGCGGGAATCCAGACCCTTCTTTCTTGAACTGGTGGTATGCCTTTATGAACACCACATACGTATACCCCATGTAGGCACCGGTGAAGATCATCGATGCAATAAGCCCCAAGAGAGAAAGACGGCTCAGAATGACATTGAAGACCATCAGCAAAAACCCTATGCCTATGATGGCGGCAAAGAGCGTGAGTGTATACGAGAAGTTGCCCTTCACGATCTGCACGCTCCGCTTCATGGCATCGATCGGGCCCGTCTTCTCGAGCATCACGACGATGAACGTGAACACGAATACGAATGCAACGGCCAAGCCCGGCAGGAAGAAGAGCGTGAACCCGACAAGCAGCAAGACGCCGACAATCAGTCCGGAGACCGCAAGGCTGACTATCATCTCGTTGGCTCTGCTGAATCCGTATCCTATCGACGTCTTCCCCTTCTCGGTCAGCTCAGTCATCATCGAGGTGACCATCCCCTGGGCGAAACTGTAAAGCACCCACCCGATCACCGACAGAACCGCCCTTGCCAGCACGAGATTCGTCATCTCCTCTCCCGTGCCGCCCATCCCGTCGGACTCCATAGTGGACATCTTGAACCCGACCATCAGTATCGAGATGGAACCTATGACTAAGGCGGCTATCACAGGCGGCAGCACCACGATGGTATGCTTCCTCGTCAAGGCCAGGCTCTCTTTGAGCAACTCACCCACACTCATGTGTGCAGTCTCTCCTTGTCACTGTCTCTCATTCCGCTTAATCCCGGGCGGGCAGTCGTATTCACCGATCGGGTCACTACGCCCTCCCGCCGGTACCGGAAGGTGAAATGAATAATATCAGTTTGCCGCAAACGGTGTCAATCAAGTGGCAGCGCATGCTGAGCTCTCGAACGACCTTTACGTCTCCCTTGGGGTATAATGGAGTGGTAACAACAGCGGCTGATCAGTCCGCGACCGGAGGAACGCCCTTGAAAAGACGCAGGCTCGGACAGCATTACCTCTTCGACCGCTCGATACTGGAAAGGATCATTGAGGCGGCAGGACTCACACCCGAGGACATCGTGGTGGAGATCGGGCCCGGCAAGGGCCACCTCACGCTCATGCTGTCTGAAGAGGTGAGAGAGGTTGTGGCGATCGAACTCGACACACGCCTCTGCGAAGAACTCGCAGCGAAGTTCTCCAAGACAGGGAATATAAGGCTCTTCTGCGGTGACGCCCTGAAGTACCCCTACCACACGTTGCCGAGGTTCAAGGTGGTTGCCAACATCCCCTACTACGTGACGACTCCCATAATCTTCAGGCTGCTCGCCCACCGCGACAGGCTTGTCTCTGCAACCATCACCGTCCAGAAGGAGGTGGCCGAGAGGATGGTGGCACCTCCGGGCGGAAAGGACTACGGTGTGCTCTCGCTCATGATCCAGTACCACGCAGATGCCGCCATAGCATTCCACATACCGAGGGAGGCCTTCAGGCCGCCCCCGAAGGTGGACTCCGCCGTCGTCCATATGAGGATGCTGGCCGAACCGCGGATATCCGTCACGGATGAACGGCTCTTCTTCAGGATCATAAAGACGGCCTTCTCGCAAAGGAGAAAGACCCTGTCGAACTCCCTCAAGCCGCTCGGCGGCGGCGTGAAAGAAGCCCTGCTCGCCGCAGGCATAGACCCCCGGAGGAGGCCTGAGACACTGAGCATGGAAGAGTTCGCGGGGATCGCTGAAGCGCTCGCCCGGCATCATGCTTCAAGGCAGAAGGGGAAGACGCGCGCCGGTGCATGAGAAAGCGGCCGCCCGGCCTTACAGCCTGATAAACCGGAGGATCATCTCCAAATGAGAGGATACAACGGCGCCTGAACGGTTTAAAGTTCGCAATCACCATCCAGGTGAACTGCATCCCGGCCGGATGCCGGAACGAAATGGGTGAAGACTCCGCCATACCCCGTCTATAGACGGATTCTCACCGGCAAGCCGCACCTCCCCTTCACTCGGTCTCACACGGAGGGATCACTTCCCTCAGCCCCCTCAGTCTCTCCTCGGTGAGTTCGGGTTCTACCACATAGCGCGAAAGTGCGTGTTCGTCCCTTCTCTTGATCAGGAGCCACTGGTTCCCTCTACCCTTCAACCTCGTCAGGACGAATCCCCCCTTGAGCTTTCTCCCCTGGAGAACCAGCTCAAGCCTCCCCTCTGCCAGGCTCCCTCCGGTGAGCTCATACCCGCCCGAGTCCCATATGAGCACGGGGCCGGCACCGTAACGGCCTTCGGGGATGATTCCTTCGAATGTCCCGTAATCGAGCGGATGGTCGTCAACCATTATTGCAAGCCTCTTGTCCTTCGGGCACATCGAAGGCCCCTTGGGGACGGCCCATGACTTGAGCACTCCGTCCATCTCGAGCCTGAAGTCGTAATGGAGGCGCCGCGAGTGGTGCTCGTGTACAACGAAGTAGGCCATCATGTATGATAGCACGTATACGGCACTGAAATCCGCGGGATTGACATACTCGGGGTCCGGTGTTAATATGTGGATAGACGGCGGGAGGCCGTCCTTCACACGGTGCAGTCAGTCATGTTCCGTAACGGCTGCTTTCCACGAGAGACCGTCTGCAAACCATGGAGATGGGATTCGAGATTCTCGACATATCAGGAGACGTGGGACTCAGGGTCCGCGGCCGGAGCCTCGACGAACTATTCGTAAACAGCGCCCTCGGACTCTACAGCCTCATCACCGACATATCGAGGGTCGAACCAGCAGACTCGACCGACATCAGGCTCGAAAGCGAGACCCTCGATGGACTGTTCATAGGATGGCTCAACGAGCTGATCTTCCGGTTCGACACCTACGGGTTCATCGGCAGGGAGATACACGTTGAATCAGTCACGGAAAAGAGGATCGAGGCACGGATAAGGGGCGAGGACTTCGACCCCGAGAGACACGAACGCGGATTCCTGGTGAAGGCAGCCACGTACCACGACCTCAAGATAGAGAGGAAGGGCGATACGTGGATCGCAGAGGTGGTTCTCGACATATAGCACTTAGCATCCTGGGATAACGTCCATAACATAAAAACTCAAGGAGTGCTCCGATGCCGGAAGGACTGAGAAGGATAGACGAGACCCGCATCGAGGTCCCGAAGGGATACACCGAGGGGATGCACGTTGGAGGGATAATCTATGTCGATGTGGAACTCGAGGCGTTTCTCGAAGAGGGGGCAGTGAGGCAGGTCGCAAATGTGGCCACCCTGCCCGGCATAGTGAAGAGATCCCTCGCAATGCCGGACATACACACGGGCTACGGCTTTGCAATCGGCGGGGTGGCGGCCTTTGACACGGATGGGGGGATCATATCGCCGGGCGGTGTGGGCTATGACATAAACTGCGGAGTCCGCCTGCTCAGGAGCGACCTCACGCGTGCTGAGGTCCTGCCGAGGATGAGGGACATAGTGGCGAGGCTCTACAACGAGGTACCCTCAGGTGTCGGCTCTAAGGGCAAGCTCAGGCTTACGAGAGAGGACGAGAGGTTGATCCTGCTGAAGGGTGCCCGCTGGGCGGTGGAGCAGGGCTACGGCACCTCTGAGGACATCGAGAGGACCGAATCCGGCGGAACCATGGATGGCGCCGACCCCTCACTGGTGAGCGACAGGGCCTTCGAGCGCGGCAGGGCACAACAGGGCACCCTCGGTTCCGGCAATCACTTCCTCGAGATCCAGTATGTCGCTGAGATATACGACGAGAAGGCAGCCGGCATACTCGGGCTATTCCCCGACCAGTTAACGGTGATGATCCACTCCGGCTCCCGGGGACTCGGACATCAGGTCTGTACCGACTACCTCGAGGTCATGGAGAGGGCCGCCGGGAAGTACGGAATCACGCTGCCGGACAAGGAGCTTGCGTGCGCGCCGTTGAGCAGTCCGGAGGGCAGGGACTACTTTTCGGCGATGAAGGCCGCGGCCAACTATGCATGGGCGAACAGGCAGTGCATAATGCACTGGACCATTGAGGCGATAGCGAAGGTGTTGCACGCGTCACCCGAAGAGCTCGGGCTGAGGCTCGTCTACGATGTCGCCCACAACATTGCAAAGATCGAGGAACATGCGGTGGACGGCGACAAGAAGAGGCTCATCGTCCACAGAAAGGGGGCCACTCGTGCCTTCGCACCCGGACATCCCGAGCTTCCGGATGTCTACAGGGAACTGGGACAGCCCGTGCTCATCCCCGGCGACATGGGAAGGGCCTCTTTCGTCCTGACCGGCACTGCAAAGGCGATGGAAGAGACCTTCGGCTCCACGTGCCACGGCGCTGGAAGGGTGATGTCGCGGCATCAGGCGATAAGACAGGCAAAGGGCCGTGCCATTTGGCGGGAGATGGAGGATGCGGGGATAATCGTCATGAGCGCAGGGAAACGCACCCTTGCCGAAGAGATGTCAGAGGCGTACAAGGATGTATCAAACGTGGTGGACGTGGTGCACAGGGCCGGCATATCGAAGAAGGTGGCGAAACTGCGACCGCTCGGCGTGATCAAGGGGTAGGCCGAACGCTGATTTGACAATAAAAGTCCCGTTAGGATATGATAATATCCAGCGGGGTAGAGCAGTCTGGTAGCTCGTCGGGCTCATAACCCGAAGGTCGGAGGTTCAAATCCTCCCCCCGCCACCAAGAAGTCAGCCCCCCACCCTCACAGCAGTGTCACCCTTCAATGATCGATCAAGGTCCCGCGCCCTTTCAATAAATTCCTGCGGCTCTCTCTTCGAGACCCCCCATGGTCTAAAAGCAGGCAGTGTCTCTATATAATGGCATGCCTCGGGACCTGACACAGGAGCAAAGCACGTGAAGCGCCGACGTGCCGATTTAAAACAAGGCGGGAATCCGGCCAGGCCTCGTGTGCATACATCTGCTGAATGCTTTCCGTTTGTGGTGTCAGCGGCGGCGCGGCCGTTGCCTCCGTCAATCAAGTGATTTTTTAAGGAACGGACAATACGAAAACATCAAGGAAGACGGCGTGGTCATTCATGGAGGAATCGACTGAAGTAGAGGGGGGGTTACACTGTCTGATCTCTGGTACGAAAAGGCAGAGGAGATGCTTTCAGACCCTTGAGATCGGGCTGTACGGGGACATCGAGTTACCGTGCGGCAATTCGTTATGAGAGACGATAGTCTTATTTTCGGGTAGATTTTTCAAATTAGGCATCGATTACATTTGGGATGGATTTTTGATGAGGCAATTCGGAAAGTTGACAAAAGCGGGGTGGGCGGTTACAATGGAGTGGTACGAACGCATCCCGTAACAAGGGTAGTTTCGACATGGAACACCCTTTCTCCTTCAGGAGGGAAGAGCGGCAGGCTCCACTCACTTCATCATTTCCGAGATTGAAAGCTCATTAACCGACAAACAGCCGGATACGGCGACGAGTGCCCCGACTACAGTGAGACGAAACGGCAGTGCCGTGGTGTCGCTGTACTCGGAGGCAGACTCAACAGACAGGGGGTAATGCATGAAAGAGAAAGTACCGTTTGAACTGAAAGACTTGAAACCGCCGAAAGTCAACCTCAAGACAGCCGCCGGAGCCGCGGCCGCGATCCTGCTCGGCATCCTTCTCTTCTCTTCCTACTTCACTGTGGACACGGAAGAGGTCGGCGTCGTCCTCAGGTTCGGAAAGTTCGTCCGCACGGTCGACCCGGGGTTGAAATTCAAACTCCCCTTCGGGATCGAGAAGGTGTACAAGGTGCCGGTGGAGCGGCAGTTGAAGCTCGAGTTCGGCTTCAGGACGGCTGAACCGGGCATCAGGACCGAGTACTCCTCCAGGAAATACCAGGAGGAGTCCCTGATGTTGACTGGCGACCTCAACGCAGCAGAGGTGGAATGGATCGTACAGTACCGGATCAAGGACCCCTACAAGTTCCTGTTCCGCGTGAGGAACGCGGTGGGGACGTTCCGCGACATCAACGAGGCCGTAATGCGCGAGGTCGTCGGTGACCGCACCGTGGACGAGGTACTGACCGTGGGGAGACAGGAGATCGCCAGCACCGTGGCCATGAAGGTCCAGAAACTGTGCGACCAGTACGAGACGGGGATAAAGGTGGAACAGGTCGTACTACAGGACGTCAACCCTCCGGAACCCGTAAAACCGGCCTTCAACGAGGTCAACGAGGCCCAGCAGGAGCGCGAAAAACTGATCAATCAGGCCCTCTCAGAATACAACAAGGTGATCCCGAGGGCGCGGGGCGAGGCGGAGAGGACCATCGAGAAGGCGAGGGGATACGCACTCGAGCGGGTGAACAACGCGCGCGGTGAGGCGTCGAAGTTCAACGCCGTCTTCAAGGAATACATGAAGGCGAAGGAGGTGACGCGCCAGCGCATATACCTGGAGACGATGAACGACGTCATGAAGCAGGTGGGAAGGAAACTGATAACCGATGAGGAAGCCACGGGGATACTGCCCCTGTTCCAGATTGAGAAGGGAGGCGCCGAGAAATGAACAGAGCCAGATATACAGTGATCGCGGCCGTTGCGGCCCTTGCGTTGATCGTAGCGGCCTCCTCGGCCTTCATCGTGAACGAGACGGAGCAGGTCATAATCACACAGTTCGGCAAACCAGTGAAGGAGCCGATCGTGACACCCGGGGTTCACTTCAAGATACCCATCATACAGCAGGCCAACTTCTTCGACAGGCGGTTCCTCGAGTGGGACGGAAACCCAAACCAGGTGCCGACAAAGGACAAGAGGTTCATATGGGTCGACACCTATGCAAGGTGGAGGATAAAAGACCCTCTGCTCTTCTTCCAGCGCGTGAGGGACGAGCGGGGAGCACAGTCCCGCCTCGACGACATCCTCGACGGTGAGACGAGGAACGCCATCGCCAAGCACGTCCTCGTCGAGATAATCCGTACGACCAACCGCGAGTACCAGACAAGCGAGGCCCTGCTCGCCGGGGAGGCGGCCAAGAGCCTGGCGAAGATCAAGTACGGAAGGGAGAAGATCGCACGATCAATCGTCGATGCGGCCTCGGCCCGCACTCTCGAACTCGGGATCGAACTGCTCGACCTCAGGTTCAAGCGGATCAACTACGTCGAGGAGGTGAGGAAGAAGATATTCGAGCGTATGATCACCGAGCGCAAGCGCATAGCGGACAAGTTCCGCTCCGAAGGCCAGGGAGAGGCATCCAAGATCCTCGGGAACAAGGAGCGCGACCTGAAGAAGATACAGTCCGAGGCCTACAGGACGGCGCAGGAGATCATGGGCAAGGCCGATGCAGAGGCAACCGCCATCTATGCCGAGGCGTACAACCAGAACCAGGAATCACGGGACTTCTATGTATTCCTGAAGACACTCGAGACCTATAAGACGACGCTGTCCGATAAAGACTGGCTGATCCTCTCCACAAAGGGCGACTTCTTCAGATACCTTCAGAGTCAGTCCGGCAAGTAGATACGACGGAGGCCGGGATGAACGCCCGGCCTCCTTTCCCGCTGCGGCCGCCTGGATTCGTGATGCGATCCGGGGCTTGACAGAGGCACGCCGAAACTGTATAATGATAATCATTATCATACTATAATGCTCCGGTCCGATCATCTCAAAAACCAGTTTGCCAGTGAAAGAACTCGGGGTTTATTTTCGGCGATAAGTTGATAACGGTTTTCATTCTCATGGACTGGGTGAAAAGCCCGGGGAAAAACCACACAGACAGAGCAAGGAGGAAAAGATGAGAAGAGTTGTCATGACGAGAGGAATGGTTGCAGGATTTCTGCTCTTACTCGCCGAGCTGCTACTCCCTGTAATGGCCTCGGGAGCCGAGGACAAGGTCCGGGTACTCGAACGTAAGATACAGGTCCTGACCGAGGAAGTTCAGAGCCTGAAGGAGAAGCTCGTACTGCCTGAACTCCCGAAGTACGAGGGAGCCTACGGCCTCGGTCCTTCGTCGGCCAAGGTTTACGGGATAAAGCAGGGCGTGTCCCTCGCAGGATACGGCGAGGCTTATTACCGGAGACTTGTGAGCGACCGCGGCGAGGGTAAAGACACGTCCGACTTCTACCGGTTTGTCCTCTATGCGGGATACCGGTTCACGGACCGTATACTCTTCAACTCGGAGTTCGAGATCGAACATGCCGCAACCGGCAAGAACTTTCAGGGAAAGTCAGGCAGCGTGGCCATTGAGTTCGCGTACCTCGACTTCTTTCTCCGCGACGACTTCAACATCCGGGCCGGGCTGGTCCTTGTGCCCATAGGCTTCGTCAATGAGCTCCACGAGCCCACGACCTTCCACGGCGTATACCGGCCGGAGGTGGAACAGAAGATCATTCCCAGCACCTGGCGTAAAAACGGCGTCGGCGCCTTCGGCACCATCGGCTCCAGCGTCGATTACCGTATCTACCTGGTCAACGGGTTGAACGGCTATAAGTTTTCGGCAGGAGGAATCCGCGACGGACGCCAGAAGGGCGGCCGGGTGCTGGCGGAAGACCTCGCCCTGACAGGCCGGCTGGACTGGAGTCCGACGACGGGTCTGCTGCTCGGTGGGGCGTTCTTTGCGGGCAACTCCGGACAGAACCAGACGTTCAACGGAGAGTCTCTGGACATCTTCACGACACTGATTGAGGCCCATGCGGAGTATCGCCGCAAGGGATTGGCGGTGCGCCTCCTCGGTGTCAGGGGGAGCATAGGCGACGCAGGAAAGCTCAGCGAAGCCAGGGGAGAGACCATCGGGTCGCAAAACTACGGATGGTACATCGAGACCGCATACGACGTGCTGCCGCTTTTCCGGCCGGATACGGCCCAGTACCTCGCTCCTTTCATCCGCTACGAGCGCTATGACACCCAATACCGCGTGCCTGCAGGCTTTACGGCAAGCGGAGAGTACGACACAACCACAACAACCGTCGGAATCACATACAAGCCCATCCCACAGGTGGCGATCAAGGCTGACTACCGCAACCTCGACTCTGCATCAGCTCCGAAAGCGGATGAATTCAACGTTGGATTCGCCTATGCCTTCTAAGAGGCGGCGGCATCGGGTCACTACGGCTGCAAAGGCGCTCGTATGGATGCTGAGCCTCTCGCTCGTCTCGCTTGCAGCGTTTCTCGACTCCGAGGCGGAAGTGTTCTACAGCAAGGCGGATGCCCTGAAGCTGGCCTTCCCCGAAGCACAGCGCGTCGAAACGCGAGCCCTCTTCCTCTCGGAAGAACAGGCGCGCCGTATCGCTGAACTCGCCCGCGCGCCCATAGACTCCAGGCTGGCGACGGTCTATGTCGGGATCGGGGCCGGAAACGTGATAGGATACGCATTCCTGGAGCAGCACCTCGTCCGCACAAAACCAGAGACGGTGATGGTGGTGGTGGAACCTGACGGCAGGGTCGGATCGGTCTATGTGCTTGCCTTCTTCGAGCCGCCCGAGTATCTACCGCCGGAAAGGTGGATCAGGCAGTTCATAGGCAGGCGGCTTTCACCGGGACTACGCATCGGCAGGGATATCCAAGGCATCACTGGTGCCACACTGAGCACCCGTGCCGTGTTGAGGGCCGTCAGGCGCGCGTTGGCTATTCACGAGGTCATGCTGCTTGATCGGGAGGAACCGTGAAGTACATGGTCAACGGAGGATTCAAGGTGAACCCGTTCATGCGTCTGACCCTGTCACTGACGCTCGTCTTCTTCGTGGTGTTCTGGACAACCAACTTCCTCCTCTTCTTCCAGAAGACCGGGCTATCATACAAGGCGGTCGTCGACTACTACCTCGGCTCCGAGTCCGAGTTCACCGCACCCAGGTCATACCAGGGCATGCTGGAGGTGACCCATTTCCACATGCCTATGATGGGAATGGTGATGCTCCTGCTGACCCATCTGTTGATGTTTGTGCCCATGAGGAACGGCTGGAGGACGTTCTGGGTGGTGGTCCCGTTCCTCTCGGCCTTCGTCGGTGAGGCCTCCGGCTGGCTCGTGAGGTTCATCCACCCCGGATTCGCCTACTTGAAGATCGCGGCGTTCTGCACGCTCCAGATATCCTTGGGAGGCGTACTCGTACTGCTGTTCTGGGGCATATGGCGCAAGGACTGCAGCCAAACGACAAGTGGTGCCGGCAAATAGGGATTGCAGTCCCGGCGGCGGTCGGCCTTAACCGCCGTGCCGTCGGGGACTGCACAATCCAATTGTACGCGAAAGGCCAAATGTGATCAGAGATTCCTTCCAAACTTCAGGGCGTTTATGTTCAGGCTGAGATGCATAGCCTCCTGGACGAACTCATGCGTGTTCCTCTGGAACGGCACGAGGACGAGGCGGATGTCCTCGGGCGTTATGGTGATCCCGCCGATAAGCGGCAGGATGTTCTTCTTCGGCACGGCCATGTTGAACAGGGTGACCTTGAGGCCCTGCAGGGCCTCCTCCGAGGGCAGCGTTGCAGGGAGTATCTCCGCCTTGGGCACCCGCTGCCCGGACTCGACCGGCAGCTGGGCGTTTGTTGCAGCCCTTGCCGACTTCTGGAAGAGCTGAGGCCTGACCTTGAAGGCAGGGGACCAGAAGTGTATCTCCTGCTCTTCCCACTCCCTCTGTATCGCCTTGGGCAGGTTGGCGAACCTGATGAGATCCGCATACGACCTCAGCCTTACGCCGGATATCCCGGCCTTCATCCTCCAAAACGGCAGGTAGGCCGAAGGGGCATCAGCCGCAGGTACGACGGCGAAGTCGAGGCCCTCCAGTCCGTCCCCAGACACCTTCCATGCCGTATCGCAGTTCCTGCAGAGATGCACGAGGCTGTCCTTCCCGCCGTGGAGGTCCCAGCCGCAGCGGGGACACAGGGTCGGGATGAAGGAGAGCCTCCCAGCCTGAAGCCTCTGAAGCGGGAGGCCCTCTGAATATTCCCCGGGCATGGAGGCCATGCGCCTTCCTGTAACGGCGTCATACAGTGAACCGTCCTCGATGAATACGGGAAGGTATATCAGGCTCGAGGTCTCGCCTATATACGCCCGGTGATAAACCTTCTCGCTGCTCAGGCCTCCGGCCTTCCGGCCTGCGATGCCCGTCTCTACAGAGAGCAGCCTCTTCTCGATCCATGAGAAGACGCTGTCAAAGGGACGATGGGGCAGGAAGAGATGCGGCTCCAGCTCGCGGGAGACAAACCTCAGCGGTGCGGCCTGCGGCCTCACACCGAGTGAGTGCGGCAGGCCCTTGCAGTCGGCTGCAAGTGCGGTGGCGTCCACGATCCTCTGCTCCGTCCTGTCGGCCCTGCAGAGGAAAGTCATGCCCTTGAACCTCCAGTAAGGGACGAAGACCACATCCTTTACGGACCGGTCCTGCGGGGGGATGTAGTATCTGAATACGTCTCCTGGTGAGATGAAGAGCCTCACCCTGCAGAACGAACACGTGAAGAGCCTGTCCGTCTCCTCAAGCAGCACAGGGGCGCCGCACTGGGGGCACTGCTGTTCTATCTTCCAGTTATCAGAGCTTCTGACCACACTGATTACAGTAGACCGAGTCGGGCAGGTTCACGGTTTTGCAGTGGGGGCATGTCTTCTCCGCCGGTCTTTGCTCCACCGGATTGCCGCAGCGCATGCAGAACCTCGCGTGCGGCGGCAGGTTCTTGCCGCAGTGCTCGCACTGCCCGAACACAAGTATCTGGTGGCCGCAGTGCATGCAGAACTTGGCATCCCCCGCAACCGGATTACGGCACTCCGGACACCGGACCGTCTCAGCTGCAGCAGGAGCCCCTGCATTCATCATCGCACCTGCAAACATGGCCGGCATCATCAGCCCAAGCCCCATCCCCAGCCCTGCACCGGCCTCTCCCCGCGCATCCGAGGCCTTCTCCACGGCCATGGCGGCCTTCATCTTGAAGAGGCGGTCGAGGTCGTCCAAGACGTTGAGCCTGCTCTTGTCGTCTATGGCCTTCTGGACCTCGGGCGGTGGGGTTATGGAGTTTATATAGAGGTTGGAGAGGCCGAGGCCGTAGTGGCTGAAGTCCTCCTCGAGGCGCTTCGACAGGGTGTCGGATATCTCGTCGTACCTGCCCGGCAGATTCAGCAGTGTGTCGAGGTTTTCACCGAGGTGATCGTTCAACCGCGAGACTATCACCTTGTTCAGGTAGTCTCCGATCTCTTCCGTGGTATAGACACCCTGAGTGCCCACGAGCCTGTTGATGAAGAGCACGGGCTGGACCACCCTGATATTGAATACGCCGAAGGCCCTCAACCGTACGAGGCCGAGTTCAGAGTCCCTGAAGGCGACGGGCTCCCTCGTGCCCCACTTGAGGTTGGCAAAGACCTTCATGTTCGCAAAGTAGACCTCTGCCCTCAGTGGACTCGTCATACCCCAGGGTATACTCAGTATCTTTGTGAGTATAGGGATGTTCGCGGTGGTGAGCGTGTGTCGCCCGGGCCCGAATGCATCGAAGGCCTTCCCGTTATAGAAGAGCACCGCTGCCTGGCTCTCCCTGACGACGAGTTGGGCCCCGAACTTGATCTCTCCGGAACCCCTCTCGGGGATTCTGTGGACCATCTCCCTGCCGCTGTCGTCGAACCACTCGATGACCTCGAGGAAGACTACGTTGTCAGTTCCCATAACCCTTCACCCCCGGATGCCGTCTCCTGTTATGATAACCCTTCACATCCGTCTCCTTCAAGGCTCGGGACAGAACCGGGCGCCGTGAGCTAACAGAGGTTCCGCTCGAAAGCCGCCGGTTTCTTGGCCCTGGCAGGCTGCACGCGTATCTTCCTGCCGTTGAGTACGGAGTTGTCGACCGAGCTTATGACCCTGTCGGCGAGGTCACGGGGTATTTCGACAAAGCTGAACTTGTCGAAGAGTGCGATGTTTCCGATCTTCCTGCCGGGTATGTTAGCACCCGATGCAATGGACCTTACGATGTCGGCGACCCTCACCCTGTCCCTCTTGCCGACGGTCATGAAGAGCCTGACGTAGTTCTTCGCCGAAGAGAGGCCGTCCGTGAATGCATCATCCTCGTCCTCGTCGGATTCGATGTCGGAGAATATGAGGCTGAGCGCCGAAGCGGCTATGTCACGCAGCGGGTAGCGGCTGGAGAGTTCATCGACCATGTCGAGGTAGCCGGAATGGTTCTCGTCCTTGATGATGTCGTCGATCTCGTCGAGTATCTCCTGCTCGCGCGCCCTCCTGACCTCGTCCCTCGTGGGCAGCTTCGCCTTCTCGATCCGGGTCTTCGCAGACCGCTCTATGAGCCTCAACTGCCTGTACTCCCTTGGGGTGACGAAGGTTATGGCGATGCCCGACTTGCCTGCCCTTCCGGTCCTCCCGATACGGTGGATGTAACTGTCGGGGTTCTGCGGTATGCTGTAGTTGACCACGTGGGAGACGTCGGTGATATCGAGCCCGCGGGCCGCCACGTCGGTGGCGACGAGTATCTCGATGTCGCCCTTCTTGAATTTCTCCATCATCTCGTCCCTGTGAGACTGCGTGAAGTCGCCGTGTATGGCCCCCGCATAGTAGCCCATCTGCTGGAGCTTGCCGGCCACCTCATCCACCTCCCTCTTGGTGTGGCAGAAGACGAGGGTGAGGGAAGGGTCCTCGACGTCGAGCAGCCTCGTGAGGGCCTTTATCTTGTATTCCTCTCTTACCTCGTAGAAGACCTGCTTTATCTTCAGCACGACCATGTTCTTTGCGTCTACGGCCACCCTCCTGGGGTTGTTCATGTACTTGGCCGCTATGCGCATTATCTCCTTCGGCATGGTGGCCGAAAAGAGCATGGTCTGCCTCTCCTCCGGGATATCCCTCAGTATGGTCTCTATGTCATCAATGAACCCCATGTTGAGCATCTCGTCGGCCTCGTCGAGCACCAGTATCCGGATGTTCTTGAGGTTGAGCGTTCTTCTGCGGATATGATCCAGCACCCTGCCGGGTGTGCCGACGACGACATCGACCCCCTTCTTGAGCGAGCGTATCTGACGCTCGATGGACTGGCCGCCGTAAATGGGGACAGAGAGTATACCCTTGTTCTTTCCGATCTTGTTGAGCTCCTGCGCCACCTGCACGGCGAGTTCACGAGTGGGGGCGAGGATGATCGCGTATGGGACCTTGCCCCTCGTTCCCTTTTCGATTATTGGGATTCCGAACGCCGCGGTCTTCCCCGTGCCGGTCTGGGCCTGCCCTATGATATCGAGCCCCTCCAGTGCCGGCGGAACGGCGCTCTCCTGTATCGGCGTCGGTTTCTCAAATCCCATCTCGGACAGTGCGTTGAGCACCTCGTCCGAGAGGCCGAAGTTATAGAATCTCTTGTACATTTTTCTCCTTTTTTGGATAACGGTCCACAGTCCCGACGTCCGTCGCGAACGGCGATGATGCATTGCTCGGTCGCCGGATGGCCTCTCCTCCCCAGCCCCCTACTCGGTGTGGACAGTCACTTCATGTCGTTTTGATGGATAGGCCCTACGGTCCTACCTGTACTGCCTTCTGACCCTGGCGTTCTTGACCCTCCTCTTCTGGGCCTCCCTCTGCTTCCGCCTCTTCTTGACCGAGGGTTTCTCATAGAAACGCCGCTTCTTCAGCTCCCTGAAGAGTCCTTCCTTCTCGGCCACACGCTTCAGCAGCCTGATGGCCTTGTCGATATGTCCGTTGACTCTTATCTCCAATTGCGTGGTTTCCTTTCTACCTCAAATTTTATGGTTGCCCGGCTCTGCCCTTCCGGGCCGGAGCACTGCCTCATCCTGATTCAAGAACGGCAAGGCAGCAATCAGGAGCGCCGCACGATCAAAGACGGACAAGGTTTGCCGACCCCTGAGGCTGCCAACCGAAAATTAAGCTGTCAACACCCCCTCTTCTTCGAGTTTGGATTCGAGAGGCAGTAAACAAAAAAGCCGCAAAGTCAAAAGCTTCTGCGGCTTTACAATCGCCAAAAACTTCCGAGGTACATACATTATGGCATACCTTGACACCAAAAAGCAACGAAACGCATCGGAAATCGCAAAAAAACACGCATGGTGCCGGCAGGATCAAGGAGGAACCCGTAAATTCAGCCATCATTCACGGCCGGTGGATGCAGCAAGGGAGGAGGCCGGCGATGGAACATGGCCTTTTTAGGGAGTACGCCGGACACACTGCCTGAGGCTTGATATATTGAGCCAAATACAGCTACTATAATCATGACGAACTCCAAACAACTCCAGAAGCCATGTTGACCACGAAGAAACCATACGTCATAACGCGGGGCAAGGTGATAATCGATTACTCGGGCCTTTACTGCGACACGCCCGAGCAGCTCCTGAGGAGCGAGCTGTTCGAGGAGATCGTCGACCGTTTCATAGAGAGGGTCGCGATGAGGGAGAGCTCGACCTTCGCGTTCCTGAAGAACCACCTGCACGAACTCAAGAGGGACGAGCTGACCAGGTATATAGTGAACCTCTTCCGCCTCCTCTCCAGCCACACGGCTGAAGAGATAGCAGCAATGAACGTCGAGTTCAGGGCCATACTTTCCGAGAAGGAACACCTGCACGAGTTCATCGAGGAACTGTACAACTACTGGAGGCGATTCGAGCGGTTCATCCACCTCGAGGCACCGAAGAGGTCGAGGTACTCAAAGAGCAGCATCCACCACGCACAGTTCATAAAGTCCAACGAGGAGTTCAAGAACCTCGTCCTGTACGTCTACAGGCGGATAAGCGAAAACCTCACCGGCAAGAACCCGAGGGTCTACAGGCAGTTGCCCGCCGGTGCGAACATGGGCATGCTCATAGAGAAGATAGACTGGGACTGCCCCGAGACGTACGGCAGCCTGAAGGAGATACCGTTCATTCGGCTGTCCCTCATAGAACCGCCGCTGATACTGTATCCTGCGATGAACAAGAGGAAGGGGCGGTTCGAAGAGATACCGGAACTCACCAAGGAGATGCTCGCGCTCGATCCAGAGGAGTGGTTCTGCTTTCCGGCAAAGGTCGGGGACCTCACCGCCTTCATATATTTTCACCGCGACTTCATCTCACTGGGGCTGTCCCTGAGCAACCTCTTCGAGATAGCGGACTACGAGGACATAGAGGGCAGAACGCCTGACCTGATGTTGATCTTCGGCCTCACGAATGACAACCCTGCAGGAAACACCGTCTTTTACGAAGACAGAGACTGCGGCACGCTCGTCGGACTCATACGGCACTCAGAGGAGGTGGACTATTTCGGTTACTTCAAGAAGATGACCCTCACGCTGCACAATATTGCGATGCTCAAGAGGGGCAGGCTGCCCGTTCACGGGGCCATGGTCTACATCAAGCTCAAGTCCGGCGGGACCGCAAACGTCGTGATAATCGGAGACAGCGGCGCAGGGAAATCGGAGACCCTCGAGGCCCTTCGTGTCCTGTCCGAGGAACACATCTGCGAGATGAGGATAATATTCGACGACATGGGCTCTCTCGGTCTCGACAGAGACGGAAGGGTCGTCGGATACGGCACGGAGATAGGAGCGTTCGTGAGGCTCGACGACCTTCAGCCCGGGTACGCGTACGAGGAGATCGACAGGAGCATCTTCATGAACCCGGACAAGACAAACGCGAGGCTGGTGATGCCGATAACGCGGTACTACCATATAGTCAAGGGCTACCCCGTGGACATCCTGCTTTATGCAAACAACTACGAGCAGATCGACGACGAACATCCGGCGATCGAGTTCTTCTCCAACCCCGAGGAGGCCCTCTGCATCTTCAGGAGCGGAGCCCGCCTCGCAAAGGGCACCACTGATGAAAAGGGCCTGGTGCACACATACTTCGCCAACCCCTTCGGGGCCCCACAGCGCAAGGAAGAACACGAGAAGTGCGCGGTCTCTTATTTCGAGAGAATGTTTGAAACCGGCACGATGGTCGGCCAGATAAGGACGAGGCTCGGAATCGAGGGATTCGAGCAGATAGGTCCGCGCTCCGCCTCCATAGAGCTCTTCAAGGTGATAAAGGGCCTCCCACCGTCCTCCTGAAAAACGCCCCTGATTTGAATTTTTTCGGCAAATCCTGTAAAATTTCCGATATAATCAAAAAATTTCACAAGGGAGGTAGTTCTATGAACAAAGGCGAGTTGATCGAAAAGGTGGCAGCTGCCACGGAGTCTTCGAAGGCCGTGGCCGCAAAGACGGTGAGTGCCGTGTTCGATACGATCTCAAAGGCGCTGAAGAAGGGCGAGAACGTCACTATAGTCGGCTTCGGCACATTCAGCGTGGTCAAGCAGAAGGCGAGAAAGGGCAGAAACCCCGTCACGGGCGAGGCCATAAAGATAAAGGCAAGGAAGAGCCCGAAGTTCAAGGCCGGCAAGGGCCTGAAGGACATCGTCGCAGGAAAGAAGAAGTAGCCGAACCGCGTGTTTACCATAGCATAAACAAACAACCATCTACAAGGAAAGGGGGAGGCCGCCTCCCCCTTTCCTTGTACCCGGCCAGTGTCTCCACCCATCCCGGCCGTCACGGTCTCCTCCACTAAGCCGCTAATTTTTAAATAAAACTTGACAATTATGAGCCCAGGGAATATAATTACCAGAGGAGAAGACTCTTCATGACACGGGCTGAGCTGGCAAGGATAATCTTTGAAAAGGTCGGACTTCCGAAGAAGGAAGCTCAGGACATCATCGAGATAATCCTCGATACAATGAAGCAGACGCTCGCCGAAGGGGAATCCGTAAAGATAACGGGTTTCGGTACGTTCAACGTGAGGAAGAAGACCCCCAGGAGGGGGAGGAACCCGCAGACCGGCGAGGAGATGGAGATAAGCGCACGGCGGGTCATAACCTTCAAGCCGAGCAACATACTCAAGTCCATGATAGAGAGACATGATGATCAAGGCGGACAGTAAGAAGGGGCCTGAAGGGCACAGGATACCCGAAAAGCTCTTCTACAGGATCGGTGAAGTGGGCAGGATAACGGGTGTGGAGCCCTATGTCCTGAGATACTGGGAGAGCGAATTCCCCTTCCTGAAGCCGAGGAAGAGCAGCTCAGGACAGAGGCTGTACATAAAGAAGGACATCGAGAACATACTCGAGATCAAGAGGTTGCTCTACAAAGAGCGGTACACGATAGAAGGGGTGAGGAAGAGGTTTTCGGAGCCTCACCTCAGGCTGGTCAGGCAGGAAGCCGAAGACGGAAGCGCCAAGGCCAAAGAAGCCCTGTCGAGGACAAAGGCCCGCCTGAAAGAGATACTCGAACAATTACAACCCTAACAACATTCGGGGCGTAGCGCAGCCTGGTTAGCGCACTCGCTTGGGGTGCGAGAGGTCGGCCGTTCGAATCGGCTCGCCCCGACCATTCTCTTCCCCCGTACAGCCGCACAGCCGGCGTCTCCACGACCCTACCGCCAACGATGTCCTTCACTCTGCCCAGGTCCTCACCATCCACAGGCGCAGCAGCGGCCCCTGCACGTCGAGGCCGGGCTCATGACTTGACTTTTATACTATACGTATGTATAGTATATTCATGGGCCTGACTCCGAGGCAGAGAGCGGTGCTCGAATTCATAAAGGAGCACGTGATGGACAGGGGATATCCGCCCACCGTGAGAGAGGTGGCCGAGAGGTTCGGCTACAGCAGTCCGCTTTCAGCGAAGCTCCACATAGACGCACTGGTGAAGAAGGGTTTCCTGAGGAGGTCACCGTCGAGGTCGAGGGGACTCGAGGTGGTGGGACTCAGCCCGTGCAATGCGTTGCAGATCCCGCTGGTGGGCGGTATCCGCGCTGGGGATCCGGTACTCGCCGCCGAGAACGCAGAGGAGTACATATCCGTCGACAGGCGGATATTCAGGACCGAGGGAGGGTTCGGCCTCAGGGTGACGGGCGACAGCATGAAGGGGGCCGGGATCATCGAGGGGGACATCGTCATCGTGGACCCGGAGGTCGAGGCGAGGAGGGGGGACATAGTGGTCGCCCTAATCGGCGAGGAGGCGACGGTGAAGAGATACTATCCAGAGGGGGAAAGGACGAGGCTCCAGCCCGAAAACCCGGCTATGGAGCCCATAGTGGTCGCCTCCGCGGAGGTAAGGATCATAGGAAAGGTCACAGGACTCGTAAGGAGGTTTTCATGACTACAGTAGACGAACCCGTAACCGTGGTGGCCTCTTTCGGAGGCGGCGGGAGGATAAGCCCGCTGAAGTTCAGGTGGTCTGGCAGGGTGATCCCGGTGAGGGAGGTCACCTACAGGTGGACACGGCACGTCGGCGGCAGGAGGCTCTACTGCTTCTCCATCTCGGACGGCACGACCCTGTACAGCCTCTCCTTCGACCCCGAAGGACTGAGCTGGCGGCTTCAGGCAGTGGATACAGGGCTGCACGAAAGCGCCAGGCCCCGAGCCTACACGCATGCATCAGGGAGATGAAGACGATACTGCTTGCAGACATGGACGCCTTCTTCGCCTCCGTCGAGCAGCGGTGCAATCCTGCGCTGAGGGGAAAACCCATAGGCGTCACTGGTCCGGCTCACAGGAGCGTCATCACCACGGCATCGTACGAGGCGAGGAGGTTCGGCGTGAAGACCGGAATGAGCATACGCGAGGCAAAGGCCCTCTGCCCCCAGCTCATTCTCGTCACCGGAGACAACGACAAGTACACCCACATATGTACGGCCCTGAAAGAGGTCTATCTCTCGTTCACCCCCGTTGTCGAGGTGTACTCGATCGACGAGGCCTTCCTCGACATAACAGGCTCGTCTCACCTCTTCGGAGGTCCGATCGAGACGGGCAGGCGCCTGAAGGCAGAGATACAGAGGCGCTTCGGCATCAGCGCCACCATCGGCATAGGACCTAACAGGCTGCTCGCAAAACTCGCATCAGACATCTCCAAGCCAGACGGACTGCGGCTGATAGAGGCCTCAGAGGCAGGCCCCCTGCTCAAAGACCTCCCACCGGAGAAGCTGTGGGGCATAGGCGCAAAGACGGCCGAGAAGCTGAAGAGGCTGGGCATAAGGACGTGCGGAGAGCTCGGAAGTGCCCCTGCAGGGCTGCTGAGGAGCTGTTTCGGCGTCATGGGAGAGAGGCTCAGGGCCCTCGGCATGGGTGTGGACTCCACCCCACTTCATGCCGATCAAGAGGAGGAAGGCGGTCCGGGGGGAACAAAGTCCATAGGCCACAGCACGACGCTGCCGCACGACCTGTTCAGGCGATCAGAGATGGCACACTGGATACTCCGTCTCTCCGAGAAGGTCGGTTCAAGAGCGAGGAGGCACGGACTCACAGGGAGGACGGTCACTCTCATCATGAGATACAGGAGCTTCGAGACCTTTGAAAGGCGGAGGGGTCTCGGTGCCGCCACCAACGACACCCACACGATATTCCGCACGGCCATGGATATCCTCTCCAGCACAAGGCTGAAAGAACCCGTGCGTCTGCTGGGCGTAACCCTCTGCGGCATCGAGCAGGCAGACACACAGCTGGCGCTCTTCGGCGGAGAGGACAGGAGGGCCGGCCTGCTCAGGGTGATGGACATGCTGAACATGAAGTACGGGCCTTCAACCCTGACATGGGCCGCCTGTAAGGGGGAGTCCCCTCACAGGGGGATAATCTCACCGGCCTGGAGGCCGTCGGGAGCGCACAGGAGCCTGTAGTCATGTAAGCCGTTGACCATGAAGACTAACAGGGGTTTGAACCGTCATCCTGCGGTCTTGCGGATAACAGCCCTCTATCCCTCGAGTATATCGAGGGCCTTCTCATGGAGGGCCCGGTTGCCGGAGACGAGCAGAGGGATGGACTTCTCTATGGAGAGTTCCACGCCGTCTATATCGCCGCCGCCTGTATCGGTCACTACACCGCCGGCCTCCCTCACGATGAGCAGCCCCCCTGCAAAGTCGAAGCTCCTCGAGGGCGAGGGGTTCACGTATACACTCACCGCACCCGAGGCGACGAACGTGAGGTCGAGTGCCGTGGAGCCGAAGCACCTCGTCCTGTCCGACACCGAGAGAAGCGGCAGGATCCTCGGGATGTCGATCCCGGGCGTCTGGGTCTCGTAGATAACCACCCTGATCTCATCATCCCCCTGTGTTTCCAGCCTCCGGCCGTTCCAGTAGGCCCCCCTCCCCTTCTCGGCCCAGAACTCGTCACCGCTCAGGAGATTGACTATATAGGAGAGGTATATGTCCTTCACCCTATCTCCTGCGGCGACGGCCACGGAGGTGCAAAAGACCGGGATGCCTGAGACGGCGTTCTTGCTGCCGTCGATGGGATCTACCAGGACCCTGTCACCACCGCCGCCTATATCCAGTGTGCCCATCTCTTCGGAGACTATGGTCAGCGGCCTTCCGAGCCCCTCGAGGGCAGAGACCACGGTCTCTTCGGCCACCCTGTCGACCTGGAAGGTCTTGTCCCCCGAGGCCCCCACCTCGAGGGGCTCCCTGACAGTGGATGAGAACCTCAGCGCAGGGACGACGGCCCTGAGCCGCTCTCCCACGCTCCTCAAAAACCCTATCCCTATCGTCCCTGCCATGGGTTATACTCTAATTATGGGCGCGGGCATATTTTAACGGTACACAGCGCCAAAAGGCAAAGGGAAGGAGGCAGGGATGATCGTGGTAGAGAGACTCGGGGGAGGCCCGGTGGCGGAGCACGGCGTGGAGATAGTCGAAAGGAAGGGGAAGGGACATCCCGACAGCATCTGCGATGCGCTCATGGATGCCGTATCCGTAGCCCTCTCCAAGGAGTACCTGAAGGAATTCGGAACAATCCTGCACCACAACATCGACAAGGGCCTCCTTGCAGCAGGCCGCACGGTCAAGCGGTTCGGCGGCGGCTCCATAATCGAGCCGATGGAGCTGACCATAGGCGACAGGGCCACCTTCAGGGCCGGCGGGAAGGACATACCCGTGTGGGATATCGCCGTCGGGACCGCAAAGAGGTGGCTCGGGGAAAACCTCAGGTTCGTCGACCCTGAGGAGCACGTGAAGTACAGGGTGGTGCTCGCCGAAGGTTCCGAGGAGCTGACGGATATATTCTCGAGGCCCGGGGAGTGCAGGGAGGCGAACGACACATCGGCAGCAGTGGGGTTCTACCCCCTCTCCCCAACGGAGGCGATCGTGCTCGCAGTGGAGGAACACCTGAACTCCGGGGGATTCAAGGCACGGTTCCCCGAGACCGGAGAGGATGTGAAGGTGATGGGGATGAGAAAGGGCGGAGACCTCGAGATAACCGTTGCAATGCCTCTCTTGGCGCGATACGTCTCCTCGGAGCAGGAGTACTTCCACCGTAAAAGGCTCATCCTGGAGGAGATGAGGGCCTTTGCCTCAGGACTCAGGCGCCCCGGCATCAGTGATATCACGGTCCACCTGAACACGCTCGACAAGGAAGGCCGTGGACTCGGCGGCGTATACCTGAGCATCCTCGGCACCTCGGCAGAGGATGCCGACTCAGGACAGGTAGGCCGCGGAAACAGGGTCAACGGCCTGATATCCATGAACAGGCCGATGGGGACCGAGGCTGCAGCAGGCAAGAACCCCGCAAGCCATGTGGGCAAGATATACAACGTCCTCACCCACAAGATCGCACGCCAGATATACGAGTCGTCGGAAGGGATAAGAGAGGTCTACGTCGTAATGCTCAGCAGGATAGGCACCCCCATCGACAGGCCGCTGATGGCCAACGCCCGGATACTGCTCGATCGGGGAATGAGGCTTAGGGACGTTGCACCAAAGGCCGAGGAGATAATCGAGAGGGAGCTCGACAGGATCAATACGTTCTGCCTCGAGCTCGCAAGGGGGGAGCACAGGATATGTTAACCCGTCCGCCTGAACATCCTCTTCAGGTCGTCGAGGCTCATCCTGATCCTCGTCGGCCTGCCGTGCGGGCAGTGCTCGGGGTCTTCCGCAGCAGAGAGGTCTTCAAGGAGCCGTGCGATCTCAGCGTGGCTCAGCATGACCGCACCCCTGACCGAACCGTGGCAGGCTATCCGTTTCGCGATCCTTTTCTTCATCTCCTCGACCGGTGATCCGGTCCTGCCCTCGGTCAGGCAGAAGGCTATATCCGAGAGGATTGCGGGTATGTCTGCATCGAAGAGGAACCGCGGGACAGCCCTGACCATCAGCGTGTCGTGTCCGAAGTCCTCTGCCTCTATACCCATCTCCCTTATCGCCTCGATATGCTGGAGGAGCACCCTGTACTCCCTCGCCGGCAGTTTCACCTGCCTCGGGAAGAGCATCTGTGTCACCTCGAGGCCCATCCCCCCCTTCAAGAGCCTCTCATAGAGTATCCTCTCGTGGGCGGCATGGTGGTCGAGGAGCGTTATGCCGCGGCCGTCGGTATAGGCGACGAAGACGTCGCCGAGGTATATGTACTTGAGGTCACCGCCGTACTTCACGAGAGAATCCGAGACGATGGAGCCCGCAGAAGCATGGGCCGGCACGGCATCGGCAGCGGTGACGCCGGGCTGCGGCTCGACATGCGCATCTACCGAGGCCTCTGCGTAACCCGAGGGCTCATCGGCCGAGCCTCTCAGGGCCCCCCTTACCGCGTTGTATACTGACCTGTACACCGCCTCCTTGTCCCTGAAACGGACCTCCCTCTTTGCGGGATGGACGTTGAAGTCCACTTCAGAGGGCGTTATATCGAGGTAGAGAAAGAATATCGGGTGTCTGTCCCTGGGAAGGGCGGCATCGTATGCACTGTAGAGGGCATGCCTCAACGAGGCATCCCTCACGGGCCTCCGGTTGACGAAGACATACTGGGTGGACCTCGATGAACGGTAGTTTCCCTCCTCTGATATCAGGGCCGTCACCTCGCCGCCGGCAACCTCCCTGAGTCCCCTGAGGAACTCCTCGCCGTATACCTGGAGGATGCGTTCCCTGATACTGCCGGCAGCCGGCAGCCTGAGGGTCTCCGCCCTGTCCACCGATAGCGAGAACGCCACCTCAGGGCGTGAAAGCGCAGCCACTGTGACGGTCTCCACTATGTGGTACACCTCGGTCCGCTGGCTCTTCAGGAACTTCTTCCTTGCCGGCGTGTTGAAGAAGAGGTCCCTCACCTCTATTGTGGTGCCGGTGTGGGCTGACTCCCTCACATCCCGCAGTTCGCCGCCGTGAACCTCCACCGAGACACCGAGTGTCGAGCCTGAAGGGGCGGTCGTGATCTTCAGCCTCGAAACGGATGCTATGGAAGAGAGGGCCTCGCCCCGGAACCCGAGTGTCCTGATATCGAAGAGGTCATCCTCTTTCGATATCTTGCTCGTGGCATGCGGATGGAAGCATATGAGTGCGTCCTCGCGATCCATGCCCCTGCCGTCGTCGGAGACGAGGATGAGGCGCCTGCCGCCGTCTAACACCTCGACCGCTATCTCCGCAGCACCGGCGTCGATCGAGTTCTCCACCAGCTCCTTCACAACAGAGGCTGGCCGCTCGATGACCTCGCCGGCGGCTATACGGTTCTGCAACCCCTCCGATAGGACCACAATCTCCGGCATGGTTAATTTTAACATTTTAACCTTATCCGCCGACTCAGCTCAACGCAGGGGGAATCCGGCCGTGACCGCAACGACCCGCCGTCCGCTGTTTAATGTTTCCGTAGAATTCTGCTATAATGGATGACCCGGCCCGCTACCGAGATGACGTCACGGGTCCGGACAGCCGGGGCGATTCCGCATCCCGCAAATATCGACAGCTGGAGGTGCTGCACATGGACATACACGGTCTCGTTCTTCAGAAGGCCATCGAGGCGAGGGAGGGGGCGAGGGCGCTCCTCAAGGCGACCGCGGCACAGAAGAACAGGGTGCTGCTCAGGATGGCCGAGGCGATAGTCGAAAAGAGCGATCTCCTCAAGCGGGAAAACAGCAAGGACATCGCCTTTGCAAAGGAGAAGGGCCTGAGTACCGCCCTCGTCGACAGGCTGACCCTGACCGACAAGCGTATAAAAGAGATGGCCGACGGTCTGAGGGATGTCGCCGCACTGCCCGATCCGGTCGGAGAGGTCACGAGGATGTGGCAGAGGCCCAACGGCATGACCGTGGGGAGGATGCGTGTGCCCATCGGCGTCATAGGCATAATATATGAATCAAGGCCCAATGTCACGGCCGACGCCACAAGCCTCTGCCTGAAGGCTGGAAACGCCGTGCTGCTGAGGGGCGGCTCAGAGGCGATAAACTCCAACCTCGCGATAGTCGACATCCTCAGGAGCGTCGCCTCTTCCGAGGGCATACACGAGGGCGCCATAACCTTCATCGATACGCCCGACAGGGAAGCCGTGATGGAGATGCTCAAGCTCGAGGGCATAGTCGACCTCATCATCCCCCGCGGAGGCGAGGGCCTGATACGCGCCGTCACCGAGAACTCGCGCATACCCGTCCTCAAACACTACAAGGGTGTCTGCCACGTCTTCGTCGACAGGGATGCCGACCTCCGCATGGCTGAGGATATATGCTTCAACTCGAAGGTGCAGAGACCGGGCACCTGTAACGCCATGGAGACCATGCTCGTCGATGAGGCGGTTGCAGGGGAGTTCCTCCCGGCCGTCCTCGGCAGGTTCAAGGATGCAGGCGTGAAAATCAAGGGGTGCGGCAAGACCGCGGCTGTATTCCCCGGTGTGGAGGATGTGACGGATGAGGACTTCCACAGGGAATACCTCGAGCTGACCCTGAATGTGAGGGTCGTAAGGGACATGGACGAGGCCATGGAGCACATCGCAAAGTACGGCTCCGCCCATACCGATACGATCGTGACCGAGAACTACCACAAGGCGATGAGGTTCCTCCGGGAGGTGGACTCCTCGGCGGTCATGATAAACGCATCCACGAGGTTGAACGACGGAGGACAGTTCGGCCTCGGTGCAGAGATAGGCATCTCGACCGACAAGATACATGCACGCGGCCCCATGGGGCTTGAAGAGCTCACCTGCACCAAGTTCATAGTGCTCGGAAGCGGGCAGTTGAGGGAGTGAGCCCGAGACTCGAGATTCAAAAACAGACGGGAGTGCGGGATAGACGGAGGATGCATTGGAAGAGACGAACGAACTCATAGAACAGCGGATAAAAAAGCTCGGCGAGCTCAAGGAGATGGGCATAGACCCGTACGGGCAGCCCTACGAGGTCACCCATCACGCCACAGAACTACACGGCCTATACGGCGGCACTCCCAGGGAAGACCTCGAGAGCGACCCCGTGGAGGCGTCGGTTGCCGGCAGGATCATCGCCTGGAGGAACTTCGGCAAGGCGGCCTTCTCCCACGTTCAGGATGAGACTGGCCGCATACAGCTCTACTTCCGCAAGGACGTCCTCGGAGATCGCTACGGGATCGTAAGGAAACTCGATATCGGCGACATCATAGGGGTGAAGGGGAAGCTCTTCAGGACGAAGACCGACGAGCTAACCATCCTCGTGGACGACTTCACCCTGCTGACGAAGTCCCTTAGGCCACTGCCCGAGAAGTGGCACGGCCTTAAGGACATAGAGCTGAGGTACCGCCAGAGATACGTCGACCTCATAGTGAATCCGCAGGTAAGGGAAACATTCGCCAGAAGGAGCGCGATAATAAAGTTCATCCGCGACTTCCTCGAGAGAGAGGGCTTCATAGAGGTGGAGACGCCCATGATGCACCAGATACCCGGCGGTGCGGTCGCAAAACCGTTCAGGACACACCACAACGCCCTCGGCATAGACCTCTACCTGAGAATCGCGCCCGAGCTCTATCTCAAGAGGCTCCTCGTGGGCGGGTACGAGCGGGTCTACGAGTTGAACAAGAACTTCCGCAACGAGGGCATATCGACGAAGCACAATCCGGAATTCAGCATGCTCGAGTTCTACATCGCCTACAAGGACTACAACTACCTGATGGACTTCACCGAGAGGCTCTTCACCGGGCTTCTCAAGGAGATACACGGCACCCTCGTGATCCCCTACGGAGAGCACACGCTCGACTTCACCCCGCCCTGGCCGAGAATACCGATGTACGAGGCTATGACGAGGCACGGCGTTCCCGCCGGGGTGCTCACCGATTACGAGAAGGCGCGAGACTGGGCGAGGGCCGAGGGGATAGACGTGGGAGACGCCCGGTCACTCGGCAAGCTCCTCGACGAGATATTCAAGGAGAAGGTGGAGCCCCACCTGATCCAGCCGACCTTTGTCACCGACTACCCCTTGGAGCTCTCTCCGCTTGCCAGACGGAAGAAGGACACCCCGGAGCTCGTCGAGAGGTTCGAGCTCTTCATAGCCGCAAGGGAGATCGCCAATGCATTCACCGAACTGAACGACCCGATGGATCAGCGGCAGAGGTTCCTCAGGCAGGTGGAGGAGAAGGAGAAGGGGGATGAGGAGGCCCACTGGATGGACGAGGACTTCATCAGGGCGCTCGAGTACGGGATGCCGCCCGCGGCAGGCGAAGGCATAGGGATCGACCGGCTCGTCATGCTCCTGACGGATTCACACTCCATACGCGACGTCATCCTCTTTCCCCAGATGAAGCCCGAGAAACAGACAGCCTGAGCAGTCGGCAGCAGGATCGACTGCCCGGGCTTGTATCATAAACCATGAAACTACCCTATCAGATATTCATAGCCCTCAGGTACCTCAGGTCGAAGAAGAAACACAGGGGCATATCCTTCAACACGGTCATATCCACCGGTGGTGTTGCAGTGGGGGTCATGGCCCTCCTCGTGGTACTCTCCGTGATGAGCGGGTTTCATGAAGACCTCAGGAAGAAGATACTCGGCGTCAACGCCCACATTGTCGTGCTCAGCTACACCGGCGGGATCGAGAACCACGAAGACGTCATCGAAAAGCTGAGGAGCATTCCCGGCGTGACCGGGGCCTCACCCTTCGTCCTCGGTCAGGTGATGGTATCGAGGGGTGAGCGCGCGCACGGCGTATACATGAGGGGGATAGACCCGGCGTATGAAGACGAGACCACGTCCCTGAGGGAGCACATGAAGGAGGGCAGCCTCGACAACCTGACCGCGGACTCGACCCCTCCGGGCATAATTCTGGGACGCGAGCTTGCCGGCACGCTCGGCGCATACACCGGGGACGAGGTCAACGTCATATCGCCCCTCCAGGAGGTTGGACCGATGGGGATGCTGCCGAGGGTGAGGAGGTTCAGGGTCGTCGGGCTCTTCGAGGTGGGCATGTACGAGTACGACACGAACCTCGTCCTCACCTCACTGCGTGCCGCACAGGAGTTCTTCCGTACCGGCTCCTCCGTGACGGGTATAGAGCTGAGGATCGACGACATATACAGTGCTCCGGCGGTGAGGGAGAGGGTGGAAGAAACGCTCGGGCCCCCATTCTATGCAAGAGACTGGATGCAGATGAACAAGAACCTGTTTTCAGCCCTCAAACTTGAAAAATTCACGATGTTTGTTATACTAACATTAATAGTGCTCGTCGCCTCGTTCAATATCGTCAGCACCCTCACAATGAACGTACTGGAGAAAGAGAGGGAGATAGCCATACTCAAGGCCATGGGTGCCACAAACCGTTCGATCATGGCCATATTCATCGCCCAGGGGCTCCTGATAGGACTCGTAGGCACATCGATCGGTGTTGCAGGCGGCTACCTTCTCGGCTACGTACTGAACACGTACGAAATAATCAGGCTGCCTGCGGACGTATACTACATAAGCTCTCTGCCGGTGAAGATGAAGCTCTGGGACTTTGTGGCGGTATCGCTGTCCGCCGTATGCATAAGCTTTCTCGCAACCATATACCCCGCGTATCAGGCGGCGAGGCTCAACCCTGTTGAGCCCCTGAGGTATGAATGAAAGGGAGCAGCAGAACGAGGATATGTTTAAACTCATAAGACGGGCTTTCTGCATCGCCGTAATCGCCGTTGCGGCATTCGTCGTGATCGCCCTGCTGAAAGGCGGCGAGCCCTTCAAGTGGTTCGGGGAGAGGTCTGAAGAGGCCGGGAAACTGATACAGGAGAAGAGCAACGAGCTTGCAGAGAAGGCCGACGAACTCCAGAGGACCAAGAAGAAACTCGAGGAACGGACGAAGAAGGCGCGAGAGATAAAGAAGGAGCTGACAGACTGACGGGATGCCGATTATCAAGACCATCGGGCTGAAGAAGTCTTTCTCGACACCCGCGGGAGACCTCGCGGTTCTCAAGGGAATCGACCTCGAGATATGGGAAGGTGAGATGGTTGCGATCGTGGGTGCATCGGGTGTGGGCAAGAGCACGCTCCTGCACGTCCTCGGCACACTGGACAGGCCGACCGAAGGCACGGTCCTCTACGGCGGCGAGGATGTCTTCACATTCGACGACTTGAAGCTCGCCTCGTTCAGGAACGAGAGGATCGGTTTCGTCTTCCAGTTTCACCACCTCCTTCCCGAGTTCACCGCGATCGAGAACGTGATGATGCCCGGACTCATAAACGGGCTGGACCACTCCGTGATAGAGGAGAAGGCCGCTGCAATACTGGGCGAACTCGGCCTCCGAGACCGCTTCCACCACCGTCCGGGCGAACTCTCCGGGGGCGAGCAGCAGCGCGTTGCAGTGGCACGCGCCCTCGTCATGGAACCACAGGTCGTGCTCGCGGATGAGCCGACGGGAAACCTCGACACGAAGACCGGCAACGACCTCTTCGACCTACTCTCCGGCATCAACTCGTCGAGAGGAACGGCGTTCGTCATCGTAACACACAACGATACGCTTGCCGGGAGGTGTACGAGGATCATCAGCATGGTTGATGGCATGATCGCCGATTCGCGGCCATGAATGCATCCGGGAGGATATAGTCAGACAGTGCACAGTCGGCACAAATCAAACCTACAAGGAGGAGAAGACAATGTTACGCTTCGACGTAAGGTGTAACGCCAGGATTCCTGTCACTGTATTGTCGGCTTACAGTCCCAAGGGTGTGCGCCAGCGGACCGAGATCAAGAACCTCGGTCTCAACGGCGCCTTCCTCGATCCATTGTCACAGCCGCCGGAGAAGGAACTGATCAGACTGAAGGCCCACCTGCCCAACATCGGCGATTTCGAAACCGACGGAATGATCCTGAGAAAAGACGAAGACGGTGTGGCCGTGAGGTTCATGAATCTCGACAAGTCCTCGAGACTGACCCTCTGGAGGTACATCAAGGGCAACCTCTCCTCTGAAAAGAGATGCCCCTACTGCAACAGCCACAACCACGACGATACGGAGAGATGCTGGAACTGCGGGAGGAACGTCGATTTCGGAAGCGAGAAATTCCTCGACATACACGAAGAAGAGCTCAGGCAGGGATGGGTCGACTACATAGACAATGCCACTGATGAACTGCTCGACAGGATGCACGACCTCGAAGAGACGATCCTGTCTCGAAGCGCAGACGACGACGAGATACTCGACATGCTCGAACGGATACTCGACGACTTCCTCAACAAGGCCGAGCGGTTCGAAGAGGGTATCAACGACATGACGGTCATAAAGCGGCAAAGGGCGCGTTTCCACCAGAGGACAAACCACATATTCTCCAAGGGATACATCTACAACCGGACAAGGACGTGGCCCCAGGGATACCACGGCGACTACAAGACACTGGAGACGGTATACAGGAACATCCCCCTCTCCGACGGCTTGGGTTACTATCTCGACCTGGCGGCCCTCAGGTCGACACTCGCGGTCGCGGTCAAAAACAGGATAAGAAAGCTGCAGGACATGATCAAGGATGAGCTTACTAACAGGTCGAGGCCCTCTCTGCTGAACATTGCATGCGGCTCCTGCAGGGAACTCGTCGAAATCGCCCCTGAGATCATGGAGTCGGGGGCGGACATCGTCTGCGTCGACAATGACGAGGATGCACTCTCGTTCTCATACAGCCGCCTTTACCACACCGGCGTCATGCCTCAGGTGGAGTTCAGGAAATACAACGCCCTCAGGATGTTCGACTACGAGCTGGCCCTGAACGACTTCGGCAAGCGGGACGTCATATACAGTGCCGGTTTCTTCGACTACCTGCCGAGCGACTTTCTCGCAAAGATGTTCAGCACCCTCTACAGGCTGCTGAAGCCGGGAGGAAAGCTCATTGCGCCTTTCAAGGATGCACGCCGCTACAGGGCGCAGGACTACCACTGGATAACCGACTGGGACGGGTTCTTCCAGCGGAGGGAGGAAGACTTCAGGGATATACTGAAAGAGGCCGGGATACCCGAAGGTGCCGTCACGGAGTCACGTGAAGAGTCGGGAGTGATCATCTTCTACACGATCGAAGCCGCCGCCTGATGACGCTTGCGAGGAAAGACACACCGGGGAGAGCGAGGGCCGAGGAGGCGGGACGAGACATAGTCGTCACGGGCATAGGAGTCATATCGCCTCTCGGCATAGGAAGAGAAGCGTTCTGGAAGGGGCTCGAAGAGGGCAGGAGCGGCTTCAAGGAGATAAGCATCTTCGACACATCTGAATTCAGCGTGCATGTGGGCGGCGAGGTTTCCGACTTCGATCCGGAATCCTACATCGGGAAGAAGGACCTGCGCATACTCGACCGGAGCACGAAGCTCGTGACCTCGGCGGCCCGCCTTGCCACAGATGATGCCGGACTTGATATCAGTGATGACAACACGCATTATACCGGTGTATCTGTCGGCACGACCTTTGGAAGCCTCCACAGCATCGCCCAGTTCGACCTCACCGGGCTACGCGAAGGGCCGAGGTTCGTCAACCCCTCGCTCTTTCCGAACACCGTGATAAACTCCCCGGCAAGCCAGGTTTCCATCCGCTTCGGGATCAAGGGGTTCAACACGACCGTCTCAACGGGCTTCTGCGCCTCACTCGACGCCGTCATATACGCCGCCGACTTCATCAGGCTGAAGAGGGCGGAGGCTGTCCTTGCCGGTGGAGTGGAAGAGCTGTGCGAGGAGACGTTCCGGGGATTCCATACCCTCGGGTTCCTCTCAGGAGCAGACGGCTCTCCGCCGCTCTGTTGTCCCTTTGATGCAAGGAGAAATGGTATAATATTATCTGAAGGAGCAGCGATACTGATCCTGGAGTCCAGAGCACACGCCCTGAGAAGGGGTGCAACAGTACTTGCAAGAATCTCAGGATACGGCAATTCATTCGACCCTGCGGGCAGCACCGGCAGGGGACTCTGCAAAGCAATCGAGCTTGCCCTCGGAGAGGCGTCACTCGATCCAGGCGAGATCGACTACATATCCGCAAGCGCCAACTCCACGCAGAAACTCGACCGGATGGAGACGGAAGTATTGAAGAAGGTCTTCGGCAGAGACGCATATACCATACCCGTCAGTTCAATAAAGTCTATGGTGGGCGAGACATTCTCCGCCTCAGGCGCCCTGTCACTCTCTGCTGCAGTCGGCGCCCTCAACAACGGCTTCCTGCCCCCCACGGTAAACTATTCGGAGAGAGACCCCGGGTGTGATCTCGATTATGTGCCAAACGAGGCGAGGCAGAAAGAGATCAGGAAGGCGCTCGTTATATCATCCGATCCTTACGGCAGCAATACTGCGGTCGTGATCGAGAAGACACGGCGGTAATTCAACGCAAACGGAGGCGGACGGAAAGTCTTCTTTCGCGTAGGTCAGCGCCCATATGCAGCGTCGTCACATGAAGAGCAGGGTGGTCATAACAGGCATCGGCGTTGTATCCTCCATCGGAATAGGGAAGGATGCGTTCTGGAACAGCCTCCTGGAAGGGAAGTCCGGCATAAGCCCCGTGGAATCCTTTGATACCTCCGGTCACTTCACGCACATGGGCGGCGAGGTAAAGCTGTTCAGGCCTGAGGAGTTCATCCCGAAGGAACGGCTCAAGCTCATGAACCGCGCCACGCAGATGGCATTGGCGGCCACAGGCCTCGCAATGGAGGACTCAGCCCTGACACCGGATGTGCTGTCCGGCGCCAGGACCGCCGTATCCCACGGCACGACACTCGGGACAGTCACCACCGCCGAGAAGGTCAACGACCTGTTGCTCGCCGGCGAGGAGATAGGGTATGAACTCTTCTACCAGATGCCGACACACGCAGCATCATCGATGATATCACGAGAGTTCGGGTTCACAGGCCCCTGCTTCATGTTTTCCACTGCATGCGCAGCCGGCAACTATGCCATCGCCTACGCTTATGACCTGCTCAGGCTCGGCAGGGCCGACGTGGTGATTGCCGGCGCGTCTGATCCGATGTCGAGGCTCGAATATACAGGGTTCAACCAGTTCAAGGCGGTTGCTCCGGAGATTTGCCAGCCATTCGACAAAGACAGGAAAGGCATGATGCTTGCCGAGGGTGCCGGCATACTCGTACTGGAATCACTGGAGAACGCCGAAAGGAGGGGCGCTGATATCTATGCCGAGATACTCGGATACGGCCTCAGTTGCGACGCCCGCCACATGACGACACCCTCGGTGGAAGGCATAGCCGAGTGCATGCGGAAGGCCCTGAGAGAGGCAGGGATCACGATCGAGGACGTAGACTACATAAGTGCACACGGAACAGGCACGAGGGCGAACGACAAGAACGAGAGCGCGGCGATCAAGGCGGTCTTCGGACGGCTCACAGAGAACATCCCGGTGAGTTCCATCAAGTCCATGCTCGGCCACACCATGGGTGCCGCCTCGGCACTCGAGGCGATCGCCTGTACACTCGCTGTGAAGCACGACATCATCCCGCCGACCATAAACTTCGAGACACCGGACCCTGAATGCGACATCGACTGCGTGCCCAACCGGGCGAGGAAGCAGGCCGTAAACATCGCTTTGAACAACTCTTACGCATTTGGGGGCAACAACGCCTCCCTGGTCCTGAAAAAATTCACAGAATAAGGAGGATCCGTATGACGAACGGAAACATCGAGAGTGAAGTCATATCGATAATCTCCGATATTTCCGGGTTCGACCCCGGGGAGATAACTCCTGAGACGAGTCTGCCCGATGATCTCGAGATCGACTCGATCAAGGCGATCGAGCTCACGGTAGCTCTCGAGAAGAGGTACAAGATTTCGATCCGAGATTCCGACATACCCGAGATCAACACCGTCGGGCAGATAATAGACCTTACAAAAAGACTGATTTCACATGGGTGACAGAGATGAGCAACACAGCCAATAAAGACTACGATGTAATAATAATCGGCGCTGGTATAGGGGGGCTCGTCTGCGGTTGTTACCTTGCAAAGGCAGGGATGAAGGTGCTTATAGTCGAACAGCACCATAAACCCGGCGGCTACTGCACCTCCTTCAAGCGGAACGGCTTCACCTTCGATGCCGCCGCCCACTCTTTCGGGAGTTACAGGGAAGGCGGTAACATGAGGCGCGTTCTCGATGCGTTGGACCTGGACAAACGGATAGAAATCAAGCGTTATGATCCTTCGGATATCATTATCTCACCTGACTATAAGATAACATTCTGGGCGGACACTGACAGGACGGTCGAAGAATTACAGCAGGCCTTTCCTGAAGAATCCGAAAGCATCCGCAACTTTATCAGACATCTCACAACCGCCAAGCCGATAGACTTTGCTGTACTTCGTAGAAAGACTTTCAAGGATTTTTTGGATCGGTATTTTCAAAACGACAGGTTGAAGGCTATCATTTCAATTCCTATTTTAGGTAATGGAGCCCTGCCTCCATCATTGATATCCGCTTTTACAGGATCTAAAATCTTTACCGAGTTTCTGCTCGATGGGGGATATTACGCTGGAGAGTGCATGCAGGCACTGCCAGATGCATTAGCCGAGCGATTCAAGGAACTCGGAGGAACACTGAAAACATCCTGTTTGGTCAAGAAAATCAAAGTTAGAGACAATGAGGTAGAAGGCGTAGTCTTGGAAAAGGGAAACAATGTTTCAGCCAAATATGTCGTTTCTAATGCTGACGCAAGGCAGACATTTTTCGAACTCTTAGGAAGCAACGTGGTAGAAAAAGACATTCTACATAAAATTGATGGCATGGTTCCCTCTCTATCCATTTTCACTCTATATCTCGGAATTGACAGACCTCCTGAAACCTTACCCAAAGCCGGAACCAATGTATGGTTTTTACCCAATTATAATCTCGAAGATCTGTACCTCTCAGCAAAGAACATGACAGACGACATCGAGTACTTCATGATGCGTTTTTCACCAGACAAGAAAACAATTTTAGCGTTTGCAAATGCACCTTTCAGAGACAGGAAGTTCTGGTACGACAAGAAACTGAAATTCATTGATACTTTCATTAGAAAGATCGAAACAACCTTGGTTCCAGGCTTATCAACAAGAGTCGTTTACAAGGATGCAGCAACACCATATACTTTATACAGGTATACCCTTAACTACAAGGGAGCTGCTTATGGATGGGCGACCTTTCCATCACAGTTGTTTACACCTGAGTTGAAGATGACGACTCCGATAAAAGGATTATTCTTAACGGGACACTGGACAACTCACACACAGGGGATACCAGGAGTTGCATATTTAGGCTGTGATGTGGCAAAGCTGATATTGAAAAAAGAAAGAACTTACAAAAAGTGATTTTTACTGCTTGGTATCTTTCAAGATGGGGAAAAAAGAGTATATAGAAAAAAGCATACAGCAGCTAACACAGGTCTGGCTTTATAGAGCATGTGCCATGGGCACCGTACTCTTTATCATTTTAGGAGTATTGGACTATGTCAGCACGCCGGAAAATTTCAAGACATTCATCCAATATAGAATCATCATTGCCTCAATACTCTTCACCATAGCCCTCTTAGCGAAAAAATTAGAAAGCAGACATTTCCAGTCTCTTCAGTCTGTACTATTGTACGCCGTTGTTGTATCATCTGCCGTCACGATAGAGCTTATGATACTGCAGTTTGGTGGCTACAAATCATCTTATTACGTTGGAATGATCTTGCTTAGTATTTGTGTTCTGGGCTTCATCCCTCTCAGCGTCTTTTTTTCCCTGACATCAATACTACTGATCTATTCCATATATCTGTTCCCTATACTGCTTACTGAAGAGACAATCGATTTTCAAACATTCTTTACATCCAATGCCTTTATGATCTCCGTGTTCATTACTGCATTAGTCTGGAGATACCTAAGCCAGAAGAGCCTCATAAACGAGCTCAGTCTCCAATACGACCTCGACAAAGAGAAAAACAAGCTGAAAAAGTATTCTCAGCACCTTGAAGAAGTGGTCGAGGAGCGGACACGTGACCTGAGGCAGTCCGAGGCGATGCTCAAGACACTCTTTGAGAACGCCAACGACGGCATAGTTATCATCGATGACAGAGGGGTCGTGGTGGACGTGAATCAGCGGGCCTGCGAGATGTACGGCATGGAGAAGGAGGACTTCATCGGCACCGAGATAGAACGTCTCGGTCCCGACACGGACAAGAACAGGATACTCTGGCGCGAACGCCTCGAACGCCTCCTGAACGGGGAGCCCCTCCTGTTCGAGACCGAACACCACGGAAACAACGGCGGCAAGGTATCCATAGAGATAAGCGCGAAGGCCGTCCGCATAGACGACAGGTTGTTGATACAGACGATCCACAGGGACCTCACCGAGAAGAAACGGCTCCAGTCTCAACTGCTGCACTCCCAGAAGATGGAGTCCATAGGCACGCTTGCCGGCGGCATAGCACATGACTTCAACAACATACTGACCGCAATACTCGGCTACGCGGACCTCATCCTGCTGAACGACAAGATACCTCCCGAGATATCCAACAAGGTGAGGGTCATCGAGACATCAGCGAGGCAGGCCTCGCAGATGGTCTCCAAGCTGCTCAGCTTCGCGCGGAGGGGAAGCGTTGAATCTGTCCCGTTCGCCGTAAACTCCGTCATCGAAGACACACTGAGCATGGTCTCAAGGCTCGTTCCCAAGAACATCACTATCAGTAAGGATCTCGACCCGGCCCTCCCTCCTGTCGAGGGCGACGTGAGCCAGATAGAGCAGGTCTTGATGAACCTGATAATCAATGCAAAGGACGCAATGCCCGACGGTGGGGAGATAAGCATAACATCCAGGCTCGTCGAGATCGAGCAGAAGGGCCTCGACATACCGACGACCATCAAGAGCGGTGAATATGTGTACATCACGGTCAGGGACACCGGAATGGGGATAGCAGAAGAGCACCTGCCGCACATCTTCGAACCATTCTACACCACGAAAGAGAAGGGCAAGGGCACAGGACTCGGACTTGCCATGGTGTACGGGATCATCAAAGAGCACGGAGGCTACATCACCGTTGACAGCAGGGTTGGCCACGAGACGATTTTCAACATATACCTGCCGACTTCCAAGAGACGGTTCTTCAGGGAACGGTCGGAGGGGGCGGAACACATCACCGGGGTTGAGACGATACTGGTGATAGACGACGAGATTCCGATACTCCAGCTGATCAAAGAGACTCTCTTCCGGAGCGGGTTCAACGTGACGGTCTACGACAATCCGCTGCACGGGCTCGACTTCTTCAGGGCAAACAGCAAGAAGGTCGATCTCGTGATAACCGACATAGTCATGCCCTCGATGGACGGCGCAGAGCTCATAAAAAAGCTTCGGGAGCTCGATCCCACCACAAAGATAATAGCCACGACCGGATTCAGTGAGGACATTGGTAACATATGGATTGACGGATTCCTGAAAAAGCCGTTCCAGACCTCCAAGCTGCTCTCCGTGATAAGAAACGTCCTCGACCGCGGAAAGGGAACATCTAATCCAGTGTAACCCTTCTTACCCTGCCCTTTCTGAATATCTTCACCTCGCCGTTGACTATCTCCACTATCGTCGAAGGCAGCCCACCCGTGGTCTGCCCACCGTCGACTATCAGATCGAGGCTCTCTCCGAAATACTTCAACACAGCCTGCGCGTCTTCAGCAGGAGGCACACCGGAGGGGTTTGCACTGGTCGCCGTCACGGGAAGCCCCGCCTTTTTGACAAGGGCAAGGGCGAAGGACTCGCCCGGAACCCTGACAGCCACCCGGCCGGTCCCTGCCGTAAGGTAGCTGCTCACGCCCTCCTCTGCCCTGAGCACGATGGTGAGCGGACCGGGCCAGTACTTCTCCATCAGCCTGACGGCCTCCTCGGGGACATCCCTTGCTATGAGCGGAAGCTGCTCGGTGGAGCCTATTATCACCGGGATGGCCTTCTCAAAGGGTCTCCTCTTGAGCTCATACAGCCTCTTGAGGGCCTCTTCCCTGTCATACAAGGCCCCGAGCGCGTAGAAGGTCTCGGTCGGAAACGCCATGACCCCCCCGGATTTCAACACCTCTACGGCCCTACGAACAAGTTCCTCTTCGTTCTGTCTCGTAAGTCTCAGATACTCCATATGCACACCTCCTGGGGAGTCCAGCGCCGCAAAGACCGGGCCGCCGATGCCCCCGGTTCCCCCTCAACCGGCACTCGAGTGCGAGGATCCGATACCTTTCAGCCTCCCGCCCTCGACTAACAGCATCGCACCGTTTTCCACTCCGAGGAAACCCGACACGACGTTGCACTTCGCCTGAAACAGGAAGAAGATGTCCTTTTCCACGTTCATAAGGGTCTCGAAGTTTCCCTGCCCCTTGCTGACTACCAGGTCCGCGCCGTGGAAGAGCCCGCGGAACTCTTCGGAACACCACTCGAGAATGGTGCCTATGGCGTCTGAGCCGTTGTCCCTCACCCCGCATATCTTGTGGAGCCCGGCCTCGACGGCGTCCTCAGCCGTGGAGTCGTTTATCACGGGACCACCCTTCACAACAGCCGTGACCCTCTTGCCCCTGTCAAGGAGCGTCTCGATAAGTATCCTGTCGAAAACTATCTCGCCTGCATTGTCTACAAGGTACAGGACCTCTTCGGTCCTGCCGACGGCCGCCCTGAAGTCCGCATAGTCGTCCCACACGATCTCCTTTTCGAGTGAGCGCTCCACCTCCGCCTCAATATCGACCTCGGTGTATATGCCGAAGTCTATCACGTTGCCGGCTATCGCCAGCCGGGAGGCGGTCCATAACGGATCAGGGGACTCCTCTACAAGGGATTTGAGCCGTGGATAGAGTGTCAGGGCCTTCCGGTTGTACCTCTGTTTTATCTCCTTGAAGGGGTCGCAGCCGAGCAGCCTCCTGATCCTCCTGTGAATATGCGTGGTGGTGTGCGCAGGGGTCTTGGAGGTGTCGGTCATGCGGATGTCCTCGAGGGTCTCCTTCAGGATATCAACCCTCAGTGACTCATCCACCGGCACCTGCGACAGGGCTATGACAACCTGCCTGAGGAAGCAGGGAAAACAGTCAAGATATGTCCTCATCACTTTCATCTGCTCCGCCAAGAAACTCAAGACTGATATGATAGCACATCGGCTCAGGCACAGTCCTTACAGTGGCCCTGTATCTCCAGGACGTGTCTCAGGCTCTTGAATCTCCTCCTCCTGCATATCTCCTCCTGGAGCCTCTCTATGGCCGGTGAGTAGAACTCCATAACCTTCCCACAGGAGAGGCAGACCAGATGGTCGTGATGCCTCCGGCCGTGTATGTGCTCGTAGAAGGCCTGCCGTTCGGTGGTCTTCACCTCATCGACGAGTCCACATTCCTGAAGGAGCGGAAGGGTTCTGTAGATCGAGGCCCTGGAGACCTTCAGCCCTTTCTTTCTCATCTTCATGTGGAACTCATCGATATCGAAGTGGTCGTCATGCTTGAACACCTCTTCGAGGATGACCATCCTCTCCCTCGTCAGCTTGAGTCCCCTCGCCTGGAGGAAGTCCCTGAAGACCGCCTCGTAGTCGGTTTCAGGGACGGGCCGACGAGAGGAAGGCCCAGCCGTCCCCCTATTGTCCGTCTTTCCACCCTCCCGTCTCTTCGTCTTTCTCATGCCCCGGTCTCCTGTAACTCACAGGGAGACGTCCAGTCCCCTGAGTGCAAAGTTCAGCAGGCCGCCGACCAGGAAGGCGAGGAAGAAGACGATCGCGGTCACGGCGGCGGCGACCTTCATCCCCCGCTCCTTTATTATCATGAAGAAGTTCGCCAGACAGGGAACGAACAGGGTGATGGTTACAAGGCTCACGAGCGACTGGAGCGGCGTCAGTTCCCCCGCCGACGCCATGCTGAAGAGGCCTGCAGCTCCATAGTCCCTCCTCAGGAACCCGAGGAGAAAGAACCCGGTGGTCTTCCCGGGAAGACCGAGAAACTCCTGGACCAGGGGGGCCGCACCCCGTTCTATGACGCCGAGCAGTGTGAGCTTGTCGAGAAAGAACAGCACGAGTGTTCCGAGAATAAAGAGAGGGACCGCTTCCTTCAGGTACCACTCTATCCTTCCAACCGTCTTTATCAGTACGTTGGACAACCCCGGCATCCTTATCGGAGGTATCTCGAGGAAGAACTCCGTCTTCTCTCCGGGTACGACCATTGAGGCCAGAAAGCCCGAGACGAAGAGGACGCCGAGGACCACGCCCGCCCATATGACGGTGGCCTTCAGGGAAAGGGAACCGAGCATACCGAGGATGACCCCGAGCTGGGCTGAGCAAGGCACGGCGAGGGCGAGCAGGAACGTGGCGATTATCCGGTCACGTCTCGTCTCGAGTATCCTCGTGGTCATTACCGCCATGGTACCGCACCCGAGGCCGAGTATCATGGGCAGTATGGCCTTGCCGTTCAGGCCGATCAGGTTGAAGACCCTGTTGCTCATGATGGCGAGACGCGGCAGGTAGCCGCTGTCCTCGAGTATGGAGAAGGCGATGAAGAACGTCGCGGTGATCGGCAGCACGATCGCTATGGAGTAAGTCAGCGCCACGGTGACCACGCCATACTCACCGACGAGCATATCCTGCAGAAAGGGCACCGGCAGGAGCAGTGTCACGAGTTTCGTCGCCATGGGGTTCAGGTACCTGCCGAAGATTATGTTCTCGAAGAAGTCGACGAGGGTGCCGGCGCCGAACACGCCGACAAACTGATAGAGCAGGTACAAGACGGCCAAGAAGACCGGCAAGCCCCAGAGCGGATCCATCGTCACCCTCTCGAGGAAGATGCCGAGCCGCCCCCTGCTCGGCTGAACCCTCGTCAGGACCTCGCCGGTTATATCCTCGACATAACGGTACCTCGTATCGTGTATGATGGAGCCGAGGGGCCTCGGGTAGTGCACCTGGCACTCGTCCCTCAGTCTCTCGATCTCATCTATGACTTCATCGGGGAGGCGGAGCTTCAGCCAGCTCCTGAGACTCTCGTCCCCCGACAGGATCATCACGGCTATCGATCGGCCGGAGATGCCGGATTCGGGAAGCAGAGAGGTTATCCTGCCTATATACTCCTCTATCAGGTCGCCGTAGGTGACCCTTATCCTCGGCACGGCCGCCCTGAGAATGCTCTCCCTGAGCTCCTTGATACCCTTTCTCCTCGGTGCAACCGTACCGACGACGTCGACACCCAACAGCTCCCTGAGTCCGTCCTTGTCGATACGCACACCCCTGTCCATGGCCTCGTCTTCCATGTTGAGGTCGAGCACGATGGGCAGGCCCATCTCCGCCAGTTGCAGTGTTATCATGAGCGTCCTCTTGAGGTTCTTCGAGTCCGCAACCTGTATCACCGCGAACGGCCTCTCCGACAGCAGGATGTCCCTCGTGACCTTCTCGTCCTCGCTCATGGGGATCAGGTTGTTCACCCCGGGGGTATCGATCACGAGGAGCTTCTTGCCGTCGATTGTTATGTTGCCCTGCGCTATCTCGACCGTGGTTCCCGGATAGTTCGATACCGTGACGTACCTGCCGGTGAGAAGTCCGAAGATGACGCTCTTGCCGACGTTGGGATTGCCCACGAGGACGACCCTCTGAATACCCGAGATTATCTTTTCCGTCTTATGGCATTCCATCCTCTCCTCCCGAGACCGGCGGCTGGTGCGCCACGATTGAGATTTGTTCTCAATCTCAATTCTAAATGATGCGTGGAGACGAGGTCAAGAAAAATCCTGCGACTTTTCAGGAGACGCGATTCGGGTCTATTGTCTGGATGGAACCGGCGCACAACTGCTGTTGAACGGAGTGCAGGTATCGGGTACCGGCCGGCCGTCACCGGGCGCTCAGAAGCGAGCCCACGTCACTGACAAGCCTCCTGGCGACGGGCAGCAGTCTCTCGATCTCTTCGTCGTCGGGCTGCTTCATGTGAGCGCAGTCGCACTCGTGTGTCACGTCGTAGGCAGACCTGAGTGCATCGAGAAGAGACCGATCGAAGGCCCCCTTACGCACGTATTCACTCTCGAACCTGCCGATGATCTCCGCGTGCGTGCGGCCGCCGATATCCCCTATGTCGAAGAGGGCCAGCAGGCTGTAGATCATCGCATGGTACAGCTTCGTGAGCGTATGGAGGTTGCTGATCCTTTCGTTGTGAAGGTGTTCCGCCTCCTCGAGGAAGCCCTCCGCCTCGACCAGTCTCTTCCGTGCAGCCTCGGAAGGCATCTCAGAGAACTACGACGGAGTTGTCACAGCCGAAGGGGTTCGGCCTGTAATCGTCGGCCCACCAGTCGTTTTCCCACCTCGTGGCATCGATGAGATAGCGGTAGCAATACTCCCGGCCGGTCTCGAGTTCCATCGTGATGGTGAAGTCACCGTTCTTCAGCCTCTTCATCACCGCACCACCCTTGTCCCAGTTGTTGAAGTCGCCGACGATGCTGACCTTGCGGGCATCCGGAGCCGCCTCCTTCGGCAGCCGGAACGTCACCCTGCAGACAGGCCGTGTCTTGAGATACTGCTTCTTGATGCCCGTAACCTTCCAGCCCTTCACCGGCTTTTCTGATGCTGGTTCAGCAACGGCCGGCTCGACCGCGGCGGGCTTGGCGGCAACAGGCTTCGAAGCAGGCTGAGAGCTCTTCGCCCCCTTGGTCACCTTAGCGGACGGTTTCCTTACGGACTGGTTTCCCCTTTGCTTTTTCATGGTCCCTCCTTGAGTTGAGTGTTCATACAGAAATATTTTGCTACTTATACCGGGATAAAAGCAACACCTCTGTTTTCGCTTGCCGGACGGCGGCGGTCTTCACCATTTATTCACATTTTCTTCATCCTTTTTTCAAAGTCTTCCTATATTCTAATGACATGTATTAAGGAAAACAAGGGCTCGCTGTAACTCTCTCCTTTACTTCCTCCCCTTGGCAGCCAGGCGCCCACCTCCCTGGCTGCCCCTTTTTTACTCCACACTACCGGCCTGCCCGGTCTTGACAGCTCCCGCTTTATGTGATACGTTATTAATGTTGCAAGACTACACCAACCCGACGAAAGGAGAGAGGCGATGGGCAAGGAGCCGGAGAGAGAAGTCCCAGCCAGTGAGACGGTCTACGAGGCACTGAAGAAAAGGGGCGTGTCGCGTCGCGACTTCCTGAGATTCTGCAGCATGATGGCTGCCGCGATCGCGCTCCCCTCGGTCTTCTCATCGAGGATCGCCGAAGCCCTCGAGACCGCGAAGAAGCCCTATGTGGTGTGGCTCGAGTTCCAGGACTGCGCCGGCGACACAGAGGCCCTGCTCCGGGCGAGCAAGCCCACGGTGGCTGACATGCTCCTTGACGTGCTCTCCCTGGAGTATCACGAGACCATCATGGCCGCAGCAGGCAGGCAGGCGGAGAAGTCGCTGCAGGATGTCGTCAGGGGACAGAAGGGCGAATATATAGCTGTGGTCGAGGGCTCCGTCCCCGTGAAAGACGGAGGTGTCTACTGCTGCATCGGCGGAAGGGCCGCAAGCGAGATAGTAAGAGAGGTATGCACCGGCGCCATGGTCACCATAGCGGTCGGCACATGCGCCACATACGGCGGCATACCGGCGGCGGAGCCGAACCCCACCGGGGCGGTGAGCGTGCAGAAGGCCGTGCCCGGAACACCGGTGGTGAACCTGCCCGGATGCCCAGCGAACGTCGAAAACATAACTGCCACCATAGTACACTTCCTCACCTTCGGCTCCCTGCCGCCCCTCGACGCCGTCGGCAGGCCGCTCTTCGCCCACGGCAAGAGGATCCACGACAACTGCGAGCGGAGGGCCCACTTCGATGCCGGCCAGTTCGCGCGCCGGTGGGGAGACGAGGGGCACCGGCAGGGATGGTGCCTCTACGAGCTTGGCTGCAAAGGGCCCGAGACCTTCCAGAACTGTCCCACCGTGAAATACAACGAGGGTACCAGTTGGCCCGTCCAGGCCGGACACGGCTGCATTGGATGCGCTGAACCGGCCTTCTGGGACAGGATGACGCCGTTTTACAAGCGGCTCCCTCCGCCGCCCGGGTTCGGCGTGGAATCCACGGCGGACAGCGTCGGCGCAGGACTCGCCGCTGTGACAGGGGCTGCGCTCGCGGCTCACGGGATCGGACGCTTGCTGTCCGGCGGAAAGAAGGAAGGGAAAGAGTCCTGACATAGAGACGATCGCAAACAGCAGCAGTCAATCACAAGCGGGAGGTGAAGAATAGATGGCAAAGATAGTCGTTGATCCCGTCACGCGGATCGAGGGACATCTCAGGATCGAGGCAAAGGTGGAAGGCGGCAGGGTCGTGGATGCATGGTCCTCGAGCACCATGTTCCGCGGCATCGAGATCATCCTAAAGGGCCGCGACCCAAGAGATGCCTGGGCGTTCACCCAGCGAATATGAGGCGTCTGAACAACGGTTCACGCAACCGCCTCGGTGAGAGCGGTCGAAAACGCCTTGGAGATCACCATACCTGACAACGCGAGGATCATCCGGAACCTGATCACCGGTATCCAGTATGTACAGGATCACGTCATACACTTCTATCACCTGCACGCCCTCGACTGGGTCGACATCGTCAGTGCACTAAGCGCCGACCCGGCAAAGAGCGCCTCCCTCGCCCAGTCCATCTCGGACTGGCCGAAGTCCTCTGCAGCATACTTCAAGGGGGTGCAGGAAAGACTGAAGGGCTTCGTCGAGCGCGGACAGCTCGGCCCGTTCTCGAACGCCTACTGGGGGCATCCGGCCTACAGGCTTCCTCCGGAGGCGAACCTCATGGCGGTCGCCCATTACCTCGAGGCCCTCGACTGGCAGCGGGACGTCATAAGGATACAGGCACTGCTTGGAGCAAAGAACCCGCATGCGCAGACATACCTCGTGGGCGGCATGTCCATCCCCGTCGACCCCAACAGCCAGAACGCACTCAACGCCGGAAGCATAGCCTTCATATCAGGCCTTGCGAAGAAGGCACTCGAGTTCGTGGAAAAGGTCTACATACCCGACCTCCTCGCTGTCGCCTCGTTCTACAAGGATTGGGCGGCCTACGGCGAAGGGACCGGCAACTTCCTCGTCTATGGAGAATTCCCGGAGGACAACGCAAGCAACACGGACAACCTCTGGCTCCCTCGGGGCATAATACTCGACAGGGACCTCAGCAGGGTGCATCCGGTCGACCATGTAAAGATCACAGAGTATGTCACCCACTCGTGGTACGAATACCCTGGCGGTGACGGGAGCTCAAGGCATCCCTGGGACGGCGTCACCGACTACAGGTATACGGGGCCTAAGCCTCCTTACGAGTTCCTCGACACAGACGGCAAGTACAGCTGGCTCAAGGCCCCGAGGTACGACGGCAGACCCATGGAGGTCGGCCCGCTGGCGAGGATGCTCGTCGCATATGCGAGCGGACACAAGAGGGTCCAGGAGGTTGTAAACCACGTCCTTAAGACCCTCGGGGTCGGTACGGAGGCGCTCTTCTCGACACTCGGGAGGATCGCGGCCCGCGGGGTCGAGACACTCGTGACGGCCGAGATGCTCCCGGTCTGGCTCGATGAGCTCTCGGCCAACATGAAACGGGGAGACCTCAGGATACACGACGGCGGCAAGTGGGATCCCGCCGCCTGGCCCAAGGAGGCGAGGGGCTATGGCTGGCAGGAGGCGCCGAGGGGTGCGCTCGGTCATTGGCTGCAGATCAGGAACGGAAGGATAGCCAACTACCAGTGCGTGGTCCCGAGCACCTGGAACGGCTCGCCGAGGGATGCAAAGGGACAGCCCGGCCCGTATGAAGCCGCTCTGAAGGGCACGCCGGTTGCAGACCCGGAGCAGCCCGTCGAGATACTCCGGACGGTCCACTCCTTCGACCCATGCATGGCCTGTGCCGTCCATGTCGTCGACGCAGACGGCAGGGAGATGACGAGGATAAGGATCGTATGAGGAAGACACTCGGCGAAGACGTCGGAGCCGACAGAGACATCCCGCCGCCTGAGGCGGGGTCTCTGCGGAATAGGAAGGCCAGGAGGTCGTCATGCAGCAGAAGGAACGCATAAGGGTCTACACGTGGGAGTTTCCGGTCAGGCTCACGCACTGGGTCAACGCACTCAGTGTGCTCAGCCTCTCAGTTACCGGGTTCTACATAGGCAATCCCTTCATGCATGCCGTATCCTCAAGCGAATACATAATGGGATGGATGAGGTTCATCCATTTCGTGTCGGCCTATGCGCTGCTGATGAGTGTTGCCGTCAGGATATACTGGGCCTTTGCCGGGAACAGTTATGCGAGCTGGCGGGCATGGCTTCCACTGACCGGCAGACAGTGGAGAAACCTCGTCGGGACCCTGAAGTTCTACCTCTTCATGAGCAGGAAGCCGCCCCGTACAATAGGGCACACGGCTCTTGCCGGGCTTGTATACCTCTTCGTGTTCGGACTCTTCGTCTTCGAGATAGTCTCTGGGTTCGCGCTGTACTCCCTCACCCACCAGGGACTCCTCTGGACGGCCCTCGGCGGCTGGCTCACAGGCGTCATGCACCTCCAGACCATAAGGCTCTATCACCACCTCGCCATGTACGTCATCGCCGTATTCGTCGCGGCCCACGTATACATAGCCTGGTATCTCGACCTCACGGAGAGGAGCGGCCTCGTGGGTTCCATCTTCAGCGGTGACAAGTTCGTCACGGACAGGGAATGGGAGTAGAGACGGCCGTGATAGGCATAGGGAACGTGCTGCTCGGCGACGACGGCGTGGGGGTCCACGTCGTCGGGGAACTGAAGAGGCGGTATCAGCATACAGGCGACGTGGAGTTGATCGACGGAGGCACCATGGGCCTCGATCTCCTGCCCTTCATGGAAGGAAAGAGGAGGGTCCTGTTCATCGACGCCGTGGACTTCAAGGCCGAACCAGGCACAATAGGCGAACTCAACAACAGCGAGATCCCCGGCTACTTCTCCTCTAAACTCTCGGTACACCAGATAGCCCTCCCGGACTTGCTCGCCGCAGGAGACCTGCTCGGGATTGTGCCTGAGGAGATGTGCCTTATAGGCATACAGCCCTGTACCATCGAGACGCGCTACGGCCTGAGCCCTGAAGTAGAGGGACAGGTCGACGATCTGATCGCGAGGGTCGTGAATAAACTTTCGGGATGGGGAGTGGTGCTGGGTTAAACACCGATTGACAGGACGAAGAGGGGTGAAGCTCTCCAGGGATCCTGCCATGCCTTACTGTTGCTAAACCGGAGCCCGAGGATATGACCCTTCGGCACAGGAGGACCGCATGTGTCTCGCCGTTCCATCTAAGATAATCCGAATCGACGACCTGGTGGCCACCGTGGACGTCATGGGGGCAAGACGAGAGATAAGCCTCATGATACTGCCTGAGGAGGTGAACGTGGGTGATTACGTCCTCGTACATGCGGGGTTCGCTATACAGAAGGTCCGGGAGGATACGGCCCTCGACTCACTGGGACTCATCAGCGAGATGGCACGAAAGATGGAAGAGTGAGCCCGCCCACCGTATGGATCAGTGCTTCGGCCACCTGTGCCATGAAGTCCGCCGAAAGGGTCTCGGATGTGTCGAACGGCGTATGGTAGTTGGGGTTTCTGAACATCGCCGTGTCCGTTATCATCACGGCCGGATATCCGGCATCCCAGAACGGCGCATGGTCACTGAAGCGCGTCTCAGGCACCAGGAAGCCCCTTGCCGGTGTCCTGTAGGTCACAACCTTGAGCTCAGGCACATGCAGGCCGGCAGCCTCCTTGAATACAGCCATGATACTTTCAGCCTTCTTATCCCCCACGACCCCGATGAAGTCACCCACGTGAGGCGCCTTCACGAAGGGAGGCAACAGCTGGCTCTCGGGGTCGTGACTGACGTATCCGACGGATTCGAGTACGAGGACGGCCCTGTAGGCGTGCCCGGCGGACTTCATCCTGTCGACGAAGTGCCTGCTGCCTATCAGGAAGTGCAGGCTGTGGGGCTGGGGCTCCTCGAGCGTGAAGGCGACGAACTTCATGCCCTTGCGCGGCCCCACCCGCCTTGCGACCTCGAGCATGACGGCCACGCCCGAGGCATTGTCGTCAGCTCCCGGGCTTTCCGCCACCGCGTCGTAGTGTGCGCCGACGAGCACCCACTCCCGCTGATCCTCGATCCCCGAAGGAGTTGCCACGATGTTATGGTAAGGCCTCTCCCTGAAGATCAGTTCGTCCCTCTGCACCACGAATCCAGCTGATGAGAATTCACGCTCGATATACAGCGCGCGCTCACAGAGGGCGTCGTAGTGATAATACCCGTCCCTCAGCCCTTCGATCCTTCTGACCGTATCGAGGATACTCTCACTCATTCACTCACGACCGCCATGACTATCTCTATCACGATGAGAATGAATATGCCGAGTTCGAGGAGATGCCCCCTCTTGGTGGCGATCTCGTCGTAGAGCATCTTGTAGGCATTGGTCACGACCTGGAGCTTCTCCTTGATGCTGTCTTCCCAGTCCCTGCTCCTCAGCAGCGTCATCGCCTTCCTGTATATACGCGCATAGTAGACGTCCTCGGTGACCTTGAGGGCGTTGTTCACCTTCTCGGTCACCTCGGTCAGGTCGGTTACGGTCTCGGTGATCTTCTTTGCGAGTCTCTCGTACTCCCTCAGCTTGAAGATGGAGACCCCGCCGCGCCTCGACAGCTCACCGTATATCCAGCTGAGTTCACCGTCAAGGACATGGTCGTAATATCTCAGCTCGAGTATCTGCGCATTGGCGAACTCGAGTATGTCCATTATGTCGGAACTGCCGGAGGAGTCTATTATGAAGGCGTTGTCGAGATGTACGATGACGAGGTCGTCGGGATAGTAACTGAAACGGTGCCTGAGGGTCTCCTCCCTCGTGTCGGGGCTAACCTCTCGGGTCTCGTAGAGCAGCAGCCGAGAGGGATCGTACTGCTTCAGGAACTCCTCGGCATCAATCCCCCTGTCGAGCCTCTCGATGTGGAAGATCATGTAGTCCTCGACGAAGTCCTCCTTTATCTCCGGCTTGACGACCGCGTCTCCGGCGCTCCTGATGAAATGCCTGACGTACCCGCCAGCCTTCTCGTCTATGGACTCGTCGGTGTCGAGTTCCTTCGCCACTGTCTCGAGTTCGGAGAAACCTGTGCCTGCCGGGATGGGGATGTCGAACGCAAGGGAGAGTACTCCGAAGTCGTATGCCTTGGCGATCACGCCCACTCTCACGTCCCGGCCGAAGAGACGCCTCGCGAACCCCTTCAGCTCAAACGAGACAGGGGGATTGCTGAACTCGAGGGCCTTCATGTAGGGATGCCTCGACAGCCTGAGCCTCCTCGCCCCCTCCTTGGCCCTCGACTCGATCAGCGACAGGTCTATCTCCGACGAGATGTCGAAGAGCCTGTAGATTATGATCCTCCCCTTACTTATGGAAAGCATGCCCTGCCCCGGACGATAAAATGGGCTGACAGGACTAACCTGCCAGCCCACCTGAGATATGCCGTCTCTTTAGACTATCTCCACGAGCTTGATCTCGAAGATGAGGTCTTTGCCGGCAAGCGGGTGGTTGGCGTCGAGAGTGATGGATTCTTCGTCCATCTCCGTGATGGTGACATTGGTGACCGTTCCCTCGGGCGTGCGTATCTGGAGTTCCATGCCGAGATCCGGTTCTATGTTGGGCGGCACCTGCGACCTCTCGACAGAGACGAGCAGTTCGTCCCTGTAAGGCCCGTATGCCCTCTCCGACGGGATGTTGACGGTCTTGGTCTCTCCGACATCCATCCCCACGACAGCGTCCTCGAAACCCGGGATCACCATGCCCTGTCCGAGGGTGAACTCGAAAGGCTCCCTGTCCAGAGAGGAATCGAACACCGTCCCGTCGTCGAGGAACCCGCTGTAGTGAACCCTGACCGTGTCTCCTGCCTTTGCCTGAACCATTCTTTTCTCCTTTCCTGAATCGTGCAGTTAATCGATCACTGCACAGTTTCTTTAAGCGTAGCATAAATCAACCACACTGTACAACTAAAATGCATATCCAGCCCTGCGATGAGTGAATGCCGGAAGGGAACATAGAGATCACAGCTGGCCATCCGAAACATTTTAGGCTGGATGTTGTAGAATAAATAATCCGAAACACGGCAGGCGAGGTGAAGCATGGCGGAGACTTCCTTTCTCATCACCGGCATCCTCCTCGGCGGAGTGATCGCCTGGCTCTTCATGAGGGCTAAACTCGCGAGGAATGTCGCCGGCCTTCAGTCCGAGCACGCAAGAGAGCTCGCCGCTGCAAGGGAGGGACTAAAGGCCGCGGAGGCACGGGTGGAAGAGCTGAGGGCCGGGCTCCAGGACAAGGAGACGGCGATGGACGAACTCAGGAGGGAGTTGAGCACGGAAAAGAGCCGGCGGGTGGAGGCGGTCACAAAACTCGAATCATCAGAGAAGAGCCTCACCGAGCAGAAACACCTGATCGAGACTATGAAGAAAGAGCTCACGGACACCTTCAACGCCCTCTCCTCGGCCGCACTCAAGAGCAGCAGCGAGGACTTCCTCAGGCTCGCCACTGAACAGCTCGGCAAGATCGTGGCGGAGACCAAGGGAAAACTCGGCGAGCACCAGGCCTCGATGAAGGGACTCGTCAAGCCGCTCCATGAAGCCCTGAAAAGATACGAGGAGCAGATTCACTCGATCGAATCCATCAGGAGGCAGGACTACGGCAGCCTGAACCAGCAGCTGAAGGCACTGATGAGCACGCACCAGCAGTTGCAGCAGGAGACGAGCAGGCTGGTCACTGCATTGAGAAAACCGCAGGTCAGCGGTTCATGGGGACAGCTCTCCCTGAAGAGGACGGCCGAGCTCGCGGGCATGACCGCCAATTGCGACTTCTTCGAGCAGGAGTCCGTGAATACGGAAACAGGCAGGCTGAGGCCCGACATGGTCGTGAGGCTTCCAAACGAGAGGGAGATCGTGGTCGATGCAAAAGCCCCAGTGGACGCATACCTGAAGGTCATATCGAGCGCCACCGAGGAGGAAAGGCGCGCGGCCACGGAAAACTATGTAAGCCAGGTGCGCGCCCACCTGAATGCACTCGGCTCAAAGGCCTACTGGGACCAGTTCAAGCGGTCACCCGAGATGGTGGTGATGTTCCTTCCGGGCGAGTCCTTCTTCAGCGCCGCAATCGAGCACGACCCCTCGCTCATCGAGGACGGCAGCATCAAGAAGGTCATCCTCGCAACCCCGACCACGCTCATCGCCCTGCTGAAGGCGATAGCATACGGGTGGCAGCAGGCCGAGCTCACAAAACACGCACAGGAGATAAGCAGGCTCGGCAAGGAGCTATACGAGAGGTTCGCTGTGGCCATGGAGCACTTCTCAAAGACCGGGACACACCTCGAAAAGGCCGTCGAGAGCTATAACCAGGGGGTCAGGTCTGTGGAGTCGAGGCTCCTGCACTCGGTCAGGAGGTTCAAGGAACTCGGCATATCGAGCAGGAAGGAAGTCCCCAGGCTCGAAGAGATCGACGAGCGGCCCAGGGATATCGACATACACGGGCCGTGAAAACCACCCGTCACAGCTACCGCACCGTCTCTTGTAAACTACACACCAAGAAAGCAGGACCTGACCCATTGAGGCCTTTGGTCAAAGGGCTTTGAATCCAACCGAGTAACTGAAGCCTTTCGGGTCAAAATAATCAAGTCGCTTTCCGTCTATCTCCGCATACGGATACATGAAGTAATTCAATGGAGCGCTCTCCTGCAATGGAAGCAGGTTCAGTCCCCTTCCGCTTCTCCCGAGGACAATCCGAAACTCGTCAACCCCGCCGAAATAGTATTCTCTGTATCTTTCAGCCTCGTTCAAATCCAGGCCTTCTTCCAACATCAGCTTTCTTACATCTGCCGGGTCAACCGGTATCCAACCGGTACCGGGCAGAAAGAACTCGGCCCAGCAGTGATAACCACCGGTGATGTCCTGTTCAGCCTTCTTACCGAGCCTGATGCCGAACACCTCCCTTGCCGGCACACCGGCGGCCCTGGCAAGAGCGATATATACCGAACTTATATCAACACACTTTCCCCCGCGCCTAACAAGCATCTGTTCAACAATACCGAGACCGCATCCCCTTACAGCCGGGTCCCTGTATGTATTTTCGACCACCCAATCATAAATTGCCCTTGCCTTGTCGAGGATACCCGTCTTGTCCTTGGTTATTCTGTCGGCAATCTCTCTTATCCTGCCATCCGTCGGTATCCACCGGTTCGACTTGAGATACTTCTTTACCTCGTCCGGCACAGGGGCGCCTTTGTCCGTCAAGTTCCTCACGACTCTTTCTCCGGCCTTAACCCTGAACCTCATCTCCAGCATTCTACTGCCTCGATCACCCCGCCATTCGGCAAAGAGGTAGACGGCTCCGCTCTCAGGCTCTCGATATATCGATGCCATATCGTGGTTGCCCTCGATTGTTAAATCTTCAATCCGCTGATACTCGTCTGAAAGTGGATATGGAAGCCACAATCTCGCGCTTTTTGAACCTGCCTGAGAACCCAGATTTATTTTGAATGTCACAACACCCTGCCTTTCCTTTGCCGATGACAAGCCCGGCACGAACAAAAGGAACAGCACTAACACGCATATTCTCTTCTTCATTTCTATCTCCTTCTTTTATTCCTGCATTGACAGCGGCGCAGACCGGACGCAGCACCGCTTTTACCAGTGCACTGGGCATGGCTTTGGAGACCATGACAAGCATCCGGTTCCACACCCCTCAAGCCACAGGGGTTTAGTAATGGATTCCCGTCTTATTTCTGTAATTGAGAGACGATCTCGTCCAACTGACAGAGCCTATGCAGAGAGAATGCCGTGAGGGGGTCGGAAGGTCAGCGAATGGATTAAGAGTGTGAACCGCAGATTGAACAGTCCTGTCAGCCGGAAAACCTCGACCAGGCTTTCAGCGTTTCCTCAGCCGAACCCCGTCTTGAAAATTCTGGCATCGAAGACTGAAGTCAATCCGGTTCACCTCCCTTCATCGTTTGTGTGTGTAACGATAGCAAAAAACATGCACTGCCGTCAAACGGTTTCACCACTTCGCTCGACTGGATTCAACGGTGTTGCCGAAAGCTTATGATCACTCATGAAAAGAAGTCACTGGCAAGAGAACTGATTACTTCATGCCTGTTGACATCCCGCACGGAATGTTCCATGGGGCCTGATTAACTATGAACCGCGCGACATGTGAAGACGGAAGATCAGATGGAAGAGACGGGCGCGCGCAGAGCACTCCGCTAAGCAGGCTTATGCAACCCGGCATGGTCACCATACCATCATCCCTGTGATGAACCGCCGTGTAAGGTCCTCTTCGGGGGCCGAGAAGAGTTGTTCCGCAGGCGCCTCTTCTATGACGCGCCCGCCGTAGACGAAGGCAACCCTGTCCGCAAGCCTCCTTGCCTGAAACATGTTGTGGGTGATCATCACCACGGTCATACCTCCTCCGGCCCTCGCCTCTTTCAGGACGGTCTCGATGATCCCGGTGTTAGGCGGGTCGAGCGAGGCGGTGGGCTCGTCAAGAAAGAGGAATTCCGGGCGTGTCACGAGGGCCCTCGCCACTGCAACACGCTGCGCCTCACCGGATGAGAGGGTCCGCGCGTTCTTGTGCGTCTTGTCCGAGAGCCCGAACCTCTCGATGACGTCATGTACCCTCTCCCTGATGACGCGCCTCGCCATCCCCCTGATGCGCAGGCCGTAGGCGATATTGCTGAAGACCGTCCCATTGAACAACGAATCTCCGGGCAGCACCACGGCTATCCTCCTCTTCAGGGAGATGTCCATCCTTACAGCGCCCCGGCTGTCACTGTAAATGACCTGACCACTATCCGGAGACTCCAGGAGGGAAGCTATCCTGAGGAGGGTGGACTTGCCGCTTCCGTTCGGGCCGATGATCGCACAGAAGGAGCCCGCGCTGACAGAGAGGCTGCAATCCTTCAGGGCGACGTGTCCGTCATAAGTCCTTGATATGTTTTTCAGTGTCAGGTTCATCCGTTCATGTACAGGGAACAAACAGAGTTACGTCTGCGGATTGTCCGGTTCTCCCGGCTCCAGCGACAAAACCAGCGTCGGGCAGTGTCACTCCCTCAACCTCTCATTGCTGGACATATGGTTCCGTTCACCTGTATACCCTCCTCTGGAACAGATACATGACAGAGTTGATCCCGAGGGAGATCAAAAGCAGTATAATCCCGAGCGCAATTGCGAGCTCGAAGTCGCCCTTGTCGTACTCGAGTGCTATGGTTGTCGTCATCACCCTTGTATATCCGGCAATGTTGCCGCCGACTATCAGGACCGCTCCGACCTCTGCCATCACCCTGCCGAGCCCTGCCATCACCGAAGAGACTATCCCGTATCTTGCATCCTTCACAACGGCAATCGACGCCTGGATCCCGGTGGCACCGAGCCCGAGTGCCGCCAGCCTTGTGTTCGGCCTGACCGACGCTATGGACGAGTAACTCATTGCCGCTATTATTGGAAAGGCGAGCACCGTCTGGGCCAGGATCATCGCCGAAGGGGTGTAAAGCAGCCCCATGAAACCGAGCGGCCCACTCCTCGAGAGCATCAAGTACAGAAACAGCCCGACCACGACCGGCGGCAGCCCCATAAACGTATTGAGTATGTTGACGAGGACACCCTTGAGGGGGAAGTCCCTGAACGACAATACATAGGCACAGGCGATCCCCGTAACGGATGCAACCGTGACGGCCGCGCCGGAGACGTAGAGAGACAGGAGTATGATATCCAGCAGTTCCCTGTCGAGGGAGACTATCAGCTGAAAGGCCCTCCTGAAAGAAAGCAGTATTTCAAGCATGAGCCATGGTCCTCCCTGCAACTATCAGCCGTCTGGAGGCTTGACACGGCAAGGGCCGGAGAGTTCCCTGCGAGTGTTCGACCGCAGGATGCCGTGGACGAGGATCGGCGCCGGGCTCTCCGGGGCCGGAAGGGTCATCTTGCATTCGGATGAAAGAGCCTGTTTCCCCGGGAGTCCCTGAAGGCGGCGATCGCCTTCTGCCCCTTCTCTGATATGAGGAACTCTATGAACTTCATTGCCTCAGCGTATTTCACGTGAGGATATCTCTTTGGATTGACCGCCATCACGCCGTACTGGTTGAAGAGCATGTCGTCGCCCTCCACCAGTATCTGCAAATCGAGTTTCTCCATGTCTTTCAGTGCAAGCCATGTACCCCTGTCGGTAAGCGTATAGGCCCTCATCTCTCCGGCGATCCTCAGGGTCTTGCCCATGCCCTGGCCGACATCGAGGTACCACCGGTTGCCGTTCGGCACGATACCGGCCCTCCTCCATATCTTCATCTCCTTCTTGTTGGTCCCGGAATTGTCACCCCTCGACACAAAAGGCGCTCCGGCCGAACTTATCCTTCTGAACGCCTCTACAGCAGAGCCGAGTCCCCTGATGCCGGCAGGGTCGTCAGGGGGGCCGACGATGACAAAGTCGTTGTACATGACATCGTGCCGGTTCACGAAGTAACCCTCTTTGACGAGTTCCAGTTCTTCATCCTTCGCGTGCACAAGCAGTACATCGGCATCCCCCCGCTTGCCGATCTCGAAAGCGGCTCCGGTGCCGACAGCCACCACATCCACCTTTATGCCCGTCTCCCTCTCCACGATCGGCAGGAGATAGTCGAAGAGTCCCGAGTTCTGGGTGCTCGTGGTGGATGCACAGCGTATCCTCGTTCCGGCAGGAGCTGTCGACACACTCAACAGCAACAGAATCAAGACAGACAGTGCAAGTCTTCCGGGCAAGTTCATGATGCCACCTCCGTTTGTTCAGCCAGGGGGCTGTGGTATCGAGCTATTATTATACTCAAAACTACTCAAAACAGTGGAGTCTTTTTAACCGTAGAGCCCCCAGGCTGGCCGAGAACACAGGTTGCATTTCACGGCCGCAATGACCTAAAATCAATAGTGCCCGGCGAGCCCCATACGGTCGTCACGGGGGATGGGGTGACAACCTCTCGCCGGTTTCTGCAGCGATCCAGATCATAACAGGAGGTGAAAGGGATGGCAAGTCTTAAAGGCACGCGGACAGAGAAGAACCTGCTCACGTCATTCGCCGGTGAGTCGCAGGCAAGGAACCGCTACACCTATTTTGCGTCAAAGGCCAAAAAGGAGGGCTACGAACAGATATCCGCCATATTCCTCGAGACGGCGGACAATGAAAAAGAGCACGCAAAGAGGTTCTTCAAGTTCCTCGAGGGCGGCGAGGTGGAGATCACGGCTGCGTTCCCGGCAGGCGTGATCGGGAGCACGAAGGAGAACCTCGCAGCAGCCGCAGAGGGTGAGAACTTCGAGCACACGAAGATGTATCCCGAGTATGCCCGCATCGCGGACGAAGAGGGTTTTCCGGAGATCGCCGCCGCTTTCAGGGCGATTGCCGCCGTTGAAAGCCGGCACGAGAAACGCTACCGCGCACTGCTTGAAAACATCGATAACGACAGGGTCTTCAAGCGTGACAGCGCCGTGATGTGGAAGTGCAGAAACTGCGGATACGTGCACGAGGGCACCGAGGCGCCCGAGATATGCCCGGCATGCGAACATCCAAGGTCCTACTACGAATTATTCAAAGAGAACTACTGAATATCAACAATAAAAACGGGAAGCTACGTGGTGGGCCCTGAAAGGTTCTGATTCCGCAGCAGATTCACCCCGAAGGTGAAGTGCGAAGCCTCCTTCGGAGTCCAGGCCGGACGCCGGGACGAGAACGAGTGAAGGGCCTGCCATACAGCTTCCAGCAATCGTTTATCCCCGGTAGCGGGGGAAAGGTTATCAGACGCTATCCTCCCTCACACCACTGCCTTGCGTTCTGGAACATCCTGAGCCAGGGCGAGACATCGAGCGTCCGCTTCCACTCCTCCGGCATCCACGCCCACTGCCACTTGAGGAACGTCCTCTCAGGATGAGGCATCATCGCGAGGTGCCGGCCGTCCGGAGAGCAGAGTGCGGCAATACCGTGAGGAGAGCCGTTTGGATTGAACGGATAGACCGTTGTCACCTCGCCGTCGTCATCGGCATACCTGAGGGGCGCAAGTCCTCTGTCGAGGACCTCCGACTCTATTCCGGGGTCAGGAAAGTAGGCCCTACCCTCACCGTGGGCGACCCAGACGCCGAGCACAGAGCCCTCCATGCCCCTGAGCATCAGGGCCGGTCCGTCCATGATCCGGACCGTCGAGAAGCGTGATTCAAAGCGGCCCGAGCGGTTCCGGATGAACCTCGGCTGTTCTCTTCCGTCCATCCCCCGCCATGGGACCCACCCGAGCAGTGCCATCAACTGGCAGCCGTTGCACACGCCGAGGCTGAACGTATCATCCCGTGCGTAGAACCTCTCGAACTCGTCGAACACCCTCGGGTTGAACCTTATGGCCCCTGCCCAGCCCTTTGCCGAGTCGAGCACGTCGGCATAGCTGAACCCGCCGACAAAGGCAACACCCCTGAACCCATCGAGGGAGATGCTCCCGTTCAGGAGATCGGTCATGGTGACGTCCCAGGCCTCGAACCCAGCCTGGTAGAATGCCGAGGCCATCTCCCTGTCGCCGTTGCTGCCCTCCTCCCGTATGACGGCCACCCGCGGCCTGTTCACCCCTTCGAGCAAGGCGGGAGCGGTCGTCTCAGGCGTAAAGGTCAGCCTGTACGACGGGCCTTTCCTCTCACGGGAGACCCTTTTTTCCTCATCGACACAGATGGGATCGGCCTGGAGTCTATCGAGACGGTAGCTCGTCTCCTCCCACAACGCCCTGAGAACCGTCATGGACTCGTCAAGCACCTCTTCGCCGTTGACCCTCAGGCACACCCTCTTCTCCGCGAGCGTTCTTCCCAACACCTGGCAGGGCACTTCCATGTCGGCCAGTATCCTCAGGACCTCGTCCTCTTTTTCAGGTGCATACTCGATGACAAGGCCGAGTTCTTCGGAGAACAACACGCTCAACGGGTCAGCTCCGGCTGCGGAGATATCCACTTCGAGCCCCGCGTTGCCGCCGAAGGCCATCTCGAGAATCGTGGCGACAAGCCCTCCGTCGCTGCGGTCGTGGCCTGAAAGCACGAGGTCCTCTGCCACCAGTCTCTGCACCGCCTTGAAGGCCCTCTTGAGGAGTGCGGGATCGTCTACATCTGGTGAGTCATCACCCACCTGACCGTAGACATTCGCAAGGGCCGAACCTCCGAGCCTGTACCTTCCTCCGCCGAGGTCCACATATATGAGCCTGCTTGCACCTGGAGCCTTTATGTCGGGCGTGACCACCCTCGTTATGTCGGGAGACGTGACATATGCAGAGACGACCAGGGTTCCCGGAGACTTGACCACTTCCGTGCCCCTCTCTGCGTCCTTCACGACAGCGGCCATGGAGAGGCTGTCCTTGCCTCCGTCGATGGCGATACCGAGATCGAGGAGGATGTCCCTCAGGGCGACGGCTGCGTCGTAGAGCCTCGCGCCCTCACCCGGCAGTTTTGCAGCCCACATCCAGTTGGCTGAACACTTTATGTCCTCGAGGGCCGAGACCCTCGCCCAGACGATGTTCGTCAGGGCCTCGCCCACGCTCAGCCTCGCCATCGCCGCAGGGCTTATGAGGCCCTTGACAGGCTGCTCTCCGATGGATACCGCGGCCCCTGTAACGCCAAGGTGGCTCTGGGCCACCACCGCCACGTCCGCAAGCGTCAGCTGGAGGGGACCGGTACACTGCTGCCGTGCAATGAGCCCTGTAACGCTCCTGTCCACCTTGTTCGTAAGGAAGCGCTTTGAACCCACGGAGAGGAGCCTCAGGACCCTGTCGAGCGCATCCCTGACCGTGAGGCCCGGCGGCAGGCTCAGTGGCCGAAGCGCCGGCACGACGCGCTCGAGCCTGAAGGTCTTCCGGGGCATCTTGCCGAGTATCTTCGCCAGGTCGAGATTCACGGGCGTGGTGTCGTCAAACGCGTCGTGGAGCACGATGTATCCATCACCCGTGATCTCCCCGATCACGGAGAACGGCACCTTCTCCCTCTCGCACAGGGCCTTGAAGACCCCGAGCCTCTCGGGCGGTATGAGGAGTGCATCGTTCTCCTGGTACTCCGCACCCCATATCTCGAGCACGGAGAGCGTATCGTCTCCGACGAGGACGTTCCTTATCTCGATCCTCGCACCCGCTGGATAGATGATCTCCTTGACCACATTGCAGTTGCCGCCGGCACCCTGGTCGTGTATGCTTACGATCGGGTTGTCACCGCCCATCTCGACACAGGCACGGATCACACGGTTCAGTTTCTGCTCCATCTCGGCGTCACCGCGCTGAACTGCGCTGAAGTCGAGCTCTTCGATGTTCTCTCCCTGGATCATGCTCGACGCCGCCCCCCCGCCGATGCCTATCCGGTAGGCAGGACCGCCGACCTTCACGACGAGCATACCGCGCGAGGGCCCGCCCTTCTCGACGTGCCTTGCGTCGATCTGTCCGACTCCGCCGGTAAACATGATGGGCTTTATCCACTCCCGCCTCTCGCCGTCGGGAAGCCTGAGGCCGAAAGACCGGGTAAAGCCCTGGACGACCGGTTCGCCGAACTTGTTTCCATAGTCCGAGGCCCCGTTGCTCGCCTCTATCTCTATATCGAGCGGCGTGGCGAGGTTGGACGGATAGGTGAACGTCCCGTCCTCCCACGGCAGCGGATAACCGGGGATGTTCAGGTTGCCCACGCAGTATGCGGCGGTGCCTGCCACGACGAGGCTGCCCCTGCCGGTGGCATGGACGTCGCGGATCCTCCCTCCCGTGCCCGTCTCAGCACCTGGGAATGGCGCGACACCGGTCGGAAAGTTGTGGGTCTCGGCAGTGAAGATCACGTGGTAGTTCAGCCTATCGGCGCGGTAGGGCGAGGGACCGCCCGGCGATTCAGGCACAACGGTCCTGATCTCGTACCCGGCTATGGCGCTCGAGTTGTCCTTGAAGGCCGCCACACTGTTGTTCGGATTGGCAAGGAGCGGTGCCGTCACGATATCCATGAGTGTTTCGGGGACCTCCCTGCCGTCTATCACCAGTCTCCCCTTGAAGAACCAGTGCCGGGAGTGCTCACTGTTTGACTGGCCGAGGTCGAAACACTCGACGTTGGTCGGGTTGCGTCCTATCTCGTTGACGAACAGATTGTAGTAGTAATCGATATCCCAGTCATCGAGGCCGAGCCCCATCTCCCGGTTTATACGCTGAAGGGCCTCAGGCCCCTCCTCAATGAGGGGGACCGTGAAGACCGGCTCCGGCTTTATGCCCGTCTCAAAGGTCGTAAGCCTCTCGGGATAGCGGCACTCGGTCATCCTGTCGTGCACGAGCGGGAGGAAGAGCGACGAGAAACGGTCGAGTTCCTCCGGGTCATGGCCGGCGCCGAAGATCAGACGGTACCTGCGCGAGCGCTCCAGGCGCGTGATCCCCCTGATGCCGCAGGAACGGCACACGGAGACCGCATTGGTCGACCACGAGGTCGTGAAGTTCATCCTCGGGCCGACCTCCACGACAAAGGAGGAGGCTGGGGCAGTGCCGCCGTCTTCGAGGAAGGAGCGGCTGGAGAGGTTTTCAGGCTCGAAGGTCTCGGCAAGCAGCCACTGGAGCGTCTCCAGCTCTCCGGCAGAGAGCCCGCCGGCGGTCTCGACGTAGAAGCAGAATTCCGACTCAATATCTTCGACGTCTGGCGCGACCCGCTCCCTGACACGGCCGAGGAGGTTCTCCTTGGCGGTCCCGGCAAGCACCGGTCTTCTATAGAAGTATAAAAGTTTCAATCGAAGTGCACCGTCAGACTGGTTGAGCGTGAAATATTGTAACCAAAACACCTCGATTTTTAAAACCGGAACGGCTCAACCGGGTCCGCCCCTTGCCTCGACCCCGATCCATACCGAATGGGGCTACGTGCCGGCCTCTGGTCAATGATCAAGAAGGGCCCGAATTAAGGTATAATAACCTTAGAAGGCACGTAAAAAAGAACCCGGAGATGCGATGAAGAGGTCCCTTCTTGTCACCGTCTTGTCAGCCTGTACCATCATGCTTTTGTCCTCGTACTGCAGGGCCGAAGAGCGTCAGGGTGAGATAAAGACGCGGACCGAGCTGTCATACGTGGAGACGTCCGGAAATACGGACACGAAGACATTCTCCGTAAACCTCGAGGTCAAGAAGGAAGGCGTAACGAACCGCTACTTCCTTACCTCGAAGGCCCTGTATGCAAAGGAGGACGGCAGGGAGACGTCGAACAAACTGTCAGTGGACGGCCGGTGGGAAAGGGTCCTCTCCAACGGGCTGTTCGGCCTGCTGACCTCGGGGTTCTCGATGGACAAGTTCTCCGGATACGAGTACAGGATATACGGGGGTCCCGGCCTGGGCTACGACGTGATAAAGACCGACCGGCACATACTGCAGTCCCTCGTCTCTCTCATCTACAGTTACGACGATTTCTCGGTGGGGGAGGTGAGTTCCGACAGCTACATAACCGGAAAGGCCACCGTGAACTACGAGTGGAGGGTACTCGAAAACCTGAAGTTCAAGGAGAAGCTCGACTACTCCGTGTCCTTCAAGGACACGGACAACTTCTTCATAGACTCGGCCACATCCATCGAGGCGAAGATCAACCGCACGCTCTCGCTCGGCCTCAGCTATGTCGTCAACTACCAGAACCTGCTTCCCTCTCCCGAGATTCAGCATACCGATACGACGTTCCTGACGACCCTGATCATAGACTTTTAGTGCAAAGCACCGTCCCCGTGCCACTCGCCGTCAACGCCTAAAACCTTCCGATGACCGCTTCGACCTTCAGCATTGCGCCTGGAGCCGCGGAGAACCCCTCGTCCCTCGACATGGAGACGCGGGGCGAGACCTCGTAGAATATCCAGTTGCGCCATACCCTCTGGCGGTATCTCATCAGCAGGACGGTCTCCTGAAGACTGTTGGAAGGCCGAGTCTGAAAATTGTTGATCCACTCGTAACTGAGTATGCGCCTCGGGCTCAGGTACTGGAAGAGCGAGAAGCTCAGGTCGTAAAAGTAGCCGTCCCTGTGTTCGAACCATGAACCGTCAGCGGTCGTGCGGAAGAAGAATGCACCCGGCACAGGCCTCTCGAAGTCGATGCGTGTCCTCGACTCAAGGCCCTCATCGGAAAGCCACTTCAGAGACTGGGTGAACCGGAGTATCCAGGCGCGTATGTCGACCTGATACCTGTAACGCCCCTCTGTATAAAAGACCGGTGTCGTGCGGCTGAACCGCACGCCGACGTTCGTCGAAACGTTGCGCCTAAGGGTCTCTTTCAACTTGTACTGTAGGGAGACGAGCAGGTTTTGTTCATCGGTTCTCTCGAACTCCTCCCTCCGCTCCTCTGCCAGCGTGTTGCCCGGACCCGGGTAATCGTCCGGTTCCCCCGAGATCAGCAGGTTCAGTCTTTTTTGTAACCTTGGGAGGGAAAGCCGGAATCCGGTCTTTACATCAAAGGCGGGTTTTTCCCCCTTCTCCACGAGCGAGTAAAGCTTGATCCTCAGGCGCGTCCTGTTCTCTTCGGCAATGGTCCTCTCGCTGTCGAAGAATGAATCGAGCCAGTCGGCAATGCCGAGGATGTCTTCCGACAGGCCCCTGTGATAGCGGTCTATTATGGTATCACCCTCGGTCACGGCATCAGGCCGAACCTGCTCTTTAGAGCCAGCGTCCGCGGCTGTCGAAGGAGCAGTCTCTGCACAGGTTGCCGGAAAAAACGGAAATCCTGCAATCAAGAGGACGAGGACGGAAACCGCAACAACTGCACGCATCTCCGCGGCCGCGAGGCATCTCCTGCATAAGGCGGAAAACCGGGAACGGATTTGCCTGGCACATACCGCAACCAGCAATCGGCGACGAGACATCAGCGCACAAGCAGAGGCGGAAACGTCCCAGAAGGGGTCAAGTTCCGCACAATGCGAATCCGGCCGGAGAATTGCAAGAGCCGCCTCAGCGGTAGTCCCCCGTGCTCTTCTTGGAGACACTGAAGATCGTGCCTATCCACGGCCCTCACCGATACGATGCCGGCACACACTGCCTGCCCTCTGCTCGGGCTCGTCGATCTCTGCGCGCAACACGCACGCAGGCCTGGGGCAATCAGCCGATGATGCGCACAAAAAGAGGCGGTTATCTACGAAAACCGTACTCAAGTGTGAAGAACTGGGGATTCAACTCGGCCAGGGGTTCCCGGAGCTTTGCCAGCTCCTGTTCCGGGCCGTGAATCTCCAGTCGCGTAAGCTCGGCGATCTTCAGGGCCTCTTCCAGCAGGGGACCGACGTTTTCAAGATGCGCCAGCACCCCTTCGGCATCTTCATACCCCTCGCGGCAATGGACCTGATCGCCGTTAAAACTGAAACCGTAATAGAGACACTTCGGCTCTGTGCTGGTCTTCTCGACAAACCTCTCGCACAACTCTTTAAAAGCCCCGAGCTTGCCGCTTGAAACTCTGAAGTAGGGCACAATCGAACAACACTTGTCTTGAGTCGCCACTGCTCTCCTCCTTTCATCCGCCCGACTCCCCTCGGGAAACCGATACCCGGACGGCCTGTCTCCTTCCAGGTGTTTTGAGCGCTTTCCCCTCGATCGGCTCCTGCAGGGTGAACACGCTCTTCACGGATAGTATAAATACGCAGGACGCCTCGATTCAAGTGCCACGGCGTATCCCCACGAGCCTGTTCGGCAACACAATGAGAGGCCCCAACCGTCAGTCTCTCCGCTTCAGGAACGTCTTCCACAACCTCTTCCCGAGGGCCTCGATGTAGTCGCCGTTTTCGAGCCCCTCCCTCCACCTGCCCGGTATGGCGTCAGCACCCCACCACGCACCGGCGATCGCCCCTGTCATGGCCCCGATGGTATCGGCGTCGCCGCCGAGGCTCACCGCATGGATCACGGCCTCTTCGAAGCTCGAGCAGGCAAGGAAGGAGAAGGCGGCCGTCG
>Ga0256830_1000017_pt1 | contig 161921 bp, 152 predicted proteins | sample 128326metaG_FD_190537 | JGI IMG/M metagenome (GOLD analysis project Ga0256830, IMG submission 190537) | Hydrothermal vent microbial communities from Lau Basin, Pacific Ocean - 128-326 | ecosystem: Environmental > Aquatic > Marine > Hydrothermal vents | place: Pacific Ocean: Lau Basin...
GAAACTGCCAATTGCATGGAATAATCCGCAAAAACTTAAATATATAGATGCTCTTTTCACGTCGACTTCAGCTGTTTGTGTTACAGGATTAATAACTGTTCAGACATCAGACTACTCAATTTTCGGACAGATAGTAATACTCTTACTGATACAGTTCGGGGGCCTTGGAATAATAAGTTTCACAACGCTCTTTGTAGCTCTGCCTGCTAGAAAATTATCTTTAAGTGACAGGCAGAATGTGCAGGAGTATTACATAGATTCACTGGAAACGGATCCCATAAAGATTGTAAGACAGATACTGATAATGACTCTGGCGCTCGAGCTGATTGGTGCAGTTGTCCTTATAAAGCCCTTTTCCGGTTACAGCGGTGCCTTGCCGATATTCAACGCTGTATTTCATTCGATTTCTGCATTTTGCAATGCCGGTTTTTCACTGTTTCCTGAGAGCTTGATGAGTTATAGGGGTTCTCTTACTGTTAATATTACTATTATGGGTCTGATAGTTCTTGGCGGGCTCGGTTTTGTAGTAATCAAGGATATTCTTGGAAGAATAACGGGCAGAAAAAAGAATTTGATGTTGCATACGAGGATAGTGCTTCTAATGACCTTTTTTCTGATAATCGGAGGCGCCCTCTTGTATTACCTCTTCGAGGCCAACAGGGCACTGATGGGTATGAAAAATGGCGAGAGAGTTCTCGCCTCGCTGTTTCAATCGGTAACTACGAGGACCGCCGGTTTCAATACGATAGAGGAAGCATCCCTTTCAGTTCCATCCAAAATGCTTACCCTCCTGTTGATGTTCATCGGGGGAAGCTCCGGGTCAATCGCCGGCGGTATAAAGGTGACAACCTTCTTTCTCGTAATGCTGATAGCTATTCATGAAACTGATTCGAAGAATGAATTGGAGATTTTCAACAGAAAAATCACCTCCAGAACATTAACCAGGGCCATGGCTTTCACACTTAAGGCAATAATAATACTATTCCTGAGTATATTCGCCCTGAGCATTACGGAACATTTTTTTCCTATATTGAATGGAAACAGGGTATCGGAGAAGAGCTTTATATCCATAGTTTTCGAATCATTTTCTGCATTCGGTACGGTGGGCCTCTCTCTGGGAATTACCCATCTGCTTTCTCTCGGTGGTAAAATTGTAATAATACTTACCATGTTTGCAGGAAGAGTCGGCCTCATATCCATTGCAATGCCCAAGTTTAAACGTTATCCTGAACATCTGGTAGATTATCCGAAAGGGGAGGTATTGATAGGCTGATGAAACAGTTTGCAATAATTGGGCTGAGCCGGTTTGGAAGAAGAATACTCGATGAGTTGATAGATGCCGACTGTGAGCTCCTTTTGATAGACAAGAGCAACGCGGTAGTGGAACTGTATAAGGATAAAGTAAATGCGGCATACGTTGCAGATGCGATAAATGAAGAAATAATAAACAAGTTGATACCAGCCGACATAGATGCGGCTATTGTAGATCTTGGTGACAAGCTAGAGGTTTCAATTCTCGTCACTAACTACCTAAAGAAGATGGGCGTCAAGAGAATAATTGCCAAGGCTGAAACTGACGAACATGCTGAAATATTAAAGATAGTCGGGGCAACGGAAGTGATTCTTCCTAACAAGGAAGCTGCCATGCGGGTGGCACCGCTTCTCGTTTCATCATATCTTTTCAGCTATCTTCCCATAAGCCGGGAACTGGTAATAGCTGAAATGATGGTGCCGGAGGAGCTCGTTGGAAAGACTTTGATAGAAGCGAATATGCGGCAGAAGTATAAATTGAATGTGATTGCCTACAGAAAAGAGGATGAATTCGAGTATGTGTACTTCTCGCCGGAATACAGATTGGAAGCAAATGATATTTTTCTTGTAGCAGGTAAAGAGGAAGATGTGGAGAGATTTGTAGGCAAACCTTCGGCGACAGCCTCGAAGCGTGGCATATCGAGAATATTCAGGCGTTTTTTCACTCGATTCAAGTAAAGAGAAATCAAATAACAGATCAGTTGAATGTACTAGATTTTGTTTGCTCTTGATTTCCTCTGGATAAAGAGCGACCAGATGACAAAAAAGACCGTCAGGATCACGAAGAGCAATGATATTGGCCTGGTAAAAATGGGCAAGACCGAGCCGTTGCTCAGGATCATGGTTTGAACCAGCGATGTCTCAAGTAGTGACCCGAGAATATAACCCATCATCAGAGGTGCAACAGGGAAGTTGAATTTTTTCATGATATAACCAAGGACACCGAAGAAAATCATTACATACACGTCGAAGATGTTGCTGTTTACCGTATAGGAGCCGGCTACGCATATCATTATGACAATGGGAAAAAGAATTGCCCGGCTTATGGAGAGGAGTTTTGTAAAGAGTCTAAGGCCAATAGATGCTATAAAGAAGTGGAGTATATTGGCAACAATCAATCCTATGAATATCGCATAAATGATATTTGCCGATTTCACAAAAAGGTCGGGACCGGGCACTAATCCGTGAACGAGAAACACTCCAAGCATGATTGCAGTTATGGCATCTCCGGGGATTCCCAGTGTAAGGAGTGGTATAAGAGCACCGCCTGTTACCGCGTTATTTCCTGTTTCAGCGGCAAAGACCCCCTCAAGGCTGCCTTTACCGAATTTCTCCGGCTCTTTTGAAGAGTTCTTTGCTGCACCGTATGAAACAAATGCAGAGATGGCAGATCCGCTTCCCGGTAGTGCACCGATACCTATCCCTATGAGTGTGGAACGGATGATGGTTTTGATATTAGCCTTGAACTCTTTCCAGGTAACTATGTTATCCTCCCTGTTTTTCGAAACAGGTGCCACTATGTCCTTTTTTGAAGAACTAACCTTACGCTCGATCTGGATGAAGAATTCAGAGACTGCAAAAAGGCCGATGAGATGAGGGAGGAAAGGAATACCACCTATCAGGTTGAAAATGCCAAAGGTAAATCTCGATGAGCCGGTAATGGGGTCGGAACCTATAGTCCGTATGAATATTCCGAAAAGAGCGGCAGAAAGTCCCTTGATCTTGTCTTCACTTGAAACAACGCCGATTGTACAGAGGGCAAAAAATACGAGAGAAAATTTTTCGGTGGGGCCAAACTTAAGGGCTATGGCAGCAATCTGTGCTGCAATTGTAATAAGTACAATATCACTGATAAACTCTCCTATTACAGAACCGTATATAGATGCGCGTAGAGCTTTTCCTGCTTTACCCTGCCTGGCCAGTGGATAGCCGTCCATGCAAGTAGCCGCGGCTGCTGGTGCACCTGGTGTATTTATAAGTATTGCTGATATCGAGCCTCCGTAGGTACCACCCTTGTAAACACCAAGTAACAGGCTTATGCCTGCAATAGGCTGCATATAGAATGTTATTGGCAAGAGGAGTGCTACCGTCATTGGCACGTTCAGACCGGGAATAGCCCCGATTGTAATTCCGATAAATAAACCAAGTGATACAATGAGAAGATTCTGTATCGTGAAAAATAGTTGGGCTGCCGGAACGAGATGGGTAAGCATCAGAAGAGAACTCCATGCGGCAATGGTATGTTGAATAGCTTTTCAAAGAAAAGCCAGACTATAACGGATGCTGCTATACCACCGCCTGTCATTTTTATTAGATTTCGCATTCCGAAGAGGTATGCATAGATGAAGAAAAAGAGTGCACTCGTGGCTACGAAACCAATAATGGGAAAGAGGATAGAATATACGATGAGCAATACTATTGAAAGAAGAACACGAAAAGTACTCTCTCTAGAAGTGAAGGTACTCTTGGATTCTACGGGCCGGGGGGGCAAGATGCCCTGAATAACCAGTGCCAGCCCCATCAGGATGAGCAGTATGGCAACTGTTGAAGGTAAAAAGGACGGAGATAATTTTGTCTCCATCCCGGATATCCTTTGTATTTCAACAGGAATAAGGAGGAGTATTGCACCCCCTAAGAGAATCAATACTCCCCCTTCGATTATTCGTCTTGGATTAGTGTGCCTTAAAAAAGGCAGTTTCACTTTAGAAGCCCCATCTTCTTTACGATTTCTGAATACCCTTCATAGTCATTCTTCCATACAGCCAGAAAATCGTCACCTATTTTCGGATCGATAGATTCACCGATTCTCTTCATTATCTTTATAAAGTCCGGGTCTTTCATTACCTTTGCAAATACATCTCGCAATTTCTTAAGTACATTCGGAGGCAGGCCTTTGGGGCCGGCAATACCGGTAAAGGGGCTTGCTACAACATTATAACCCAATTCAACTGCCGTTGGTGTATCAGGGAGATGAGTGTCGCGTTTCTCTGAAAAAACCATAAGAGCATTGAGCTTCTTGGCATTTACATGGGAGATTATCGTTGCCACACTTGAAGTCATTGCAATATCGACATGGCCTCCAAGTGCTGCTTCTACGGCTTCAGCATCATTTCCTACGGGAACGAATTTGAACTGCAATCCGGCCTTGTCAGCCCATCGGAGGAATCCCAGCTGAGGTGCCTTTAATGGTACACAAGCATACGTTACCTGTCCGGGATGTTTCTTGGCATACTCTATCAATTCTTTGACGTTTTTCCAGGGTCTGTCAGGCTTCGAAGCTATTGCCATGGTACTGGAACCTATCTGCCCTATGGGGTCAAAGTCGAATGTTCCATACGGGGCCTTTTTGAAAATCACAGGAAAGACATTGGTACCAGGTGTGATGGCAAGAAGTGTATAGCCATCGGGTTTGGCCTTGGCAACATATTCACCACCTATCACACTCCCACCGCCTGCCTTGTTGATAACAACTACGGGCTGGCCTAAATACTTGGGTGCAATCGAAGCGAACATCCTTGCATTTATATCGGTTCTTCCGCCTGCTCCCCATGGAACAATAATCTGGATTGGTTTGGTGGGGTATTCTTCCGTGGGTTTGGGAGCAGCAGTCTTTTTCTCTGCTGTTCCTGTTGCGAAAACCATCCCAAAGGTAACAAGCAGAATTATTAATAGCAATAAACCTTTTTTCATTTACTTCCTCCTAAATATTTAAAATTTTGTTTGTTATATTTTAATTTATCTATTATATGCTGTCAAGCTTGCAATTTTTTCTCTATGTTTACTTTTCAGGTTGTGAATTTATTGAAATATTGGGAAAAATAGTCTCGATGGAATTTATCCGAGCAGTGTGAAATAGGTGTTATTCAAACACACAACCACATTTTCCGTAGAATTGTTCATCAAGATGGTATAGGCCGTTACGCGGCTCCAACCACTCCGAGTTCTTGCAAGGGTGATTTTGCAACATAGTTTTCCAGTTTTTATAGTACTGTGCACCATTGGATTCAATAAGACTGAAAGTGATACCGGGAAAAGCCGGTAAAAGGGAAGCAACGTTTCTGTTCCAATCCAGTAGCAGAGGTACACATGCCGAATCAGCAACAAAACATGGAATATCTTCTTTGTAAGCCTGAAATGCCATCATGATTGTCATGCTTAGAGTTTTTCCGGCAGGTTTCAGTGCAATGCCCCTGTAGCCGAGTTGTGCCTTTCGTTTTATGTCTTCCAGTTCATTTAGCGATTCATCAGCGGCGATTCTTACTGGTATACCATGAACATCGATCTCACTATTTTCCGGAAAGGGCTCCTCCACTATAATTACCTGATCCAGTATTCTTTCCCCTCCCATGGCATCGATTAGCCTTAGAAACAATTCTTTACTTCCATAACGACCATTGGCATCCAGATAATAGGCAATTTTCGAATTCTCAGTGTAATCGGTTCTGAATTCTTTCAGGAGGTTGTGGATGTTCCTGATTCTTTCAATATCCCTTTCCAACATTTCAGCCTGATTACCAGGATGTCCTATCTTGATCTTAAAAATGAAATGTCCCGATTCAGCCAGTCGAATTATTTCTCTATCCGGTAGGTTGTAGGTTATCAATGGTACTCTTGCGAGTTTCTCCTGTTTTGAATTGAATGCAGTTCTGTATTTCTCAGGTATCATCTCATGGAATGATTTGATACTTTCCACTTTCGCATAGAGTTTCCAGAGGGCAAAATCCAGACTAACCAGAGAATTAAGAGTGAAGGTTTTTCGTAACTTATTGTTTTCGGTAATCTTTTGACCGAAAGAATGTAATTTCGGAAAGATATACCGAAAGGCGTCGATCGGATTAGGAAATTCCTTGTTGGAGAGCAGACTTACGGCCTTTTCCGCCATCAAGGACATAATCATATTTCCACCGGTCTCTGAGTGGGAAAAAAAGACATTAGGATCGGACCAGAGGATTGCATTCCCTCCAATGGATTTTACTCTTCCATGGTTCCCGGAAAAGATTGTTACTTCGTTCAACCACTTTTCAGTAAAGAAACTTCCCTTAAAGTGGAAGGGTCTCGAGAGGGGTTCCCTGATTACTTCGAAGTGGTACTTCGTATATGAGATCATCTTACCCGGATTCCACCCATATTGGGCTTGACCATGCCCATTGATTGTTGTGCCCTCGAACTCGAAGAAAGTACATATCCGAGGATGCCGGGTCACATGTATCATCTTCCCCTTGAAGCTCGACCTTGTATTCATCCTGCAATGTCAATCGATGGAGGATAAAACTCTCAGAAGTGAATACCCCGGTAAAAAAGACCCTGTTCTCGAATAGGAGGTCTGCCAAAGAAACCTCGATCCTCTTGATTGACGGCTTGTTAAATTCGAGTATCAATTTTGCATCGGGCTCGGCCTCGATTTCGAGGATAATCGCCTTTGTAGGATCTTCCAAGTATGCCTGTTTTCGTGAGGTATACGACTTGAGATGAAGAGAGTTTTCTGAGATTTGTTTTAATCTGTCACGAAGCTCCTCTGCAAATGGGCCTGATTGAAAGTGTTTCTCTGCTCCTGTAAATCGCCCCCCACTGATACTTATGCGAACATCCCATAGGCAGATTCTTTCCAAATCGAGGGCTGCCCAAGGCCCCCAACCGTATTGAAACTTAAGCTTTGCCCTTTTAGGTAATTTATCCGGGCGGTGGCAAGAATCATCGGGAAAAAATCTTTTTATTACTCTTCCGTTTTTCACGAGCTCTGCAATTTCAATTGAATCCGGGGATTCCACCTCGATATCAAAAATACGCCTGTCCGTGTATGGAAGCTCACTTCCCATGGGATGTTCATTCATCGAAAAATCAACCTTTACCCTGTCGCCTGTTACTGCAATGGTTCTTCTTGCCCGGATGGCTTCGAATATTGAATCGGGGGTCAATTCCTCTGCCCATATACCGGCAAGGCCTTCCCCGAATGCACCGGGGTAGCCGAAATGGTCATCAGTAGAAGCGACAAAACCAAAGCGTAAGCCCTTCGAGAGTCGATATTCTATGGTGTTGGTGATGCCCCGACCGCCATTTGAGTGGAGGATCATGGGATACGGAGCACGATCCGACATGGTGCAGCCGTGCTCGGAAAATACCTCCACTACAGGACTCAATTCGGGGTCAAAATAATCCCAATTGTAACCGCGCCAGTTAAGCTTGTAGGCAACATGATGTGGTATGGCAAGTGCTTTTTTTGAGCGCGCAAAGTTCAGCAGCTCTGTTACGTGATCGGGAAGGAAGAGATCGGGTTGATCCTCTCTGAAGATAAGGCAGTAGTCACCGAAAGCACTGGAGTGCCATTCATAACCCAGAAAGGCCACAAAGTTCTCGTCGTTAGCATCTTTTATCATCTGACGTGTCTTTGGCCAGTGTTTCCTGTGGGCTTCGAAGCCCTTAACCCAGTGCATGTGCCTGTCACCGGGCATTAAGGGCATATCGTGCCACGAGGCATGGCCTGTGAATGCAAAGAAGTCCAGGTGTTCCCTTGCTATGTCGATTGTTCGCTTGAGAGAACCCTTTGCATATCCTACAGCATTATGATTGTGAAGATCACCCCAGAAAAGCCTGTATTTCTTTTTCAAAAAACCCATTGTGCCTATAGTTCTCCTTTTTTCAGTTTTGCCCTGATACTTTCGAAGCATCTCGCTCTTTCGGCATCGGAGGCATATCTTCCACCACCGAAAGAATGCACCTTGTTGTTGTCCAGAAGGTGTTTGATTATCCTGGAAGTGAGTTCTTCCCTGATATCCCTGTATGCAGCTTCGTTGAAATGGTTGTGCACTTCCAGTGGTTCCTCTGACAAATCGTACAATTCACCTTCACCGTTGTCACAGAGAACAAGCTTGTAACTACCTGACTTTATCATGACACTTCCCAGTAATTCGCTGAATTGATCTCTTTTTTCTCTGTCTTCATCATTAAATATCAATCCTTCAATATTTTCTCCCTGTAAATGATCCGGTTCTTCAATGCCGGTTATAGAGAGGAAGGTTCTGTGCAAGTCGAGCCAGTTCACGGGATATTTCACACGTTTTCCTGCTGGTATCCCGGGTCCTGAAATTATAAGCGGAACCATTAGAGCACCTTCATAAAAATTGGATTTGAAGGGTAATCCATGATCCCCGAGATTATCCCCATGATCGGATGAGAATACTATCAATGTGGTATCCAGAAACTTTCGCTTCCTTAGTGACTCTATTATCTTTGCTACCTGCCTGTCTATAAGAGTTACTGTTGCAAAGTAATGTTCTCTTATTTTGATGATGTCGCTATTTGTCATCCTACTGTAATCGGTGAGGTACAGGAGGTTCTTTTTATAGAAGTCGATGATTCTCCTCTGATAGGTAGGCTTATTCTGCAGTTCACTGGCATCACCGACAGGAGGAGGAATCGGTGCGCCTTTGTACATGGACGCCATTTTTTCGGGTGGATCATATGGGTCATGTGGGCTGTTGAAGGAGGCCCAGAGGAAGAAGGGCTCTTTGGCATTATGCTCGATCCATTTTACAGTTTCATCACCTATGAAGGTGTCGATGTGAAAGTCTTCCGGAAGCGGGCTAACAGGAGCACCGAGGTTTTCTCTGTAACCCGGAAGACTGGCAGGGTGATCCCTCGAGTAACCATTTTTTTCCAGGAAAAGCGTGTAATCATCCCTTCTGAAATAGTGTCGCTTGTCCTCCGCTATTATTCGGTATTTGAATCCCTCGCGATTGTTCCACGGATGAAAGTGCATTTTTCCGATTGCTGCTGTGTTCCAGCCAGCCTCATTGAAGATTCTTGCAATTGTGGGTGAGTCTGGTGTTATCCAGTGAAAGTTATCCGGAATATTATTAACGTATGGATACTGTCCGGTTATGAATGCTCCTCTTGCCGGCTGACATACCGGTGAAACAGAGTAGCAATTGTCAAATACAAGACCATTTTGCGCAAGGGTATCTATTGCCGGCGTTTTCATGAAATCCAGTTCGTAGCAGGGAAGGCTGTCCCTTCTTTGCTGGTCCGTGGTAATGAAAAGGATGTTCTTAATCTTAGCCATAATTTTAAATTATATATTTTAGATATTTTCGGTGCAAGGGAGGAAGGATTTTTTTCCTGCAATTTCTTTGTAGTAGTGATATAATTAAAACTAATATTATTGAAATAAGTGGGGGTATGGGTTATGAAGCGTCTTCTGAATGTATCCGGAGGAGTTGTTCTTTTTCTTATTCTATCTCTTGCTTTCTATGGTTGTCAGCTTTTCGGAATAAGTAAGTACAGTGAAAAAGAAAAAGCCGAACTTGTGGGAGAGGCAGTAGCAGGTGGCGGGGCATTGGCCGATAGCAGCAGCAAAGCGGTGGTAACCGTTACTACTGATACGGGTGGGACGATAACCTATGACAACAGTGTAGATGGGAGCGGGCTTCAAGGCTCTCAATTTTACAGTGATATAAGTTCATGGGGTGCAGGCACTCAGTATTTTAGTCTTACATACAGTGAACTCCAGGAAACAGTAAAGGATTCAAAGGGGAATGATGTTACTGTTGTATTAAACGGAGACCTATACTGGGCCACAAATGTTACTGTTGATTTGCAAACGGGTGATCTGAGCGGAAAAATGATTTTCTACGGCAAAACATCAGGAACGGTGGATGGTGAAGCTTTCGAGAATTATACGATAGACATAAAGTTCGAATATACATATTCAGCCGGCAGTCATAGCTTTAATGGAAGTATCACTGGAACTGTCAATGGTGAAACGGTAAGTAATACTGTTACCTACAGCGTGACGACAAGCGGGGCCTAGAAGAAATATACTTAAAATATATCATGTGGAAAGTATCAAACTGAATCAGGATTATTTGCCTGCCTCTCCTGCATTTCTGTAACGCCTTGTTAGTAGCCAGTCAACAACCGGTTGCGGGAACAGTTCAAGGAAGGCTGCGAAACCGGACATGTATCCTACCCTGTATCTGCTGTGAGGTTTCGTTTCTGTTAGTGCTCTATGAATAACCCTCGCAACCCTCAGTGGGTCAGTCCTTTTCTTGTCAAATTCGGTAAACTCTTTTTTTAAATTTTCGAGGGTGGGTTTGTAATATCTAAGTTTTTCATATGGCCATTTTGACATCGATTCTTTCAACTTGTTCATTGTTTTTTGAGGTGAAGTGGTATCTATGCCGCCACAACGAATAAGAATCGATGATATCCCCGATTGGGAAAGTTCCAGCTTTAGTGTTCGGGCAATAAAATTAACGGCAAAGTCACATGCATGGATATCGGTCAGGAAGGGTGAGGGAATAAGTGCCGGTGTTGCAATCCATAGGATTCTTCCCTTTGCTTCCCTTATCAGTGGAAGCAGATGTTGCAAGAGAATAACCGGGCCAAGGATACGTGTTTTAAGCTCACTATGAAAAGCATGGGTATCCAGTAGTTCTATGGGAGCTATACTTCCACCTCCTGCAATATTTACTATTCCGTATAGCCCATTGAAATCCTGTGAATGTAAGAATCCTTTTATTTTTTCGGATGTTGATTCTATCTGGTTCGGTTTTGTAAGGTCTAGTGGAAAAAAGGGTATCAGGTTAGGGTTACCCATTTCCCGCAGTCTGGTTGCATCACTTTCCTTTCTCACTGTGGCAAGGACTGTAAAACCATTTTCTGCCAGATACATTGATGTATGATAGCCGATGCCAGATGAACTACCTGTTACAAGAACCGCTCTCCTTTGTTTTGTTTTAATCATCTCAAATACCCCCATTGCACTGAATTAATTGCTTGGTAAAACACAAGTATTAAACAATCGTTTAAAACTATTGTTATAATAATATGCTATTGTAAAAAAGTCAAACAAATGTTTAAATATTTTTATGAAAACTAAAAGAGAGGCTGCAAAGGAAAAAATTATTCTTGCCACGATCAGTTTTATTGAAAGAGAGGGTATAGAATCTCTGACCGTGAGAAAGATTGCAAAGAATGCAGATGTGAATGTAGCCGCAATTAACTATTATTTTGGTAATAAGGAAAACCTGTTAAGTGAAACATTTCGTATAACCATCAGTCATTTTTTTGATGACCTGGAAACTATATTAAAACATCGGGAACTTCATGCATATTCACTTCTAAAAGTCTTTTTGCTTTTCATACTTAAAGGTTCAATCAGATACCCGAATTTCATGAAGGTTATACTTTACAACGAAAAATATTCTAAACTCTTTGGGACAAGTTATGTGGAGGGGATAAAATCATTTATAGATAGGCTTAAAGAGATGCTTTCGGAGGGTGAAACTTTATCTGGCAGGGCACAGCTTGAAAAAAATAATTTTCAAAATGCAATAATGCAGATGTTCTTTGCCGTACTTACACCGGGTTTACTGCTTTCGTTTTCGCGAAGTATTTTTAATATTGAGCTTTCCAAGCATGAAAGCCAGGTTGCCTATGTTGATATTTTAATAAAAAATAATCTTCCCTGGCTTATGGAAAAATCAGAGAAAATTGATTATATTCTGAGGGAGTTAATGGATACTGATTAGCCAATCAGGAAAGCTTTAAGTCCATTCGATTTTAAAATAAGGTGTTACAGATGAAAATGATATCCAACCCTCATATTCGAAATATTGCTATCATTGCGCATGTAGATCACGGAAAGACAACCCTTGTGGATTCCATGTTCAGGCAGAGCGGGCTTTTTCGTGAAAACGAAGAGGTGGATGAGAGAATAATGGACAGCATGGAGCTTGAACGGGAGCGGGGGATCACAATTGCAGCTAAGAACTGTGCAATAAAGTGGAATGATATAAAGATAAATATAATTGATACTCCCGGCCATGCAGACTTCGGGGGAGAGGTGGAAAGAGCCCTTTCCATGGCAGACGGTGCCCTTCTATTGGTAGATGCCTCAGAAGGGCCGCTACCTCAAACGCGGTTCGTACTGGAAAAAGCATTAAAGATGAATCTCACCATAATCGTTGTGATAAACAAGATAGACAGGCAGGATGCAAGACCTCTGGAAGTCCTGGATGAAATATACAGCCTGCTGATAGACTTGGGTGCAACAGAAAAGCAGCTTGATTTTCCAGTGGTTTATGCCGTGGGTAGGGATGGTATTGCATCCACCGACCCGGATATCAGGACAAAGAATCTTGATGTTCTTATGAGAATGATTATAGAAAAGATTCCGGCACCGGTGGCAGAGGAGGGTAAACCCTTCCAGATGCTTGTTTCGGACCTAAGCTACTCGAGTTTTCTAGGAAGGCTTGCCGTGGGCAAGGTTGTAAATGGAAGCGCTTCCTCCAGCGATGAGCTTGTCTGTATTAAGGCCGATAGCAGGAAGCTCCCCCTTAAGGTTTCCAAGCTTCAGGTGTACGACGGTACCAGCTTAAGAGAGACCAATTCCATTGCAGCAGGTGACATAGTTGTTCTTTCAGGAATTGATAATGTCCATATTGGCGATACCATATGCACAAGTGAAGCTCCCAGAGCACTTCCAAGGATCGTTGTGGACGAACCGACTGTTTTCATGCGTTTTACAAGGAACACATCTCCCTTTGCAGGGAAAGACGGAAGGTTTGTCCAGCCTACAAAGATATGGGAGCGTCTTGTAAAAGAGAGCCTTACGAATGTATCCATTCAGGTTGAAGAGGCAGAAGACAGAGAGGGATTTATTGTAAAGGGGCGAGGTGAGTTTCAGATTGCAATCCTCATAGAGACGATGCGCCGTGAGGGCTATGAGTTTTCAGTGGGAAGGCCAAGGGTTATCTTTCACTATAAAAAAGGAAGGAAGCAGGAGCCGATAGAAGAGGTAACTATTGATTGTGAAAATACCTACAGCGGAATTGTTACGGAGAAGCTCCTTAAAAGGAAGGGCCTTCTTGTTAATATGGAGCATACGGGTAATAGTCGGGTGAGGATGATTTTTTCAGTCCCATCAAGAGCGTTAATAGGTTACAGAGACGAGTTTCTAACGGATACGAGAGGTACGGGAACAATCAACTCTTCTCTCTCAGGTTATGAGGACTTCAGGGGAGAGTTTCCCTTACGGTTTACCGGAAGCCTCGTTTCGGACAGGCCGGGAAGGGCAGTTGCCTATGCACTTGCAAACCTGGAAGCAAGGGGAAGGCTATTTATCAAGCCAGGTGACGAGGTGTATGAAGGAATGATTGTTGGCGAGCATAACAGGGAAAACGATCTTAATGTTAATCCCTGCAGACCAAAAAAGCTATCAAACATGAGAGCTGCCGGAAAGGACGATGCTGTAATTCTGACACCTGTTATTCCGCCCACACTTGAGCAGGCAATTCAGTATATTGGTGATAACGAGCTTGTTGAAGTTACACCCAATTTCATACGGATGAGGAAGGCTGTTCTTCAGGCCAACGAAAGAAAACTGAGCGGGAGAAAGCCGGATGCAAGCAAGCCTAGCGGTAGAAAGCCGGGTGAAAGGAAAATAAGCGAGAGAAAGTCCTTAAGCCTGACAGGGTAGGGTTGTCTGACACCTTAACCCATCCATTATGTTTATTCTATAATTACAAAACCATTTCCGGTTTCTATATCAATAACTCTGTTACTGTTACCCTTTCTTTCAAACCTGTCTTTTTCAACAAGCATGTCCTTGTACCTTATCTTCCTATTACCTGCTTTCACGGATATCGAATATTCAGTCTCCAGCCCTTTGACAGTTATATTCCCTCCATTGCTTTTTATTTCTATCTTTGTAACTGATGTATTCTCAGGAAGTGATACTTTTACCGTTGTAATCCCTTCATGACGAGAGATAAAGTTCATAAATGGCAACCTGCCGTTGGGTGTTTCTTTGAATGTAATAATTTCACCTCTTTTCTCGAGATTTCCGGAAAGCCAATCGGGTTCCTCATAGGTAATCTGAATATCATTTCCAATGTTTCTTTCGATAACAACCATCGAATTCATAGTTGTAATGTCTATGGCTTTTATTTCATTGGCGCTAAAGGAGCTCTTCTTTACTGTAACTGATACAGGCCTCATGCTGTTCCAGATAGAGAAATATCTCTGGGCAAGGCCTGAGGGAATTATCAATATAAAACCGGTTATAAAGAGAATCAGAAATATTGTTATAACTTTTTTCCTACTTTTACTCTTAAGAGAGGTACTTTTAACAGAGGCAGTAGTGTCTTTTTTCAAACTGATTTTCTGTGTCTTAATGCCCCTTCTTAGAAAATGCATTGTCCGTACCGAAAGAATATTTGCAATTTTCCAGATAAGATAACCTGTAATACCGAATATTGCTGTTGAAGAAAAGGCAAGGCCAACCATACCTATAATTCCTAAGGAATAATCGGGTGAAATTTGTTTAATCCCCGTTATGGCAATAAGGATTCCTCCTGCTATTCCCATGTAAGAAACGAATGCGAGAGCATACAACATAAATGCTATTAAAAAAGAGACTATGCCTCCGATGAATATGGAAGTCTTAAGTGCAGGCATTGCTATAAAGCTTTTTAGAAGATTTAAGGGGCCCGGTCTTTTTTCTACATTTTCTATTCTACTCTCTGCCTTAATTGTCTTTACAATACTATCAGGCATACCCAACCGGCTGATAATTTCATCTTCTGAAAGCCCTTCTTCCAAGGCATCCTCTATAAACTCCTCGTAAAAACTGATTGCCTCGTTAATATCATTCTCAGGCCATTCTTTTAGGCTGTCTTTTATGGATTGTATAAAACCCTTTAATCTTTCAGTCATTTACTTTTCTCCCTCGATTATCTTTTCTATAATCCTGTTAAGTTCTATAAGTTCCTGAACCCTATCCTCTAAATGAGATCTTCCTTTGTCCGTTATCCTGTAATACTTTCTAAGCCTACCGTTATGTTCCTCTGAGTATGTTTTCAGGAAGCCCTGGATTTTAAGCCTTCGTAGTACAGGGTATAGAGCTGTCTCTGCGATATCAACAATGCTATTTATTTCTTCAGATAGCTTGTAGCCGTACATGTCTTCCTTTTGAAGCTTTGCAAGTACCAGTGTTTCCAGCAATCCCTTTTTAAGCTGTATATCCATCTATTACCTCTTTTTAATGGTCTTTAGAATAGTTATCCCAAGCATCGCTACAAGAGCAATCCAGACTAGTATAATGAACCAATCTCCCAGTGTACCATAGATTGTCCGGATACCTTTTATCGGAACATCAGCAATCATTATACGATCTTTGGTATTAAAGTAATCCTGGTATGCTAACACATTTCCATTATAGTCGGTTGCAATAGAGGTGGATTTATTTGCCTGGCGAAAGATAGAAAATCCGTACTCTATTCCCCGAAGGCGTCCGATCTCTGTATGATATGGGCTGATAAGCTTGGTGTCGAAACCCGGTACCAACAAAATGTCTACCTCCCTCTTAAAGGCTTGTCGAAGAAATATGGGAAAGTCCAAGTCAAAACAGATAACTGCTGACAATATGCCCCATGGGGTTTTAGCCGAAGGAATAATACCGTTTGAATCCGTCGGATACCAGGAATGGGTTTTTTCGTATCGAAAGAGTTCCTTTCCATCCGGGCCAAAGAGGTATATTAGATTATCATTTTTTTCCTGGTTATAACGAAGGACAAGAAGTGTCGGTGCAAGATACACTTTGTGCTCACGGGCGAAGGTGCTTGCCCGTTTTAAAAAAGCTTTCAGGTCATCCTGATACATCACAGCATTTGCCTCGCTCCAAAAAATGATTTTGGCACCATATTCTGCGGCTCGCTGGCTTAGAGCAAAGAGACGGTTCTGCAAGGCTGTCAGCTCAGAAGCATACTTGGCTTTGCTCTCGGGTGGTGTTCCATTGTCAGTTATGGACCAATAGTCACTATGGTGAGGTTCGGTAATACCTGCAATACGAACCGTCCCATTTGATGGCTGAGTTAGTAGAATCTTTCCATATCCATAGGCTAAAAGAAAGGCAAATACGGCAACGAGAGTGATAACAGAGCGACTTGTCTTTCTTAAATCAAAACCGTTTTCCCATACATGATTCACAACTGTTGCTGTTAAACCGATTATGAATGTAATTCCCCATATACCCGTTAAGGAAACAGTTTGTATGAGAGCTTCAAAACCAAATTGACCGATTGCCGGAGAAAAGACATCTCCAAGCGGAGAAAATCCTAACAGGAAGTCACCCGCTGAATACACCAAAGGAAACATTAACAGTGCACCAAGTTTTTTCCCGGAACGAGCATACCACCGATCAATATACAATGCTGCCCAGAGAGGCATTAACACCAGAATGCTAAAAACCAGATTCAGGTAGAAGGGTATATCCCAACCACCGGTAATACTAAGAAAACGAAAGAGAATAGTTGCAATTAATACCGGAATTGTTTTATACCATCTCTCTGTAATCCTGAAGGAACGTATCAGTAGTATTACAGACAGCCAGATAGCGATGGCAACATGCCAGTGCCAACCGACAAAAAAGATAAGAATGGCACCGACAATTCCTGTGACAAGACGCTTAATATCGTTACACTTTAGTTTCATAATTACTCCCTTTTTGTATAATATTAGCTCATGAACTATATTATACAATAAACAATATTAATTGTCAAGGAATATAAGAAAATCATTGAAAAACTGTTACTTAAAAATCGAGCTCTACACTAAGTGATAGAGAAGGGGAGAGATCGTTAATTCCTGAAGCTGTGTAGTGCATAAAGTCCATGCCCAACTTTGAGTGAATGGCAAGGGTGTCCGAAAGCGAAAAGTCGAACTCAACAGAGGGCACAATTTCTAACGAGGGATTGTACTGAGTATCTGTGGTACCGTCTGTAAGGGTCACAGTGTCGTAGGTTTTAAAATTGACATTACTATCCAGTAAAATAGTTACTCCCCTTATGAAAAGTAGAGACAGCTCGGGCGACCAGTTAAGTTCAATGTTGGGTGTGTCAGAGCCAGCCGTTGAATCCGTATAGAAGCTGCAGCCCAGCTTACTCTGAAAGGAAAGGGGCAGGCCGGGATACCAAGAAAGGACTAATGTTGGCGTTATAGTGGTATTATCAGTGCTATTCCAATCTATCGAGACTGAGGGTTTTAGAAGAACCTCCTCCGTAACGGCGACCACGGCACCTGCTTTGGCACCAAAACTGGTAGACGTAACAGAAGAGTATATAAAATCAATTTCAGGTTGAAGGAAAACAGAAAAAGTATAGTTTCCGTATGAGAGAAGGATATCCGAATTAAGCTCCCATGCAGATGTAGTAATACCTCCCGTATTTATCTGTGAACTTAAGTCCTCGATAACATCATAGTATCCGGATATTCCCCAGCGAATAAGAAAAGCTTCTTTCCTGTAACTTGTGTATGCATCACCGGCAAAGATTCCCTCATAAATCTTATCAATAGGAGTTCCCACTACCCTTGCAGATGAATCTGCAAAGAGGCTTAAAGAATCTGTAAAATAGTGGCTCCCGTTCCAGTTGACTCCTATCCAGAGATTGGAGTCAGATATGTCGATAGGTGGCGCCGATTGGATTGAGGAAGAAATTAATTCCAGGCCACTCTCAAGGGATACTTCACCGTATAGAGGGGCAGAAACCACAGAAACTATAAATAGAAATGTTAAAAGAAAAACGCTGGGTTTTATTCCTGTTTTAAATCTTGATTTAACTTTTATATAACTCATCTCTTCCTGTACCTTTCAGATATTTCCTGATCCAGTTGAATCAAGCCTCCTCCATGAAGAAGGGTGGTTTCTATTAGTTTAAGTAGTTCTGTTTTTCTAACTCTTCTTGCCCTTGCTGAGAGATAGAGTGATGCAAGGTTTGAATATGCTGCCGGTTTCAGTTTGCTTAAGAGTAATGATTTACCAAGGACATACATTTCGTCCTGGGTCAATATGTCAATAGAGTTGAACTGAACGAGTACATCACAGGCTAGAAGAACCACATTAAAATCGACTGAGGTACCAGGTGAGGTATCGATTGAAATATCAATCAGGTTTCTAAGAGTTTCCTCCCCTACACCGCCTAACAGAATGATACTCAGGTGTTTAAGGGTATCGTAGTAATCCTCGGTTTTTTCAAACTTAATACCGTAATCTTCCAGTATCCCCCTGGCTGTTTTAAGACGCTCTTGCTCCTTTGAAAGAGCTGCGATAAGCCTCTGGGGTGGTACGTTCTTTGCGGCACCCTCGCGAAGTTTGTTCATTAAAAGTTCGGCCGGTATTCCTTCTTTAGCTGCCGAATCAAAGAGTCCGCTTAAAAAGTCCTCATACCCCAGGTAACGTCTACCTCTCGAATCATTGTTAAGCCACTTCAAAAATTCCTGGCGATAGGTGTTCTGCTCGGTAAAAATCAATATGGGGGAGAGGAGAAATATAATGGTGAGTGTGGTAAGTATCAATTTTTTTATCATTGCATTCCTGGAATTTCCGGCTTGTTACCGGCGCCGGCTTGAACAGGCGCCTTGCTATGAAGCCTCCCTTTCACCGATTTTTTATGCAGCTCCTTAACCTTTTCTAAAGCAGCATTTGATTTCATTGTGTTTTTCACATTGTTAAGATGCTGCATTTTTGCTTTAAACTGATAACGGGCCTTAACTCCAACCTCTGTCGGCTCTACCCCACGTTTCAGTGCTTTATCTGCCTGCTTGATTGTATCGGCAAAATCTCTGGCAGCCTCTACGGGATCGGCCGGGAGTTCATCGGAGAGGTAATGGAGCATAAGTTTAAGACTGTATCGGGAAATCTTGGAATCTCCGAGAAGCTCCAGTAATTTATTGGTGAAGGTTGTTTTCCATGTATCGTCATATTGAATTCTCTGAAAATACTTATTTTGAAGGATTATTGAATCCAGCGAGTTGTTATCCGAATAAACCAGCATGGTTGATAGCGTAAATAGTATAAGGGTAAAAATTAGAGTGCGGGTAAAGCCTTTCATATTGCCCCCTCTATGCGAATAAGTGAGCTTTCCCCTCCGAAATCGTCCTTAACCTTCATTGGCGCGTTGGGGTCCGCTATCCACTTTTTCCCATCTATTAAAAAATTGTAGGTGTAAACCTTTCCCTTTTTCAGTTTTATTCTAACCTCCCATGTGCCATCGCCATCGGGGTCTTTAAGTATCAATTTGGAGGGTTCCCAGTTGTTAAAATCACCGACAAGTGAAACTGAGTGAGCCTCTGGGGCTGTTAATTCAAATTTCACAAGCACCTCGTCACTATTTTGATGGAAAATCGGCATAATGAAATACCCAGCAAATAGAATGATAGCTGCCGCCGCAGCTGCCAAAAGTAACCTGGAGGGCCTTACTTTTGTTGATTGAGGCTTTGAATTACCTATCCCTTCCATTACGGCGGAAACTAAGCTTTCCGAGGTTTCACTCATTTCCGGTAGTACTCCGAATCTACCGGTAGCATCCCTCTCTAAGAAGGGAAGCAGGTAAGAAAATCTCTCTGAACAGGCTGGACAGCTTTCAATGTGGTCTAAAACAGATTGATACTCATTAACCGGAATGCTTCCGCTCTCTGTCCATCTGTCAATTATTCTTTCAATTTGGCTGCAATTCATTACTTCCTTCATACTATTATATATCCTTATTACTCTACTACGGTTTCATTTTTTTCAAAAATTTTTCTTAGAATTTTTCTTGCCCGAAATAATTTCGATTTAATGTTTTCCTTCCCCAGGCCAAGAATCTCTGAAATTTCCTCTATGCTCATTTCATCAAAGTAATAAAGTATAACAACCTCCTTAAGACCCTTTTTTAGTGTATTAACTGCATTTACAACATCAGTCTCTGTTTGATTTTTTAAAAGTTTAATAGCAGGGTCAGAACTTTCTTTTTCGTCCGGAAGGCTTTCCAGAAATTCAGATTCTGCTGTTTGAAATTGAATTATCCTGCTGTTCTTTTTATGTAGCCTTCTAAGGTGGTTTATAGCTATAGTGTAAAGCCAGGTTTTGAAATTCATTCCGAGTTTAAAGGTATTCAAGTAGCGATAGGCTTTTATGAAAATTTCCTGAAGGGCATCTTCTGCCTCTTCTCTGGAACCAAGGAAGGCAAAGGCTGTTCTGTAAAGGTAACTTTGATACCTCTCCACTATCATACTGTATGCTTCCCTTTCCCCCTGCAGAACTCTGCCAATGATGTCTATGTCTGAGATGTTGTTAAATGCTTGCTTTGATTTTTCCTTCATCGGTTTTTCTGCCACGAAAAATAAAAGTAACACTGTTTTTAAAAAAACGAAAGTTTTCTTGAGATTTCATTAGAATTTTTTACGACCATTTTGCAACCGGAAAGAGAGTTTAGGTATATAAAAGGGTGAAAAAGATAAAAACAATATTTTTGGAGGTTAACGAATGATGAAAAGACTAACGATTTTTTTCCTGGCAGCCGGAATTGTTCTTATGGTTTTTGTAGGCCTTTCTGGTTGTGATCTTTTTACTCAGAGCGGAACTTTAAGGCTAAGCCTTACTGATGCACCAATTGATGCAACAAATGTATCCGGTGTCTGGATAACAATAAACGATATTCAGTATCACCGCTCTGATAGTGGTGATGAATGGATTTCGATACCAGGCTTTAAGGGACCTCAGACTTATAATCTCTTAGAGCTTACAGGTGGGGAGAGTGCACTTCTTGGAAATTTGCATCTGTATGCGGGCCATTATACCCAAATTCGATTTATGCTGGATACTCAAGTTGAGGGGAGTGTACCACCACAGAACCCGGGTTGTTACATAGAGTTTACTGATGGTACGACTTCACCTCTTTTTGTTCCGAGTGGCGGAGAATCGGGGTACAAGGCAACGGGTGCCTTTGATGTTCCGGTAAACGGGGTAGTAGAGATGACGGCTGATTTTAATGTAAGAAAGGCTGTGGTCGAAACTGGAAACGGACAGTATATCCTTAAGCCGACGATAAGGCTGGTTGTAAACAATGAAGCGGGAAAGATAACGGGGGGCGTTACAGGATACACGGGAAGTGGCAGTCTTGTTGTTTATGCCTATGAGTCTGGAACATGGACGGCAACTGAGGATGATACTCCTGCTATAGAAGAATCGAGGTTCCCAAATTCTGTAACAAGTGCGAAGGTAGAGGCGGATACCGAGGGAAACATGAGCTATGTTCTTCCATACCTTGCAGAAGGCACTTATGACCTGATTATTGCTGAGTATGATTCTGATGGTTTATATGTTCAGACACTTGGTATGGTTTCAGGTGTGACCGTAGAGAGTAAAAAGACAACCAGTGAACTCATAGATGTTTCAAACCTCGAGGCTGTTACTCAGTAGTTCGGGTTTATAACAGTCTACACTATAAAAAGCCCTGCACTTCAATTGGTGTAGGGCTTTTAAAATCCGTTTAAAAATCCTATTGCTTGAAATATATTCTGACATCAAAACAATTCCCGGATCTATCCCAATATTGACATTCTAGTATCTTGCCATTGTAATCGACTCCTTCTTCGTAACCGGAACCAAAATCATCGTAATGAATACCGAGGGAGGAGAGATCAACCGTGGCACTCTCATAGTATGGAATTCCAAACTCCTCATGTTCATTATCAGTACTGATTGACCAAAACTCTATTGGGGTTTGGCCCTTCGTGTACCAAGAAGCTATCTGCAAACGAACTTCTTCAGGCGATGCCGGTACGTAAACATCATTAACAATCTTGTACCATTTCCTGGTCAGACTCAAAAGCAGTCCATTCTCGTCAAACTCCAGTTCACAAAAAGGAATCATCATTCCCCCGTTGCGGTATTCCTCGGTAGAAACATATTCTACATTACGAAAATAATATAACTCTCCTCCTATATCCAGGGTATAGTCACCGCTATAGGGGGGATCAGGAGAAGAAATGGATTTTGCAAGAGTAAAATAATATTGATTCATGTTCCCTATGTCGTTTCCTATTGTATCGGGTTCATTCTGTGAGTCAGGGTGAACAGCGGTAATCACTGCACCATTATTGTCATAGTATGTATAGTTATCCGGTAAAGTCAAAAGCACATCATCGCAAGAAGGATGCGGAAAACCCGAACCACCCCAGAAAACCAGGGTAAAATCATCAGCCTGAAACCGGTCCAGGGGAACATTAATGTTATTTGAGCCAAGGTTAAACTCCGAATCATAAAAAATAAAGGTCCTGAAAGAAGTTAAGCGCCATACCAACTCCTCTTCATCATCGTATACCCCGTTTTTGTTTATATCCGGATTCATCACCTTCAGAAGCGATTTGTCAAAGATACTGTATGAAGCAAGTGCCTCTGAGGAGTAGGAAAGTGCATCTTCCACCACCGTCGAATCAATACCCGAATTATAGGTTCCATCTCCCTTTAAAAGAGTTCCCAGATCTAGACTGTCTCGACTTTCCCCTTTTACGGGCAGAGAATCCAATCCGTTTGATACTATCGAGATATTTCCAATCATAGATATGGCATCGGATATACTTCTGGGTTCTACCGCAGAGGATGTCTCTGATGCTGCAGCTTCACGTCCCACCAATGCCAGAACATAGATTCCGTCCTTGGGGAGCTCCACCAGGTTTTCTCCTTCCACAAGAGGGGCATGAATGTATTCAGGTAGTTTCTTTGTTATGTCCACATAGACTACCTCCGTGGGTGCGGTTGAAGTTTCTGTTGCTTTCCCGGTAAGAGACCGTTCATTATCAAGTTGAAAACTCAAAGTGAGTGTATCACCATCGCTTGGAGCATTGTTGGGAGATACATCATTTCCAAATCCACATCCAGCCAGCATACATACCATACCGACAGCAAATATTGCCGGTATTGTATTTTTCAACCTCATTCCTATAACCTCCTCCATTGCTACAATTCAAAATCTCTCTCCTGCAGTAAGGCCGAATCTTACCGGATAACAGTAAAAAGTAGCTTTTATCTTGGGTAAAAACAATTTCATCGCTTTGTTATTGAGAATAAAATATATGATATTATTGTTGTCAATGTATCCTACTTCACAGATATCCATCTTATGTATTTAAAGATTTGCTGAAACGTCATATAATAATCTTTAATGTTTATTGTTTATCCCCAGGGTATCTGAAGATACCGACAAAACCGTTCTTGATGTACATCATTGTTTGGATAAATGCCATCATAGCCCTCCAAATTAGAAAAAGTCAAGTTCAGAGCAGTGCGCTGAATTCATACAGAAGGTTAATGAGGCAAAGGTAGCAAGGCGCTATGTAGTGAACACTAATCAGCTATCTTTGGGAAGGAAGTAATTCTTTGAGACAGGCTCTAAGATCGTCAAATGAGCCACGTGGAAAGGCAGTAGAAAAGTACCGGAAACGTGATGGTAGAAATGACGGCTGATTTCCAATGTAAGAAAGGTTGTGGTCGAAACGGAAAGCGGACAAGTACATCCTTATACCTACCATAAGGCTTGTGGTAAACGACGAAACAGGAAAGATAACCCGGGGCGTTACAGGATGTACGGGAAGTGACATTCTTGTTATTGATGCTTATGAGTCTGGAACATGGATACCAACTGAGGATGATGATCCTGTTTCAGAGGAATCGAGGTTACGAAATCAGTTACAAGTGCGAAAGTCGAGGCTGGAACTGACGAAAGGATGACTTATACTATTCAGTAACTTACAGCCGGAAACTATGACCTCGTTATTGAAGAGTATGATTCGAATGGTGTATATGTTCAGATACTTGGTGTTGTTTTAAGAGTCGCTGTGGAGAGTGAAAAAACGACGAGTGAACCGGTGGATGTTACGAATCTCCAGCCAGTTACTCGATAACCTCTAAAAGTAAACCTAAGAAATGTATTGTGTGGTTTCTTAAAAGCCCTACGGATAAGAGAGCAGGGCTTCCTTCAAGAGAGCCACTTGTTTAGATTGGCTTTTACGAATTCATCGTCTGTAAGTTCCGGGTATGCCTCTATCACCCTGGTAATCTCCTCAGCCTGACCGGGTGAGAGGGTCTCCTTCGGATCGAGACACCAGATTCCCTCGAGAAATCCCTGCCTTCTAAGGACTTCTAGTACCCCCGGAATTGTTCCCCTGAAATTGTGAGAAGCATCGAATATTGCACCGTCTGCATCCGTGAGCTTGCTATTCAGGGATATGTAAGACGCGGGGATACACTGTGAAGGTTCATCGGAGGCTTCCCATTCTGGCCTGCGTTTCTTTATCTCTTCCAGAATCTCAACTGCCTTGCTTGTCCAGACGGCCCACTGGCCAAGGAGGCCACCCCTTATGGTAATGGTTTCTTCCTTCCCGTTTACAGAAAACCTGTGGGGAGTAATGAGATCAAGGATGATGTTGTCATCGTTACCTGTGTAGAGCGAAACCTCGCCGTTCCTTCCTGAAAGGGAAAGAGCCCGCACCACATCTATTGAATAGTACCTGTTGAAAGTGGCGATTTTTATTGCAAGAAGATTGTCTATCTCCTCGATGAACCGCCTCCAGAAGTGATGGGAGAGGTATATACCACCGAGAGCCGGCTGGAGGTAGAATCCAAAGAGGGGAATGATTCCTGCAACTTCTTTGCAGTGGGAGAGTATTTCATCTTCTGTCTTAAGTTCGAATCCACCGAGTTTCAACAGTACCGCATCGTATCCCAGCCCTGCTGCAATCTCTGCTTCTCTGCAAGCCTCTTTCGTTGGACCCAGTGCACCTGCTATCTTTACTATCTCCTTCTTTTCTCTCTTTTCGAATTCGAGTATCTCTTCCATGGTTATCTTTAGAAGGGGTTTAAACATTCCGTGTTCTCTTATTGCAAATTGCGTAGTATGAACACCTATCGCAATTCCTCCCGCACCTGAATCGAGGTAGTACCTTGTAAGGGCCCGCTGTCTTCTCTCATCAATTTTTCGGTTGGAATCAAGTGCCAGAGGATGTGCAGGAATAACCACCCCACCGTAAAGAAGTTTTCTTAAACTCCTCAATTTTTCTTTTTTCATGGTTTCCATGCCCCCTTTAAAGATCAATTTTAAATAAATCTTGCCCGTTGTAAGAGCAATATAACAAATTTTTGTGTTGACAGATGCAACATGTCACTCTATAATAATAAACAAAATTTAAAATTTAAAGGGGGAAGAGAGGCATGTTGAAAAAATTTGCACTGATTCTGGTTCTTTTTGCTACTGTGGGGCTTGTCTTTGCAACGGGTACGGCGGAAAAGAAAGAAGAACTGCCATGGAAGCCTACGAAACCGATTCAGATCATTGTTCCGTGGGCAGCGGGTGGTTCCACGGACCAGGTGACAAGGGTCGTTGCAGGTGAACTGGAGGATCACCTGGGGCAGAAAATAGTAATCGTCAATCAGCCGGGGGCTTCCGGTTCCGTTGGTACGAAGAGTTGTCTCGACGCACCGCACGATGGCTACACCTGGACAGCCGGTGCTGCCGCAGACCTCGGTGGTTACAAGGTACTTGGTTTTCTCGATACTACTCTGGATGACTGGGTCCTCTATCTCGATGTTGCAAACGTAGCAGTGGTGTCGGTAAATCCAAATACTCCCTACAAGACCTTCGATGACCTTCTTAAGGCTTTCAAGGAAAAACCCGGTCAGATTTCGGTTGCTACGGCAGGCCAGAGTTCTGCAGGCCACAATGCAATCGAGGCAATAAGAAAGTATACAGGCATAGAGTACAAGCATGTGACCTATGACGGAGGTAATCCGGCAGTAATTGCAACGGTTGCTGGTGAAACCGAGGTCGTGACACAGCTTGCAGTTGAACAGGCAGATATGCTTCGTGGTAAGAAGCTCAGGGCTCTTGCAGTTCTTGCAGATAAACCCCTGGAACTGAAAGGTTATGGCACGATCCCTTCAATAAACAAGTGGATTCCGCAGTTGAAATCTGCTCCGAATTACTTCGGAATCTGGGTGCCCAAGGATGTTCCCAAAGAGGTAATAGAAACCTTCAACATTCTGTGGGACAAGGTGATAAAGAATTCACAGAAACTTAAAGACTATGCTGCTCAGAGAGGCGCTATCTTCGATCCGGCCTACGGAGACGAAGCAAAAAAGAAGGTATTCCCATTCCTCCAGCAGGTATTGTGGATCTACTATGATGCCGGCAAGGCAAAGATGTCACCGGAAGCCATAGGGGTACCAAGACCACAATAGAACTCAAATTCATAATCCTATTGAATCTTTAAAAACGACAGCAGGGTATCTGTACCGGTGCCCTGCTGTTGAATATAACAGGGGAAAGAGATATGAAAGAAAAGAACATGGCGAAGGCTGACTTTGTTACCTCTATTTTTCTTATCCTCTTCGGATTATTTGTGCTCTACCAGTCCCTACAGATGCCACGATTCGAGGAGAGACACGTAAATCCGTACTCTGTTCCGGGGCTCGTTCCCGGATTTCTGGGTATTGTGCTTGCCTTTCTGGGGCTAGTTCTCTTTGTAAGGTCTATATTGAAAGGGGGCCACAGATTGGAGCTTACAGCTTCGAGGATAAGAGATTTCTTTCTCGACGAGAGTACCAAAAGAATACTGATTACAATAATTTTGAGTGTTGGCTATGGAGTTTTTCTCGGAAAGATAAAGTTTTCTATTCTTACTGCTCTCTATGTTTTCCTGTTTATCGTTATTTTCGACTACAAGAGGCAGAAAACCCTGAAAGACCAATGGAAAATATTCCTTTCGGGATTTATAGTTGCAGTGCTTACATCTGCTTCTGTCACGTATGTTTTCCGGTATCTCTTTCTTGTTAATCTTCCATAATCATTTACAACAGCGGAGGCAAAAATGCTTGAAGGATTAAGAATGTTTGTGGAGGCTCTGGGAGGATTCATGACTCCCAAGGCCCTCTTCGATGTACTGTGGGCCACGCAGCTCGGAATAATTGTTGGAATGCTCCCCGGTCTTACTGCAACCATGGGAGTTGCACTGATGACGACTCTCACTTTCAAAATGGCAACGAGTAATGCAGTTCTGATACTTATTTGCATGTATATCGGAGCGATATACGGTGGTAGCAGAAGTGCAATACTCTTGAATATTCCGGGTACACCTGCAAATGCCGCCACTGCTGTGGACGGATACCCCGCGGCAAAGAAAGGCCTCGCCGGCCAGGCAATAGGAATTGGTACTACCGGTTCCTTTTTGGGCTCTCTTATCGGAATGTTCATGCTTGCTCTCTTTACACCGCTCATAGGAAACTTCGCCCTAAGCTTTCAATCCTTTGAATTCTTCTGGCTTTCTGTTTTTGGGGTTGTAATCTGTGGTAACTTGACAGCTCCCAAGGATCCTTTGAAAGGCTGGATATCAGGTTTTCTTGGCCTTTTCATTTCCATGATAGGAATGGAGAATATGTATGCCTACAAACGTTTTTCCTTCGGGTGGGTTGAACTTTCCGGAGGCATAGCACTTATTCCTGCTATGGTTGGTGCCTTTGGATTTGCAGAAATAATAATGGTAATGAAATACCCCGTCATGGAAGTGGTAAAGACAAAGATAGAGCATGTAATTCCGAGGCCACGAGAGATAGCCAGGTACTGGAAGACGATAGTGAGATCGGGCATAGTGGGGACCTTTATCGGTGCCGTTCCCGGTGTAGGTGAGGACATAGCGGCATGGGTCTCTTACGACCTTGCCAGGCGTTCCAGCAAGGAAAAAGAGAAATTCGGCAAAGGATCCTTCGAGGGCTTGATAGCGGCGGAGACCGGCAACAATGCCTGTGTTGCCGGTGCAATGATACCTGTACTTTCACTGGCCATTCCAGGTTCAGCACCGGCTGCCGTGCTCCTTGCAGCCATGTTCATACACGGAGTTCGCCCGGGTCCGCTTATAATGCTAGAGTTTCCCACCTTCATCTACCAGGTGGTGGCCATGGTGCTCCTTGCAACAACGGCGATGTTTATACTGGGGTTGTCATTGGTTAGAACGCTGGTAAAGATACTGCTCGTCCCAAGGCAGAAACTCATGCCCATAGTTTTCGTGCTGTGCATGGTAGGTTCATTTGCCATTCACGGAAGGATATTCGAAGTGGGAGTGATGATAGTTTTCGGTATCATCGGTTACTACATGAGAGTGATGGATTATCCGATAGCACCGCTCGTATTGGGAATAATCCTGGGGAAGATTCTGGACCCGAATTTGAGAAGGGCACTTGTCATTTCCAATGGAAACCTTATCCCCTTCTTTACAAGGCCGATTTCGGCTGTAATCTTTGTTATTACCCTTCTTACCATATTCAGCAGGATGCAGTGGTTCAGAAACCTCGTATCTTCGGCCACAGGTGGGATAAAGCGCCTGTTGAAGCGCTCTTAGCATAAAGTGCATAAAGTGGTACAGTACACAGTGCATGAGAGGTTGCAACGGATAAAAGGACATACAAGTAAAAGGACATACAAGGGGTAGGCGTATGGAAGAAATAAGAGTCGGATTCGTCGGAGCGGGTTTTGCAGCAACTTTTCATTATGAATCGTTGGTAGAGGCAGGTCTCTCCTATGTGAAACCCGTGGGTGTATATTCCAAGAGAAGTGAAAGCAGGGAGAAATTTGCCTCGGATAGAAACATGAAAGCTTTCGATACTCTGGAAGCACTTTTCTCCGAGGTGGATTCCGTTCATGTGTGTGTGCCTCCCGCTCTCCACGAAAGTGTGGTTGTAAAGGCACTTGAGAAGAATGTGAATGCCATAGTTGAAAAACCCTTCACCGGCTTTTTCGGCCCGTCGGATGTTTCCGGTTTCAGGGGTAATGCTTTTCCCAAGGAGGAGATGAGAAGGGGAGCCCTGGAGAGTGCAGAGAGGATGCTCGAAGCGGAGAGGAACAGCGAAGCAAATATTTACTATGCGGAAAACTGGGTGTTCGCACCTGTCATTCAGAAGGAGGTTGAAATAATAAGAAAAACGAAGGCCCAGGTTCTGTGGATAATGGCCGAGGAGTCACATTCCGGTTCACATTCACCCACCTACGGAAAATGGAGATACTCTGGTGGCGGATCTATAATGGGTAAGGGAACCCATCCCCTTACCACGGTTCTCTATTTGAAAAGAGTAGAAGGAATCGAGAGAGAGGGGAAACCTATTCGTCCTGTAAGCGTTACAGCCAGGACCCATGAGATAACGAGACTTCCCGGATACATGGACATGGGGTTTTTGCGCACTAATTACGATGACGTGGAAGATTTCGGGCTCCTCCATGTGACCTTCGAGGACGGAACGATAGCGGATATCTTTTGCAGCGAGATCGTGCTCGGGGGTGTACACAACTGGCTCGAGGTATTTGCCAACAACCACAGAACCAGATGCAACATCAACCCGATCGATGCCCTGGAGACCTACAATCCGAAGGAAGAGCAGTTTGAAGATGTCTATGTGGTGGAAAAGATTGGAACGAAGCAGGGTTGGAGCAAACCGGCCCCCGATGAAAACTGGATGAACGGGTATGTCCAGGAATTGAAGAATTTCTACATTTCAATGGGGAGGAGGGAAAAGTCTCTCTGTGATTCGGAACTGGGTTTCGACACGGTTGCTGTTATCTATTCTGCCTACCTTTCTGCTGAGCGGAGAGGGGCGGAGGTGGAAACCATCAACCTTGGATCCTAGGATTTATCTTCTCGGAAAGTGTATCTCCTATTATATTGAAGGACAGTACTGTTAGTGCAAGGGCAACACCGGGGTAGATTGCCATCCAGGGTGCCTGTACGAGGTAGTTCCTTGCATCCTTCAGCATGAGCCCCCAGCTTGCAGTGGGAGGCTGTGTTCCCAGGCCGAGAAATGAAAGAGACGCCTCTATTACAACCGAGATGGCAAATGTTATCGAACCCTGTACGACGACCTTGCCGAGGAGGTTGGGAATGATGTGGAGAAAAACAATCTTCAACTGAGAGCTGCCCAGTGCACGCGATGCTTCCACGTACCCTTCGGTCTTAATAGAGAGGGCTTCCGCCCTTACGATTCTGGCGAATACGGGGCTGAAGATCACGCCTATTGCGAGCATTACCTGGAGCAGGCCATAGCCGAGAAAGGAGACCACTGTTATTGCCAGGAGGACCGTGGGAAAGGAGAGTATGCTGTCCATGAGGAGCATAAGTATATTGTCCACGAGACCTTCGGATAGAGCCGCTATCATGCCCACTGTAAGACCAATTACAACGGCTATGGATACGGAGACTATTCCTACGAGAAGGGCGGACCTGGAACCGTAGATTATTCTGCTAAAGAGGTCCCGACCGAAGTTGTCCGTTCCGAGCAGGTACTTTCCCGACGGGGGTGCAAACCTCTCCTCGAGGTGCTGGTCGTTGGGATTGTAAGGTGAGATTATGGGAGCTGCCAGTGCGGCAGCTCCCAGTATTACAAGGTATATGATAGAGGCGTAGAAGAGCCTGTTTCTCTGTGATGCTTTACTCCTTGGTGGCTTTATTAGCGGCTTTTGGAGTAACTTTTCTGATGCCTTTTGTCCGTGGGAATTCAAGTTACGACTCCTCCATCTGTTATTTCTTCGGTCATCTTAGGATGCCCACCTCTTTATCTTTCATTTCTCATGTTATCTTTTGTTTCTCATGTCAGGATGCTATTTCTTGAACTCTGTCCATCTGAAATCGAGCGTGTCGAGCTTTGGTGTTACCCTAAAGCCTACTACGTCGTTTCTTATGGCATTGTAAACGTACGGTGAACCGAGATACATAAAAGGTACTTCCCTTGCCATTATCTCCAGAGCCTTGTCGTAGAGAGCCTTTCTCTTCTCGAATCCGATGGTGACCCTTGCCTGGTCTATAAGGCTCTTGCACTCATCGTTGACCCAACGTACGTATCTCTTTGGTCCTCCGTAGCCGGCCAGTGTTCCGTCGGGATCGAGTTTTCCCGTATGCCCGATAACTGTTAGGTCGTACTTAGCCTGCCTGTATACATCGCTTATCCATGTGGACCAGTCTACCAGCTTTATCTTCACATTCAGGCCGACCTTTGTAAGCATTTCCTGGTACATCTCGCCGGCCTTTACATGGGCTTCGTAGTTCTGTGGGAGGAACATCTGTATTTCGGTGTCTTTTCCAACGCCTGCTTCCTTTAGCAGTTCCCTGGCCTTGTCCGGGTTGTAGGAGTAGAAGTGGAAATCCTTGTAGTAGGGATTGGAGTAGTCCATGAATGTATTTACTATCTTTCCTCCGCCGTAGGCAATGTCCAGTACCTTCTGCTTGTCGATTGCGTAGTTAATAGCTTGCCTTACCCTGAGGTCGTTTAATGGAGGCCTGCTGCAGTTCATGGACATGACGAGTATCAGTGCCGAAAGGTCCTTTTCTATCCTTATGTTGGGATCCTTCTTCAGTGTGGGTATGTCTTCCTTGTTGATTCTGAATGCGATGTCGAGCTGCCCGGAGAGCATTCCCTGGACCGCCACGGATCTTTCAGGAATGATGTTTATGATAACCTTGTCTATCTTGGGGTGTCCGGCAATCCAGTATTTAGGATTCTTTTGAAGTACCACCCTGCTGTCCCTAACCCACTCAACGAGGGAGTAGGGGCCGGTACCTACAGGCTTCGATGCGAAGTCGTGGCCGGAATCTATGAGACTCTTTGGAAGGATTGCCCCCCATCCTGATGCGAGGGAAGCAAGAAATGGAGCGCTTACCGTTTTGAGCTTGAAAATCACCGTGTAATCATCAGGTGTATCTATCTCTGAGATGGCGGAGAACTCCTTTGCCTTGGGAGATGCCGTATCCTTGCTTAGGATGCGCTGGAAGGTAGCTTTTACATCCTTCGATGTAAATGAATCACCATTATGAAAAACAACTCCTTTCCTGAGGTGGAATGTCCATTCAAGGGAATCCGAAGAAACATCCCAGCTCTCGGCAAGGGCCGGAACAATCTTTCCGTTCTCGTCCGGCTCGACCAGGGTATCATAGATACTCTTCAAGACCTGGAAGGTCAGCGTGCCCGAGGTCTTCTGAGGATCCAGCGTATCCGGGTTTCCGGAAAGGGATACATTCAAAGCTCTCTCTTCCTCCTGTCCTGTTGCGAATGTAAGACCGGAGAAGAGAAGTAACAGAAGCCCTGTCAAAAGAATAATTCTGGTAACATTCTTCATGTTTACCTCCTTGGTTTTTCCGTCATGGAGACGGGTTTTTTATATTGAAGCATGCAACTGCATGCTCATCGCCTGCATCTATCAGTTCAGGTTCACTCTCCAGGCATTCGCTGGAACGTATGGGACACTTGTCGAAATACCTGCACCCCCTGAAAGGCAGGCCTCCCTTTTTGACCTGGCCCCTTGTAGCACCACTTGCAGCCTGCTCCCCTGTAGCAACGCCCGGAGTGGGGTGGGCTCTCTTCTTTCCAGGTACCGAGTTCAAGAGCCTTATCGTATAGGGATGGAGGGGAGAGGATATGATTTCTCTCTCCGAGCCGATTTCCACTATCTTGCCCAGGTACATGACAGCTATCCTGTCGCTCAAATAGGATACGAGGTTCAGGTCGTGTGAGATGAAGAGGTATGTAAGGGAGAGTTCATCTTTCAGGTCGAGCAGGAGGTTGATTATTTGCGCCTGAATGGAAACATCGAGGTTTGAAACTGGCTCATCGAGAACGAGAAAGTCCGGATCCATTGTGAGTGCTCTTGCTATTACGAGCCTCTGCTTCTGGCCTCCCGAAAACTCGTGAGGGTATTTGACCTTTGCCCCCGGCGAGACCCCAACGAGCTCCATCAGATGCTCTACCTTTTCCCTTCTCTCACCCTGAGGGACCCTAAGGTTCTTCAATCCTTCCGAAAGGCTCGTCTCTATTTTCAGTTTGGGGTTAAGGGCACTGTTGGGGTCCTGGAATACTATCTGCATTCTTCTCCTGAAACTCTTCAGTTTTTTCGTGGAAAGTTTGCATAGGTTTACCGAATCGAAGATGATGTCTCCGCTGGTGGGCTTTTCGAGAAAAAGTGATACCCTTGCAAGAGTGGTCTTGCCACAGCCCGACTCTCCCACGAGACCGAATATTGTTCCCTTTTCGATGTCGAAACTCACCCGGTCCACTGCAGTAACGGATTTGCCTCCCGTATCGAGAAAGCCGCTTCCCTTGAATACCTTTGTAAGATTCTTTATCTCCACGAGCCTATTCATTTAACTAATCCATTCAATTCGATTTATTTCCATTCGATTCACACATTCAAACCATCCATTTCTCTCCGGTTCATTCTATCCATTTCTTTCCGGTGAAGTGGCAAGCAACAAGGTGCAGTCCCCTCACGTTTTCTCCTGCCTTCACCGGCACGAGGGGGGGTTCCTCTGCAGAACAAATATCTTCTGCAATGGGGCATCTCGGGTGAAAGGCACAGCCCGACGGAACCGATGACGCATCAGGAACCTTTCCCGGAATGGACTTTAATCTTCTTCCCCTTTTTTCAGGGTCCGGTATCGAAAGGAGGAGAAGTTTCGTGTACGGATGAAGTGGTTTTTCGAAGAGTTCCTCCTTGCCCGCATTTTCCACGATTTTTCCGGCATAGATAACAGAAATCTTGTTGGCAATCTCTCTCACTATTCCAAGGTCGTGTGAAATGAAGAGGATACTCATGTTGAGGCTTTCCTTTAGTTTTTCGATGAGCTTCAATATCTGCCGTTGCAGGGTGACATCCAGTGCAGTGGTTGGTTCGTCCGCTATCACCAGCGATGGATTACAGCTTATCGCCATGGCAATCATTGCCCTTTGCTTCATCCCACCTGAAAGTTCGTGCGGGTAGCTGTTGAGGATTCTCTTATCCGCTCCCAGGCCTACAAGCCCCAGTATCTCCAAGGTCCTCTCCAGAGCCTCACTTCTCGACATCCCCAGGTGCAGCCTCAACATCTCACCGATCTGTTCGCCGATCTTGAAAGCAGGGTTCAAATACTTTGCCGGTTCCTGAAAAACCATGGCAATTTCCTTCCCACGGATGCTCCTCTTTTCCTCCTCTTCCAGCTCCAGAATGTTTTTCCCCTTGAATATTATCTTCCCCATGTTGATTCTTGCCGGCGGTTCGGGCAATATTCCCATCACTGCAGAGGATGTGACTGTTTTCCCCGAGCCCGATTCTCCCACGAGTCCGTGAACTTCCCTTTCCCTTATCTCCAAAGAGACGCCCCTTACAGCCCTCGCCTTCGGTTCGAATGTAACATGAAGATTCTCTACACGTAACAGTGCCTTTTCTTCCATCTCCTACTGTATCCTTATCTTGGGGTTCAACAGGCTGTACATGACGTCCACGGCAAAGTTTATAAGTGAAAATATAATTGCCACGAAAACCACTCCCCCCTGGATCAGGGTAAAATCCCTCTGATAGATTCCCGTAAGGAACAATCTTCCCAGGCCGGGAAGAGAAAAGACCTGCTCTATGATTATCGCACCACCGAGCATGTAACCGAACTGGATACCGGTAACGGTAATAACGGGAAGCAGCGCATTCTTCAGAGCATGCTTGTACTTTATCATCCTCTCGGTTAATCCCTTTGCCTTTGCAGTAACTATGTATTCCTTGCTCAGTTCCTCAACCATGGATGCCCTGGTAAGACGGAGGATTACAGCGGCTCTTGCGAAGCCGAGGGAGAGGGAGGGGAGTATATAGTATTTGATACCGCCGAATCCAAAGAGGGGAAAGAGGTGAAACTGTACGGCAAATATCAAGAGTAGTATTATTCCTAACCAGAAACTTGGTATGGCCATCCCAAGCTGGGACATGGCCATTCCAAGGTAATCCCAGAGGGACCACCTCTTGACGGCAGAAATTACACCAAGTGGTATGGCTATTATTACTCCGAAGAGTATTCCGAAGAAAGCGAGTGTCAGGGTAACGGGAAATCTCTTCATTATCAGTTTGGTAACCGGCTGATCGGTAATCATCGATTTCCCGAAATCGAATATTGCTACCCGCTGAAGCCACTCCGTGTACTGTAGTGCCAGTGGCTTGTCTATGCCAAGTTTGGCTCGTATTGCCTCTATATCCTCATCAGTTGCATCGATCCCGGCAATTACAGCTGCCGGATCTCCCGGTATCACTCTTATTACGAAGAAAATGATCGTGGAAACAAGAAATATCGTGATGATTAGTCTTAAAAATCTCTTTACCAAAAAGATAAACAATTTCATGCGCTGCTCTCGATTTGGAATATTCTAAATGAATTGTAAAAATATTCAAGAGAGAAGTCTTTTAAATTTGCATTTTTAACTTATTTTCAACCGATTTTCAGAGAGGTGATCTGGGAGGCCAGGTCTATCGGCCCCGAATAATTTTCTGCAGCCTCTTCTATCAGTTGCTCGTGGTTGCCGAAGTGTGGCAGATGGGTAAGCAGAAGGCGTCTGGCCTGGGTCATTTTGGCAAGCTTTCCCGCCTCACCGGCTGTCATGTGCCCCTCTACGGCTCCTGCATTTGCGTTGTAGAGGCTCGACTCGCAGATAAGCAGATCGGCATACATGGAAAAATTTACCAGATCCTCATACCAGGCAGTATCACCGGTATAGACTATTGTTGAATTACCCTTCTGAACCCGTATGGCAAGGGATGGATCGGGGTGAACAGTTCTGCTGAAGGTAAAATTCATGCTTCCTATCTTAACCGTTGATTCTTCCCGAATGGGAATCCCTTCCGTTGCATCGAGGTAGGAGAGTTCATCGAAATCTTCCGTATACTTATGACCGTATATCTGAAGGGTATTCCTTCTCTTGCCCAGTATCATGTCGATACTGGCCGCATACTGCAGGCACTTGATATCGGCTATATGATCCGCATGATAGTGGGAGAGAACCACAGCGTCTATCTCTCTCAGTTCGATGAGGTTTTGAATTTTTGAGAGGACAGCGGAACCGCAATCGATGAGAACTATTTTTTCACCGTCTTCCAGAAGATAACCGGAGGTTGCACCGTTTTCCTCTGGGTATGCGCCCCAAAAACCCACAACTGTAAGTAACAATTAAATCTCCGGATAATGCTGTTTTTTAATATTTTTTTCTATTTCCTGTTAAAGGATAAACTTAAAAGCTACGATTGGTCAATTAGGGAAAGAAAAACTTGAAAAAATGTATAAAATATTATTCCAGCAATAATAATTGGAGATTTATTTGTTGAAAAAATACGTTTATCGACTATATTTATATAACAAGGAGGGGAGGATGGGGGGTTATAGAATTGGAGTTGAAGGTGAATCAAAAAAATGACTCGGCAGTGTCACTTTCCGTACTGCTTAGAGACTTTCCCAAGGTGGAACTTCACAGACACCTAGAGGGTACATTCCCGGTAAAGAAACTATACGAGCTTTCATTAAAAAATGGAATAGACGCTCCCAAGGAGTTCGATGATTTTATCGAATTCATTCAGTTTCCCAGGGATTCCAAACCGGATTTCCTCACTTTTCTTGAAAAATTCAAGAACAACTGGTATCGGTCTTACGAGGATGTATACTGGATAACCTATCACTCTGTGAAAGATTTCATAAATGACGGAATATTCTATATTGAGCTCAGGTTTTCACCGGAGCATTTTTCGCTGGAGAACGATTTCGATAGGGGGAAAGTGACAAGGCTTATTGTCGAGGCGGGAAACAAGGCGGCTGAAGAAACTGGTATAGTGATAAAGTATCTTCTTACATTCAACAGGGGCAAGCAGAGTGAGGATGAAATGATACCCCTGTACAATAAATTGAAAAAGCTCGATCTTGCAGATGTTGTAGGGATTGACCTTGCAGGGGATGAGACGAATTTCCCACCCGCACTCTTCAAGAATTTTTTCGACCTGGTGGAAGCCGATGGCCTCTACAAGTCTTCCATTCATGCCGGTGAGGTGAGCCCTTCCCGGCAGATCTGGGAATCCATAGATATTCTTCATGCGGCAAGAATAGGACACGGGATATCGACGATAAAGGATGCCAAATTGCAGGAATACCTGAAGGAGAGACACGTATGCCTCGAGCAGTGCATCACGTCGAACTACCAGACAGGCTCCTGGCCGGATGAGAAAAACCATCCCATGGGTGAACTGTACAGAAAAGGAGTTCCTGTTACCATAAACTCCGATGATCCGACCATTCAAGGGATAGACCTTACCGGTGACTACGTAAAGGCTGTCGAGTACCTCGGTTTCAGTATAGATGATCTTGTAGAATTGAATCTGGAAGCCATAGATTACAGTTTCAATACCGAAGAGTACAAGAAGTCTTTGAAATCCCGCTATCTTGAAAAAGTAAGGCACTTCAAAGAAAAGCATAAACTCTCCTGAATTGAATAAAATTAATCCGTTTATACGATCTCTTATTATTGCATTAATTTGTGAATAGGATTACATTATATATAATTAATCCTAAATAAATAAAGAGGTTTTCAAAATGGCTGGTAAAACTGTTATGATCGATGGCAATACGGCTGCTGCAACGGTAGCCCATGCTACAAATGAAGTGATTGCCATATATCCAATTACTCCGTCTTCCCCTATGGGTGAGCTGTCAGATTACTTCTCGGCACAGGGGAAGAAGAATATCTGGGGTACTGTTCCGGTAGTTGTAGAGATGCAATCCGAAGGAGGTGCTTCCGGGGCTGTTCACGGAGCACTCACAACAGGGGCCCTTACTACGACCTTTACGGCCTCACAGGGACTCCTCCTCATGATCCCCAATATGTTCAAGATAGCCGGTGAGCTTACACCAACGGTATTTCACATTGCAGCCCGTTCCGTTGCATGCCAGGCTCTTTCAATATTCGGAGATCATTCCGATGTGATGGCAACGAGGGCAACGGGTTTTGCATTTCTTGCTTCCAACTCGGTTCAGGAGGTGATGGATTTTGCACTTATAGCCCAGGCCTCGACCCTGGAAACACGGGTCCCCTTCCTCCACTTTTTCGATGGTTTCAGAACCTCTCACGAGATACAGAAGGTAGAAGAACTCAGTTTCGATGAGATGAAGGCTGTCATAGATGAAAAATCTGTGCTGGAACACAGGATGAGAGGTTTGAACCCTGAAAAGCCCTCCATCAGGGGGACTTCACAGAATCCCGATGTATTCTTTGCGGCAAGAGAAACGGTCAACAAGTATTACCTTGCAGCACCGGATAAAGTGCAGGCCGTAATGGACAGGTTTGCCTCCGTGGTAGGAAGAAAATACAGGCTATTTGACTATGTTGGAGACCCGAGTGCCGAAAGGGTCGTAGTGATGATGGGTTCAGGAACTGAGGCAATGGAGCAAACCGTTCGATACCTTGTTGGAAAGGGAGAAAAGGTTGGCCTCATTAAAGTAAGGCTCTTCAGGCCTTTCAGTATAAAGCATTTCATAGCTGCACTCCCGTCTTCTGTAAAGGCCATTGCAGTCCTCGACCGGACGAAAGAACCCGGTTCAATGGGTGAGCCGCTCTACGAGGATGTAAGAACCTCAATAGGTGAAGCGATGAGGGAGGGAAGCCTTAAGATGGATTACCCGGTGATTGTGGGTGGCCGCTATGGTCTCGGTTCCAATGAGTTCAATCCGGGAATGGCAAAGGCTGTTCTCGACAACCTATCAGAGAGCAAACCCAAGAATCACTTTACAGTAGGTATCTACGATGATGTAACCTTTACCAGTCTCAAGTGGGACAACAGTTTTTCTGCCGAGCCGAAGGGTGTCCATAGGGCTGTTTTCTACGGATTGGGAGGTGACGGTACTGTTGGGGCTAACAAGAACTCCATAAAGATAATAGGAAAGGCAACGGATAATTTCGCACAGGGCTACTTTGTCTATGATTCGAAGAAATCCGGGGCCATCACAATATCTCATTTAAGATTTGGCAAAGAGCCCATAAAGAGTACCTATCTCGTACAGAAGGCGAGTTTCCTTGCATGTCACAAGTTTAGCTTTGTAGAGAAGCTGGAGATGCTCGATAAACTGGAGGATGGAGGGACATTCCTCTTGAACTCACCCTTCGGGAAAGATGAAATCTGGGAGAATATTCCAGTCGAGGTCCAGAAAGAAATAATCGACAGGAAAGCCAAGTTCTATATCATAGATGCAAACAAAATTGCAGAGGATCTTGGTCTCGGTTCGAGGATAAACATAATTCTACAGACTGCATTCTTCCTGATTTCTGGAATTCTTCCCAAGGATGAGGCGATAAACCTTATCAAGAAATCGATTCAGGATACATACGGGAGGAAGGGACAGGATATAGTGGACATGAATATCAAGGCGGTCGAGGCAGCCATTAACAAGATAGAAGAGGTAGACTATCCGAAGGAAACAAAGGGTAACATTCATATGAAGCCTCCTGTGCCGGAAGATGCGCCTCGGTTTGTAAAGGAAGTGACAGGTGAAATCATTGCGGGAAGGGGAGAAAAGATTCCGGTTTCGAAGCTGCCTGCAGACGGAACGTATCCTTCGGGTACTACGAAGTATGAGAAACGTAATGTTGCCGAGGCTGTTCCCGTCTGGGATCCGGAGACTTGTATCCAATGCGGCGAATGTGCCTATGTCTGTCCCCATGCAGTAATCAGGATAAAAGTTTACGATGAGGAACACCTTAAAGGTGCACCTGAAAGTTTCCTTGTTGCCGATGCAAAGGGAAGGGAATTTGCAGGAAAGAAGTACACTCTGCAGATATCACCGGAGGACTGTACGGGTTGTGAAATATGTGTAAATGCTTGTCCGGCATACAAGAAGGAAAATGGTGTGAAGACGGACAGGAAGGCAATCAACATGGAGCCCTACATTCCAATAAAGGAACGTGAAATAGAAAAATATGCTTTCTTCGAAAAACTTCCGGATACGGATCCTTCTCTTATAAAGAGGAACACGATAAAAGGTTCCCAGTTCATCGAGCCATTGTTCGAGTTTTCCGGAGCTTGTGCAGGCTGCGGTGAAACGCCCTATATCAAGCTGATGAGCCAGCTGTTCGGTGACAGGGCCGTGATAGCCAATGCAACGGGTTGTTCGTCGATATACGGTGGCAACCTTCCAACCACTCCTTATACGACAAGGAAAGATGGCAGGGGTCCGGCATGGTCCAATTCCCTCTTCGAGGATGCAGCAGAGTTTGGTCTCGGAATGAGGCTGACGGCAGACAAGCTTACAGAGATGGCATACGAGCTGATAGACAGACTCATCGAAGAGAATGACGGAAACATAGAGAGGGATTTGCTCGAGGCAATAAAGAATGCCGATCAGTCTACGCAGGAGGGAATAGAGGAACAGAGAAAGAGGGTCGAAAAACTGAAGGAGCAATTAAAGGGAATCGATTCGGAAACTGCAAAGCACATGCTGTCAGCTGCAGATTACCTGATAAAACGCTCGGTATGGATAATCGGAGGAGATGGCTGGGCCTACGATATCGGTTACGGAGGTCTGGACCACGTCCTTGCATCGGGAAGGAATGTAAACCTCCTTGTTCTCGATACGCAGGTCTACTCCAATACCGGCGGACAGATGTCCAAGGCTACTCCGGTTGGAGCGGTTGCCAAATTCGCCGCTGCAGGGAAGCCCCATGCAAAGAAGGACCTCGGCCTGATGGCAATGAGTTACGGAAACGTTTATGTTGCAAGGGTTGCCATGGGTGCCAACAGTATTCAGACACTGCGTGCCTTTCTGGAGGCAGAGGCGTATGATGGCCCTTCTATAATCATTGCTTACTCCCACTGTATAGCACACGGAATAGATATGGCGCTTGGCATGAATCAGCAAAAACTTGCAGTGGAGTCTGGTGCATGGAATCTGTTCAGGTATAATCCGGTGCTTGCCAGAGAGGGAAAGAATCCTTTGAAACTCGATTCCAAGGAACCATCGATAGACATTTCTGAATACATGAATAATGAAATACGATTCAGGTCCCTGAAACAGATAAATCCAGAACGAGCGGAGAAGTTATTGAACCTTGCACGGGAAGAGGCAAAGGAGAAGTACAAGTACTTCAAGTACCTGGCAGACAGGCCATACTGAGCAATAGTGAAACAATAAGCCCGGTTTTTACCGGGCTCTTTTTTTGTCTGTGGCATACAGAGTAATCTGCCTCAATGGATAAATAAATATATAGTAATTTTACCAATAAAGTCATTATAGAGGTGCAAATTGTTGAAATGGTAAAATATTAATTAATAATTTTTACTTTTTATATTGACATTGGTATTTTCCTCTTCTATAATGGAAAATATGGGAATAGACACGGAATGGGCACTGCGCATTTCAAGAGCAACTCCCCATTTCAAGAAGAGTGACAGGATTATCCTTAAATATATAACCGATTTTCCTCAGGATGCTGCTTTTCTCTCCTTGAAGGAGCTCTCTTTCAAAACCGGAACAAGCAAGCCAACGCTGATAGAATTCTATAGAAAGCTTGGTTATGGCTCCTACAGAGAATTCCTTGACGGAATAAAGAGCTTCTACGAGCATCATATCGATTCGTACAGGGCTTCCACTATAATATTCAGAAAAATCGATTCCATTGAAAGCCTCATAGGTTCAGCAGTGGAGACAGAGATGCGATCTATGAAGAGACTTCTCGAACTTGTGACTTCTGAAGACCTTGAGTATATTGCAGAGAGTATAATGGATTCGAAGGGCATATACTTCTTTGGTCCGGGAACGGGTTACTATCCTGCCCATTTCCTCTGTCAGCGGCTCAAGAGGTACAAGCTCAATACACATCTCATTGAAAATGACTTTCAACATCTCGCTGAAGAGATATTTCCTGCAGGGGAGGGAGATGTACTGATTGTTTTTAACTATTTTCCCGAACCGAGCCTCATAGAAAATGTCATGTCATGTGCAAAGGGAGCAGGTTCCCGTGTGATTCTTGTAACGGGTAATATGTACCTGTCGCTGGCCAAATACTCTGACAGGGTGATTTATATAAACAGGGGGGATATCGGATTCAAGAATTCCATGGCAGTGCCCATGTCTTTTGCAAATATGATACTTCTCGCCCTTGAACTCAAGGGTGGAAATAGATACAGGGAACACCTGCGGGAACTCGAGGAGAGGAGGGAGAAATTCAAGCTTCTTCTGTAGGGATTGTGGTACTGATTGAAACCCACTTCACCCTCGAGTGATATCCCGCTTGTGATACTATAAAACGAATAGAGGAGGAAAAACTATGAAAGGAAGAGTGATTATCATTCTCCTTGCCCTACTGTTGGTAGCTGCTTTTCCGCTACTTGCAAAGGGCCAGGAAGAGGTGGCAAAGGGACCGGTAACGATAGAGGTTTACTATCCGGTAGCCGTTGATGCACCTATTGCAAAGATCTTAAGTGGTTACATTGCCGATTTCAAGAAGGAAAATCCCAATATCGAGGTAAAGCCGGTCTTTTCCGGGGGGTATGGCGATGTGAAGACGGCAATCCAGACAACAATAGGTGGTGGCGGAAAGCCACCGGCACTTGCTGTTCTTCTGGCAACCGACCTCTACGATTTGATAAATGCCGACTACATAACACCTCTCGATTCTTACCTGGACAAGGTAAGTGATAAGGACAGGTACTTGAATGACTTTTTCGGTGCTTTCCTAGAAAACTCGACCTACCAGGGTAAACTGTGGTCTCTCCCCTTCCAGCGAAGCGCCGTTGTCATGTACTACAACAAGAGCCTCTTTTCAAGTGCGGGGCTTTCCGCACCGGATAGCTGGGATTCATGGGGAACAGCGGCATCCAAGCTTACTATGAGGTCAGGAGAAACGGTAAAGAGATGGGGCATTCAGTATCCTTCAGGATGGCCTTACTGGCTATTTCAACCCCTTGCAATTGGTGCGGGTAGAAACATAGTAGGAAAGAGTGATACCGAGGTTTACTTCGACTATCCGGAAGTGATTGATGCAATCAAGTTTTATATCTCCCTCTCGGAAAAATACCATGCTACTCCCAAGGGTGTTCAGGCAGTATGGGGAGCCGCACCGACCAACTTCGCCAGTGAGGGAACAGCAATGATTGTTCATTCAACGGGCAGTTTATCCGGAATACTAAAGCAGGCCAGTTTCGATGTGGGTGTAATGCCCATACCGGGAAAGAAGAAGGGTACATATGCCAGCGTTCCGGGCGGAGGAAATCTTTACATACTTAAAGCTGTCCCGGATAACGAGAAAGAGGCTGCTTTCAAGTTCATCCGATTTCTCACTTCGCCGAAATACGCCGCCGATTTCAGTATAAATACTGGTTACATAGCGACGAGAAAGAGTGCCTATGAAACATCATCGATGGAAGATTACCTAAAGAGAGTTCCGCAGGCCGCATCCACGAGAGATGCCCTGAAATATGCGGGAAGGGAGCTTTCCGTGCAGAACCTGGGAAAGGTACGTAACATTTTTCACAAGTACCTCCAGGCAGCGTACAACGGTAAGATGTCTCCGGAAGAGGCCATGAAACAGGCTCAGAAAGAAGCGGATGAGGCATTGAAGGAATTTAAATAGAAATTTAAGATTTGATTTCGTAAACGGTCTTCACCCGGCTTCGATGATTCGGGTGAAGACCCTCTGAAAAACTCTACGGGTCATGAAAAAGAACAGAACAACAGGCGTACCTTATATCCTATTGATACCCACCTTCTTCTTCGTTACCCTCTTTACAGTATGGCCTACGCTTGTCTCCCTGATAAAGAGCCTCTACAGGCAGAGGCTCAATATTGCAAAGTTCAGGGAGCCTGTATTCATAGGACTGGGAAACTATATAAGCCTTTTCCAAAATCATGATTTTCTGATGGTTCTCCTTAATACGTTTGTCTATGTGGCGGGAACCGTGCCTGTGAGTATTGCTCTGGCCTTTGTCTTTGCCATTCTTCTGGATAGAAAGATAAAGGGAATCGGTATTTTCCGGCTTTCCATATTCTATCCTACCATACTGCCAATGGTCAGTGCGGCAACTATATGGATGTTTTTTCTGACACCTGATTACGGTCTGTTCAATACTACCCTTAGATTCTTTGGATACAGGGGGCCCCAGAACTGGACAGGTAATCCGGACCTTGCCCTCTTTGCAATCATGATAGTCGCCGTCTGGAAAAATGCCGGCTACTATATGATATTCTACCTTGCAGGCCTGCAGAACATCCCTAATGAAGTCTATGAGGCCGCCAGGATAGATGGTTCGGGCTGGTTTAGAACAATGGTTTCGATAACCTTTCCCCTTTTAAGGCGGACCACACTCTTTATCAGTACAATAGCATTTATAGGTGCATTTCAGACGGTAGATCATATCTTTGTTCTCACTTCCGGCGGACCAAGCGGCTCCAGTACCGTTCTCCTGTATTACCTCTGGCAGGAACGCTTCGAGAACCTTGATATCGGGAAGTCAGCAGCACTCACCGTGATACTGATACTTATACTGCTCGTTTTCACTGTTACGAATTTCAGGTTGACAGAGTCGAAGGAGGAACAGGATGTTTAAAAAACTCATCGTGATTCTTCTTCTACTCGTGATTGCCGTAAGCTGGGCCGTGCCTGTTTTATGGGCATTCGTTGCTTCATTACGGCCCTATTCGGATCCGATAGGGCGCGGTGATGTGTGGTTCAGCAACAGAATAACTCTCGAGAATTTCAGAAAGGCCCTATCGCTTGCTCCATTCGGGAGGTACTACCTGAATACGATATTCGTGGTAACATTGATATTTGCCGTACAGCTCGTTACGATTACAATAGGCGGGTTTGCCTTCGTCAATTACAGATTCGTGGGAAACAGATTGATACTCTTCTACATCCTTCTCCAACTGATGATACCTCCCACTGCCCTGCTTATACCGAATTTTCAAACAATAAGAGTGATGGGACTGTACGATACTAAACTTGCAATAGCACTGCCATATTTCGGTTCGGCCTTTGGCACCTTTCTCATGAGGCAGGCCTTTTTAAGTGTTCCGAAGTCCCTGGTGCATGCCGGAATAATCGACGGCTGTTCCTGGTGGCAGCTCCTCGTACACATATATCTGCCCCCATCGGTTCCCACTCTTGTTGCCTTTGGCCTTTCTTCCATCACCTGGCACTGGAACGAGTTTCTGTGGCCGCTGATAATCACGAGCTCGGTTCGTAGCAGGCCCTTGACAGCCGGCCTTGTACGGTTTACACAGCTTGGCGAGATTGGCGCACAGTGGTCATTGCTCGCCGCGGCAACTATCATTGTGATCGCTCCCCTGTTCCTGGGGTTCCTGATATTTCAGAAGAGATTCATTCAGAGTTTTATAAGTTCGGGAATAAAGTAGAAGAGGAGTTTTACGAGTATGAAGGACAACCTTTTTGAAGTGGTATTTCTGATAGGAAGGCCGGCTGCCGGAAAGAGTGAGGTTATCGATTACCTCAAAAAGACCGGTGTTTCGGAGAGAAAGAGGCGCTTTCATATAGGCGATTTCAAGGAAATAGATGATTTTCCCATGATATGGGAGTGGTTCGAAGAGGATGGGATTCTTTCGGAGATGGGCAAGCCAAGGCTTCATACTGATGAGGAAGGATATTTTCTCTATGGCTACCTCTGGAATGTGCTCATAAGGAGGCTCGACCTGGAGTATTCCAAGTTACGTCGGGAGGATTTAGAGAAAGGGGTAAGGAGAACCTATATCGTGGAGTTTTCACGGGGAAGCGAGCATGGCGGTTACAGGGAAGCCTTCAACCATTTCTCAAGAGAACTGCTCTCAAAAGCATCGGTACTCTACATAGATGTTAGCTTCGAGGAATCGCTTCGAAAGAACAGGAGGCGCTTCAATCCAGATAAACCATACAGCATACTGGAGCATGCCCTTCCCGATTCCAAACTAAAGAGGCTCTACGGTGAGGTGGACTGGGAAGATTTCAGCGCAGGGGACGACAGGTACATTCATATTCACGATTTGAGAATTCCCTATGTCGTTTTTGACAACTCCGATGATGTGACGACTAGGGGAGATGATGAGCTGGGCGACAGGCTGGAGGCGGTACTGTCGATACTCTGGCAGAGACGTGAAAGTATTGATACCGGTGGCCGATAATCAAGTCATGAAAAGATTATCTGCAATTTTCCTTGTTACCCTGATTGGTGTCGGTACTGCAGTCCGACTTTTTTCACTGGATTTGCCGGAATTGTCTTTCACCTATGAGGTGGTGCATGGTTCTGAAGAGGATGAAATCGAGAATCTGCTTCTTCCGGCTTCCCTGAAGAATACCTACTCTTTGAGATTGAAGGAGATCTTTCTCGATTCCCTGTGGGATGCCCTCCAGTTTCGATACGCGTGGAAGGATTACTTTTCACAGAGTGGTGATTACAGCTACTACTCGGTAGGAAATGACCTTAACTGGAAACCCTTTGGCCTGTTGAGACTTGGCTTGAATACCGGTTTGAAGAGGGTCTCTTTCGCCGATCCGGATTCTGATCTGCTGTCCAAGGATTATCTCTCTTTGACCGGGAAGCTGGCTGGAGCCTACCGGCTGTTTCCCTCTTTCACTGTAGACAGCTGGGTTAAGTCGAGTTATTTTCTCTATGATGTCCCTGCCAAATCCAGGGCCGAATACAGCCTGAATGTGGGGCTCACTTCGAAACTTGGAAACTGGAAGCTGGGGGCGAGGTACAGGGGTGTTATAAGAGGGCCGGCTGGTGTGATGAGTGACAAGAGTTCCAGTTTTCTTAACTACGGTACATTTACGGCAAAGTGGAAAAAGTGATGTAGGGGGTCTTTTTGACTTCAAAGAGGGGAAATGAAGGTTATCAGAATGAAAGAGCTCTCATCATAGGGGCAACGGGCGAAACCGGAAGAGCAATATCCCTGCAACTGGCAGGGGACGGATTTCTTTTGACCCTTCACGGAGGGCACAGCAGGGAGAGCCTTGACTTGCTCCTTTCAGAAGTGAACAGCACGGGGATAGGAAGGCATGAAGGTTTTCTCAAGGAAGTAAGAAGGCCCGAGGATATAACCGGTGAGATTAAGAAAAGGCTCCCATTCGACATCCTTGTTGTTGTCTTTGGCCCTTTCGCAAGGCTCGAGACAGGAAAAGAAGGCCTTGAAGCTACGAGGGAAATGGTAGAGCTGAACTTTCTCTTGCCAGTCCATGTGGCCTCGCTTTGTCTTCCGGGTATGGTAAAGAAAAACTTTGGAAGGATCATATTCTTCGGCGGAACATGCACCGAGGCTGTAAGTGGTTTCAAGACTACCGCTTTATACTCTGCAACAAAGACAGCCCTTGCATCCTATACGAAATCCATTGCACTGGGATATGCCAGGTATGGTGTAACCTGTAACATGATAGTTCCCGGATTCATCAGGACTTCACAGTACGATACGGTTGAGCTTGAAAAATATTCAAAGTTGATTCCTGCAGGGAGGTTTGGTGAACCGGATGAAGTGGCAGGGTTGGTTGGTTACCTTGTGGGGGAGAAGGCAGGATATGTAAACGGAGCCCTTATTTCCTTAAATGGAGGTCTTAAATTGTGAAAAAATTTTGTGTTTTACTATTTATCGGTTATGAAAATTTTATGCCTGATTTATTTGACAAATATCACTATACTTAATAATATAAAGAATAATGTATAATGCCTTTCCTTTCGGAGAGGTCAAATACAATTTTATCTAAAGGGGCACCATGAATAACGAGATAGTTCCGGGATTTGATGATGAAAAAGATGACAGTTTAAAAATCAGGCTACAGAAAATCGATGATGTAGAAGGTTGCCTTGTACTGTATCTTACCGGCTATATCGATACCTACAACTCCAATTACTTTCAGAAACGTGTTGCCAAGGCAATTGAAGCGGGATTCATAAGGTTGATATTTCACTGCGGAAGCCTGAATTATGTATCGAGCACGGGAATCGGTTCGTTTACCGCATTTCTGAAGGCTGTAAAGCCCCGTGGTGGTGACCTTGTGCTTCTCGAAATACAGCCAAAGGTCTACGAGGTGTTCCAGCTGCTTGGTTTTTCCCAGTTTTTCAATATCAAGGAAAACCTGGAAGAGGCAATTCAATTTTTCAGCCAGAAAAAAGAGACCGGTCAACAGGGGCCATTCCCCAAGATATTCAAGTGCCCCATATGTGGTAAGAAATTGAAAGCGACAAAACCAGGAAGGTTTCGCTGTTCAGAGTGCAAAACGATACTTGTTATTGACAAGTCCGGCCAGGTCTTTCTCGGATAGATATTGTCGGTTAAAATTGGCTTTTTCATCCAGCTTGATTTTTCATTCCATTACAATGCAGAGGAAAGATTAACGAAAAGAGGGGATTTGGTGTTATGATAACCAGTGAAAAGATCGAGAGTTATCTGACAAAATTGAGCCTTTCCTACGAGAGAGTTGACAGCAATACATGGCTGATCAATGACGAAGAGAGGGGCCTTGAAAATGTGGTAGTGGTAAGCTCCGATCCCGTTGTTCTTGTAAGGGTGAAGGTAATGGATATACCTTCAAACAGGAGCTGTGAGTTGTTCGAGCAACTCTTGAGGCTCAATGCATCGGATATAATACATGGTGCATATGCACTGGAAGGAGACAGTGTTATACTTATCGATACCCTGGAAGGTGATACCATGGATATAGAGGAGCTCCAGGCCTCACTCGATGCAATCGGTCTTGCACTGGTACAACATTACAAGTTATTGTCGGTATACAGAAAAAAGGGTTAAGGGAGGCCTTTGATGGGACTTTTCAGCAGATTCAAGAGAGCCTTAAAAGCCAATATTAATGATATGATAAGCAAGGCGGAAAACCCGGAAAAAATGTTGAACGAGCTTATCGTGGAAATGAACGGCCAGTTGATAGAGTCTAAAAAACAGGTGGCTCAGGCAATAGCAGATGAGAAGAAATTGGAGCGGCAACTGAGGAAGCAGAAGGCCATGGCTGATGAGTGGGAGCAAAAGGCCGTTCTTGCCGTGAAGGCAGGCAGAGACGACCTTGCAAAAGAGGCTCTGTTGAGAAAGCAGGAGTACAGCAGCTATGTCGTGCAGTACGAGAAGGAACTCCAGTCACAGCATGAAGCGGTAGAGCAGCTTAAAGAATCGCTTAGAAAACTCCAGATCAAGATAGATGAGGCACAGAGGAAGAAGAATCTTCTCATTGCCAGGGCAAAGAGGGCAGAGGCTCAGAAAAGAATTCATGAACAGCTTGGAAAGGCAATAGACACGTCTGCCTTCGAAGCCTTCGACAGGATGGCGGAAAAGGTGGATCAGCTTGAGGCTGAAGCAGAGGCTGTGGGCGAATTGGAAAATATGGAAAAACCCGATACTCTGGAGGAAGAGTTCAGAAAGCTGGAATCACCGGATACATCCACAGATCAGGCTGACAGGATGCTTGAGGACCTGAAGGAAAAGTTGAAGAAGTTAGAGGACAAGCACGAAGAGTAATTTCGAAAAATCAACAATTCTCGTCAGTATCGTACTTGAAGATCCGCTTAAGAGAGAGCGAATAAAAACAGAAACCCGCAGGGCGGGAAAAGGCATACACTTTGATTTTCACTTCAATGATGATCTTTCCGAGAGCAGTAAATATAATATTTCGATAATCCCGGTGGAAAAAATACCGGATAGCTTTCCATATCCCTTTATTGCTTACGGGGATATTGCTTTTCTCGATATAGCCCGGCTGAAGGGATGTCTTGATTACCTGAAAGAACCATGGAATCTCGATGAACTTCTCTTTAGAATAGAAAGGGCCTCTCGGCTGATAAGAGAAGGGGCAATGGGAATTACATTGAATGGCTCTTTTCTTGAGTTTTCAGGGAATCATGTTCATCTGACCGAGGGAGAACGAAGGGTAATGAAACTACTGATATCCAATTCGTGTGCCAATATAAGCAGGGAAACACTCTTCTACGCTCTCTGGGGCGATCTCCCGGAGAGAAAAACAAGGATAGTGGATGTCTATGTATCATCCCTGAGAAAGAAACTTAAGAGCCTTACCGGAATTGAGGGCAACAGGTTCATCTTTGCCGTCAGAAACAGCGGGTACAGATTCGAGCCCCTCTATTCGGGCATATCCTCACAGACTACGGCGGTACCGTAAACGAGAAGTTCCGCTGCCCCCTGCATAATCGAGGTAGTGGCAAATCTGAGTGCCACTATTGCATTTGCCCCGGCAGCTTCGGCTTCTTCTATCATTCTGTCCAGTGCCTGTTCTCTCGATTCTGCAAGCATCTTGGTGTAATCGGCTATTTCACCTCCAACCATGTTTTTGAAAACTGCCATAATATCGCGTCCTATGTTTCTTGCCCTTATCGTGTTCCCCTTTACAAGGCCGATTGTCTTGACTATCTTCTTGCCGGGTATCTGATCGCTCGTAACCATTATCATCTTATCACTCCCCTGTACCTGTCGTTTTTACTTTCCTTGATTCTATCAGCAATGCTTACCACCAGCAAGAGGAGGAATCCCGCGAAGATGCCCCCGATTATCAGCTTGATTGCCAAGTCTTCATTCGGTGCCTTGAAAAGTTGAAATAGACTGTATATGAGCAATACGAGATAGGAACCGATAAAGAAGAGCCTACCGAGAAAGCCACCTGTCTTTCTGAAGAATCTCTTTCTGAAATCTATATACCAGTTGTCGGCAGGATCCGGAGGTGCTGCCCTTAGCATTTCCCTGTTCATCCTTAACAACTCCTTATAGTAAGCTCTGCAGCTTTTGCATGTTGAAAGATGGTCAAGTAAAGCGTCAATCTCTGATTCCGCAAGCTCGTTGTCTATGAGACCGTTTATTTTTATTCTTACCTCTTCACATTTCATTTTTTCTGACCTCCCCTCTGTTCTCAGTTTCTTCGATGGTTTCTGCCAATTTTTTCCTGGCATAGTAAAGTCTGGACATCACGGTACCTATGGGTATGGAGAGTATCTCACTAATTTCCCTATAGCTACAATCTTTCCAGTGTTTCAGTATCAGGATGTCCCTCATTTGTGTTGGAAGTTCTGCCAGCGCATTCAAAATATTTTGACTCTCTTCTTCCCGTAAAACCATCTCTTCTGGCAGGGCAGGCAAAGGATCTATTGAAGGCTCACCGTAGGCCATACTCTTTACCTTCTCGCCTGCCATTTTCCTTCTTTTTATAAGGTTAAGTGACAGGTTTTTCGTTATCCTGTGGAGCCAGGGGAAAAAGGATCTGCTCTCATTAAAGCTGGTAATGCTTGAGTATGCCTTGAGAAATACAGTTTGAGTGATGTCTTCGGCATCCTGTCTGTTTTTCAGAATAAGGTATGCTGTTTTGAAAACCCTTTTGTAGTATTTTCTTACAAGTTCGCTGAAAGCATACCTGTCCCCGGCTTTGGAACGAATAATCAGTTCTCTCTCCATCGACTAATAGTACAATCGAAGGAGCATCATATTCAATCCGATTTCAGAACCGGGCTTTTCAAGCCGGTTATTCAACCTGTAAGCAAGCTTTCAATCTCGGCGGAGAGCTCGTCGAAGGTAAAAGGTTTCGTAATGTAGCGGGAAGCACCGGCTTTTCTTGCCAAATCCTTTGTTTTCTCATCGGAGTGCGATGATATCATGAGAATGGGTGTATCCCTGTACTCTCCCATGCTTCGTAAATACCTGCAGATTTCAATGCCATTCATACCAGGAATGGAAACATCTAAAATAAATATGTCTATCCTGTCTCTCTTTGCTATTTCAATTCCCTCGGTAGAGTTTACCGCCGTAAAAACATTGTAACCTGTATGTTTCAGGTTGAACTGCAGAATCATCCCGACGGTTCTTTCATCGTCTATGACAAGTACGTTTTTCACTCCCATGTCATTGCCTCGAGGGAAAATACCTCACTGTATGGCATTTCACATCTCAACCCCCGAAGAGTTTTAAAATCAGATTGTTCAATGCTATGAAAGAGGTTACGAAAACGATGGATACCATGGACATAAGCTTGAGCAGGATATTCAGGGAAGGGCCGGATGTATCCTTGAAGGGATCGCCAACGGTATCACCTACTACACCTGCCTTGTGTGAATCGGACCCCTTACCTCCGAGATTCCCTTTCTCTATGAATTTCTTGGCATTATCCCAGGCACCTCCCGAATTGGCCATCATTATGGCGAGGACAAAGCCCGAAGCAAGGGCTCCTGCAAGAAGTGCAATAACAGTCAAAGGCCCGAGAAGTATTCCCACTGTCACAGGTGCTATTATTGCCAGAAGAGAGGGAAGAACCATCTCACGTTGAGCACCCTTGGTGGATATTGCAACACAGGATGCATAGTCGGGTTTTTCGGTTCCCTGAAGTATTCCCTTCTTTTCCCTGAACTGTCTCCTGACTTCTTCTACCATTTCCCCGGCTGCCCTTCCCACTGCCTTCATCGACATGGAAGAGAATACGAAGGGCAGGGCGCCGCCTATAAATAGTCCCACCAGAATGAGAGGGTTCAGTAGATTTATAGTAAGGGTTACTTCCTTTACCTGAGTTGCCGTATTGGTAGTTATGGTAAGGAGGCCAGAGTAGAATTTCTGGAATGAGCTGCTGACATCGAGGTGCTGCAGACCCTCTACGATCTTGTTTCCATACTCTGCAAGAAGAGCCAGGGCCGTAAGGGCTGCAGAACCAATTGCAAAGCCCTTTCCGGTAGCTGCAGTGGTATTACCGAGAGCATCCAGTGCGTCGGTCCTTTCACGTACGACGGGATCGAGGTTTGCCATTTCAGCAATGCCCCCGGCGTTATCTGCGACAGGGCCATATGCGTCCGTTGCAAGGGTAATTCCAAGGGTGGAGAGCATTCCTACCGCTGACATTCCGATTCCATAGAGACCTATGCCCGGGTGCGATGCTCCGCCTGAAAGGAAGAATGCAAATAGAGTTGCAAGGGCTATTGTGATGACCGGAATGAGTGTTGAAGCCATTCCCAGGGCAATTCCTCCGATTATAACGGTTGCCGGGCCTGTTTTTGTCTCAGTAGCGAGTTCCTGAGTTGGTCTGTAATTGTCCGAGGTAAAATATTCAGTTGAAAAGCCGATTATATTTCCGGCAATGAGTCCAACTATCATAGCCCCCCAGATGCCCAGAAAACTTATGCCTGCAGTGAAATATATCAATAGGAAGGAGAGGATTGCAATTAGAGCCGTCGATATGTATACGCCCCTCCTGAGAGCAGAGAGAAGCACCTTCTGTGAAACATCTCCCTTTGCCCTCACAAAGGCAGTGCCTATGATCGAGGAGATGACACCGATGGTTGCTATGGAAACGGGAATCTGGATTGCCTGTATGGCAGAAACATTGGGAAGTGCGAGGCTGGCAATGGAACCCAGAGCCATGGTTGCAATGATAGAACCGACATAGGATTCGTAGAGGTCGGCCCCCATACCTGCAACATCACCAACATTGTCACCGACATTGTCTGCTATGGTTGCCGGGTTTCTCGGATCGTCTTCGGGAATACCTGCCTCCACCTTGCCGACAAGGTCTGCACCCACGTCGGCTGCTTTGGTAAAGATACCACCGCCAAGACGGGCAAAGAGTGCCATCGATGAGGCACCCATTCCGAATGTAATCATTATAGGAGGAATTTCCTCCACCTTTCCGATTAAGCCCATCGGGAGAAAGACGTAACGGAGAAGGGTCCACCATATGGAGAGGTCGAGGAGGCCAAGACCTACAACGACCATACCCATTACCGTTCCCGAGGAAAAGGCAACCCGAAGGCCGCTGTTAAGAGTTTTTTCGGAAGCATGTGCAGTCCTTGCGTTTGCCCTGGTAGCTATGCTCATACCAATGAATCCGGCAAGGCCGGAGAAGAAACCTCCTGTAATAAAGGCAAAGGGAACGAAGGGGGAGAGCAGCTTGAATACATAGGAAATCAGGGCAAGGAGAATAAACAGAAAGACGAAGAATATGGCTACAACCTTGTACTGCTGTTTGAGATAGGCTATTGCTCCCTCTTGAATAGCCTTGCTTATCTCTATCATTGTATCATTACCAGGATCCTTCCTAAGGACACTGATTGCGAGAAATAGGGCAAACAACAGTGCTGCAATGGAACCTATCCATGTAATCCACATCAGATCGGCGGTACTACCGCCGGACGTATCGGCAAAGATGAATGTTACCGGCAGGATGGTAAAGATGACTGCCAAAGTTGTTTTTTTCATTGAAGAATTCATCAAGGTACCTCCAGGAGTCGGGGTTTTATCAAGGGGAGTTTAGAATTATTTACTGTACTGGTCAATACGAATGGAAATTAAAATTTTACAAATTGGATGTTGACGAAAAATTAACCTGCTTGAAATGAAAAATATCCGATGATATTATGGACATCAGTGAAAAATGATATCATTCTGATTCCCCTTTTTTTGCTTCTCTTTATAATATTTTTTGCACTTTTCACTACCCTCGACCTGTTTGCCTTCTGGACCTCTCTTTCTTCTTATGGCAGTGAAAAAACGGGAGGACAGTTTCTATTTGCCCTGTGGCCTAAACTTGTTGAAACGCTACCCGTTTCTCTTTTTTTTACGATTGTTTTCATTGAATTTCGGATTCTGATGAAACCGGGAACGAGGTTTTTTTCCTTTCTGATACTTCTCCTTCTATCGCTTGCCATTCTCGTTTTCGGAGTAAAGCTTTTAAGCGGATTTGAAAAGTCACAAACCTCGAGAGTGGTTACCGAAGGTATCGAAATGATACCGGGAAGAATAAATCCCATGGGGAGATACCTCGTATACCCGATAGCCGTTTCCGGTAATCTTCTTAAAGGTGTTGCGATAGCTGAGAAGGAAGAGAGAAGTGGTAATGCAGCGCAAGCGAAAGAGGCGCCGGTAAGGAAAGCACCCTCTAAAGGGAAGCCTGAGGGGGCTGGAGCTCTGAGGTTTGTGAAGGAAGCACAGATTGTCGAAAAGGGAAAAGAAATCCGATTGGAAGGATCTGAAGGAACTTTATTTTCCGTTTACAGGTCGGAAATTCCGGCAAGACCCTTTTCGATGAAAGACCAGCATTTCATAGAGACATTTCTTCGGGATATAGCCTTCTTTAATGAGAAGCTTCTCTCATATGCGAAAACCGGCGGAAAGGATTTCTATATGCTGGCCTTTGCAATACTCTTTCTATTCCTTGCAAGCGGATTCTTCATGCGCATTACCAGGTGGCCTCTTTTCAACCTGCTCTTTTCGTTTCTTGCTTCGAGGGCTTACTTCTCTCTCTACTCTTTCCTCGCAGGCCCCGTATCCCTTCAAATAGCAAAGTACATGGGAAAATCGGAAATTGCCGGCAGTATGCCTGCTTATGTGATGATACTGATTGGCATTTTGCTCCTTCTGATAGATATTCTTTTTGTGCCCTTCGACAGATGGAAGAGGGAGATCGAGGAATGAAACGTTTACCAACCTACCTTGTAACAAGGGTCCTCACCATATTCTACCTCGTTATGGCATTCCTATTCTTTCTCTATTCTTTCTATCTGTACAATCCCAGGGATTTATTGGGAAGATACCTCTGGCCCTTTCTCTTCATGAATACCGTTAAACTATTCATACAGTATCTCATACCCATAACAGTGACCTCCGTTATTCTGGCCTATTCGTTGTTCATAAAAGAAAAGGACCTCTATGTAAGTGGGGGAGTACCCCTTCCCTTCAATCAACTGGTGGTCAAGCCCATTGTATTTTTCATAATACTCGCTGCTGTCTATGCCGTACTTGCCGAGGGAGTTTACCCTGTAGTAACGGCCAGGATAGAGGAGGAGAGGTATCTCTCCAACCTTGCTCGTGGTTTCGAGGAGAAATGGAAGACTGCCCTGGAAAATAAGGATTACGAGGAGGCCAAGGAGTATATTGATCTTTACCTCGTGATAGATCCCGGAAACAGAGAGGTACAGGACAAGAGAGCTAACTTGAAGCTTAAGTTGTTGACCGGTGGTAACAGTGGAAATTCTTTAGAGCGAGGTAAAACAGATGGCAGTGAAAAGAAGAAGGAGATGGGAAGAAATTATCTACCTGATGAGACAGAGGGCATGACGGTTGATGAGTATATAGCACTTGCAAAGCGATACTACGCTGAGGAGGATTATTTTTCAGCACATTACTATGCATCCCTGGCATATAGAATAGACCCCGAGCGAAGGGATGCCCTTAGAGTAGCCGGAAAGGCCTGGGAAAAGATTACCTCCTTTTCTCAAAGTGGCAAGGAGAGAGAGGAGTCAAAATTTTACAGGAGAAAGAAGGAAGGATACACTGCACTTATTAGTAATCAACCGGTGAAGGCATACTACATATTCAGTGAATTGAAGAAAATAAACCCCGATGATGCCGATATAAAGAGATATTTCAGTAAGGCCAGGGAAGCTGTAAAGAAGGTCTCCTTTTTCATAGACGAGGCAGAGGATATGCTTGCTCTGCCGGGATACAGGAACATAGCTTTTATAAATTCGACGGAAGATGGCAAGAGGGAACTACTGTACATATCAAAACTCGTCGCTATTGGAGAAAACTACTTCTTCAGTGGCATAGAAGACCTGAAATTTGATGAAAACGGTGTTGTTTATCATTTGAAGGCTCCCTACGGAAAGTTGATAGGAAATGCAATAGTGATGCTTGCGATAGACAGGGAGAATCGTAAAAATGTAAAAGAGGCCGTCTATGTTAAGGGAAACCGTGAAGCCTCTGTTAGGAATCTGATTTATCTCCGGACCAGGCCGGATGAATTGATTCACCTGGATGGAAACTATAAAAGATTCGAATCCCTTTCACTAGCAGAGTTGTTCAGGTTGCGGAGCGGGGGGGGCAAATACGGAATTATTGAAAAGTATATAGATATATCAATACTGATGAAAATACTGAATCCCTTTTCTCTCCTTGTTCTGGCACTCCTTGGCATTTCTTTTGGCTGGTTTTTCAGGGCTCGTTATCTGGCACGGTTGCCAATAATTGCCTATGCATTTATTCCCTTTATGCCGCTCTTTATTCTACTGCTTTACTCTCTCTACCAGTATGGTAACGAGATAATTCTCTACTTCGTCCTGTCGGTTTCAGGTTTTTTAACCGCTCTAATCACACTGGTAGTGATGCAGGCTGCACTTCTCTTTCTGGCTATGATCCTTGTAGCGGGACAGAGGACATCTTCGTGAGGCTTTTGCATGGTGTTTTTTCATGGAGGGTTTTTCTTCATAAGGTTCTTCTTCATAAGGTATTAAAAAAATCTTAATCTTTCTGGAACCTTTGACGTGGGAATAGCGACTAATAGATTAGAGGGAGAAGGATATGAACAGAAAAAGAGTCTATGTAACGGCAATACTTATCGTACTTTTCGTAATGGCTACGATATCTGTGTACTCTCAGACCCAGGCTGAATTGAATGAACAGGTTCTTACAAGGTTGGGATTTACTGACGACGAGATAAAGGGGCTGATGGCAATACAGGAGGAAACCCAGAAGACGATAGTGCTGGCAAAGGCAGAGATGGATATATACAGGGCAGAGCTTAAAAAACTCTTGCTGAACCCTGATGTGAATATGAAGGATGTTGAAAAGATTCTAAGGCAATCGATGGAATGGGAATTAAAAATGAGGCTTGCTCAGATAAAACGCGAGGTGGAATCTAGGAAACTAGTTGGAGACAAGAAATGGGCAAGGCTTGTACAATATTTAAGGAAAGTTGCCCAGAGAAAAAAGTTGAATAGGGTGAATAATAATGTTCAAAGACCAAAGGCAGGAGCGCCAAGATTAAACCCATCAAGAGAAGAGCGGATAAAGGCCCTGATAAGGGAACTGGAAAAGTTGCTGGAGGAACCGAAGAACTAAATTCCGATGATACTTTACTCTACAAGAGGTTTGTCGAAGAAAATGACAGTTCCTGTTTTGAAGCTCTGGTAAGGAAGAATGAGCAGTTCCTTGACAGGTTGCTCTACGGAATATTCAAGGGAAATGTAGAGGACGTTGAAGATGCAAGGCAGGAGATACTTATTGAACTGTATACGAAAGCCAGGAATTTCCGTTTCCATTCGAGCTTTAAAACGTATCTCTACAGGATAGCAAGAAACAGGGCAATAGATATCTTAAGGAAGAAAGGTCGGGACAGGGCAAAGATAGCGAAGCTTAAGGATTACCAGATGGTGAGGGAAGCGAGAGACCCTCAGGAGATTGCCCTTGAGATGGACAGAAGGGAGAATGTATTAGCTGCACTGTTCAAATTGAAGGAAGAGGAGCGAACAATGCTGATAGCAAGGGATGTGGAGGGACTGTCATTGAATGAGATAGCGGAGGTATATGGAATACCCCTTGGAACGGTCAAATCAAAATTGCACAGGGCGAGAGATAGGATAATTGGTTACCTGGATAAGGATTTTTAATCGAAAAAGGGTAGAGGCAAGGGAGATGTTCAAAGAGGAGTGTGCAGATTTCAGAGAGAAGATTCAATATCTTATGGATGCTCTCGAACCGGGAGACGAGCTGGTGTTGACCGGCGAGGTGAAAGAACATCTTTCAAGATGTGACGATTGCAGAGAATATTTCGATTCCCTGGTTAAATACAGAAGAATGTTGGGATACCAGCTTGTCGAATCCTCCAAAAGGGTGGGTAAGCTAAATGGTTCTCACATTAGAGAGGCAATTGCAAAGGGAAAAGAGAGAAATCTTTCCCTTAAGAAACGCCGTTTCCTTACTTCGATTGCAGCAATTCTGGTTCTCTCTGTTGGCATTCCGATTGGCTTGTCTGTTTACAGAACAATAGAAGAGAGGGAAATCATTGCTGCCTGGAGTTCGGAAGTTGTGGATTCGGTTTACTCGGAACCAATGCTCAATGGTGTTGAGTACAGCGTTCTGGAAAATACGGAAAGTTTTTCTGACTGGCTGCTGGAGCTTGGTGAAAATCAAGATTATTTTTAAAACTTTTCTCTTCCTTCTTGACAACAATAATACTGATATGTAGTATATCCATGCAATTGAAAACGTTTGCAATAATCTATTGCAATAATTTTATGATTACGGAGGAAAAAAATGGGAAAGACGATGAGAGCTGTTGTCCTGAGTGCTGACTGGGACCCGAAACCGAGCTATAAACCTACACCCAAGGATATAGCCGGAAAGCTAACCTACCTGGGAAGCCAGGTCTGGAGAAATCCGAGACTCAGTATAGAGGAAAGGCCTGTTCCGGAGGTGGGACCGACAGAGATACTGATAAAGGTAAGGGCATGTGGTATCTGCGGAAGCGATGTTCACATGGCTCAGAAGGATGACGAGGGTTACATCTGGTATCCCGGCTTGACAGCATTTCCAGTGACCCTTGGCCATGAGTTTTCCGGCGAGGTAGTGGAAACGGGAGAAAGAGCTATCAACAAGAGAACGGGAAAGGTTTACGAGAAGGGCGAGCCTGTCTGTGTGGAGGAAATGCTCTGGTGCGGTAGTTGTAAACCTTGTGCCGACGGTTACCCAAACCACTGCGAGAACCTGCAGGAAATAGGTTTTTCCGTGGAGGGTGCATTCACCGATTATATCAAAGTTGATGCCAAGTATGCTTGGAGCTTGGAGGGTCTCCGCAAGTTATACTCGGAGGATAAGTTGTTTGAGGCAGGATCTCTCGTAGAACCAACGTCTGTGGCATACAATGCTGTAATAGAGAGAGGTGGCGGTATACGTCCCGGTGACAATGTGGTAATACTTGGAGGAGGTCCCGTAGGATTGGCTGCTGTCGCAATTCTTAAGAGAGCCGGTGCTGCTAAGGTTATACTTTCAGAACCTGAAGCATCACGGGCAAAGCTCGGCAAGGAAATGGGAGCCGATTATATAATAAATCCCAAGGAAGTGGATTTTGCAGAAGCCGTACTCGATATTACCGAAGGAATGGGAGCAAAATTGTATCTTGAAGCAACTGGTCTTCCCGACCTTGTATTTCCCGGCATAGAGCAGGCTATCTGGCTCGGACGTGAGCTCAATTCCACGGTTGTGATAGTTGCAAGGGCAGACAAAAAGATTCCCGTGACCGGCGAGGTCTTTCAGGTGCGAAGAGCAAATATAGTCGGTGCACAGGGACATTCCGGCCATGGAACATTCCCGCGTGTAATTGCAGCGATGGCTTCGGGTATGGACATGACAAAGCTGATTACAAAGCGGGTTAAACTGGATGAAGTTCCGGAGAACATAATTGCTCTGCAGACAGACAGGAGTAACTGTAAGATCACCTGTAAGTTTTAATCGTTTTCCGGTTTTCCGAATATTATTTGACATCGCTAAAGGTTGGTGCTTACACTTTCAAGAAAAGACAGGGGGGATTCCATGAAGAAGGTCTTCGTAGCTTCGATTTCCAAGACAAAATTCGATGCCATTTCCTATTCCGATGACTTGCAATCGATTTTTCGTAGAATAAAGGATCTGGGCTATGATGGAATAGAGCTTGGGATACGGGATCCCCTCGAAGTCGATGTGTCCCTTGTTGAAAGTTACTCCGAGAGGTTCGAGTTGCCTGTTATTGCAATCGGCACAGGACAAGCCTATGTAGATGAAGGCCTCAGTCTTACCTCGGAAGATATGGAAGTACAAAAACGTGCAATAGATAGAATCAAGAAACATATCGACCTTGCGGCTAGATTGGGAGCAAGTGTGATAATAGGGTTGATTCGGGGAAACCCGTCTCGCCAGAGGATGGGAGAGGCACTTTCTCTCTTGAGGAAGAATTTAGGAATATGCGCCGGATATGCAGAGGAATCGAATGTGATAATTCTCCTCGAGCCTGTAAATCGTTACGAATCTTCACTGCTCAACAGGCTTTCAGAGGGAAAGGCCTTTATCGAATCTCTCGAAAAGAGTAATTATGGTGTGGTGAGGCTGCTTGCCGATACGTTTCATATGAATATCGAGGAGAGGGATATCCCGGAAGCGATAGAAGAAGTTTTCCCCCTGATAGGACATATCCACGTCGCAGATTCCAACAGGCTTGCTCCCGGACAGGGACACACCGATTTTGATTCGATATTCAAAAAGTTGAAAGAACTCGGTTACAAGCGCTACATAAGTGCTGAAATCCTTCCCCAGCCAAGTTTTGATGAGGCAGCTCGCTTGACAATGGACTTTTTATGTACGAAGGATATATTATTGTAGCGTAATGGTAACAATAAAAGACATTGCAAAAAAATTGAATCTCTCTTATTCGACGGTTTCCCGTGCATTGAATTCCTCTACTCTGGTCAACGAGAAAACGATGAAGCTGATACAGGAAGAGGCAAAGAAAATGGGATATACTCCCAATGCCTTGGCCAGAGGCCTGGTGTTGAAGAAAAGTGGAATCATCGGAATGATAATACCGGACATAACAAACCCTTTTTTCCCGGCTCTTGCAAGAGGAGCAGAGGATGCGGCGGTAAAGCGCGGTTATAATTTACTCATCTGTAACACGGACTGGAATATAAAGCTTGAAACCAGGCACCTGAAGCTCATCGAGGAGAGGAAGGTGGACGGTTTTGTGCTCTCATCCATAAATGTTGAAAACCGATACCTTGAAAAGCTTGTAGAGAGGGATTATCCACTTGTATTTGTAAGCAGGATTTACCCTGGTATTCTTGCAAACTTTGTCGGGACGGATACAGAGCATGGGGGGTACCTGGCCGGAAAGCATCTGGCAGAGCTCGGCCATCGGGAGATGGCATTTGTCGGCGGGAAATTCAAGGTGGGCTCTGTCCAGGGGAGGTACCTTGGTTTTCTGGAGGCTCTTAAAGAGAAGGGAATTGAAGTAAGGGGAGATCGTGTTATCGAGGGAGAGTTTACAGTGGAGAGCGGTTACAAAATGGCCCTTCAACTGTTGAAACGGGACAGGAGAGTTACGGGAATCTTTGCTGCCAACGATCTACTGGCAGTTGGTGTAATGAAAGCGGCAAGAGAACTGGGTTACAGAATACCAACCGACATTTCAATAGTTGGTTATGATGATATTTTCATATCTTCACTTCCTGGCATAGAACTTACAACGGTGTTTCAGGAAAAGAGAAAACTCGGTGAACTGGCAGTGAATATGCTTCTCGATGATATTCAGGGCAAGGAAAACGGCAAGAAAAGTACGAAGAAGATTGTTTTGAGTCCGAAATTGATTGTGAGGAAAACAACGGCACCTGTTAGGGTAACGGGAAATAGCTAGATGAAGTATGTTTTCAAAACCGGTGCCTTCAAAAGGTTGATTTTTTTCATAGTTCTACTTGCTCTTATTCTGCTTATCGGTATTTACCTATTATTTTCGGTTATGGTACCTGTCGGCATACTGATAATTGTCGGTACTTCGTATTTGGGCTATCTTTCGATTAGAATGTTGAAAAAGCAACTTGCAAGCAGTATCCTTGTAAATGATGTTGGAATGATGATAGATTTTTTCGGTGAAGATGAAGTGGAATTCCCCTGGGAAAAGTTGACAATAGCCGGAATAGGTGAATATGAGAACGGGGCGAAATCTCTGTTCGTTTATAGGGAAGATTCGGACAAATTTGTCGAGGTTCCTGACAATATCTACGATTTTGAGAACCTGGTAGGCGAGATTGCCGGTAAGAAGGAACTTGTAAAGATTTCACTTGCCAGGGGCGAAACTCTGAAGAACAGGATAAAGGAATTCATATAAGAGAGGTGATTGGTCTCCCGTGGCTTTCAAAGGAAAACTGATAGGTGCTCTAATAGGATCCTTTGCCGGTCCTCTGGGAACCATTCTCGGTGGCCTCATAGGGCACCTCTTCGATAAAGCTCAGGAAGAGAAGGAATACTGGCAGAATCTCGGCAGCGGAAGAAGAACCTACACGGTAGATCCTGTCTCCAGGGCGCAGTTGAATTTCATTTCCTCCCTTGTGGGACTTTCAATAGCAGTTGCAAATGTGGACGGTCATGTCAAGGTCTCTCAGGTTGAGGAAATAAAGGAGTTTTTCAGGCATAATCTCCCCTTCTCGTCGGATGACCAGGCATTGCTTCAAAAGATAATAGATGAGACCTTCAAAAACAGGGCAAAGTTGGATATATCAATGCTCTGTTCGTACTATCGCAGCGTATCCACTTTCGAAGGCAGACTTCTCTTGGTACGCCTGCTCTTCAAGATAGCTCGTGCTGACAGAGAGGGTGTGACAAGGGAGGAAGAAATCCTCATAGAGAGAATTGCCTACTTGCTTGGTGTGGATGAACAAACCTATAGAAGTATAAGGGCAGAGTTTTACCGGGATGAAAACAGAGCCTACAGGATTCTCGGTGTTGACAGAAATGCGTCGGTGGAAGAAATCAAATCTGCATACAGGAAACTCGTAGCTCAGTATCACCCTGATAAGGTTGCAAACCTTGGTGAAGAATTTGTGCAACTGGCCGAGGAAAAATTCAAGGTTATACAAGATGCCTATGCGAGAATAAGGGAGGAAAGAGGTTTTTAATTTTTTTATTTTTTCTCCCAGATGAACACCGAATCGTTTTTTCTTACCCTCTTTGAAACCTTGATGCCAACCAAATCCCCCTTGGCGGCCTTCTCTATTCTTTTTCCTTCCCTCTCCATCGTTTGGACAGTCTCGATTAAGACTCCCGTTGTTGGGCCTGTAATTACAATTTCATCACCGCATTCAACACTGTTCGTTGTTATCTCTATCTCTGCCACCTGGACTTTACGAAAGTAATTGGTAACTCTCCCAAGTATGGTCTTTTTTCTCGTAGCCATGGAATTTGGTTTCTCGGTGAAGCTGTTTATTGGCTTTCCAAGGTAAAATCCGCTTGAAAATCCTCTGTTGTATACCTTTTTTAATTCTGCAAGACCATGATTAACGAAATCCTCGTTGAAATTTCCACTGGTAATTTCATCCAGGGCTTCCCTGTATACGGAAGTAACTACGTATACGTATTCGGGATTTCTTGCCCTTCCCTCTATTTTCATAGCGTCAACGATAGGATATACCCTGTCGAGAAAAGGTAGAGTGCAGAGATCTTTGGGACTTAGAACATAGTTACTTCCCAATAACAGCTCTTTACCGGTTTGCCTGTCTTTAATAAGGTATGTATCGTACTCCCTTCTGCATGGTTGTATGCAATCTCCCCTGTTGGCGGATCTTCCGTATAGAAATTCCGACATGAAGCATCTTCCCGATACGGAGACGCACATGGCTCCATGGATGAAAACCTCTACTTCAATGGGAACCTGTTCTTTTATTGCTTTTATCTGCTCCAAACTGCATTCCCTTGCAAGGACGCATCTGCTGGCTCCCAGGGAAGAGTAGAAACGAGCTGCAATAGAATTGGAAATACTTGCCTGTGTACTGATATGAATGTCAAGGCCTTCATCCCTGGCGAGCTTTATCACAGAGTGATCCCAACAAATTATCCCATCGATGTCGGCCTTTTTAGCCTCCCTTAGAATCGTTTCGAGTTTCTCGAGTTCCTCTTCGTAAATTATCGTGTTCAGTGTCAGGTATGCCAGCCTGTCCTGTTCATGACATGTGTCAGCTACTCTTTGAATTTCCTGTTGTTGAAAATTACGGGCAGTTGCCCGCATGTTCAGCTCTTTGATTCCGAAGTATATGGAATCTGCTCCGGCATCCAGAGCAGCCTTCAACATTGTCCAATCACCGGCAGGTGAGAGAAGTTCAGGTTTTTTGCGTGTATAACTTTTTCCTGTTTGCATCATGCAGTATCGGGAAAGCGCCTTATGTGAGCTCCGAGTTTTTCAAGGCGAGCTGAAAGTTTTTCATAACCGCGCTCTATTTGGTAAACATTGTGGATGACACTTTCACCATCGGCGCAAAGGGCAGCTATAACCATTGCCATACCGGCGCGAACATCCGGGGAAACCAGCTCAGAGCCTTTCAATCTCGAAGGCCCGCTGACTACGGCTCTGTGGGGATCACAGAGTACAATTCTTGCCCCCATGGTTATAAGTTTATCTACGAAGAACATCCTCGATTCAAACATCTTTTCATGGATGAGGATAGTCCCCTCCACCTGAGTGGCTACTACCAGAGCTATACTTATGAGGTCTGGAGGGAAGCCCGGCCACGGTGCATCGTCTATTTTGGGTATCATTCCACCCAGATCGAAATTCACCTTCAATTCCTGGCTCGATGGGATTCTTATGTTGTTTCCTTCCACTTCCCAGTGAATTCCAAGCTTACCGAATGCCAGTTTTGTCATTCTCAGCGAGGATGGGGCTGCATCTTCAATCGTAATTTCACTACGTGTCACTGCAGCGAGACCGATGAAGGAGCCCACTTCCATGTAGTCAGGACCTATACGAAATCTGGTTCCCGACAGGGTTTTGACCCCTTCGATGAGGAGAATATTCGAACCTATACCGGTGATTCTTGCCCCCATGGAGTTGAGCATCTTGCAGAGGTCCTGTACGTGTGGTTCGGAAGCAGCATTTCTTATCGTTGTCTTGCCTTCAGCCATAACAGATGCCATTATCGCATTCTCAGTGGCAGTAACCGAAGCCTCGTCTAAAAATATGTCCTCTCCTTTCAATTTGTTCGCCTGGAGAATGAATTGGCCATCCACTTCGACTCGTGCTCCAAGTTCCTTGAGAGCCAAAAAATGAGTGTCTAAACGTCTTCTTCCTATCACGTCTCCTCCAGGTGGTGGGAGAATAACCTTTCCCGTGCGGGAAAGGAGAGGACCGGCAAGGAGTATGGAGGCTCTGATCTTCCGTGATTGTTCAAGTGGAATATCGTTTCTCTTTATTTCAGCAGATTCGATTGAGTAAGTGTTCTTATTGATTCTTTCTACCTTTGCCCCGAGCAAGGAAAGTATTTCAAGCATGACATGAACATCCTCTATATCAGGGATGTTCTCCAGAATTACCGGCTTGTCGGTAAGAAGTGTTGCTGCGAGGCATGGAAGAGCGGCATTCTTGTTACCGCTAGTTCTTATTTTACCCTTCAGAGGAAAGCTGCCTTCTATTACGTATTTGTACATAGGAAAAACTCTAATTCTTTTGAAAGCGTGATGTCAAGGTATTGAATTTCCGGGAGTACACGGGAAGATGTCACAATTATCATCGGAGAGGCGAAAAGCTGAACTGTTTTTTACCGAATGGGTTTTTTTTCATGACGATTTTACTTTCCGCTATGAAGGATAGGCCATTTTGAATTGTTACTCTGTATGAAATCTTGAAGTGCCACCCCCCCTCTGCCATCTTTGTAAATGGATTTTCCAGGATTTCGGGAAATCGGATATCTTTTATATTACCGAGAACATCTTCCGGTTTAGAAAGATTGGGATCGAAGTATCTGTCGAAACCTAGGATAATAAAGAGTGCCCCCACATCAGAAAATCCCTTTTTCTTGACTGATTCCAGGATATTCCTATCTATTGCACTATAGATGACCTTCCTGTACTCACCTTCTTTCAGCAAATCAGCCACATTTTTCAGGAAGAGTCGCAGATTTCTCACAACATTCGTCGATTTGTATTCGGAAAAACGATAACCATTCCATTTAAACCAGGTTAGAAAGGTTTCGTAACCGACACCCTCTTCCATCGCTTTTTCCATTACGAGTATGTCAAGATTCCCATCGTCATCGATATCGGTGAGAATCGATTTTATTGATAGGGTTTCTTTCAGGTCGAAACTTGACAGGAGTTTGATTTGGGGCCCTTTAAAGATGAGGAGGTGTTTTTCAAAGCCCTGTTCTGTTTGAAATCCCACAGCGATGATCAATCTTGTACTGTCATATCTGTTTAGCTGCGTTGCCTCGAAGGATCTGTATACGTATCGTTTACCCAGCGATACGGTTAGAGTACGATGAAGTTTGCCAGATTGATTTCCATATACCACCAGGTAGAATTTCATCGCCTCCCTGTTTTCAGAAAAAAGTCGGGAGTAATCGGATAGATAGGATACTTCGGATTCTTCCCTCCTGTTTGTTTCGACCATCAATAAGAAAGCCTCCGGTTGCCCATCCATTGTGATGTCCTTCAGTATAAGCAGCGGTTTCTCATTCACAGTAACAGGATAAAGATTCTTGTAATGGACATGTTCTAATTGTTTTATCGCTTCTTCGGGTGTGAGTAGCGGCGGTTTGGGGTTCAATGTTCTTACGTCTGAGGGCCGTTCTGCAGATTTTTCCCTTGGCCTTTCAGTATTGAGGGAAGTTTCATTTGCATTTGTCACCTGAGATACCCCCGGTTCCTGAATTTTCCCGGTATCTTCTTTTTTCTTTTCTTCCTTTGGTTCGCTGATATTGATGCTGATTTCAGGAGATTTACCTTTTTTTGAGCCATCTGCTGTAGGGCTAACCTTTTGGAAAGAGAGACAACCGGAAAGCATGATTGTGAAGAGCAATAGAATAATTAAATGTAGGGGATTACCTCTTACTTGGGCCATCTTCATGGGAAAATTCCTGATAGCGAGTTTTCGATAAAAAAGGTTACTACAAAAGTATATTTTTTTCAATGAAATAGCACAACTGGTATTATATTTGTTCAAACTTTGGGATACAATGCAAGGGATGGGAATGGAATACTATGTGAAGAAGCTTACAGACGGGAGAGATGTGTACTTCACAGTATACTGGTCGAGGCTTACGCTTGCAGACAAGTATGAAATAATAAAAAAAGTTCCAAGCATGTCAGGCATTTTCGAATTGTATTATGAAGACAGAAAGGGAAAATTGAACCTTCTCCGTGTTCAAAAGGCATGGTACGGGGGATTGCGCCACACCATAAGAGCGAAGATAGATCCGGAGTTGGAAGAAGATGAGGAAAAGAGAGAGATTCTGGAAGACTATAAGTGTTATTTTCGATTTTCAATATTGGAATCATTCAAAGATTTGACAGATCTTCTGTATTTTTTTGCGGCAACGTATTTTCCACATAATATAGATGTTCCTCATTCAGGCAGATACGAAAGAATTTTTGTAAGGGAGATATCCGAGGACAAGCTAGTCACCATTTGATCTTTCCGGTAAAGTGGAAAATACATGGTTCAGATTAATTTTTTGGTCCATGAAATTATTCTGCTCGAGGATTTTACAAGTGCCACCGGTTTTTCACATTCCCTGATCACAGCTTCGGCAATTGTCATCATGCCTACACGTCCTTTGAATCGTTCTTTGGTGCTGAGAACAACAAGGTCGAAGTAACGTGAAGCATTTAGAATGATTCTCTTTTTTTCCTTTCCCCTTGTGATCTTTGTTCGTACTTCTATTTCCGGTGAGATATGTGAAAGAATACTCTTGATGTACTGTGAGGGATCCGGTCTTTTTCTCTCTCCGTGGAGATACAAAAGAGTCATTATTGCTCTGGAATTTATATCTCCTGGTTCCACCAACGCTTGAGCCACTTCAACGGCAAAGAGATCATTTCTGTCACCAAAGAGTGGGACGAGGACCTTGTGAAATTTCCTGTTTCCACAGTTCTTAAAGACCACCACGTTGCTCGGAGTCCTGTCGACCACAGGATCCACTATACCACCGAGGTTAAACCGGCTATCCTCTCTCTTGCCCTGCCATCCCATTATGAGGAGGTCTATTTTCTTTTCTTTTACTGCGCTTACTATTCCCCTTGCAATATTTCTGCAGTACCTCAAAGTGGTGGTAATTGGGAATCGGGGTCTCAAGTAGAGCATGGCTTCTATGATTCCCTCTTTACCCTCTGTCATGTACTTTCCCGCATCTGTCAGAGGAACCTGGTCGGGAACCTGTACCATATGGAGAAGTTTTATCCTGGCCTTTTTATTTCTGCACAATTTAAGGGTATTGCCTACGAGGGAGAGTGCATTGTCAGGATTGGCTATCGGTATCATTACCCTTATCTCTTCTTCACCCTCCGGGGCTCTTTCCTCTTCCAGTACCTGTATTTCACTCTCAACCGGTTTTGCGTGAGATTTGGAATATATATTGTAAACGATGATTCCCCCAATAATCCATGAGGGCGCCACAATCCATGCAATTATACTCATGTGTATGAGAAAGATTGCAAGAATCACCTGTGAGACTATTGCAAGAATCGGAAAAAGAGGAAAGAGGGGAGAGAGGTAACCGTAAACCAGCTCTTCGCTCATATTGTACCTTATCTTTATCACTGAAAGGTTAACGATAAAGAAGAGAAAGAGGAACATTATACTGGCACTTGAAGCTACGTGTATCGTCGGAAGAAAGAGGGCAATTGTAAGTACGATGGAAGAGGTAAACAATAGTGCTGCCCAGGGAGTCTTCCTCTTTCTCGATATTCTCGAGAAAATATGGGGTAACATTCCGTCTCTTCCTAGTGCATAGGAAGTTCTCGTTGCCGAATAGATTGTGGCATTCAGGGCTGAGGTCGAAGCAAAGATTACTGCCAGTGTAAGAAGAAAATTCCCGGCAGGAATCAGTCTTCCGATTGCTTCGCCAAACCCTTTTTCCCTGAACTGCCCGATCCATTCCCAGGGGGCGCCTATTACTCCCGGTGAACCGGCCTTTACGGAGACTACTGCCGCAAATGCTACAGAGACATAGGTAAGGCTGACAATGTAGACCGAGTAAAGCATTGCCTTTGGAAGGTTTTTCCTCGGTTCTATAGTTTCATCCCCGGTCTGTGCTATTACCTCGTAACCTTCGAAGGCCACATATGTGAATCCCATTGTAACGAGAAGTTTTGACCAGCCATTTGGCATGAAGGGCTTGAAGTTTTCAAGCCTGGAGGGGTCTCTTATGGCAACGACTATGCCCAAGAGGCCAATGAAAACCATAAAGGCCGTCTGGCCGAGGGTCATTATGGCTCCTATCTTCCCGGTCTCGGATGCGCCCATGTAGTTTATGTATATGAAAAAGAGCGCAATAAGGAGTGCCATTATCTTTATGGAAAGATCCGTATACTGAAGCGGAATCCAGTTCAGAAGGTCGAGTTGCCAGAGATACCGCATCGTGTATATGGAAAATGTTATGGCGTACATGCTTCCCGCGACGCTGGATGCGAACCATTCCATCCATCCGGCCATGAAGCTGGTACCACCGCCGTATGCGATTCTGGCAAAATTGTAGGCACCTCCGGCTCTCGGAACTGCTGAGCTCAATTCAGCGTAGGACATAGCAGTAAATAGTGCCAGTGCCCCGTTAAGGGTAAATGTCAAAAGAACTCCCCCCGGACCGGCTATGTGAATGGAGTTGCCAATGCCAAGAAAGACACCGGCACCTATCATCATTCCGAGACCCATCATCGTTATGTGAAAGAGGTTCAGGTCTCTCGATAGTTCGGTTTTCAGTTGGGTGTCACTTTTTCCTGTCATGGTTGCCTTTCTGAATATCGAGGGCAGTGGGATTTTTCATCCTCGATATTCTTTCGATGAGATTCCTGCTGTATATGATAATGGAGGTGTTAAAGATTATGGTTGCCGAAATAAGAATCAAGCCGACTATTGTGTCTCTGTCCATATAATAATCATCCTGCTAATATTGATGGTTGCAGCCAGGTTCATAACCTTCATCAGTTTACACATCCAGTTCCTCCGGGATACCACCGATTATCTGTTTTGCTTCGATTGTAACGAGGAAACCGGCACCGGGTTTGCTTAAGTCTATGTCTTCCTTGAGAAGAAGCTGGTTCAGATATTCTGTCTGTTCTGAGCTGTTTAGGATACCTATGAAGGTCTTTGAGTATGGTGACTTTCCCTTGAAATAGGTAAGTCCTGCAAAGATTGGTATGTCATATGCCAGTTTCTTCTCCAGAGTTTCGCTGTCCACAATCAGTGAAGTCTGTGCCCCTATTTCAACGAGGTTTGATATCACATCCTGCATCTTCTTCGGATCATTCAGAGCAAGGATGAAGATAAACTTTCCCTCTTTGCCCTTCACAATAGGTATTACATCGTTCTTTGCTATAGTTTCTCGAAATTCCTGTGGTGTCTCGGAGAGAATCAATTTGTTGCGCAGATTTTCATCACCTAAGATTCTTGCCACCTTTGCAAGAACCTGAAGGTATTCCTTTCCCTCGCTTCCGGGGAAAACGAACAGGAACATTATATAGACAGGCTTTCCGTCTACCGCATTGAACTTTATCCCTTCGGGAAACGTGGCTGCTATGATAACGCCATGTTCCACTAACTCCGATTTACAGTGGGGAATCCCAACTCCGTTACCTATTCCCGTAGAGCCCTGGTTTTCCCTTTCCATTATCTGGCCAAAGATTCCTTCGACCTTGTCGGATGGTATGATTTCTCTTTTGGCAGCAAGTTCCAGTAATTCTCTTATGATTTCCCTTTTCTTTTTTCCCCTTAGCCTGAGGAATATCGCCTCCTCTTTCAAATAATCTATGATATACATCGTTCAACTCCCCTCTTCGCTATTGTTCACATTTTGCTTTTTTTCCCACAGCACAAGGAGCTCAATCACATTGAGGTCGCCTATTAACTTTAAGTCTTTTTCTACAACCGGTATTTCACCGGCGTCGTTCTGAAACATTATGTTGAATGCCTTCTCTATCGTATCGTTATCCTCGACATAGTATATCTCAGTATTCATGATATCGGAAGCTTTTGACTGGCTTATCGTTCCCATTATATTGTAGCCTGTAAAACTTGGTTCGGAGTAGATGAATGACAGGGAATAAAAATCTACACTTATCCTCTTCAGTATTTCTCTTATTGTAATGATACCCTGAAGTTTATGTTTGTCGTCTATTACATAGACGGCCCTGATTACGGGATTTTCCACAAATTTTTTTATCACACTGTAAATCGAATCATCCTGATATACATAGGCAGGTTTTTCAGTGATATACTTTCTGATTTCTCCTACAAGGGTTTCCTTCATTTCATTCCTCCTTCTTAAAGGCTATTTTCAAAAGGGGCGGGGTGATGACTGCAGAAATTATTACGATCAAGACGGTTGTTGAGAACTCGGTTTGTGTAAATATTCCCCTTGTAAGTGCCATGGATGATATGATTAGGGCAACTTCTCCCCTTGGTATCATACCTATTCCGGTACGTATGGATTGGGCCCAGTTGAATCCGCCTATCTTGGCTCCCAGGCCGGCGCCAAATGTCTTTCCAGTAATTGCAAAGACAATTATAAGAATAATGAAAAGGGCATTTCCCGTAATGTTTTCAAGGTAAGTTTCCAGGCCTATGTTTATGAAAAAGATTGCAACGAAGAAGGACTGTCCGAGGGTTTCTATCCCTTCCCTTATTGTTCTCTTGTGTCTGGTAAGCCCGAGAAAGAGACCTGCAATGTATGCACCGGTTATTTCTGCTATCCCTGCCTTCTCTGCAGCCCATGCAAATAGGAAACAGAGTGAGAGAGCAACGGATAGGACGCCTGCCTCTACGTTGAGTTTTTTGGTATAGGCCATTATCGGTTTGAATAGAAAGTATCCGAAAAGAATGGCAACGGCAAAGTAACCCAGTATCTTGCCCACTGCAAAAAGAATATTTTCGTTACCTCCATGAAGTCCGAAGACGAATGTTAGTAGCACGATGCCCATGACATCATCGAGTATTGCAGCCCCCAGTATGGATGTTCCCTCGGGGGACCGGAGTCTCTTCATTTCGATGAGCGTCATTACCGTGACACTGACACTCGTTGCGGTGAGAACCGTGCCTATGAGAGTAGCAGAAAATCCGTCGAAACCAAAGAAAAGCGATGTACCGATTCCAAGGGAAAATGGTACGACAACACCCCCCGATGCGGTGAGTAGTGAGACTTTACCCTGAGATCTCATCTGGACGAGATCCGTTTCCAGTCCAGCGGTAAAGAGAAGCATTATTACCCCAAGCTTAGCCAGCCACTTTATTACTATGTCTGTTTTTACAATATCTATGCCGGATGGCCCGAGGATTATGCCCACTATTATCATGCCAAGTACCGGTGGCATCTTGAATTTCAGTGAAAGAGCTGAAACGTACTTTGAAACTATCAGTATTATTGCAAGGTGTAGCAAAAAATGCGGATGAACCATGGCTGTCTCCCGAGGAAAATCCTAATACCTAAATCTATATATTGCAATATATGAATCTGTCAGGTCTTATCCGTGATGCTTTCACGAATGAGTAATGCAAAAATAGTGGAGATCACGAACAAAATGCCCAAGAATACCAGGGAAAGGGTATAACGTGAGGTTAAATTTCTAAGGTATTCCATTGCGGGGACTATTAGAACGGCAGCTCCGTTTCCGAGAAGCTGAAGGTATCCTACCGATACACCGGCAAGTTTCGGGCCAGCTATTTCTGCAGACATGGTAAGCATTATGGGAAGCGCAGATATTAGGAAGAATCCGAGGAGAATACCATTCAAAAGGTTCAGGATATAACCCCTGGCAAATATCAATATGATCATGGAAATGACTGCAATTATGGAATCAACAATAATAAAGGGCCTCCTTTTCTTTACCCTGTCCGATAGTAGGGGGAGAACGATACAACCAGTCATGCCACTGAATACCAGTGCACCGGATATGTTTCCAGCCTGAATCATGGTTATACCGTGGGATTCGGATAGAATCTTTTCCAGCCAGGTGGCAAGTCCGTTGAATGCTCCTATGCCGATCAGGGCAAGAAATCCAAGCAGAAGAAAGTCTCTCATACCGAAGAGTTGCTTAAGTCCCTCCCTGTAAGAGGTTATTTCATCGACATCCTTGCCAGCAGGCGAAGTAGCTTCTAAATGGGAGGGCATAGCAGGTTTTTCCTTTACGAAGAGGGTAAAGAGAAGGAAACCGATAAATGCCATGCCGGAATATATCAGCAGCATTTCTGTGAAACCGAGTTTCTCGACAAGAAGAGGCGTTGCACCGAGGCTTATCAGCATTCCGATGAAGAGAGAGATCGAGCCGAGGCCGACAGCCGTTGCCTCTTCATCGGCAGGAAACCATTCTGTGGCAAGTTTTGTCATACTATTCAGGACGAAGGGTTGTCCAAGGGATATTCCCAGCTGTGATACGAGTAGCATACCGTACGATCCGGGAGAGATAAGTCGAAACAGTGAAAAAATCATTGTAAGGCCGGCTCCGAGAGATACACTAAATTTGAATCCCTTCTTATCGATTATTATTCCCGATGGTATTGAGATCACGAGGTAGGTCAGGGGAAAGATCATTGCAAGAAGTCCGACTTTCATGGCAGACACGCCGAGAAAGGATTCCATGAAAGTATCGATAGAAGCGAAGTTCAGCCAGAATAGCTGTGTCAGAGCGGTAACATACATGTAGAGAGCCAGAATAACCCATCTGTATCCGCTTTTTGCTGTTTTAATTTTTTCCATCTGTAAAGAGAGCCTCCTTTCTTTTGAAAACTATGCAATATCCAGCAACAGAACAAGTGAAATGTATTTTACGATTTTTGTACAGTGATTTTTCAATTCTATTCATGAGATCGCAGATAAAATCGACCAAAAAAATTTTCTCTGGCCTTGACAAAAACAATAAACAGTGTTACGAATATCAAAAACGTAACACTTTAAATTGATTCAAATTGATTTAAGGAGAAGGTCATGCACATACCTGATGGTTTTGTTAGCGGTGAAATAAATACTGTTACCTATGCCGTCTCTGCAATTACAGTGGGTATTGCAGCTTCCAGGGCAAAGAAAAATCTCGAGGAAAAAAGCGTTCCTCTTGTAGGGATAACCGCTGCATTCGTTTTTGCCGCTCAGATGCTAAACTTTCCCGTTGCCGGTGGAACGAGCGGACATTTTCTTGGTGCACTTCTTGCGGCGATTCTACTTGGACCATTGAATGGATTTCTCGTAATGGCTGTTGTCCTTGTTATACAGAGTATCCTCTTTGCAGACGGAGGGATAACGGCATTGGGAAGTAACATATTCAATATGGGGATCGTTGCGGGACTCGGTGGATTCATGATATTCAAAGTATTGAGCATCCTGCTTCCGAAGAAACGCCTCTATTTCCTTGTCCCCGTTTCACTTGCCTCTTGGCTTTCCGTTGTTGTGGCTTCGGCGTTCTGTTCACTGGAGCTGGCATTGTCCGGAACCAGTCCATTTTCGATAGTCTTTCCCGCCATGGTCGGGGTTCACAGCCTTATAGGTATAGGAGAGGCGATTATTACAACCACGGTTCTCTCTGTGGTGATGGCGTCACGGCCGGATTTGATATATTCGGGAAAACTTTTGCCCGAAATTCAAATGTAGATTGCATCATTGGTTTTAAGATACCATTGGAGTTACGGGAGTTGAAAATGAAAGCAATTGTAAGAGTAAAAACTTTGATAATCGCAGGACTGGTGCTTTCAGTCTTTCTAGCTTTTTTCATAAGTCCCTTTGCCTCCAAGTCGCCGGATGGACTAGAAAAAGTGGCAGAGAGACAAAACTTTCTCTCACTCGGTGATAAGCTGGTATGGAGACATTCCCTGCTTGCCGAGTACCTCTTTCCCGGAATAAAAAATGAGCGTTTGGCAACAGGCTTGGCAGGTTTAACCGGCACTATCGTTGCTTTCGCCCTGGCCTATATGATCGCAGCCCTTTTGCGTAGGCCCGGTGGCAGAGGCGGAGAGAGAAGGCAGGATAGTAATACTTCGCATCGGAGCGGGTAAAACTGGTAGAGAGTAATTTAGAGAGATACTTGAATCTGGGGAGTTTTCTGCACTCTCTCGATGCACGTTCAAAACTACTAACCTTTCTTCTCTTCATTATCACGGTAATATCTATACAGAGCTACGGTATATTACAGTTTGCCGGTTTACTGCTGTATCTCCTTTTAAGCATTATTCTTTCCCGTATCCCTCTTTCCTTTTTCCTCAAGCGGCTTGGTTTTATCCTGGTACTTGCACTTATAATGGGGGGTTTTCTCCCCTTTTTCAAACACGGAAATTCTGATTACCAGGTGTCTTCCGTATTATCGATGAAAATATACCAAAAGGGACTGATTCTTCTTGGAAACCTGCTGATACGTTCTTCTCTTTCATTTCTTGCAGCCCTGATCCTTGCAGGCACAACCGGTTTTACGGGTATCCTCTCATCCATGGAAAGAATGGGACTTCCCTCATCACTCTCGCTGTCACTCGGGCTTGCATATAGGTATCTCTTTGTCTTGGGTGAAGAAGTGGTAACGCTAAGGCGCGCCGCCCTTTCAAGGGGTTATCGAGGGAAATGGATCTGGCATACCTCTATCATTGGTAAACTTATCGGGAACCTGTTTCTTCGTTCCTATGAGAGGAGTGAGAGGGTTTACCATGCAATGCTCTCGAGAGGTTTCAGTATCAAGAACAGGAGAGAGAGACTGAGAGGGAAGGTGGAGAAAATGAGAAGGGCGGATTACCTCTTTCCGCTGGCCTCGATTCTATTTTTTCTCCTTGTAAGGTTTTTGCCCTCGATCATGGTTCTCCTTGAACTACATGATTTTCAGTTGGATTACCAGAGTCTGTCGGTTGTTCATGTTTCCACGATAGGTTCGTTGAGGGGGTTTTGAAGAATTGGAGAAAAAAATAGTAGAGGTAAGGCATCTTTCGTTCAGTTATCCCGACGGAACCCTGGCCCTGAATGATGTGAATCTGGATGTGTATGAGGGTGAGAGCCTGGGAATTATTGGCGGAAACGGGGCAGGTAAGTCTACCCTGCTTCTCCATCTAAATGGAATTCTTCCTGAAACCGAAAAGAGGAGGACTGCCGATGAATCCTTGGTGATCGTGGATGGTCTGAAGGTGGAAAAGAGGAATCTCGAGATAATACGGGCCAAGGTTGGTATTCTCTTTCAGAATCCGGAGGATCAGCTATTCTCGGCTACACTCTATGATGATATTGCATTCGGCCCCCGGAACATGGGACTGGAAGAGGGAGAGGTAGAGGCTCGGGTGAATGAAGCTCTTGAGAGGTTCAAGCTAAAAGGTTATAGCGGTAAGAATCCATTTCACCTGAGCCTGGGAGAGAAACGTCTGGCAGCAATGGCGACCATATACTCGATGAAGCCCGAAATCTACTGCCTTGATGAACCGACGAGTAACCTCGACCCCAGGGGAAGGCGTGAGCTGATTGAAATACTTTCCATGATGGAAGTAACGAAGGTTATAGTTACCCATGACCTCGGTATGGTGAAAGAACTTTGCAACAGGGTCGTTGTCATGAACAGGGGAAAGGTGGAGGCTGAGGGCGGAGTGGATAGTATATTTTCTAACGAGGATCTTCTTGCAAGATGCAGGCTTAAGTGAGTTTACCTGTGAGTTTGCTTTTCCCCCTTGACAGCCAGGTTCTTGGCTATCGACAATCAATCATATGCTATTCAATGTACTATTGAATACACTACCGGATACTCTTTCAAATACAAATCATCATCTGTGCATATTTTGCACGATTGAGGGCAATGTGAAAATGTTGCACAGTTTGAAGGGTTGTTCCGATGTGTTTGGCAGGAAAAAAGGTATCTCGAGGTAGAAAAACCGGCATAAAAATTGCAATATCTTTTACGATGAGTTTCTCATCCATGAAAATGCAAAAGTACCTTGCTCTGTTTCTGCTGGTAACTTCATACGTTTTCCTCCGGCCGGTGATTGCCGTAGGCGAAGATATCCGCTGGTTTGAAGAGCAGTCCCTCTCTTTCGACAGGGAGCTCAAGGTTCTAAGGCTCCAGCTTAAAAATACGCTGATATCGATCGAGAAGAAGAACCTGGAAAAGACTCTCAGTGTAAGCGCCGGTGTCAAAGATACCGGCTTGTCATACGCGTTTGAGAGCGGAACGACCGGATTATCATCGGCTCTTACAACGACACCCACGATCTCGGTAGGTTTACCCTCACCCTATGAAACGTCTTTGCAATTATCATTTCCCCTCTCCTATTCCTATGGCAGGACTGGAGGAACCGGAGGCGGAGAAAATCCGCTGGATTTTTCACCTTCTGTCAATATAAATCAACCTTTGAACAAGCTACTCGGCCTGGAAGAGAATTCTAGCTATGATACTTTAAGTGACAGATACCTTGTGGAGCAGAACAGGGTAAAGATAGCAGAGAGGGAGTATGATGTCAGATTGAATCTCTATAAGAACCTCAAGGATATATTTCAGGCTGAGGAGAATGTAAAAGACCTCGAGGTTCAAATAGGAGAGACAAGGAAGACGGTAGAGGATACGATAAAGCTTGGAAACTATGACAAGAACAGTTCGAGTTTCATGGCACTGGAAAATACCGTAAAACGCCTGGAGAGAAACAGAGAGATAGCGCTTGCAACACTGGAGAATGAAAAGCGCAGACTGAAACGATTGATTGGCGAGGATTTCGATTCTCTTCCCTGGAATATCCTGTCGGAAGGTGAAAATATAGACAAACTCGATCTTGAAACAGAGAGAAATATTAGCTGGTATCCGGATTACTATCTTGGCAAACTTGCCCTTCTTCGGGACCAGGCAAAGTTGAAACAGGACAGGGCCGCGAAAATTCCCACCCTCTCTGCACAATTGAATCTCAATAGTGGCGGGGCAGCGGGAAAAAACAGCATCGATGTGTCGGGTGGATTTCAGGGTATATTCGATAATGTATCCCTTTCAGCCTCTCTCGGAGGCACATTGAACCCCGGTTCGATCTATGCATATTTTGGTTTCAGCTGGCAGCTACCCGACAGAAGATTGGAAAATCTGGATACTGAAAATGACGAAAATATCACCAAAATCGATGCGATCCAGCTGGGAATGGTGAAAGAACAGTATGAGAATGGTATTGAATCCTTAAAATTGACGATAGATGACCTACGGTCACGGAAATCTCAGCTGGAAGATGATATCCGCCTTGCCCGATTGAAATTGAAAGAAGCTAAACTTCGATTCTCGAACGGTTTGATCTCGCAAGAGGAACTAAACAAGGCCCAATGGGATTTGAACAGATTGAAATATGAGAGGGTAATCTTCCTTCTGGATGTTATGAGTACAAAAGAGGAGCTTGAGAAACTGAATCTTATCAAGGGATTTCAGGGAAGCTGAAAAATGAAGAAGAAAAGAAAACGGAGATGGTTGTTGATCATTATGATTCTCCTGCTCCTGTCAGGAACAGCGGGAGCCCTGTATTATTTCTTCCTCTACAGAGGTCAGGGTAGTGAAAAGGCATCTGGTAAGGAAATAACCGTATATACCGTGAGAGAGGTGGAGCATGAGGAGACTGTTGAGGTTTCCGGCAATGTCGAACCTGTGAAAGAAAAGGAACTTGCATTCCATACAAGCGGGCTGGTTTCTAAAGTGTATGTTAGAGAGGGCATGTACGTAAGAGGGGGGAAACTTCTTGCAGAGATGGACAACAGTGAACAGCTCTATGAACTGGAGCAGGTTGACTACCAGATAAAGGAAAAAGAGCTCGAGGGAGCAAAGCGGGAAATCGAACTGTTAAAGATGGAGAAAAAGTTGAAAGAGAAGAAGTTGGAGGATTTAAAGCTCTACACTCCCATTTCCGGACTGGTCTCCGTGGTCAACATGGAGGAGGGGGATTTTGTCGGTGCAAACAGCAAAACTGCTGTTATCAGGGTGATAGATACCTCAAAGTTGAAGGCAACGGTAGAGGTAGATGAGGTGGATGCCCCGGAGGTGAAGCTTGGACAGAAGGTTCTCTTTCATTTTGATGCTTTCCCGGATATGGAAGTCACAGGAAGAGTATCGAAGATTCCCATAGAAGGAACTGTGACCAACGAGGGTATAGCGGTTTTGAATACAGAGATTCTGATAGACAAGCCCCCCAAAGAGTTGCACCCCGGTTTTTCCTTTACCGCAGAGATAATAGTAAAGCCTGCGGAAAAGATTCTTGTTGTAAACAGGGATGCCATTTTAGAAAGAAACGGGAGAAAACTTGTTTTTCCCGCAACTTCGGTACCCGGTGCCCGGAATGCTCCCGGTAATGCAACTGGGAATGCTGCTGGGAATACCACTCGCAATGCAACGAAGAGAACCTCACCTTCGTCGGAAACCGGCAAGAGTATCCCACAGGGTAATGCACGAAATGCGGGACAGAGATTCCCGAGACCGGTAAGGGTAGAAGTCGAAGGATACAATGACAAGGAAGTGAGAGTAATATCAGGTGTATCCAAGGGTGATAGGCTCTTATCAGTATCGGAACTGATGTCTAAAATACAGGGAAGGCAGAATGAAAGGGCTGGAAAGAACCCGCTTTCGATTTTCGGCTTTCCCTCTCGAAGGGTACCGGGTGCCACAAGAAGGCCCTCGGACGGGAGGACAAGAACAGGCAGTCAGGAAAAGAGATGAGGGGCAGAGAAAACTCAGGTGGTGCACTGATTGATGTTCGTAACGTCACAAAGCAGTATATTCTCGGTGAGGCTTTGATAGATGCACTTAGAGGCATCAATCTCGAGATCAATGCCGGGGAGTTTACTGCAATAATGGGCCCATCCGGTTCCGGAAAAACTACCCTGATGCACCTGATAGGGTGTCTCGATGTGCCAACAACGGGAAAGATACTTATCGACGGGGAGGATGTTTCCCGTTTGGAAGAGGAGGAATTGGCAGTCATAAGGAATAGGAAGATAGGCTTTGTATTTCAGCAGTTCAACCTGCTGACGAGGATATCAATTCTGGACAATGTAATGACACCCCTGATGTATGCCAGGATTCCCCTCTCCGAGAGGAAGGAAAGGGCAGAAGAGGCGCTGGTGAGGGTAGGACTTGCCGATAGATTGAAGCACAGGCCGGCAGAACTGTCCGGTGGTCAAAGGCAGAGGGTTGCGATTGCCAGAGCTCTCGTAACCGAACCATCGATAATACTTGCAGACGAGCCGACGGGGAACCTCGACTCTGTTACGGGGAAGAAGATACTCGAGCTTTTTGGCGAGATAAACGATATGGGGAAGACAGTGATAATAGTAACCCATGACCACGAAGTTGCTGAAATATCCGGGAGAATCGTTCACATCAGAGATGGCCTGATAATCGAAGTGGAGGATAAATAGCCGATGTTTTTCGAGAACATTAGGCTCGCTTTCAAAGATTTTGCAAGCAACAAGCTCAGAACCTTCCTGTCCATACTGGGGATAGTGATAGGTGTTGCATCGATCATTACCATTACCACCCTCGGTAGAAGTGCCACTGTCAGTATCCAGACCCAGGTTTCCAGTATGGGCCTGAACAGTATCAATATTTTTCCGCGCGGAAACGACAGTGAGGCCCGGAGAATCTTTACGGAAAAACTGGCGGGAGAGCTGGAAGAAAAGATTGACGGCCTTAACCACGTAATAGCCGTTAACCAGCGGAGCATGCTGATAAAGAGGGGAAAGAAGTCTTACAGGACAAATGTAATCGCCGTGAACAGCATTTTCGGTGAAGTTTTCGACTACGAGGTGGATGCCGGAAGATTCGTATCCACCGAGGACGAGAGGAGGAGGAAATCGGTGGTTGTCCTTGGTTCTGATGTCGCCGAGAGGCTCTTTCCCGACGGAGATGCCATAGGAAAGTACGTCCGTATCTACAGAAAGCAGGCAAAGAGTTTCCGTGTCATAGGTGTAATGAAAACGAGAACAGGCGCCATGAGGATGGATTTTGACAGCTCGGTGTATGTGCCCCGTTCTACCTTTGACAAGCGATTGCAGAGAATAACGAGGGTTCAATATTACGTTGCCAGTGTAGAGGATGGTGCCGATGTTTTGGAAGTTTCGGGCAGGATAGAGGATTACCTTTTCAGCCTTACGAATGACGAGGAATCGTACAGGGTTATCTCTCCTGCAACCATCGCCAATATCTATACGAACATAACAAACACTTTGAATCTCTTTCTTACGGGTATTGCTGCCATTTCCCTTCTCGTTGGGGGTATAGGAATCATGAACATCATGCTCGTATCCGTAGCAGAAAGAACGAAGGAAATAGGTATCAGGAAGGCCCTCGGGGCAACGCCTGGAATCATAAGGGGACAGTTTCTGGTAGAATCCGTGGTGCTTACCCTATTCGGGGGTATCATCGGAATCGCACTGGGTCTTCTCCTGAGCTATGTTCTCACTGTATTCCTGAAATGGATATTTGCTCCCCGCTTTGCAGCATTCGTCCTTGCCCTTCTCTTTTCAAGTGCAGTGGGTATTTTCTTTGGCCTCTATCCGGCAATTCGTGCCTCAAAACTGCAACCTGTAGAGGCACTTATGTATGAGTGATGAATCTGTAAGTAGTCGGTGACGAATCGGTGGGCAATGATCAAGGTATGAACAAGAAGAGAATCCATGTTGACCTCTTCGTAAATATACTTCTCGCTTTCCTCTTCGTAGTGATAAGTATTCTTTTCGTTTTCATAGTAAGGGGAGAAAAATCTAAGAACAGGCTTCTCATGGAGTATGAGACGGAAAAGGAATTGTTCATCTTGAGCGAAGAGGTAAGGCAGGAGAGGTCGAATCTGAAGTTACCGGAAGGAGTAGAGAGCTTCGGAATCTACGACGGGCTTGGCAATTCTATGATAAGATTTGGCAATGCGCCGGCAAGAATCAATCTGGATGAGTTGAAGAAGAAGGGCTCCTCCCTCGACCACAGGGGCAATGCCAGTTTTTACCTGAACGGAGAGAAGGCGCTTCTGGTGCTTGTAAGGTTGCTTAAAAAACCGCCGCCGGGTGATGAAAGGACTCCGAGGATAAGACCCCGCGTTTTCTACCTCGAGATGAATGTGAGGAGTTACCAGCAGAGGGAGAAGATTCTTTCTCTGGCATTGATACTGGTGCTGGGATTCATCGGGATATCGTTACTCTACACCCGTTACATATACAGGAAGAACCTGAGATACGAGAAGAAACTGGAGACGCAGGAGCAGCTCGTTCATCTGGGGGAAGCGGCCAGAACGCTTTCACACGAGATAAAGAATCCCCTCGGTGCAATAAGGTTGAGGACGGATATACTGAAGCGATATGTGCTCCCCGAAGGTAGGGAAGACCTCGAGGTTATCTCGGAAGAGGTGGACAGGCTGAAAGGGTTGACAGAGAGAGTTCACGATTTCCTAAAAAATCCGCTGGGCGAACCGGAAGAGATAGACCTGCTACCTTTTATAAATGAGATTATCAGGAAACTGGGGTACGAGATCGGGCTTCCAAAAGTTGCGGAGAACTGTCGTGAAGATCTTGAAGGCAAGAGCCATCCGCTGCGAGTAAGTTTCGACAGAGGGCGACTCTACTCGGTGCTGGAGAACCTTATGCGCAATGCCGTTGAGAGTGGGAGTGATATCGAGGATATTGTCATCGAGCTTGGCTGTGGCGGCAAGTACATTTATATTGATATAATGGACAGGGGCACGGGAATAGATGCAGAGATAAGAGACGCAGTGTATAATCCGTTTTTTACTACCAAGAGTCAGGGCTCGGGCATAGGTCTTTCCATCGCAAAGAGGTTTGTGGAGGCTGCAGGCGGAAGCATTGTATTGAAGGACAGGGAGGGTGGGGGTACCATTGCAAGGGTAGCACTGAAACGGCCGGCTTAGGAGGCAAGGGGTTGTGAAAATCCTCGTTGTTGACGACGACAGGAACATGAGACAATCGATGAAGCGCGTTCTCGAAATAGAGGGATTCGATGTCACGGTTGCCGAGAACGGGCTCTCTGCACAGAGACTACTCGAAAACGGTGTGTATCACCTGGCAGTGGTAGATCTGAGGATGCCAGGCCTGGACGGCATGGGGCTGCTTCGGTGGATAAGGGAGGAGGGACGAAGGCTGCCCGTGATAGTGGTTTCTGCCTACGGTGACATAGACGATGCGGTAAGTGCCCTGAAATCAGGTGCCAATGATTATATAGTAAAGCCCTTTTCCTCCGAGGAGTTCATCTTGAGGATAGGGCGGGTCCTGGAGGAACAGAAACTGAAAAACCTGGTTGAATCGGGTGTAACCGGAATGAAACCTCCTCATGTGAGAGGTGTTTCTGAGACTGGCCGAGGCGAAGTCAATGAGAGACTATCCTTCCTGGGAGTGAGCAGTGTGGCGGTAAAGATAAGGGATATTATCGATAAGATATCGGCAACCCCCTCGACAGTTCTTATCACCGGTGAAAGCGGAACGGGAAAAGAAGTAGTTGCAAGATTAATACATCTCAAATCCTCCTTTTCAGAAGGCCCCTTCGTTGCGGTAAATATAGGGGCGATTCCCGAAACCCTCATAGAAAGTGAGCTCTTCGGTTATGAGCGGGGAGCCTTCACCGGAGCTGTTAATAGGAAGACAGGCATGTTCGAATTGGCCTCCTCGGGAAGCCTCTTCCTCGACGAGATTGGTGAGATGCCAATGAATCTTCAGGTAAAGCTGTTACGGGTTCTCGAGGAAAGGAAAATAATGCGCCTCGGAGGGACGAGGGAGATACCAATAGATGTGAGGCTGATTTCGGCTACCAACAGGAATCTGGAGGAAATGGTGGAGAGGGGGTTGTTCAGGGAAGACCTCTATTACCGTCTGAATGTGGTTCATCTCGATATCCCGCCGCTTAAGGAGAGAAGAGAGGATATTCCCGTGCTGGCAGCCCACTCACTGGGTATGGCAGCTAAGAGGCTGGGAAAGAGGATAAGGGGCTTTACTCATGGAGCCATGCAGCTCCTTGTAAGTTACGATTTTCCGGGGAATGTTCGGGAACTGGAGAACATCATAGAGCGTGCATGCATATTTGCCGAGGGCGATGTAATTTCTGAAAATGACCTTTCCATCCTGAAAAAAACGGTACAGAATGGCAGGAGAAACAAGAATCAGCATCCTCCCATGAGCCTAAAGGCAATCGAGCGTGAGGCGATTGTAACAGCATTGAAGCGGTGGGAGGGAAACAGAAGCAAGGCTGCGGAGGAGCTGGGTATTGCAAGGAGAACCATTATAAACAAGATCAAGGAGTATGGAATCGAGCAATGAAGGTAAAGGTGAGGATAAGCCTTCTAAATGAGCGGGGTGAGTCTTTCATGGGTGTGGGGCTGGTATGGCTGCTTGAGAGAATAGAGAAGTACAGTTCGATAAGAAAGGCTGCTATGGACATGAACATGTCCTATGCCAAGGCGCACAGGATAATCGTTGAACTGGAGAAGAATCTGGGCAAGAAACTCGTGGAGAGGAAGATAGGCGGAATAGAGGGAGGAGGTGCCATTCTTACTGATTTTGGGAAACTCTTCCTCGAGAGGTACAGGATGTTTCAGGACGATGTGGAAAGTTATTCGAAAGGGAGGTTCCAAAAGCTCAAGGAGTTTTTATTGGCCCAGAGAGAGAAGGCCGAGTAGCCTTATTACCCTTAAACTGCCCTTTGCCCTTTCATGTATTTCCGATACAACGCTGCAAGGTAAAGCAGATCACGCCATCGGGCCTGCTCTCTTCCGTAGAGGAATTTCAAAGTGATACTTGACACCCGACGCAACTCACGGTTGCCGAACCGCATGGCAGAGCCCCTTTTTTTTATCCAGGATACCCATCCGGACCCGGCCACTGAAGTGAGGGAGCCCTTCTCCGGTAAAAGAAGCTTCTTGACCATGTATCTAATAAGCCTTTCCTTCATGAATGAGAGCCTTCTGACTCCGGAGAGAGGGATGAGAAAAATTAATAACCGGACTATGAAGAACCTTAATAACAGAGCAATGCCAAGCAAAAGTAACAGGGTAAGCGGAAGGACGACAGAAAGATATCGAAGGGTATTTCTACTTAACGCCATGGCCCTCTTTTTTCCTGCAGGTGCTTTAACAGATTGGAGAATCCTCTTACCCAGTATGGCGAAGAGCTGCCTCTCCGTTAATCTGTCGTCTGAAAGGTCATAGTTGTATGTCAGGGAATCATCCTCTTCCTCGTAGTTGCCCGGATCTACCGCCGGCGTTGCTTCCCAGGTCATCCATCCTTTTCCCGGGATCCATATCTCGGGCCATGAATGGGCCTGCAGGCCTGAAATGGTTGTTGTTGTCATACGGGAAGGATAGGCAAGAAAACCGGTAACATAGCGGGAAGGAATGCCGCATAACCTTGCAAGGATTACAAAACTCGTTGCAAAGTGAACACAGTATCCCCTTTTCAAATCGAAGAGAAAGTCAGAGACAAAGTCACTACTCTTTACTCCTTTTTTGAATGGGGGAACCTTTAGACTGTAGGAATAGTTGGATGCAAGGTACTTCTGAATGGAGCCGGAGATTTCCCGTATTCTCGCGGGAGTGAGGTTGTCTCTCGTGTTATCTTTTCCACAGAGGCTATGGGCAAGTTTCTTTAACCTGTCGGGAAGACCCGGAGGCAACTCGAGGTAATTTTTGCCAGGACTTACATATCCCAAAGCCCCCGGATTACTTGGGGCCACTGATCTTTCTGCAAGGAAGAGCTTGTCACCTCCCTCCAGGGGTTCCTTGAAAGTAAACCCGCTTGCAAGAGAACCTGTTACGGCGATCCTGCGTTTACCGGTTTTCAGCGCAATGAGATATGTATTGATGGTGTGGGGAAGGTAGAAGTAGTACTGGGGTTCGATTTCTATCTCGAATTGAAAATCTGCCCGAGTCATTTCTTCCGAAGTTATCTCTATAACCCTTATACCCTTTAATTTACCCTTCGATTCCTTCCCTTTCTCTTCTTTCGTATTCTTCCATCCGATTCCGTCGTAGTAATCGTAGACCCCCGTTCTTAAGTAAAGAGGAACGACAGGCTTCTTCTCGCTTGAAAGAAGGTTGAGCTTAAAGAGGGGTGCCGAGGAAAGGACCGGTGTACCGCCAAGTTTCGATACTTTGAATGCAGTTCCGTAGCCGGGGAGTCCGTAGAGAAGGGGAAAGCGTGGAAACAGGGTTAAGACTGCCCTTCTCAATGCAGGATGCAGTCTTGTATCGACTATCGCACTGCCGGAAGGGGTGTAGGAGAGAGAAAGAATATAGGAAAGTGCGAATACGGGGACAAGAGATAGGGTTGTCTGAAGCATCCTTCGAGCAGCCTTTTTGAAGGTTGTTCCTCCTGTGAAAAGCACGATGTTTACGTATATAAGGAGTAATGTTGCTAGAATAAAGAGAAGGACTGCATTTCTGCTCTGGTAGATCAGCGTGAATATCCCCGAAGTCACAGTGAAGAGAATGGAGAGAGAAAGAACTATTCCCGATGAATAGAAGTTCACAGATGTAACGAGAAAGGTTGCGAGCAGAACTATCAGGTTTGAAACTACCCCGTACTGCCTTCCATCTGTTACACCCTGAAACCATATCTTGTATGCAGAGTACGGGGTAATTATTATGCCGCTGAGTGTTATTAGGGCCAGTACAAGGCCAAGTATCCCATTAATGCTGTTAAATAGTTTTCCATGTATCCGCTTTGGGAGGTGCGAAAAAAAGCCGCTTTTTACCCTAAGCCCTGTCGTATCATGCAAGGAGGTTGCAGTTAAAAGGATTAAACGCAAAATCGCCAATACAAGAATCAACGGGAGAGAGATATCTGCATTGAGACGATGATACAGGTAAAGTGGAATTCCCGTATATGCAGCCAGTGACAATAACGGATAAACCAACCACTTCAACATTGAAGAGATATCTCCTCTTCTATCTGGTTTGCATTTCTCACGATAATAATCCTTACACCACGATCGATCAGTTTCCCGAGTTGTGCTGTGGTGGTTTGGAGACTTGAAGCTCCTGTAAGATTGAAAAAAACAAGCGGCGAGAGTTCTCCGTACCTGGTTCTCTCTGCAATATCCAGAAGAACTGCGTCGAGGATGTGAGTAATAAGGATCGTTCCCGAAAAGATGAAAGGATATTCCTTGAATTTCAAGAGGAGCGTCTTTCTGTACAGTTCGCCGAATTGCTGTTTGTTTTCCACTGTAGCATATTCAGTTCCGTAGATGTGGAGCCTCGTTTTTAGTCCCCTTTCAACGAGATGATTTACAAGTGCAATCATTATCTCTATCGATGTATCCTCTGCAATGAGTTCCTCTATACCGGATAGTTTCCCTCTCCTCATGTCCAGGCATATGAAAACCGATTCTTCGGCGGAGATGTCGTACTCCTTTATGTAAGGCCTTCCGGTACTTGCAAACTTCTTCCAGTAAACGTGTTTGAGAGATTCATTTCGTCTGTATTCCCTGAGCCCTGCAAACAGGCTCGTGTCTTTAAAGATATCATTTCTCACCGGTTGCCTCTCTGCTATGGAAGGCCTCTCTGCCACAGGCAATTTCTCGATTTTGAGTATTCGAGGATACACGTAGAATGTTCTATACCAGATGTTTCTCTTTATCCTGAAGATTCCAAGGAAATCTTCGAAGATTATGGATTCCAGGCCTATTGTATATATTCCCCTGTAGGGACAGCGGATAAGGTACTCCTTTTCAAAGCGTGAATGCCCGCCCATGGAGAGGGCCAGATCTTCTGTGACCCTTTCCAGGTAGGGGTGAATATTCTTGAAATGAAGGCGCATCAGGGGAATGGGGAAAATGGATTCGGTGGTTAGTATCAACCTGTACCTTACATCTTCTTCCTTTACAGGATGTTCGTTTTCGAAGTACTGGTAGTATTTAACGGATGATTGGGCCACTATCAGGTAGGCCAGCGAGAGGGAGGGTGCCAGGAGAAAGAGGTAGAAAAGGAAGGTGAAGGGGCCTCCAAGGTAGTCCCGTGCGAGGTAGAGTATTGCCAGGAGGAAGAGGTAGATGCCCATGAAACGGGGATTTATCTTTAAAGGAAAGTCGATTTCCATTTTTTACTTTGTTTACTTTGATTCAGGTGCCTTAAGGCTCGTGGGGATTGGGATCGAATCCACTATCCTTATGACTGCGCTCCTGGTGTCACCTATCTCCGTCATCGATTCGGCTGACAGCTTGAGCCTGTGGGGAAGCACATACGGGGCACAGTAGCGTATATCCTCCGGTATGACGAAGGCCCTTCCCTCTAAGAAGGCATTTGTCTGGGCTGCAAGCAGGAGGTGCTGGGATGCCCTGGGGCTTGCCCCGTAGCGAAAGGTCGTTCCGGTTCTCGTTTTGCCTATTATGTTTATGAGGTATTCTTCCACCTCGTCCTTTATGAAGATACTGCGGACGGTCTTCCTTATTTTCAAAATCGTTTCTCCGTCGCATACAGGTTCCAGGACTTCTAAAGGGTTTTCAGTCTTGAAACGTTCCAGTATCTCCGTCTCCTCCTTCTGAGTTGGGTAGCCCATGGAGAAGGATATGCCGAACCTGTCAAGTTGTCCTTCGGGAAGCGGAAAGATGCCGGTAAAGTTTTCGGGGTTTCTCGTTGCAACGAGGAAGAAGGGCCGGGGAAGTTTGTATGTTACACCCTCCACTGAAACCGAACCCTCCTGCATCGCTTCCAGGAGGCTGGATTGGGTTCTCGGTGATGCCCTGTTTATCTCGTCTGCAAGTATGAACTGGTGCATGATTGCTCCTTCCCTGTAGGAAAAGCTCTGTTTTTCAGGGTTCCACACAGTCATACCGACTATGTCACCCGGTATGAGGTCGGGTGTAAACTGAATACGGGCAAAATCCATGTTTACACTTTTTGCAAGCGAGCGGGCGAGAGTCGTCTTTCCCATGCCGGGGATGTCCTGTATGAGAACATGTAGACCCGAACAGAGTCCGAGTGTGAGGAGACGTATCTGTCTCTCCTTTCCCACGATCACCCTGGAAATATTCTCTTCTATCCGGTAAACCGTCCCGGCTAGCTCTGTTAGAGAGGCTGTCTTAGAGGCATTCTTGGGAATTTTAATCGAAGCTTTCTTAGAGGCATTCATTGGAGCTTTCATCCGGGAATAATAATAGCAGATTTCCAGTCGAAATTACAGTATTGCAGTTAGAATTAAGGTTAAAAACGAGGCGAGTTACGGTGAGTGTTACAAGGTGCAACCCGAGGTGCGATATAAGTAGACAAGGTGCCACCCAAGGTGCGAGATAAGGAGACAAAGTGCAACCAAAGGTGCAACCCGAGGCTCTAACAAAAGGTGCGAGACAACGGGACATAGTGCCAACAAAGGTGCCACAAAAGGTATGAGACAACGAGACAAGGTACAAAGTTTCTTGCAATATCTTTCTTTTGGAAATAATATTAAGATATAGGAAGAATACAGGAAGAATGTTCATGAAAAAGCCTCATTCCAATACAGGCTTTTTAAGCTTCCTCTTCTCTCGATACCTTGCCCGGGCTTTGTTTTCTCTTCTGCTTGTATCCGTAACCCTTCAAACCTCGGCGGAGAGTTGGGATGACCCGCCTGCAATGAAAAGAAAGCGGATTCTCATGGTGGAAAAACAGATAGAGTCACGTGGTATCAGAAACAGGGATGTGCTCGATGCGATGAGGGAGGTGCCGAGGCATCTGTTTGTTCCTGAATATTTAAAGAACAGGGCTTATGAGGACAATCCCCTGCCCATAGGTGAGGGACAGACAATCTCGCAGCCTTATATCGTTGCCCTGATGACGGAGAGCCTGGAGCTCAAGGGGGATGAGAAAGTGCTGGAGATTGGAACCGGTTCGGGTTATCAGGCAGCGGTACTTTCCAGGATTGTAAGGGAAGTCTATACGATAGAGATCAAACCTTACCTCTTCCGGAAGGCAAAGAAGAGGCTCGAGAGCCTGGGTTTCAGTAATGTGCATGTAAAGGAGGGAGACGGCTACTTCGGATGGAAGGAGCATGCACCCTTCGATTGTATTATGATAACTGCTGCCGTGAATCATATCCCGCCGCCTTTGCTGGCTCAACTTAAGGACGGGGGGAAGCTGATTCTACCCCTCGGGAACCCCTTCGGATTTCAGAATCTCGTCCTCGTTACAAAGCACGGAAGTGATTATACCTTGAAGGGGATAACAGGCGTGCTCTTCGTTCCCATGACGGGGGAAGCTTTAAAGCATTCGCCATAGATATTTGAACTTGAAAATGCTCTACCTTTCCATATTTCTACTGTCCATGTCCTCACTCTCACTTGAGGTACTTCTTACAAGATACTTCCTCATCTCGCAGTGGAGCCATCTCTCCTTCATGGTGATAAGCATCGCCCTCCTCGGATACGCTGCAAGCGGGCGGTTCAGTTACCGTTTTACCGGAAACAGGGTCGGAAGAATCTTTGAGAGAGGTCTGAACCCTTTGAGCTTGCTGCTTCTGATTTATTCTGCTGTTTCGGTTTTAGCATACTTCCTCTTGAACCTCCTTCCCATAGATTTCTTCCGCATCCTCATAGATAGAAGACAGGTCGCCTACCTGGTAATGAGTTACCTGATTCTTGCAATTCCCTTCTTTGCTACCGGCCTCGCCGTATCGGTGGCATACTCCTTCTGGCCAGAAAGTGCTCCCTTAATATACCTCGTTAATATGGGCGCCTCTGCAATCGGAGTACTGCTTCCCTTTCTTCTGATAGGCATAATCGGAGAGGGAGCCACATTGATACTTACCGCCCTTCTACCCCTTATAGGTGTGTTCCCCCGCAAGGCCAGTGATTCCGGCAGAGGCCCTCAGCTCCCAGGCTCCCGAAGTTTGCGCTCCGGAAGACCGGAGCGCAGGCTCACACTTCTCGGAAGGCTCGCTCCCGAAAGCGTTCAGCCAGGAAGAGCGAACCCCAGGTATTCCTGGCTTGCAAGGTTTCTTGCACTGCTGATAGCCTCGGTAACAGTGTCCCTTTTCTTTGTATACAAAGATTCACTCTCTCACTTCAGGGTTTCGCAGTACAAAGCTCTTTCCCAGCTTTTGCGTTACCCCGGGACAAGGCTTGTACGAAGCGTTGTGAGTATGCGTGAACGGGTTGATACCGTTGAAAGTCCCTATGTACGCTTTGCACCGGGTCTTAGCCTTAAATATGGTAAGGCCATAGGAGGGAAAGAGGCTGTAGTACTAAATGGCGACGGTATTCTGGCCTTATACGGCAAGCAGCGGGATACATCCATTAGTTCACTGGGGGATTTCCCGCTCTATACACTCTCCTTTTCCGGTTATATTGTAGCTGACCGGAGAAGGGGAGAGGAGATGGGAGTACAGTACAATGACACAGGTAAAACAAACCTCACGAAAGGAAAGGTCCTCCTTGTGGAGGAGGGCGGAGGAACAGCCGTTGTCAATGCACTTCTGTGGAAAGCCCTCAGGATCGATGTAGTTACAGCTTCGAAGGGATTTTCCCGGGCACTTTCAGGATGGTATGGCGATTATTCGAATTTAACACTGTACCATGAAAACCCACGAGCTTTTATGGCGAGACTCCTTGATGAAGAAAACATGAAGTATGATGTAATTCAGATAGAGGACTGGGGAAGTTCGATTCCCGGTATGTCCAGCGGAAACGAAAAACCAATGTTTACGATTGATGCATTCATCGACTGCATAAGGCTGCTAGCAGATGACGGGCTGATAATAATTTCTAGGAAACTTCTCCTTCCTCCCTCGGACAGTTTGAGGCTTTTTCTTACAGCCCTGGGGGCACTTTCAAGGGTGCAACCTCATAGACAGGATAATAGACAGGATATCAAAGAGGCTTTAGGAACCCATCTGGTAGTGATGAGGAATTGGGATACTTACACGATGCTCATATCGCGGGAAGCCTTCCGGCAGGAAGACATCTCTCTCCTTAAAACTTTTGCAGAGAGAATGAATTTTGATTTCATCTACTATCCCGGCATGAAGAGGAAAGAGGCCAACAGGTTCAATGTGTACGAAGAACCATTCTACTACGACGATTTTCAAAGGTTTCTCACTGCCTTTGAATCCGGATTGCATCAGGTTCGGAGGGGAAAGCCCTCGAAACTTGAAAGGCTCCTGGCTGATTACTATCTTGATGTGAGTCCCCAAAGTGATAAGAGGCCCTTTGGGAATCACTTCATACGCTTCTCTCGTATAGGAGAGTACTTCGAGGCAACAGGAGGTCGTCCCTACAGATTACTGATGAGCGGTGAAGTCGTGATTATCGCTGTTTTCCTCGAAGCCCTTGTAGTATCCTTACTCATACTCCTTATCCCTGGTGGCGGGGCTAGTCGAAAAAGCATCCTCTTACCCATAGCATACTTCTTTCTCGTGGGAAGCGGCTTCATATTCATTGAAATGGCCTTCATAAAGATTTTCACCATTGTAACGGGAAATCCCGTTGTTGCATTTACCCTAGTGCTCTTTCTGGTAATGGCTTTTTCTGCCCTGGGAGGAAGGTTGAGTGAAAGATTCAATCCGGGGCCAGCCAGCCAATTTGTATGGGTATCACTGTTGTTTTTAATGCTTATCCTCTGCTTCTTTACCTTTCAGAGGGTTATACGCCTATTTCTCATCCTCCCTGCCTTTCAGCGTCTTCTCTTTTCAGCTTTGCTGATGATTCCCGTCTCTTTTCTCATGGGGTTTCCCTTCCCCACAGGAATCAGGTATTCTGTTTCGAGCCCCGGTGAGCGCTCCTATTTATGGTCAGTCAATGGTGTCTCATCGGTTCTTGCAGCGATCTTTTCCGAATTTGCAGTTCTATCCGCCGGAATAGATACGTTGATACTCGCCGCGATTGTATCCTATCTTCTATTGCTGTTTATATGGTTGATGATATGGACTAAATTGAAAGGCATTTCTATACTTTAAGCGCCATAGAATCTTTTAAAGATGTCATTGTTTTTTAGTTGTATTTTTGACGGAGGAATGAAGAATGATCAAGGATTTTACTTTTTACCTGCCAGTAAAGATTATCTTCGGGCAGGGGAGTTTTGAAAGGGTAGGAGAGGAAGCCTCTCTAATAGGAAAGAAGGCTCTTATTGTTACGGGGAGAAGCAGCACCAAGAAAAACGGATTACTTTTAAACCTTCAGAGCCAGCTGGAAGAGAAAAAGATAGACTGGGTTCTATACGATCATGTAAGGCCAAATCCTACCAATGTGATTGTGGATGAGGGTGCAAGGATAGCGAGGGAAAGATCCTGTGATTTTGTTATCGGCCTGGGGGGTGGCTCGGCTTTGGATGCGGCAAAGGCCATTGCTCTCTCTGCGAAGAGCGGTCTTCCGATATGGAGGCACATTGCATCATGGGAGGAAGATTATGTGAAACCGGAGGAAGCCCTGCCTATCCTTGCCATAGAGACTTTGGCAGGAACAGGCTCGGAATCTGATAATATTTCGGTGGTAACGAATGTTGCCACAAATGAAAAGCCGGGATTCGCGTCACCCCTCATGTTTCCAAGAACGGCAATCGTCGATCCTTTGGTTCTGCTTACAGTGCCTAAGAGGATGACGGCGATCACCGGTTTCGATATCCTCTGCCATACGGTAGAGGGATATGTAAGCAGGGTATCCCATCCCGTATGTGAAATACTCAATGAACGAGCAATGGAGTATGTAGTAGAATACCTGCCTGAAGCCCTCAAAGACGAGAAAGATCTCGATTCCAGGGGTTACCTTGCATTTGCAAACATACTTGCCGGGATATCGCTAACCCACAGCAGGGCAACGCTTCTTCATGCAATGGAACATCCGCTTTCAGGATATTTCGGTATAACACATGCAGAGGGACTTGCAGCTCTCTTTCCGAAATGGCTCGAGTTTTCATATGACGGTTATCCCGAGCGGTTTAAAAGGATTGGCAGTATCTTCGGCCTTACCGGGAGCGACAATACCAAGGAGAATCTCCTTGAAAAGGTAAAGGATTTCCTTAAGGATATAGAACTCGATGTAAAGCTTTCCGAGCTTGGTGTAAGACTCGATGATCCAAGGGTACTGGCAAGAGATTCCATCAAGTACATGGGTGGTGGTGTGAAGAACAATCCCGTAGAGGCTGATGTTGAGGATATAGTAAGAATATTGGAGGCTTCGATGTGAAAGAGAATCTATGGCCTGTTCTTAAAGAAAGTATAATCGGTGGCAACCGGTTCATAGAGACTCCCTTTGGCAAGAGGCTTCTCACGTATGGCGATTACACGGCTTCGGGAAGGGGTGTACTGTTTATCGAGAGATACTTCGAAAGGTTGATGGAAGAGTACGGTAATACGCATACGGATGACGATCATACCGGGGAGATAACTACCGCACGGCTACACATTGCAGAGAATAAGATAAAGAGTTTTTTAAATGCCGGTGATGATTACTGTATCATAGAGGTAGGATCTGGTGCAACGGGAGCGATAAACAGGCTACAGGAGATTCTTGGCATCTATGTACCGCCTGTGACGAAGAGGCGCTTTGAAGCGATGTACAATGAATTTCTGGGCAAAGACGGTGCCAGAGAATTCCAGGAATTCCTCATGTCAAAGAGGCCTGTTGTATTTATAGGACCCTACGAGCATCATTCCAATGAAATCTCCTGGAGGGAATGTTTCGCCGAGGTTGTAGAGATAGAGCTCGACTCGAAGGGCGAGCTGGACTTGAGGGATCTTGAGAAAAAGTTGAAAAACGAGCAATACAGTAACAGAATGAAGATTGGTTCATTTTCAGCTGCTTCGAATGTTTCCGGAATTATTACGCCTGTGTACAAAGTGGCAGAGATACTGCACGAAAATGATGCCTATGCCTTTTTTGACTTTGCTGCAGCGGCTCCCTATAGAGAGATAGATGTAAACAGAAATGAAAAATCCTACTTCGATGCTGTTTTCTTTTCTCCGCACAAGTTTCTCGGAGGACCGGGGAGCTGTGGAATCCTCGTTTTCAGAAGGGTCCTTTACCACGGAGAATTACCCCCAACATATTCGGGCGGAGGAACGGTGGACTTTGTCAATTTCAATACACAGCAGTACAGCCATGCCATCGAAATAAGAGAGAAACCGGGGACACCGCCGATCCTTCAGACTTTGAGGGCTGCCCTTGCCCTGGAATTGAAGGACCTACTCGGTTTGAGAGAGATAGAAAAGAGGGAATCGGAACTGATAGAGAAGGCCCTGAAACGGTTCGAAAAAATGGATGGGGTGAAGGTTTTCGGTCCCAGAGATCCGTCGAAGAGACTTGGGATATTTTCATTTACCGTAAGGAGTGGTGATGCATACCTTCATCCTAGGTTTGTGGTGAAATTGATGAACGATCTCTTCGGCATACAGGCAAGGGCCGGTTGTTCCTGTGCCGGACCTTACGGGCACAGGCTGCTTGGGATCAGCCCGGAAAAATCCCTCGTGTATTATGATGAGATAGTGACTAAGCAACATAAGGGAATAAAGCCGGGGTGGGCAAGAATCAATCTCCACTTTGTGATGGATGATGAAGAGGTAGATTTCATATTAGATGCAATAGAGTATATTGCAGATTATGGAAGATACTTGCTTCCGTTGTATGATTTTGATATCAGTTCCGGAAGCTGGCGGGCAAAGGATTCCGTGAATAACAGAGCGAATCTGTCCCTTGCTGAATGGGTAGAAGAGTGGATAGGATCATCCTCCAGGGAATCTTCGAAAGACAGAGAGAACGGAAAGGTAAACAAGAAATCGTTGTTCAAAGCTTACCTAGCTGATGCAGTGAAAATCGGGGAGGAAATGAAAAAGTCCTTCAGTCGTTACAATCTGAGATATACGAGGACCGATCTCATACCGTACATCTATTGCAGTTGAAGGACAGGTTGAATCATAGTTTCAAGGATTTGCTTTGCATTATGTTTATTTTTTGAAGTATCTCCGTAGCGAGATCGATTATATCGAAAACCTTTGAATCGATGACAGTATAAAAGACACTCAAGCCTTCTTTTCTCGCACTGACCATCCCTGTTTCCCGAAGGATTGAGAGGTGTCTCGAGGCAACAGACTTGTCGACTTTCAATCTCATCGATATTTCGTTCACATTTTTTTCACCGTCTCTAAGTAGTTTTAGAATCTCGAGGCGTGCGCCGCACCCAAGTGCATGAAAGAATCTTACCCTGGGATCTGATCTGTAAAATCCGAATCGAGGCATGCTAATTGCAGTTTCCCCTGCCACCCTCTCCGCAGGGTTGGTAACCTGTAAGTCTTCCTGATAGGTACTCGTCCAGTACATCCCCTATTCTTCCTGATGCTCCGGTTACAACCTCTATTCCAAACTGATTGAAGAATTCGACAGCCCTTGCTCCCATACCTCCTGCTATCATGACGTTTGCATTCCTGTCGGAGATGTATCTTGGAACGAGCCCGGGCTGATGACCCGAGTAATAGGGATTCTCTTCTGTCGTTACATTGAGAACTTCATTGTTGCCGTCGATTTCAACGAATACGTAGTAGGGACACCTTCCGAAATGATGACTCATCCTGCTCTCCAATCCTTTGTTTTCATCACTTGAAAATGCAATGATCATTTTTGACTCCTTGATTCTGATTTTAGTTTTGCTAGTTGTATAATTAAGCAATTAGACAAATAAAGTCAAGTAATAGTCTGGTAAACTGGAAACAGGTCAGGTTTCCACCATTATCCTTTCGATTGCGTCTCTTATTTCTTCTATGGTATAGGGTTTTCTCAATATTCCCTTGAACCCATAACTCTCGTAGTTTGAGAATACGGGGTCGTCCGAATAACCGCTTGAGACTATTGCCTTTGCTCCCGGATCAATGGAGAGTAGTTTTTGAACTGTTTCCTTACCACCCATTTTCCCCGGGATTGTCAGGTCCATTATGACAACGTCGAAGGGGTTGCCCCGTGCCATTTTATCGAGGTAAAGTTTTATTGCCTCTTCTCCGTGGCTTGCCTGGGCGGTTTTGTACCCTATGGTTTCGAGGAGCTTGCAGAGCACATTTCGTACAGACGGATTGTCGTCCATTACCAGAACCGTTACCCTCTTTAAGCCAAAGCCCTTTCTCCTTGTTCTTGTTGATTTACATTTAGAAGCCAGAGTTTTCGTTTCCCCTTCAAGGATAGTTGTTGTTTCGCTCTTCGGTTTTTCAGCCCTTTTCCGGGTTGCTTTTAGGAGTATCACGAATTCCGTACCCTCTCCCGGTTCTGACTTTACATAAATTTTACCTTCATGTCGCTTTACTATGGAGTAGGCAACAGCGAGGCCGAGTCCCTGCCCCTTCTGCTTTGTTGTGAAGTACGGGTCGAATATTTTCTCCCTTATCTTGGGAGGAATACCCGGACCGTTATCCCTTACGATTATCTCTATGTAGGGGGTTTTGTCCTTTCCTTCTTTTTTATTATGTGCCTCGATCTCTATCCTCCCGCTTTCTCCCGTTGCTTCCTGGGCATTAATTATGAGGTTAGTCAAAACCTGGGATAATTGGTTTTCATCTACCTCGGCATTCAGCAAGTCCTCATCCATGTTGAGCTTAAGCGCTGTCTTGGAGCCGCTTACAGAAAAATCGGATACATCCCTTATGAGTTTCTTCATATCGGTGACCTTTTTTACAGGGGCACCGCCCTTTGCAAAGGTGAGTAACTGCTGGGTGAGACCCTTGGCCCTGAGTATGGATTTTTCAGTCTCTTCAAGCAGGTCAAGGGATTCTTTAAAGAGCAGCTCATTCTGCAAACCGATTCGCTCATTCAAGTTGATTTTCAAGAGTGAAAGGTTTCCGAGTATTGCCGTAAGGATATTGTTGAAATCATGTGCGAGTCCCCCGGCAAGGAGTCCGAGAGATTCAAGCTTCTGAGCAGTCAAAAGCCTTTCTTCCATTTTTACAAAATCGGTGAGGTCTATGATACTTACTATGACGTGTTTTGCTTCTTCAATATTCTTGGGGAGCGGAATACTCAACTTGATGGTGAGCTTGTTGTCTTCGAGATCCTTTGCATATGATATGTTTTCGAATTTTTTCTTTCCCTCGAGTATGTGTAACAGTAAGTTTTTAATGTGAGGTTTTGAATCCTCCGAGAATGTGAGATGTGCCTTTTCAAGTAACTCTTCCTTGGAAGAAGCCTTGAATATTCTTACCGACTCGTTGTTCACATCGATGAAACGTATGCTCTGTATGGATTGTTCTATGAAATCGGGGTTTTCATCGAGGTATTTCTCGTAGTTTTTAACCCCGCTCCTCTTAAGTTTTTCGACTCTTTCAAAAATACCGGAGTAATCCTCCTCCCAGATCGAGACAAGGGCATTTTCGAAGATGTTGCGGTATCTCTCCCTACTTTTCTCAAGTTCTTCTTCGAGACGTTTCCTCTCTGTAATATCTATAGTGCTGACTATGATGTTTTTGAATTCTTTGAATTCCCGTGGGATTATAAACCTCGTTATAGTGTAAATCTTTTCCCCGTCGAGGGTTAAACCGGGAACCTCGCTTTCGAAGGTGTCCTTTCCTTCTGCAATGGAAATGAGGGCTTCCTTGAATACCGGAATGGCTTCCGGCAAGGTAATTTTGTCCAGGGAACCAAGTAGTTCGGACTTGCTTTTTGCCCTGTGTATCCTCAACACTTCATTGTTGACATCCAGTATTTTGATAGACCTTGTCAGCTGTATTACCTTATCCTCATTTTCATCGAAGTAAGCCCTGAAATTGGTAACACCCCGTTCCTTCAATGATTCGATGAAAGATTTTACCTCTGTATAATCTTCCTCCCATAGGCCTACCTTGGCTGTCTGAAAAATAATTCTGTACTTATTGTCTCTGCTTTTCATGGGATTCAAAAGGCTTTTTACCTCCCTTACCTTATGAATTTTATACGTCAATACAGTAAAAATCAATATTTTCTCTAATTTATTTATTATAGTGATAATATTTTGCTAATTTATACCTTAACATTCTGTTGACAAATAATATTGTTTGAGTAATATTTAATGACAAGCCTTTCTTTGGTTTGTGAATAATAAATACTGTAAGTTGCGGAGGATGATCCTGATGGCAGATAGGAAGCTCAGTTTCTTCGAAAAGTATCTAACAGTATGGGTTCTGCTCTGTATAGGTGCAGGGATTCTTATAGGTAGAACTGCACCTGGAATTGCGAAAACCCTTGATTCTCTTTCAATATATCAGGTGTCGATACCGATAGCAATATGTCTTTTCTTCATGATGTATCCCATAATGGTCAAGATAGATTTTCAAGAGGTAATAGAGGCGGGGAAAACGCCGAAACCGGTACTTATGACTCTCTTCATCAACTGGGCAATAAAGCCATTTTCAATGTATATCATTGCAACCTTCTTCCTCGGTTTTGTCTTTAGAGGATTGCTACCAGGTACCGAGATTATAAAAACCGGGCAGGAGGTAGAACTTTGGAGAAGTTATGTTTCCGGTGCCATACTCCTGGGGATTGCACCGTGTACCGCTATGGTTTTGTTGTGGGGTTACCTTGCAAGGGGAAATGATGGCCTTACTCTGGTAATGGTAGCAATTAATTCCCTTACGATGCTAGTCCTCTATGCCCCGCTTGGTGGATTTCTTCTTGGTGTAAATGCTATGCCGATTCCATGGCAGACAATACTTCTTTCAGTTGGTATCTATGTTGCGCTTCCCCTTGTTGCAGGTTACTTTTCGAGAAAGTTTATAATTCGGAAAAAGGGAATTGAATGGTTCAATGAAAAGTTCCTTCACTACCTTACTCCTGTCAGCATCATTGCCCTTCTCTTTACACTCATTCTTCTCTTTTCATTCAAAGGTGATGTGATTATTGAGAATCCGTTTACCATAGTATGGATTGCAATTCCTCTGTTTATTCAGACAATTTTTATTTTTAGCATAGGGTATTTTATCTTTTCAAGGGTACTTAAACTTTCATACGAGGATGCGGCACCTGCATCCATGATAGGAGCCTCTAACCATTTTGAAGTTGCAATTGCTACGGCTACAATGCTGTTTGGGCTATCTTCCGGGGCATCACTTGCTACGGTAGTGGGTGTTTTGATAGAGGTACCTGTTATGCTGATGCTTGTATCAATCTGTAAGAGGACTTGCAACCTGTTTGGTGAGTGCAGTCTGGATCTTCCCCACTGCAAGGAGAAGGAGAGTAAGATTACCCCTGCTACGGCAAAGATTTAACTTGAAGGAGCGATCAATGGAAAATGAAAAGGAAAACGGAAAAAAGGAGGTACTCTTTATATGTACCCACAATTCGGCTCGCTCCCAGATGGCAGAGGGGCTTGTAAATGCACTCTACTCTGACAGGTTCAGAGCCTACAGTGCAGGCACCGAAAAGACTAAAGTAAATCCTCTTGCCATAGAGGTTATGAAGGAGATTGGAATTGATATTTCTCATCACACATCGAAAACCGTAGAGGTTTTCCGAGACAGGCTGTTCGACATTGTCGTTACCGTCTGTGATAATGCAAGGGAAACCTGCCCCTTTTTCCCCGGTAAGAAAGTAATTCACAGATCCTTCGAGGATCCCTCGTCCGCTATGGGCACCAGAGAGGAACGCCTGCAGGTTTTCCGCCGTGTAAGGGATGAAATAAAAGAATGGATAGGGAAAGAGCTTATTTAAGAAATTATCATACTGAAAGTGCCACCTGAAATGCCTCTTTTATTGCATCCTGAGCTTTTCCTACTTTATGAGCATCGCTTATTACGTGATACTCTATTTTTCCCCTAATTTCTTCTTCCAACGGGTTGTAGCTTCTCATTCCTGTTGCAACTACAACATGATCTATATCATGCAGGTTTCTTGTATTTCCTTCTTTATCCAATATTGTTACTTTTCTTCCATCTACTTTGGTTGCCAGAAAGCCCGTATAGACAGGGATGTTATTATCCTTTAGGCTCTTTAAGCTTAGGGCTCTTTCAATCATCTCCATTCCGCGTGCTATTTCATCCAGCATTTCCACAATTAAGACTCTATTATTTTTCTTAAGGAGTTTATTTGCAACCTCTATTCCTATCAGGCCGCCTCCGATAACTACAACATTTTTATTTTCAACTATATTCTCTTCTTCAAGAAGCTCGGCCCAAAAGTAATCCTTTAATCCTTCTATTGGAGGAACAGCCGGCTTTCCCGGATTCATTTTTAAAACCGGGTTGCCGGCTTTTATTGTTTACTCCTTTTATTGTTTACCCGATAATTGCAGCTGGCATCAAGGTTGTTGACAGTGAAAAGTATTTTGCAATAAATTATGTAATCAATCCAATTTTATCAACTATTGCACGGGAGGGAAATGTCGATGTACCGATCCATAAAAACAATTCTCTCTATTCTGGTATTCTCTCTAATTTGCATGGCTTTTGCAGCCGCTGCGGATATCGGGGTCGGGTTACAATTCAGCGCAGAGAATTTCAATGCCGAAAAAATGGATTTTTACCCAGGTTTCAACGTCGTGTTTATCGGAGGAACGGGTTACGTGGGAGGGATGCTGAGTTTTGACCTGGTATCTGAAGCGGTAAGCAGCAGCATTTACGGCATGAAGGCAGGAGAAAGGGCACGTCTTGCTTCCCTCTACCTGGTAGGTCAGTATCCTCTTGGGAATCTCACACTATATACGGGCCCCGGAGTCGGAGCGTACCTGGATGGCACCAATACGATGAGAACGACCATCCAGGACAACAAGATGCTCTTCTTCAAAGCAGGATTGTCATACAGGTTCTCTTCTGTAAGCGTGTTCCTCGACAGTATCTTTTATACATATTTAGCTCCTGTTTTCAAATTTGATGTAACCAACCCGAAAATCCTTCTTGGTGCCTCGTATATGTTCTGAGTATATATTCTATTCTAAGTATATATTTTGTGCAGATGCACCGAGCTTATTTTCCGCTTCCTCAAAATTAACTTGACTATTTGGCAAAAAGGTAATATAAATATATAAAGAATGCTTTATCTATGATTCTTTGATTCATAGAAGGGCCGGGGTGATAGATGAAGGAAACGATACAAATTCTAAAGGCTCTTGCAGACGAGACGAGATTGAGGATTGTAAATATTCTCTCTGTCAAGGAATTCTGTGTATGCGAGATTCAGGAGATACTTTCGATGTCAGAGCCTCGCATATCAAGACACCTTCGAATACTGAAAACTGCAGGTCTCGTGTCTTCGAAGGAGGAGGGCCGCTGGGTTTTCTACACTCTGCAACCTGATCCGAAACTGGAGAGGTTGTTTTCCTTCTTGAAGGGCAGTTTGAAAGACAACGAGGTATTCAAGAGGGATCTGGAAAAGGCGATGAAGACCAATCTTGCCTGCCGTGTGAATTATTGAAATGCTCTTGTTACTAAGAGCATCGGGGCGGTAGCGGCAAGAATCATATAAAGATTTCTTTATAAGATTGAAGGAGATTGAAAATATCACTGTTCCGGTATTTGCACGGAATCGGATTGGGGGAAACCTTGTTTGGTAACAATGGATTTTTCATGAACGTGATAAGGGCCGGATGGTTTGCACTGACCGATTACCTCTCCGCCCATGTTATAACGTGCCTTGTACCTGCCTTTTTCATTGCAGGCGCAATTACGATACTGATCTCTCAGGACAAGGTCCTGAAATACTTCGGAGAGCAGACAAAGAAGGTCGTTTCATACACGATAGCCTCCATCTCCGGGGCAATACTGGCCGTCTGTTCCTGCACTGTGCTGCCCCTTTTTTCGGGGATATACAAGCGTGGTGCGGGAATAGGGCCGGCGATAGCCTTTCTCTACTCGGGGCCGGCAATCAACATACTTGCAATCACCTACACGGCAAAACTCCTTGGGCTGGATATCGGTGTTTCGAGAGCGGTGGGAGCAATACTCTTTTCCGTGGTGATCGGTCTTATAATGGCACTGATCTTTCCTGCCCACAGGGAGGAAAATCGGGCCATGTTCACCTCTTCCTTCGAGGTAAAGTCCAAGAGGAGCGAGGTGGTGAACATACTCTTCTTTGTCTTTCTTGTTCTCGTGTTGATATTTGCCTCCTCGAAACACTGGGTTCTACTTGGTATCAGCCTTCTCGTGGTAATAGGGATCACTGTCCGGTATATCAGGAAGGATGAGTTCAAGCTGTGGATGAAATCCACATGGGATTTTTTTCTACAGATATTTCCACTGCTTCTGCTTGGGGTATTCATTGCAGGTATCATAAAGTTTTTCGTGCCGCCGGAGTTTATTGCAAGGTGGGTTGGCTCCAATACTGTATCGGCAAACCTTATTGCTTCCGTGATAGGGGCTTTTTCTTACTTCGCGACACTTACCGAGGTGCCAATCGTAAAGGCACTTATGGATTTAGGAATGTCGAAGGGGCCTGCGCTTGCCCTGCTTTTGGCAGGGCCATCACTTAGCCTTCCCAATATGATAGTGATAAGCAGAATAATGGGGCTCAAGAAGGCAACTGTTTACATAGGGCTGGTAGTGGTTATGGCATCAACTACGGGATTGATCGTAGGGAGATTCATATAAAGATTGAGAAAATCAGGAGGATGAAAAATGGGAAGTATTATAGAAGAGAAACTGAAAGAGGGTAAGCCTCTGATCGTAGATTTCGGAAGTGATACCTGTGCTCCGTGCAAGATGATAAAACCCGTGCTGGAAGAGATAGCAGAGGAGTATAAGGATTCTGTAAATGTTCTTATATTGGATGTTTATGAATACCAGGAGCTATCCAGAGAAATGGGTATTATGTCGATACCCACTCAGTTCTTCTACGATGCCGAGGGTAATATGCTGGGGCATCACATCGGTTTCATTCCGAAAGAGGCATTTGTCCAGATCATAGAGGAACACTTCGGGATACCGGCAGGTGATTCTGTAAAGTAAGGTTTCTTTCTCTCTCATGGGAAGAATTCAAATATCCTAAGCCCACCCGTTGGTGAGGCTGACTCGTTTGTTAATACAATTCAAAGATATTTCTCCCTGATTCGCCGGCACTTGAAGTGCATATCAGAATGGCATAATATGTTTTAAAAACTCATGGGAGTGTCTTGAATTGGAAGAAAGTGAAAAAATAAGGAAGTACAGGCATTTCGAAACATACGAGGTACCCCCCACTATGAAAGCCGTTGTTTTCAAGGGCCTCGGTTTCAAGGACCTGGCTGTCGAGGAAGTGCCGGTGCCGGCGGTCGGTAAGAATCAACTTTTGTGCAGGGTGGATGCAGCCGGGGTCTGCACCTCGATAATCAAGATACTTGCACAGGGAAAGGAACACAAGTATTTCAACGGGTGGGACCCTGCCAGGTACCCGGTAATACTTGGTGATGAGGGCTCGGTGACCGTTGTGAAGGTGGGAGAGAACCTTAAGGATAGGTACAGGGTAGGGGAGCGTTACGGGATACAGCCTGCCGTTGATATAGAGCCGATCAACTTCAGGGAACGATACAGGGACAATGCCAGGGGAATGAAAAAATGTGCCGTGGGGTACACCCTTGGCGGCAACCTCGCCCAGTACATACTTATAATGGAAGAGGTGTTGGAGGCAGGATGCCTGATACCCCTGCCTGCCGATTTACCATATTTTGCCGTTTCCATGGGAGAGCCTATTTCCTGTGTCTATTCCGGGCAGGAGAGAAATATTCACCTCTACAAGAAAGATCCCCTGTCGCCCAGAATACCGAAGCTCGGATTCCTGGTAGGCGGTACCGGGGTTGTAATCGGGGCGGGGGTGATGGGAAGAATCCACGTTGAAATGGCCATGCGTTTTCGGCCGAGGAACCTGATAGTCTCTGACATCAACCGGGAAAGGCTTAAGAAGGTGGAGAGGCAGCTGGGTAACAAGGCGAGAAGGCTCGGGATAAACCTTGTAACTGTTGGCGCCGAGGAGCTTGGCAAGAAGGTATTCGAGTTGAGTGGCGGGAACGGTGCCGACGATGTAATTCTCGCTGTGGGAGTGCAGGCCGTTCAACAGGATGCATTCGGGCTTCTTGGAAAGGGAGGAGTGATAAACCTCTTCGGAGGCCTTCCTAAGGGGAAGAATATTTTGCAGCTGGATGCAATTCAGGTTCACTACGACGAGATAAAGGTTGTCGGTTCCAGCGGGGGAGAGCCTTCGGACATTATAGCCACTCTCAAGGCGATGGCTGATGGAGATATAGACCCCGGGAACTATGTTTACGGGGTTGGTGTCCTTGACCATGCTCCAATGATTCTCAAGGGGATCGAGGAGAACAGAGTCGACGGGAAGGCGATACTGTATCCTCATATTAGCCTGAAAGATTTCCGCAGGGTGGAATACTGGGACGGAAAGATGGAGGAGGAACTCCTTGGCAAGTGGCTATAGAACAGGCGAAAGCAGAATGGGCGAAAGTAGAACAGGTGAAAGCAAAGCAGACGAAAATAGAATGAGCGAGAAAGGTAAAACTTTCGTAGGTTTCGGTTTCGGGCCTATTCAAAGTGGGCTTTTTCTCTATGAAGCGTCGAGATCCGGCAATTTTAATCGTTTCGTTGTTGTGGATGTGGATACCGAACTGGTGGATGCCTTAAGAAAAAATGGCGGAACCTATTACATTAATATTGCAAGGGAGAATGGTATTGATACCGAAGAGATTTCAGGAGTGGAGATATTCAATCCCAATGTTCCTGAAGACAGGGAGCATATAATAGAAGCAATTTCTCAGTCGGACGAGATGTGCACAGCTCTTCCAAGCGTTGGTTTCTACGACAGGGGAGAGAGTGCCAATGTTGCAAGGCTCATTGCAGAGGGGCTCATCCGGCGCTGGCGCAGGCAGCCTGCTGTTATGAAACCTACCATTGTATACTCAGCAGAGAACAACAACCATGCCGCAGAGATCCTGCTTGAAGGTATAAAGAGAAAAATCGGTGAAACCGCTGAAATAAGAGGTACCGGCCAAATCGGTGAAATTGGCGGGACCGGCCAAATCGGTGAAATAGGCGGATCCTATGACTATGCCTATGAAGATGAAGCCGGGTTATTTGATAGCCTGCAATGCCTCAATACCGTGATAGGAAAGATGAGCGGTGTCATCCGTGATGCAGAGACTATAGAGGAGCTTTCTCTGGCGCCCTTCGTTCCCGGTGTCGAACGGGCTTTTCTCGTGGAAGAATTCAACAAGATTTATATATCGAGGATCAGGTTGAAGGGTTACAGTAGAGGAATCGAAGTATTCATAGAGAAGGATGACCTTCTTCCCTTCGAAGAGGCCAAGCTTTACGGACACAATTCGATCCATGCCTTGATTGCATACCTGGGCGATGTCAAGGGCTATACAACGATAGCAGAGGCGGGGAGAGATGCCTGGATAATGGAGAGGGCAAGGAAAGCCTTTTTGGAGGAGTCGGGGGGAGCGCTGGTAAGGAAGTATGAAAAACTTGGCGATGCGCTCTTTACAGATTGGGGTTACATGGGGTATGCCGAGGATCTTCTTAAGAGGATGGTAAATCCCTTTCTTCATGATTCGATAGAGAGGGTGGGCAGGGACAGGCCAAGAAAGCTTGGAATGGAGGACCGAATCTTCGGAACGATGAGGCTTGCACTGGAGTACGGAATAGAGCCGATAAATCTCTCACTGGGGGCAGCGGCAGCTATCGTTTCCATGATAAGAAGACGGGATACCGGTTCGAAGAGGGAGCTGGTTTTTCCGGAAGATACCGAATCGTGGCGTTATCTGTCTCGCAGAGAGATTGCAAATATACTTTATACGATCTGGGGGAAATCGAGTGGGGTCGGGAAGTCAGGGGAGAAGAAAACAGAAAGATTGGCGGAGAGGCTTATCGACCTCACCTTCGAAGGATACAAGGTTTTGAAGGAGGAACTGGGATGGTAGTGTACTGTGTGAATGTATATGTAAAGAAGGGCCATGAGGAGGATTTCAAGAGGGCGTCGCTTGAAAACAGGGAAGGTACCCGCAGGGAGGAAGGTAACCTCAGGTTTGATGTGCTACAGTCCAATGACGATCCCTCCAGGTTCTTTCTCTATGAGGTTTACAAATCAACAGAAGCGGTGGATGCCCACAAGCAGACGGAACATTACCTCAGATGGAGAGAGAAGGTAGCACCCTGGATGGCAAAACCGAGGGAGGGAATAAAGTTCACGCCGGTGGCACCCCAGGCTGAAACTGACTGGTAATACAAGAATAAAATCGATCGGGCAGAGGGGAATATCTCAAATGAATTTTTCCATGCTATTCAACAGGAAAGTGATTTTCGGAGCGGGCAGTATAGCAAAGCTGAATCATGAAATTCCCGGCCTTTTGGAAGGTAGGATGAGAGGTGGTGGCATTCTGCTTGTAATAAGCCGCAGTGTAAGCAGATCGGATAAGTATCTTGAATTCAGGGAGAGTTTGTGCAAAGGGGGTTCGGATTCCCCTGAAACTGAGACGGGGCCTCGAGTTGACTGTGCCGGTGAAGAGATTGTTTCCGGGGAACCTTCACCGGAGACCGTGGACAGAATAACTGCCCGTTATTCGGATAAAAAGATAGATCTGGTAGTTGGTATCGGCGGCGGAAGCGTTATGGATGCCGGCAAGGCCGTCTCTGCGATGCTTCCCCTTGTAGGAGGTGCAGAGGCAAAGGGTGAGGCTGTAAGTGGCGCGGAAGGGGAGGCTGTAAGGGGCACAGCGGTAAAGGGTTCATCTGCAGGTGGTGCAGCAGGAGGCGCCGGCCATGGGGTAACTTCCGGGATAAGCGTAAGGGACTACCTAGAGGGTGTTGGCAGGCAAAAACCACCGGGTATCAAGATACCCTATGTAGCCATTCCCACGACTTCCGGAACGGGCAGCGAGGCAACGAAGAATGCTGTCATAACTGAGAGAGGCAGGAATGGCTTTAAGAAATCGCTCAGGCACGACAGCTATGTACCTGAAATGGCAATAATCGACCCCGAGTTCATGTTAAGTTGCCCGAGAAATGTCACTGCGGCAAGCGGAATGGATACTGTCAGCCAGCTTCTCGAATCCTACATCAGCACGAAGGCTAATCCCCTTACCGAGGCGCTTGCATTGGAAGGATTGAAACTTGCAAGCCAGTCGCTTCCAAGGCTGTGCAATGATTCTCCCGGGGATATGGAGCTAAGGGGCAAGATGGCCCTTGCCTCCTATATTTCAGGAATCACACTTGCAAATGCAGGTCTCGGAACCGTTCATGGCATAGCGGGGCCTCTAGGCGGGATCTTTGATATTCCCCATGGAGTAGCCTGTGCCAATCTGTTACCCGGCGTACTCGAGACGACGATAGAAAAATTGAAGGCCGAAGCTCCGGAAAGTCCCCTGCTGGTGAAACTGGGAAGTCTCGGTTTCCTCTTTGCCAGGGGAAGAGAGGTTTCTATTGAAGCATCAGAAACCATAAAGGGCCGTTACGAGGTTTTCAAAGGATTAAGGCTTCTCGTTGAAAGTCTGGAAGAGTGGCTCGATTCACTTGGGATTCCACCTCTTTCTTCTTTCGGTATTTCCATTGCTGACGTGGATATAATAGCCGAAAAATCGGGAAACAAGAACAACCCGATTTCCCTCTCCCGTGAAGAGATAGCCCTGGTTATAAAAAAGAGGCTGTGATGAGGCGGGATTTCGGGGCAGGTCGAGCTTGAACTGGTTTTTCCTTGCCATTTCCGCCGCATTCTGCTGGGCAATCGGTGGTGTGCTGGTAAAACGTGGCTTCAGCTCCGTCCCGCCCCTGTGGAACAACATAATAAACAACGCACTTAGCATCGTCATATACATCCCCGCAGCACTTCTCCTCTCGCAGGGGAAATACAACCTCGACATTTCCACTGCTCCGCTAATAGCGGGAGCGTCTCTTCTCTACCAGGTCTTCTACTATGCAATCTCCAGGGGGCAGATTTCCCTCACCGGTACGATCGTTGCAGGTTACCCCGTCTTCACGATACTCCTTGCCCATCTATTCATAGGTGAGAGGCTTCTTCCCCTTCAATACGGAGGAATAACATTGATACTTGCCGGCGGCATACTTATTGCCCTTCCCAGGGGAGAGCCCGGAAAGCCGGATGGCCCGGAGCCTTCTCTCTCCTCCGGCATGATTAGGGATAGAAAACTGGTATGGCTTCTCTGGGGAATTTTTGGTGCAGTCTCACTTGGAACCGGAGATTTCCTTGCAAAACTTTCCATCGACAGGGCCGGAATATTCAATTACATGGTTACAATAGTCCTCGTCTCGAACATTTACTCGGTATTGAACTATTTAATAGACAGGGAAAACCGTCCCTTTCCGGGGGCTTCCGTTGGCCGTATATTTCCAACCCTCTCGGGACTCATCCTGAATCTCATAGGTTTTGTTTTCTTCCTCCTTGCATTCCGCACGGGAAAGGTTTCACTCGTTGCACCGGTCTCCTCCGTGTATCCCGCTCTCACGGCACTTCTTGCCGTGAGGTTCCTTAAGGAAAGAGTTACCACCCTCCAGGGCGGAGGAATAGCCCTTATAGTTTCCGGTCTCATTCTGGTCGGTTTATCTTAAAAAATCTTGAATTGCAATTTTTCTTCTCTATAATTTTAGTAAACTGATTCCGGTAAATTGTGAATTTAAAAAAATGGAGCTGGAATAGAATTTAAAAAAATAGGGCTGGAATACAGTTGAAGTAATCAAGTGAGGTATTTTTTATGAAAATATCAATGAAAGTAAATATTCTTATCCTTCTTATAATGATATTCATAGGCATCGGAACTGTAGGGGTTGAAATCTACATGTTTTCCAAGCTTGAGGAAAATCAAAGGACCATAGTTGTAAACCAGAATATGAATGCCAGGCATGAGAAGAGCAATTTCTATGTGGAGGCCATAAACAGAAGGATTGAGATGGTAGGAAAGAGGGCTCTCGGCATAGCCTCCCTCTTCTCCAGGGACCCGGTTGTGATAGATGCCTACAGGATAGCTCTTTCCGGTAACATAGACGATCCCAGATCCCCTGAGTCACAGGAGGCAAGGGACATGCTTCGGGATGCATTTGCACCTATTCTGGAAGGTTACATTAGTAACACAGGTGAAAAGCTTCTAAAGCTACACTTTCACCTTCCAAATGCAAGGAGCCTCGTCCGCCTCTGGAGAAAGGGCTACCAGACGGTGGTGAATGGCAAGAAGGTGGACATTTCCGATGACATATCTTCATTCAGGAATACAGTCAAAGCTGTGAATACACCTCCCTACAAACCGATAACCGGGATAGAGATAGGAAGAGGCGGCTTCGTGATAAGGGGAATAGCACCTGTACAGGATCAGGATGGTAAACATCTTGGCTCCGTGGAGGTGTTGTATCCTTTTTCAGAGGTAATGATAGAAGACAAGAAGAAGTCTCTCTTCTATGCTGTCTACATGGATGCTGATCAGCTGCCCATAGCGAAATCCCTGCAGGATTCAAGCAAATACCCCGTGGTAGCGGGTAAGTACGTTTTAACCGACTCGACCAGGAGAAGTGTCACGGACAGATTGATAACGCCCGAACTTCTGGACAAGGGTCACAGAGAAAGCACAATGACTCAGACAGGAAATTATCATATCATGTTATTCCCGATAAAGGACTATTCGGGAAAGACTGTAGGTGTGATGTCATTTGCCTTTGACACGTCAGAGAGCCTGAAAACACTTCGAAGTGTCACTGAAAGCATTGCCAGTAAGAAGAAGGTGTTCATAGGCATCTTTGTGCTTATAATCACAGTACTTACCGTAATCGGTGTCGTGATTGCGATACTTGTGGTCGGCTCTTCACTGAAACCCCTAAAACGTTTCGACGGAGCACTTAAACAGATAACATCGGGACATGCAAACCTTAAACAGAGGATCACACTGAAATCCAAGGATGAGATAGGTAACCTGGTTGAAACATTCAATACATTTCTGGGTAAGCTTCAGAAAATAATAATGAAGATAAAGGAAACCGTAGAAACCACAGTTTCCGTTCAGGAATCCTTGGGTGCTTCAAACGAAGAAACACTGGCAGCCATTACGGAGATAACGGCCAATATAGAGAGCGCACGAAACATGATCCGCTCGTTGAGTGACAAACTGGAGAGTGCAAGAAGCAACACGGAGAACATAGGGGAGAATATAGAGGAACTGGACAGGATAATAACCGATCAGGCCTCCTCGGTAGAACAGGCAAGTGCCTCTGTGAACCAGATAGTAGCCTCGGTTGACAGTGTGGCAGGAATTACACAGGACAGGCAGAGAGCAACTGAGAAGCTGGTGGATGATACGAAGAACGGGGAAGAGGTCTTGATAGCTGCAATGCAGGCAGTAAAGGATATCGGAAACAGTATCCAGAGTATAGGTGAGATGGTAAAGGTGATAAAGGATGTATCGGCGAAAACGAATCTCCTTGCTATGAATGCCGCAATCGAAGCGGCACACGCCGGGGAAGCGGGAAGGGGATTCTCCGTTGTAGCGGACGAGATAAGAAAGCTTGCAGAGAGTGTTGCCGGTGAATCCAAAGAGATAAACTCCGAACTGGAAGGGATTATACAAAAGATAGAGAATGCCGTGAGTACCGGTGACAAGGCGGGTAAATCCTTTGTCAAGATAAGAAGCGAAGTTGAGGATACCTTCAATGCCTTTTCGGAGATTGCAAACTCAGCGGCCGAGCTGTCCAATGGCGGAAGAGAAGTCCTTAAGGTAGTTGCAAGGCTCAATGACGTAACGATAAAGGTACGGGAAGATTCCGGTAATATCCGTAGAAATGTCGATGGTTTCAAGGGTATAATGGAAGAGGTTTCCAGGGTCTCTAGCGAGGTAATAGGAGCCATCGATGAAATCGTGGTTGGTACCGGTGAAATAAACAGGGCGATGGAGCAGACTGTGGGACTCACCACCTTATTATCCGATTCCGCTTCAACATTGAAGGAAGAGGTGGATAACTTTGAGGTTTAGTACATGACAGAGTTTCTCTACTATGAAGATGCCTATATCAAGGAATTCGATGCCAGGGTGGTATCTGTTGATGAGGGGAAAAATGCTATTCTACTGGACAGGACGGCATTCTATCCCGGGGGAGGCGGTCAGCCTGCCGATGAAGGATTCCTCATCTACGACGGTGCTGCCTGCCAGGAAGAAGCGGTGGATGGGGAAATGGTAAGGTTGGAGCTTGCCGGTATTGAAAAGAATGAAAATGAGATCTGGCACATCGTAAGAGGCAGGCTCCCATCGGAAGGTATGCCACTCAAAGGAAAGTTGAACTGGGAACGCCGTTATGCCCTCATGAGAACTCATTCCGCAATGCATGTTCTTACCGGTGTCGTCTGGCGGGAATACGGAGCCAAGGTAACGGGCGGTAACATGGAACCGCTTAAAGGAAGAATGGATTTCGAGTTCGAGAAGTTCAACAAGGAACTGATAGATGAGATTGAGATAAAGGTGAACAACGAAATAGAAAAGGGAAGGGAGATAATTACCCGAATCATACCTCGAAGGGAGGCTGAGAAAATACCCGACCTTATAAGGACCAAAGTGAATCTTCTTCCCAGGCATCTCAAAGAGATAAGAATCGTGGAAATAATAGGTCTCGATATGCAGGCAGACGGTGGCACACATGTTGCCAACACGAAGGAGATAGGAAAGTTCAAAATAGTGGGCCACAAAAGCAAGGGCAGGATTAACAAGCGTTTACACATAGAGATTCGGTAGGTGAAAATAGGTAAAAAAACAGGTATTCAAGGAAGTTCTGCAGGAAAGGGTTAAGATTTGAAAATCACTGTTGCCATCGTTCAGTCCGGATTCAGCATGGGGGATTACTACAACGAGGAAACCTTCAACGAGAGGATAATTGGTATATTCGAAAGTATATTTAGTGAGGATAATGCCAGGCCGGATCTCGTTGTTTTCCCTGAACTTACAGGCCTCTGGATTCCGCTGCTTAAGGGGAGGAAGAGGGCAACCCTGGCATCCGTTACAGTTTCGAATGTTGTGAATCATCCCCTGCATCTTCTCCTTTCCCTCTTATCGGGAAGAAAGGTATCCTTTCCCTTCTATCTGGACTGGAAGAGAAACTACGATACATGGATAGGCCCCTTTCTCTATGCAGCAAGAAAATACGAGACCTATGTCTGCCCTGGGAGCATGTTTCTTCCCGGATTCGACTGGGAGGTGGCCAGGGGTTGGCACTCTGTTGGAATGGATATTTACAACACTTCATGTCTGATAAACAGGAAGGGTACTGTTCTTGGCTTTACCCGCAAGGTCCATCTTACCGGTGAGGAGAGGTCACTTGGTATAAAGCCAGGTGAGATGTGTGAGCTGGATGGCTATGAAACAAGCCTTGGTAAGATAGGTATTCTCGTATGCATGGACGGTTTTTATGAAGGTGCGGTAGAGCAAATGGACAGGAGGGGATGCCGGATAATAATCCAGCCATCAGCCAATCCTGTAAGATGGGAATTGCCTCCCAGGAAGGGTGCTGAAATTTCCCAGGAAGAGGAGTGGTTAAGCCTGGGACTCGGTAAGCTTATCCAGGGGAGAGAGAATGTTCTCCTCTCTGTAAATCCGATGTCCGTATCGAATGTCCTGGGGCACAGAGACGAGGGAAAATCCAATGTCTTTGTAAACCTTGAACCCGGCAGTGGGAGGCGGGTAAAATTGAGCGGTCACAGGAAATTAACGGGGGAATGGGCCAGATTCAGGGGCCTCTCTCTGCTTGCAGAATCATTTGACAGGGAAGAGATCATCTTTTTTCAGGCTGAGTTCCCTTCCGGTTAGAGGCGGTTTCGAATAAAAGAAGTTCACAGGAGGGTTACAATGGAGGATTTCAAAGGGATCAGGCGTTTCTTGTACAACTCATCGACTGCCGGATGGTCGCTGATAGATTCGATTTTCATGACATTCTATGTTGCTTTTCTCCTTCCACCAAGGGAGAAGATTGCCGCCGGTATGGTGCAGTTCATCTCCAACAAGGCTTTTCTCGGAATATTTACCGTTCTGGGAAGCATCATGATATTCGGAAGAATAGTGGATGCGGTTGCCGATCCCCTTGTTGCCTCGTGGTCCGACACATCACGCTCTCCCCTGGGAAGGAGGAGGTTATTTCTTATAATGGGGGGTCTTCCCCTTGCTCTGTTCTCCGTACTGGTCTTCTTTCCCCCTGTTCCCCATGTAAGCTGGGTAAATGCCCTGTACCTCGCTCTCGTTTTTGGCGGTTATTTCTTTGCTTTTACGGTGTATGTAGGCCCCTACCTTGCATTGATTCCGGAGCTTGGACACAGCGATGCCGAGAGAATAGGAATGACCACGGCTCAGGGCTATTTCTCCCTCATTGGAAATGCGGTAGTGATGATTGGGGGCCCGCTTCTCCTCTCACATTTCATGGCAAGGGACCCTGCCGTTACTGCTTACAGGAAGATGGCAATCAGCCTTGCCATTCCCGGATTGATAGTTGCCTACCTTGCCGTTTTCGTTGTGGATGAAAAGCGTTTTTCCAGTGCAAAGCCGAGTAATGTACCCTTAAAGGAGTCCTTCCTGAAGACCCTCAGGAACAGGGCCTTCATAATGTACCTCCTCGCCAACCTGGCCCTCTGGTTCGTTTTGAACATAATCCGCTCTTCAGCCATACCTATAACCCTCACATTGGCCAAGGCAGACGAGGCATTTGCCAGCACGATGTTTACATCCCTCTTCGGAGCTGCCGCGATCTTCTTTCCCCTTGTCTGGTGGCTCGGGAGAAAGATAGGAAAGAAACTTACCATGATGATCGGGTTGATAGGGTTCTCCATATTCTCCAGCATGTTTTCACTTACCGGCATAGTGGCGGTGGATCCCAAACTCTGGATTATCGTAAATGCAGCCCTCATGGGACTACCCGTTGCAGTCCTTCTCGTTATCCCGAATGTGATTCTTGCGGAACTGTGCGACCTCGATGCAAAAAGAACGGGGGAGAGAAGGGAAGCGATGTTCTTCGGTGTTCAGGGCTTTTTCATGAAGTTGAACCTGGGTATCTCCACGGCAATACTTGCGCTCATGTATTCCCTTTTCGGCAAGGACATAAGCAATCCTCTCGGTGTAAGGATAACCCCCGTTATAGGAGGTGTGGTGGCGCTTCTTGGCCTGATTGCAGTTTTGCAATACCCGGAGAACGAGATACGAAGAGAGCTCGGTTTGAAAGAGGAGCTTCGCTGAGAGATTCTTTTTTTGAATGTTCATGGGACCACGAGTACCTTGGCTCCCCTTGCATTTCCTTTTTTAAGATCTTTCAATGCCTTACCTGCATCACATAGATTGTACGTTTCAACGAGCGGTTTGATTGGAATTTCGGCTGCATGCTTCAAGAAGGTTTCTATGTCGTAGGGAGTCAAATTTGCAACGGATTTTATCTCGCGCTCCATCCAGAGGTCCCTGCCGTAGTCGAGTTTCAGGAGCGCCGCCTTGTCCTTTTCCTCCTTACGGATGGCATTTATTACGAGACGGCCGCCGGGTTTGAGGTGCCTCAGCGCGTAGGCGACCGGTTTCCAGGCAGGCGTCGTATCGATAATTGCATCCATCGCTTCGGGAGGGGAATCCTCCGTGGCTCCTGTCCAGGAGGCGCCGAGTTCCTCTGCAAATTCACGCTGCCTCTCGCTGCGTGCGAAGACGAAGCACCTCAAACCCGGCAGGAGGTGAAGTGCAAGCTGCATTACCAGATGGGCAGATGCACCGAAACCTGTAAAACCGAGGATTTTACCTTCCGAAGCCTCGGCCCCCGGGGTACCGGAATGGGAAGACGAAGTTTTCGGTGCTCTGTCCGGAAGAGCCCCATCCAGAAGGCCTGTCAGCCTTAGCGACCTGTACCCGGTACTTCCTGCACAGAGGAGGGGAGCAGCTTCTGTATCGGAAAATGCTTCGGGAATCGGATAGGCAGAGCCTTCAGGGACAACCATGTACTCGGCATAACCTCCGTTTGCATCCCTTCCCGTAGCCTTGAATTCGGGGCAAAGGTTCTGTTTTCCCGAGAGGCAGTAGCTACACCTGCCGCAGGAGGAATATATCCAACCGACTCCAACCCTATCACCGATCTTGAATCTTCTGACCCCTTCACCAGGCAAGTCGACCCTGCCTACCACCTCGTGTCCAGGAATAACGGGAAGTTCCGGAGGGGGAGTCCTTCCCTCTATCTCGTCTAATTCCGTATGGCACACCCCGCAGGCTGATACCCTTATCCTTACCATTCCCGGGCCAGGCTCCGGAATTGGAACATCCGCTTCCTGGAGAATTTCCCTCTCCTCCGTTATCGGTCCCGTTTCCGTAATCATCATCGCCTTCATAGTTAATAATTTATTGAGACCGTATAAATAAGTAAATAACAAGAAATTATATTTTTTTATCTCATATATATGGTTTCCCGGTAGGGAGATTGTTATCTTAATAATCAAGCAGGAGGAATTTATGGCAATAGTAGAGCTGGAGAATGTAACGAAAATCTATCCCCTGGGAAAGACAGAGGTGGTTGCCGTTAAAGGGGTATCATTCAGCATTACAAGGGGAGATTTCATCTCCATTGCAGGGCCTTCAGGTTCGGGAAAGACCACTATACTGAACATGATTGGCTGCATAGACGTTCCCACCGAGGGAACTGTCAAGATTGCCGGCAGAATTACGAGCGAGCTCAATGACCGGGAAATCACGAACCTCCGGCATGATGTAATCGGGTTTATCTTTCAATCCTTCAACCTCATCCCCGTCTTGAATGTCTACGAGAATATAGAGTTTCCCCTTCTCCTTGGAAAGGATTCTTTAAGGGGAAGGGAGAAGGAGGAGTGGATACAGTTCCTCATGGAGGAGGTTGGCCTTTCGGAGTGGAGGAACCACAAGCCTGCCGAACTTTCGGGTGGCCAGAGGCAGAGGGTTGCAATAGCAAGGGCTCTAGTTACGAAACCTCAGATCGTACTTGCAGACGAGCCAACTGCAAACCTCGACTCTGAAACGGGGGAGGCGATAATCGAGCTTATGAAAAAGATGAACAGTGACCTGGGAACTACATTCATATTCTCCACACACGATCCAACGATAGTGGAGATAGCGGATCACATAATAAGGCTGCGTGACGGCAAGATAATAGAGAACTACCGTAAAGCCGACAGGGAAGCTGAAGGAAAGAAGATGAGGGCAGATGCGGATGCAGAGGTGTCGGGGAGGTAGGTAATGGTAATACTGAAGATAGCCTTCAGAAACCTGAAAGAGCACAAGTCCAAGACCCTGATAGTGGGAAGCATAATTGCCGTGGGGATAATGGTTCTGGTGATTGGAAACTCCATGATGGATACTGCAACGAGCGGGATAAGGAAGGCCTACTGGGACAATTATACCGGCCACATCATCATTACAGGTATATCGAGGAGCAAGGTTACACTCTTTGGAATCGAAGGCGGCCCCAGTGCGATGAACGAGACGGTGCCGAGAATTCCGAAATACGAGGATGTGTACAAATTTGTCACTTCCCTGCCTGAGGTCGACAAGGTCAACCCGCAGGCCTACGGTATGGCAATAATCAACCTGTCCGGCAGCGAGGATAAAAGCGAGGATAAAAGTGATGACAAAAGGAAGACCTTTACACAGCTCTTTGGCATAGACCCCGACTACTACAGGAAGATGTTCCCCGGCAACCTCGACCTGGTAGCAGGAAGATTTCTAAAAAAGGGGGAAGGAGGGATACTTCTCTCCGAAAGAATTGCAAAACGTCTCTCCGGGGGCGATGAGCTTGATATTTCACCCGGGGACAAGGTGCTTCTTACCAGCATGAACGATTTCAGCGGAATGAAGATTCGGGAGGTACCGGTAGTCGGGATTTTCAGGTTCAAGACGGAAGACCCGGTTTTGAGCTATGTATCGATAGCTGACATAGATACTGTAAGGGCATTGAACGGCATGACAGTAACCTCGAAGGAAGAGATAAAGTTAAACGGAGAGGAAGCATCGCTCTTAGGGAATGTCGGGGACGAGGAGCTCTTCGGAGGCGGCGGAATAGTGGAAAATGTCAATCCCGACGAGGGAAACCTGAATGAAAAGAAACTTCTCAACATACTCGGTGATACGTCGAAGAGAAAAGAGCTTGCAAAGACCGATTCGGGGGCATGGCACTTTCTCCTTGTAAAGGTCAAAAACACGAGAAGCATAAACAGGGTAATAAAAAAGTTGAACGATTACTTCAGGCAAAATGAAATCGAAGCAAGGGCTACCGACTGGATAGATGCCGCAGGAATGACTGCCTCCCTTGCCAACAATATAAAGCTTATCTTCAACATCGTGATACTGATAATTGCCATCGTGGCAATCATAATAATAATGAATACCATTGTGATTTCCGTTACCGAGAGGATTTCAGAGATAGGTACCATGAGGGCAATAGGTGCGCAGAAGTCCTTCGTAAGGCGAATGATAATGGCCGAGACGACGATGATCTCCCTGGTTTTCGGGGCAATCGGAATCGTGCTGGGAGCTCTCGTTCTGGCATTCCTGAACCTCAGGGGCATACCGGCGCCAAACATATTCTTCGAGGTCATTTTCGGCGGAAAGGTTTTACACCCGATACTCTCACTCTCATCCGTCGTTGGTTCCCTCGTCGTCGTGGTGATAATCGGTGTGGTTGCAAGCCTGTATCCCGTCGCCATAGCCCTGAAGATCCAACCGGTGCAGGCGATGCAGAGGGCGGCATGATGAGGCAAAGTATAGAGGCAAAAACAGGTAAAAACAGGCAAAAACATCCGGGCATAGACATCGAGGCGGGCAAGAATAGATGCATTACATTATGGAGGAAAAAGGATGAGCAATGTCCTTAAGATATCACTTAGAAACTTGAGCAGGCAGAAGAAGCGTAGCTTTCTCCTGGGGGGAGCGATCGCCTTCGGGGTCCTTATAATAACACTGCTCAACAGTTTCACAGCAGGAATTACGGACAATGTAAAGGAAAACTTTTCGGGCATCTTCGGCGGCCACATATTTGTTTCCGGTTCCGTAGTAACTTCTTCCGGAAAGGTCGTGACTGTAATAAGGAACGATGCCCTGGTTGAAAAGGCGCTGGAACCGGTAAAGGGCTACATAAGGTCCGTTCATAAGCGGTCCAAAGTCATGGCGGAACTGATATTCGCTTCCAGGACCTTTATTCAGAGGATAGACGGGGTGGACTGGAATGAGGAGGGTTTCCTCGATTCGATTCCCATTGTATCGGGAAAGCTTTCCGGCACCGTGGGTGACCTGAAAGCAACCCTTAAAGGAAAGGGCGGGAGACAGGCCATTATTCTTCCGGTCTCCACTGCAGAGAGGCTCGGCATACAGGTGGGAGAATCCCTCCTTGCAAGGTTTTCCACGGTAACGGGCCAGAGGAACGTGGGAGAATTCGTCCTCGTTGCAACCGTACGGGATCAGGAGACCTTCGGAATATCGAATGGCTTTGCAAATATAGAGTACCTCAACGAGCTTCTCGGCCTTTCCGACGGGGAGTATCAAAGTCTGAATATCTACCTGAAGAACATGGAAGACATAGATTTCGTCGCTGCAAGCATATACAGGAAGCTCAAGTCCGAGGCCCTCGTGGAACCGAGGTTGAACATGGACGAACCGGCAGCGGGCAAGGATGGCGAGCCTTCACCCTCCCGCAGAAGGGCAATGGCATCGCTTATGGGAGGCTCCTTCTTCGGGAACTCTGTTCCGGAGCCATGGAAGGGTACCAAGTACTCCGTAGTTACACTCAACGACCTGCTCTCCAGCGTTAAGGACATGGTGAAAGTTCTGAATACCGTGGGTTTCGTGATATTCATGATTCTGCTTGGAATAACGATGGTGGGTATAACGAACTCTTTCAGGATGACGATAAGGGAGAGGACCCGGGAGATAGGAACGATGAGGGCAATCGGTATGCAGAGACGGGGAGTGCGGAATATCCTGCTTATGGAAGCCTTTTTCATAGCACTTACCGGGGCTTTGATCGGACTGCTCCTGGCAGGAGTTGCAATGCTGATACTGGGCAGCATCCCCTTCGGTTCATCTTTTCTGTGGATTTTCCTTCACAAAGGAAAGATAACCTTTTCCCTTGTGCCTCTGGATGTAGCGATAAACCTGGCGGTACTCCTCCTCTTGAGCATGCTTGCCGCTTGGGGACCTGCCAGAAAAGCATCCAGGCTCGAACCGGCAGAGGCATTGAGGACGGAATTCTAATCTCATAACAGGAGGCTTTAAATGAAATTGTTCGAAAAGAGAAAAGCATTGGCAACGGTTTTCGTACTACTCATATTGATACTTGCCACGCCGTCAACCCTGTTTGCCGCCACGGATTACCAGAAGATACTAAAGAGTATCGACAACTTGAGGCGATTCGAGGAGGGTGATTTCTCCAGTGTCCTCACGATGATTTCGCAAGATCCGGAGAAGGGTACCGATAAAAAGGTAGTAAGGCAGTTCAGGAGAGATAAAGACAACAAGTTTCTCATGTTGATAGAGGAACCGGAGGTTCAGAAGGGCCAGGGTTACCTCCGTGTGGGAGACAACCTCTGGTTCTACGATCCTGAAAGCAGGAAGTTTTCCCATACCTCCCTGAAGGAGAATTTCTCCGATACCGATGCCAAGAACTCGGATTTCGGAAGGTCTTCCCTCTCGGAAGATTACATCGTAGAGAGGGGAAGTGAGGGCAAGCTTGGCAAGTTTGATGTCTATATACTGGAACTGAAGGCAACCAACAACGAGGTAACATATCCCTACATGAAGGTATGGGTCACGAAGAAGAACTACCTCGTATTGAAGGTGGAGGAGTACAGCCTGACAAAGAGGCTTTTAAGGACTTCATACTTTCCAAAGTATGCAAAGGTAGGAAGTACATTTACGCCGACTGTCATGCTTTTCATAGACAACCTCGTTAAGGGAAAGAAAACACAAATCACGGTAAAGGATATCTCCATAGAGAAACTACCCGACTATGTCTTTACCAAGTCTTATGTGGAACGTGTGAACAGGTAGAGAGGAGAGGTAACGATGAAAAAGGTGATATTGACGATTATGGCTGTAGTACTGCTTATTCCCTCCGTTTCAATCTGGGCAGAGAATGATAATGGCAGCGGAATGAGCGGAACTGACGAGGAGAGCATGTTTGGAGGCGATGCAGGCAGCGTAGTGGAAGAGGTTAAAAAGGAAGATACGGTAGCAGGAACCGAGAAGGCACTTCTCAAATCCGCCGGTGCCACTATCGGGGGAAAGTATATCTTTTCCGTCACTTCGAGCTGGAACTGGGTGAATCCGGAGCTTACGGCAGATTCACTTAAAAATCCCGATGACGAGAGTCTCGATACTGCCCTCGATGCAACGATCTATCTGGATTCGAAGCCGAGCGAGAATTTTCGTGTTTTCGGGAAAGTCGATGTATCCTACCCCTTTACAGAGGCGGATATTTCAGTGAGGGAACTCTTCTCGGATTTCAACTGGAACAACCGACTCTTTTTTCGAGGGGGGAAACAGACTATCAACTGGGGCGTGGGCTACTTTTTCAGCCCTGCCGACCTGGTAAACCTTACTCCGATAAATCCCGAGGATCCCGAGGCGGAGAGAGAGGGCCCCGTATCGTTAAAGGTGAATCTGCCATTGGATATTCACAACCTCTACCTCTATCTCATAGACAACAACATAGAAAAACCCTGGGAAGTTGCCGTGGCACCAAAGGCTGAGTTCGTGCTGGGTGAAACGGAAGTGGGAATCGGTGGTATATATCAATATGATCATCCTACTGCCGGAATGCTGACTTTCAGCAGTTCGATCTCGGATTTCGATATATTCGGCGAAGGTGTCATGAAGTACGGTTCGGACAAGAATTTTATAGAGACGACGGATGTGACGCTTTCAAATCCCTTTGGGCTGCATGTTGTAAAGAAGGATGATACCTGGTTTTTTTCCGGTACAGTAGGTTTCATGTACAACCACATCGATGAGGAGGGCAATTTCAGTTTCATGACTGCAGCCCAGTACCTCTACAACGGGGAGGGATATGCTGACAAGGATTTCATGAAGGACAACAACTCCGGAATCATGGTTCTTCTGGGAAACGGGGATATCTCTGCAAGCGACCTGTTGAGACCCGGGCTGCACTACGGCGCAGCATCCTTCCACTGGAACGGAATGTTCAACAGCGATTTTTCCCTCTCTCTCTTCTGGATAGGAAATCTCATGGATGGTTCGGGCAGGGTAAGTCCCTCCGTTTCATATTCACCGATAGACAACGGGAGCATCACGGTTAGCCTTCCATTCACCTACGGTGATGACGGGTACGAGTACACGCAAAACGGAAGAAACCTCTCTCTGAATGTCAAGCTGTCACTTGGCAGCGGATCTTTTTAATATTCATTTCGATTTAAGGTTATGAGGGCGAAAATACTTATCGTAGAAGACGAAAGGGAGATGGCAGAACTGATACGGATGTACCTGGAGAGGGAAGGTGCAGAGATCACTGTCTGTGAAACGGGGGAAGAAGCTCTCGATATTCTTTCAGGAAACAGGACTTTCGATATAATGATCCTCGATATAAACCTCCCCGGGATGGACGGATTCGAACTGCTTGGGAGTATAAGGAGAAACAGCAACCTAAAGACAAGCCAACTTCCCGTAATGATAGTTTCTGCCCGGGAGGCAGATGAGGATATAATAATGGGCCTGGGCATCGGGGCGGACGAGTTTATCGTAAAACCCTTTTCTCCGAGGGTGCTGGTTGCAAGGGTGAGGGCACTGCTACGAAGAATCGGTGACATGAAAGTGTCAGGTGACAGGGATGTGATTTCCATTGGCCCTTTTTCCCTGGATCTCGATGCCTACACTTTGAAGAAGGGCGGTGAACGCATTCCCCTCTCTGTTAAGGAGTTCGAGGTCTTAAGGCACCTCGTTGAAAACAGGGGGAAGGCATGTACACCAAACGAGATCTATTCCTCTGTTTGGAAAAATGCCTACGGAGACCTCACGGCTGTTGCCGTTTACATTCAGAGATTGAGGAAGAAAATAGAGGATAACCCGTCGGAACCGGTGTACATAAGAACAATCCATGGAAAGGGCTATCTCTTTTCGACAGGGAATGGCATGTGAAAAGGATTTCACTTAAACTGAGAACGAAATTCCTCTTTCTTATTATTGGTGTCACACTGATTCCTTTTCTTGTTATCTCGGTAGTATTCTTCTTTCAGATTACGGAAACACCCTTCAGATCGGTATATGCAAGTTACCTTAAAAGTAAACACTGGGTGGAGAGATACCTTGCACATCCGGAAGAGAATGATGCCGTTGAATTGTTGGAGAAAATTGCCGACAGCCGACCGAAAGGCCTGGAGGTGATTTATATGAGCAGCAATGACAGGGTTCTCTTTTCCACCGTCGGCGAAATCGGGGAGGGAAGCCTTGCAGTGGAGAGTGATATCTTTAATTTGATACGGAGAAACACTGAAAAGTACGAGTTTCAAATTATTCCCTTCAGATCCCCTTCCGATTCCGGAATCTTTCTGGTTCTCACCCCGCGCCTTACCCCCGTTGCAGGAAGTAATTTGAAAAACATCCTGAACAATATGCGGTTCTTTACCATTGTGGGAGTCCCTCTGGTGTTGATACTTTTCACCGCCTTCATGTCTTTCTACATAATAAGGAGCATAAGGAAACAGATAGACACGCTGGAGAATGCTACTCGAAGGATAGCAGACGGGGACCTGGATTTCACCCTGGATATAAGGGGAAGGGATGAAATAGCCTCGCTTGCACGCTCCTTCGACATGATGCGGGCAAGGTTGAAGGAGGAGTATGCCCGCAGAGCGAGGCTCATAATGGGGATATCCCACGACCTCAAAACCCCTCTCGCCCTTATTGAGGGGTATGCCGATGCGATAACGGATGGTTATGCGGATTCCATTGAAAAATTGAAAGACTATGTAGCAATAATAAAGGAAAAATCCATTCTCCTGGAGGAGCGAATAGGAAAGCTGATAGATTTCGTCAGGCTAGAAACGGGTGATTGGAAGCTGATGCACAGGGAGGTTGCAATTGGAGCCTTTTTAAAGGATTTCGCAAGAAGGTACAGTGAAGATGCAAGGCTGTTAGGATTCGATTTCAATTACTCGGTGGATATACCGGCAGGTATTAGAGTTTCTATGGATCCGGAACTCTTCCAGCGGGCGCTGGAGAACCTTGTAAGCAATGCGATAAGGTACTCCGGTGAGAGAAAGGAAATCGAATTCAAGGCCTACCATAGTGAAGAGGGAATCATGATTTCGATTACAAATTACGGTTCACCACTCACTCCCGAGGAGATGAAGTTGATATTCGAACCTTTCTACAGGGGCTCACCTTCCAGGAGGGAAGAGGGGTTGGGGCTTGGCCTGCATACGGTAAGATACATAGTGGACTCCCATGGCTGGGCAATAGACGTGAAGAGTGAAGATGGAAAGCCAAGCGGAAAGACGACTTTTACTATCACTATAAATTTGTAATTTATCAAATCAATGGCACCAGATTCTATTGACTTATCTTATATATTAAATAAGATATTCTTATGGCCAGCCAGCAGAAACAAAAGAAAAAGAACAGCATAATCATGAAGCAGCCAATAATGGCACGTATGCTCTATGCGCTTACTCCCATTGTGGTTGTTTCGATTTACTACTTCGGATGGAGGACACTGCTCGTTTTTGCAGTTGTCAACATAACGGGCTTTCTTGCAGAGTATCTCTTTGCCAGGGTTTACAAGCAGAAGGTTTCAATGGCAGTGTTTGTCACCAATTTTCTCTTTGCCCTTTCGTTGCCACCAACGATTCCCATATGGATAGCTGTCGTCGGAATAATATTCGGTGTAGTGTTCGGGAAGATGGTTTTCGGAGGGTTCGGTAGGAATGTCTTTAATCCGGCACTCACCGGAAGGGCCTTCATATACGTAAGCTTCGTCGTACCCATGACATCGACCTGGCGAAATCCGATAGAGGGGCTCTTTGGTGGCTTTGCGAAATTTGTACCTGATGCCGTTACCCAGGCAACACCATTAAGGCTACTTGCAGGGGGAGGAGATGTTTCAGTTTTGAACCTCTTTATAGGGAATGTTGCAGGTTCTGTCGGAGAAACGAGTGCCATCATAATAATCATCGCTGCCATATACCTCCTTTGGAAAAAGACAGCAAGCTATAGAATAATGCTTTCCGGACTTGCGGGGTTTCTCCTGTTTCAGACTCTTTTCTGGTTGATGGGGGTGAAGGGTGTGCCGGAACCGATTCATGCCCTTCTTGCCGGAAGCTTTCTATTTGGCATAGTCTTTATGGCAACGGACCCGATTTCTGCGTCCCAGACGACTGATACGGGAAGATGGATTTACGGTGCACTGATTGGTGTACTCACCTCCCTTATCAGGACATTCTCCGTATGGCCCGAAGGAATAACCTTTGCGATACTCTTTGCCAACATGTTTGCACCTCTCCTCGATTATATAATCAAAAACTCCGGAAAGAAGAAGGTGAAGGCATCATGAAGTTCAAGAGTAAGCAGACTGAAAGAATGTACACTGTACTCTTTATGGCCATCGTTACAGTGGTTTTTATAGCTGTCACCTCGGGGATATACCTCTACACGAGGGACAAGATTATTACAAACAAGACACTGTTCATTAAAAAAGCAGTCCTCTTTGCGGCAAATATCGATGTTGGAGATTCCGCAAAAGATATCGAGGAGACCTATAAGAAGAGTATAAAAGAAATTAGGGATGCCGATGGAAAGTTGAAGTACATGGAGGTATATGCAGGTGGTAATGGTAAGCTTACCGGATATGCCGTAATAGTTACGGGTCCCGGTTTGTGGGGAGAGATAGAGGCTGTACTCGGTTTCGACAGGGATTTGAAGAAGATGACGGGCATCGACTTCATAAAACAGAACGAGACCCCGGGCCTGGGGGCGAGAATTTCAGAGAAGTGGTTCAGAGAACAGTTCAGGGACAGGATGGGTCCGTTCAAGCTGGTTCCGGAAGGGACTGCGAAGGGTGGCAATGAGATAGATGCAATAACAGGAGCCTCGATAACCTCAAATGCTGTTTTGGACATCGTAAACAGGACGATAAGCAATGTAAGAGAGATTGTAAAGTAACCGGAAGGAGCAGGGAGGATAGGAAAGTGGCAGCCAAAGGAAAGGTAAAGAAGACATTCTTGAGCGGCCTTGGAGCAGACAATCCCATATTTGCCCAGGTGCTTGGTATCTGTTCCACGCTCGCCGTTACCAATGTGCTCAAGAATACCGTGGTGATGGTAATGGGACTTATATTCGTGACATCGTTGTCCAACTTCACCATTTCTCTGTTAAGGAACTATATCCCTTCGAGGATAAGGATGATGGTAGAGACCCTTATCATAGCCGCCTATGTTATTATCGTTGATATCGTATTGAAAGCCTACGTGCCTGACATATCGAGACAGCTTGGCCCCTATGTCGGATTGATAATAACTAACTGCATAATAATGGGAAGGGCCGAGGCATTTGCCCTGTCCAATCCCGTTGGCCTGTCCGTTGCAGACGGTCTCTCGGCCGGTATGGGATACGGTTACGTACTCATCATAATCGCATTTTTCAGGGAGCTCCTCGGCTCGGGGAGTATTTGGGGACTCAGGGTACTTGGAAGCTGGTGGACAAACTGGTTCATAATGGTTATGGCACCCGGTGCTTTCTTTATGCTGGCAATATTCATATGGGTAGTCAGGGGCCTCATCACGGAGAGAGAAAAGGAGGAGGTAAAATCATGAACCCGTCTGTGTATCCCGTAGCGATCTTTTTCGCCGCAATTTTTACCAACAACATACTCCTCACAAACTACCTCGGTATGTGTTCCTTCCTATCCGTTTCAAGGGAGATAAAAACCTCCCTTGGCCTCGGTGCCGCCGTCATATTCGTTATGGCGGTAACAAGTGCCTTGAACTGGATTGTGTATGAATACATACTGATTCCGCTGGACCTGACCTACCTTCGCTACATTGTCTTCATAATTGTGATAGCTGCCTTCGTCCAGATCGTTGAAATGATAATAGAGCGTGTTTCCGAGACACTCTATGCAGCCCTCGGCATATTTCTCCCCCTCATAACGGTAAACTGTGCGATCCTCGGTGCAAGTCTCTTCATGGTGATAAGGCAGTACAATTTTCTCTCATCCTTCATGTATGGTTTCGGAAGCGGAATAGGGTGGTCAATTGCAATTCTAGCCATGGCGGGGATAAGACAGAAGCTCAAGAATGCCAAGATTCCCAGGGGGCTGGAAGGAGCCGGCATCACTCTTATAATAACCGGAATGATGGCTCTGGCATTCATCGGTTTTACCGGAATGATAAAGATAAGCTAGAAAGGTAGAAAGGGGAGTACCGGAATGTTTCCTGTTACAACATTACTGATAAGTGTCGGTGCGATTACTGCAGTCTCCACATTTCTCGCCATATTGATGGTTATTGCCGATGCCACAATAGCCAACTATGGAGAGGTAAAGATAAAAATAAACGACGACAAGGAGCTGACAGTCGATGGTGGGAGGCCACTGCTTTCCACTTTGATGGGAGAGGGGATATTCATACCTTCGGCATGCGGGGGGAGGGGTTCCTGCGGACTCTGTAAGGTAAAGGTTACAAGCGGAGCCGGCCAGTACCTACCGACGGAACTGCCATGGATAAGCGAGGAGGAAAGGGCGGAAAATATCAGGTTGTCCTGCCAGGTCAAGGTGAAGAATGACCTGGAGATATGGATACCGGAGGAGCTCTTCTATGTAAAAGAGTTCAAGGCCAAGGTGGCGAGGATAAGGGATCTTACGCATGACATAAAAGAAATCACCTTGAAACTCGTTGAACCTCCAGAGATACAGTACAAGGCGGGGCAATTTATCCAGTTGCAGATTCCGGAGTACGAGCTTACAGAGGAACCGGTGTACAGAGCTTACTCGATGTCCTCCTGTCCGTGCAAGAGGGACACCGTGGAGCTGGAGATAAGGTATGTTCCAAACGGAATCAGTACCACCTATATTCACAAGTACCTTAAGGAGGGAGACGATGTTATTTTCAACGGTCCCTACGGGGAGTTTTACCTTAGGAATACGGAGAGAGACATAGTATTCATAGCCGGCGGTTCAGGTATGGCACCGATAAAATCGATACTCCTCGATATGGCCGAGAAGGGGATAAACAGGAAGGCGATGTACTTCTTTGGGGCACGTTCCAAGAGGGACCTCTTCCTTGTGGAAGAAATGCATGAGATAGAGAAAAAGCTACCAAATTTCAGGTTCATTCCGGCGCTGTCCGCTCCCCTTCCGGAGGACAACTGGGAGGGAGAAACGGGACTTATCACAGACGTGGTGGACAAGTACCTCGAATCCGGTGACAATGTGGAAGCTTATCTCTGCGGAAGCCCCGGAATGATAGATGCATGTGTAAAAGTCCTTACGGCCAACGGAGTTCCGGAAGAGCTGATATACTACGACAAGTTCGGTTAGATTTAAGTCAAAAGGGGGACTTAAGTGAAACAGTCACCACAACTCCAGAAAGCCCAGCAGAACATGAGGCCCGGCGTAATAACGAGGGACGGTTTCCTGGGCAAGGATACGAGAAACCTCATAGATATACTGATAGATGACGAGGCTGAGGTACAAAGACTTGGGGTTACCCATAGCGACATAGCAGAGAGGATGATAGAACTTCGAGATGCAGGAATGAGGGGGCTTGGTGAGTTCATAAACGTGGAACCCCACTATGAGGTAAGGGTCGATTCTGTCCGGGGAAAGTTACCCTGCCCTTTCGGTGATCCCGGAATATTTCCAAAGACAAATACCACCGTGAGGAATCTTAAAAAGGGACGAGAGATAACCTATACAGACCTCAATATCCATATGATAATGGCACATGGTTTTTACGAGGGGAGAGGCTCCGGCTTTCGGCTGGAACCAAGTGACCTTGTCGAAGTGCTCGAGGTAGAAGGAGAGAAATAATGGCTGAAGAAAAAAAAGGGGGACCTCACCCGATAAACAAGCAAGCCTTGAGAAGGCTTAAGAATATCGAGGGGCAGGTGCGTGGTATTCAGAGGATGGTGGAAGAGGGGAAGTACTGTGTCGATATTCTTACACAGATATCTGCAGCAAGGGCAGCCCTCAATAGCGTCGGAATGCTTATCCTTAGGCGTCATATCGAAACATGTGTTACAAATGCTATTGCAGCGGGTGGTGAAGGTAAAAAGGAGATCATCGACGAGCTGATGAGCATGCTATCTAAGGCAAGGCTTTGAGATATCCTGTATGTATTTTCTAATTGTTCACTCCAGTTTCTTTGTTCAATTTGCAGCATTCCAGAGGCTCAGAACCAAAGTTCTTCTCATTTGCCTTAGCAAGTTTATGTATGAAACGCTTGAATGGATTCTTGATTTTCTCCTCCTGCTTTGGCCTTATTCCGTATGCAGCAAGCAGGTCGATTACCATTTTTTTACTCAACACATAGGGAGAATAATTCAACTTCAAGACATTGTTCGTGAAGAATAAGACCTCGGAAATGCCCTCGTTGCTTTCAAGTTGAACCTTTATTTCACTTAAGTTCTTTTCTTCTATATCTCTCTCAAAAGGAATAATGATTTCTTCTATCTGCAATTCTTCATTCATTTGGACTCCTCCGATATTAATAGAAAACCTCTGCAACAACAAGAAAGACCTGCACAAGGGCGGGTCTTTCCTGTTACCTTTTAAGTTTTTTACCTTTCCAGAGGACTATTTTTTTCTCACTTTCAAGAGCCTTGCATTGATAGCTACGATTACAGTACTCAACGACATAAGTACTGCACCGGCAGCCGGGCTTAACAGTATCCCAAAGCTGTACAGTACACCTGCTGCCAGAGGAATTGCAAAGGCATTGTAGCCGGTCGCCCAGGCAAGATTCTGAATCATCTTTCTGTATGTAGCACGTGCCAGATCAAGTATTGCAACGACGTCATTCGGGTTGCTCCTTACCAGAATTATGTCGGCAGTCTCGATTGCAACATCGGTACCTGCACCTATTGCTATTCCCACATCGGCACTTGCAAGTGCAGGTGCATCATTCACACCGTCACCTGTCATTGCAACTACAAGGCCTCTCGATTTAACCTCTTTGACCTTAGCAGCCTTTTCATGTGGCAGAACTTCGGCAAAAACCTCATCAACTCCTATCTCCTCTGCAACCCAGTTGGCCACTTCCCTGTTGTCACCGGTAAGCATTATACTCTTTATACCCATCTCGCGGAGGTTGTTGATCGCTTCTTTGGATTCCTCTCTGATAATATCTGCAAGGGCAATTGCACCTTTCAGTTTTCCGTCCACAAGAACATAGACCACCGTTTTACCTTGTGAAGCATAGTTGGCTATTCTTTCGTCTTCCACTGTAATATTCTTTTCGCGCAGGTATCCGGGGCTGACTACCATAACATCAGAACCATCTACTATCCCCTGTGCTCCTCTGCCGGGAATGGCCTTGAACTCCTTGACGGGAGGCAATGAACCGGTACCTGATTTTTCAAGTGCCGAACGAACGATTCCCTTCGCTATGGGATGTTCGGAATTTGATTCAACTGCTCCCGCAAGCTTCAAGATTTCAATTTTCTTGGAATCGGCATCTTTGCCGCTCTCCTTGCTTTCGTCGAGAAGTATCATCTCGGTGACGCCAAACTGACCTTCGGTAAGGGTTCCGGTTTTATCGAATATGACAGCCTGTATGTTTCTTGCATGCTCGAATGCGGCACGGTCGCGAATCAGCAATCCGTTCTTGGCAGAGATCGCTGTGGAAACAGCAACCACCAGAGGAACTGCAAGGCCAAGTGCATGAGGACATGTTATGACCATAACGGTAACGGTACGTTCCAGTGCGAAGGCCAGATCCTTGTTTAACAGGGCCAACCAGATAAACATCGTAATACCGCCCGCTGTAAGTGCTATGATTGTCAACCATAGTGCAGCCCTGCTTGCAATGTCCTGAGTTCTCGACTTACTCTCCTGAGCTTCCCTTACGAGCTCGATGACCTGTGATAGGTAAGAATCTTTACCAGTTTTTACAATCTGAACTACGAGGGAACCCTCTCCGTTAATTGCACCACCGATAACTTCGTCACCTGGCTTCTTTTCAACTGGCTTCGATTCTCCGGTAAGCATCGATTCGTTTACAGAACTTCCCCCCTCTATTACCTGACCATCGACGGGAATCTTTTCTCCAGGCTTTACAAGCACCTTGTCTCCCACCTTGATGTCTTCCAGGGACACATCAACGGTACTTCCGTCGGGAAGAAGTTTGTGAGCTTCCGATGGCATGAGCTTTGCAAGCTCTTCCAGAGCACGTGATGCACCCATGACCGATTTCATTTCTATCCAGTGACCGAGGAGCATAATCGCCACCAGCGTGGTTAATTCCCAGAAGAATACCTTCCCCGGCAAACCGAATACCACGACACTGCTATAGATGTAGGCTGTGGTTATTGCAAGGGCTATCAGAGTCATCATCCCGGGAAGCTTTTTAGAAAGTTCTTCCACCAGGCCTTTTAGAAAGGGCCAGCCTCCGTAAAAGAAGACTATAGATGATAATCCGAATAGTACGTATAAATCACCCGGAAATGCCAGTACATCCGCAAGTCCCAGTAATTTCTGGATCAAGGGTGATAACAGCAGAATGGGTACGGTCAAAACGAGTGATATCCAGAATCGTTTTTTGAAATCTTCTACCATGTGTGCATGATGGTCAGCATGCCCATGATGCCCACCGTGTTCATGTCCCTCATGTGCACCATGATCGTGTCCTTCATGCCCGCCGTGTTCATGTCCTTCATGTGCACCATGATCGTGTCCCTCATGCCCGCCGTGTTCATGTCCTTCATGTGCACCATGATCGTGTCCCTCAAGCTCACCATGTTCATGTCCTTCATGTGCACCATGATCGTGTCCTTCATGCCCACCGTGTTCATGTCCCTCATGTGCACCATGATCATGATGATGTTCTTCCATGTCATGATCCATCTTTTCCATCTTGTCCATTCTCTAATCCTCCTTTATAATATCCTCTCGCTTTTTTAAATATTCCTCTCTGCTGATCTCACCTCGTGCATAACTCTCTTTGAGTATCTCGAGTGCATTTGTCGTGCCACGACCTTCTCCAAAGCGAGATAATTCATTGTAACCCGAACGATTCTTTCGAACAAGGAAAACAGCGAGAATAATGACTGCAACGATAAGCCCTATGATAACAGCCAGAACAAGCCATCCATAATAGCTACCCGGATATCCTGCACCCATCATGGAACCCCAGCCGGAACCCCATCGACCTCTTGCATCACCATCCCACATACCCCCGCCCATCATCATGGGCCCGAATCCGAGGTTTCCTATTCCACCGTTTTGCAGGTACCTGTACCCCATGATCCGGTGCATGTTTGCAAGGCTCTCAGAGCCCTCCCCGCCCATCATGTTGTCCATCCACTCATGTTGCCTCTCATTGGGTACCATGTAAGACATTACCGCTTCGCCCAATTCTTCGAGCAGCTTGTCGCTTACCCTGTCGGGGTCTATAGATTGATTCTTACCGAGCCCCAACTCCGTTCGTATCTCGGATAGCACATCCTCGATAGATCGACCGTGTTGTGTGTCGGCCTTTGAAGTGCTATTGGTATCGGCCATCAGTGACATGCCGGTAATCAATAACCCGAATGTCAACAGTGCAATCAAGAGTATCTTTCTATTCATAGATGCCTTCCTCCTCCATCAAAACCCTCTTCATCTCTTCATACTGTGATGCATTGATTTCTCCGTTTGCGAATCTTTCCTTAAGTATTTCAAGAGCTGAAGGCTTGGTAAAAGCCTTTATAGCTCTTTTGGGAGACTTACCCGTGAAGTAGCTTGCAATGAAATAGATTGCAACAAAAGCTATCAGCAAGAAAATTATCATCATGGTTTCATACCTCCTGTTAGATGATATAATACCCCCCGGGGGTATTATATTCCTTTGTATAATGTAGTTAATATTAGCCTATTTGTCAAATAAAATTTCTCTTTTCCCGTGTTCAATTACCTGAATGCTTTCATAAGTCTATCTTGCATAGCACACGAATCTGTTTTTTTATTGGATCTTACTTGAATCATATAACCACAATACTTAGTATTAATTCATGTTATTGGGAATTGTAGAGGGATTCTACGGAAGGCCATGGAGCTGGAAGGCGAGGAAAGATTACCTCGATTTTATGAAGAAGATAGGTTTCGACTTCTACATCTATGCCCCCAAGGAAGACAGATACTTTCGTGAAGACTGGATGAAACCACTTCCGAAAGGGGAAAAGAAAGAGCTTTCAAGACTTTCTGCCTTTTACAGAGAACGCGGAATAAAGTGGGGTGTCGGTTTTTCTCCCTACAATGCCTACATCTCCTTTGACAGGGCCTCTAAGGAGAAATTAAAGACGAAACTTAATGAGTTAAACCTGCTAAAACCTGATATAATTGCCATTCTCTTTGATGATATGAAGGGAGATATCCCTGATATTGGAAAAACACAGATTAAAATAATGAATTTTATCAGGGAAAATACCAATTCTTCAAAGCTTCTCTTCTGTCCCACATATTACAGCTTCGACCCTCTGCTTGATAAGATATTTGGAAAGAGGCCGGAGAGCTATCTGGAATACCTTGGCAAGAATCTTGACAGGGATATCGATATCATCTGGACCGGGCCGCTTGTTCGTTCCGGTGAAATCACCAAGAAGCACCTGGAAGAGGTATCTGAAATGCTTGGAAGAAAGCCCTTCATCTGGGACAACTTTATTGCAAATGATGGTGAGAAGCATAAAAAGTATCTGTATATTAAACCTTTCAGAGGCAGAAACAGAAACATTCTTAACTATATTTCGGGTTTCATGGTGAATCCCATGAACCAGGCGTGCCTTTCACAGATACCGATTATCACGCTTGCCGATGAACTGGGTATCTTGAAGGATTATCGTTTCGGGGCTGGTACACGGTATAATCCCGAAGAATCTTTGGAAAGGGCAGTAACTCTGGTATGCGGAAGAAAACATGCAAAGGGATTTCTTGAATACGTGAGAGATTTTCTTGTAGGTCTCGATGAAATCCCGGAAGAGAAAAAGAAGGAAATGGTTAAGTATTTCTCTTCTATTAACGAGGAATGGGCCAGAGAAATTGTTGAATGGCTGGAGGTAGATTCCTGATATGGATAGCAAGGGGATAAGACTTTTTGAAAAAAGAGATTCCAAGGCGGTTGTTAAGCTCTTTAACAACAATTCAGAGTGGGATAAGCTTACTGAAAACCTGTTGCATGAAAAGGTCTTTGAAGACCCGAGCTATGAAAAAGAGCTCAATCTCACTGCCTGGGAGGGTAAAAAACTCATCGGTTTTTTGAGCGGAGTTACGAGGGAGATCGAGTCTGAAAAAACAGGATACATAAAATTGATGGTTGTTGCTGCCGATCACCGCAGGAAGGGCGTCGGCCGAAGTTTCTATGAGAAGCTGGAGAATGCTTTCCGTGAAAGGGGCATGAACAAGATAAGGGTCTATGATGTTCCATATAACTACTTTATGCCCGGTATAGATCCCCGTTATACACCTGCAGTTGCATTTTTTGAAACAATGGGATTCAGGCGTTTTTCAGACACGGCAAACATGAAGGTTAACCTGAATAAGGCCAATCTCGATACAGACAGGGCCCTGGCTGAACTTTCAGGGAAAGGAATAGAGATAGCGAGGGCTGCAGGTGAAGATAAAGAACAAACAATGAAATTTCTCGAAAAGTATTTTCCGGGTTGGAAGTATGAGGTTTCAAGGGCTTTCCAATCCAAACCGGTAAGCCTCTTCATTGCCAAAAGTGCCGGTAAGGTAGTATCTTTTTCTGCCTATGATTGTAACAACAGGGGTACAGGCTGGTTCGGACCCATGGGAACAAGCCCCGATGCAAGGGGCATGGGAATCGGAGGTATCCTTTTAAAGAAGTGCCTGGAAGATATAAAAGAATCAGGGCTTAAGGAGGCGATAATTCCCTGGGTGGGGCCGATAAGGTTCTATTCATACCATGTTAATGCTGTTGTGGAAAGGGTTTTCTGGCGCTACGAAAAGCTTTTATAAAAAGCCTCAATGAAAGGATACTGTGAAAAATATCTATTTGATTGCCCCCGCTGATAGGCCCCTTATTATATACTTCTGAAAGAAAATCACTATTGCAACGGGCGGTATAATAGCAATAACGGTTGCCGCTGACATTAAATCCCAGTTTACGAAGTACTGTCCTATGAACTCTGTCATCGTTACTGTTAGAGGTTTCGATTTAAGTGTGTATGTCAGAACAAGGGGAGCTGCAAACATGTTCCACGTGCTTAAGAAGGATATTATTGAAACTGCAATCAATCCTGGCATCACCATTTGAAGGCTTACCTTGAATAGGGCCTGCACGTAGGTGCAACCGTCTATTCTTGCAGCATCCTCCACTTCGTAGGGGATTGCCTCGAAGTAGCCCTTCATGAACCAGGTCTCGAATGGCAGTCTGAATGTAAAGGAGAGGAGTATAAGGCCTATCTTCGTATCCAAAAGTCCAAGGGTACTGAACTCCGAGAAGAGGCCAATCAATACCGGCCACCCGGGAAGAGCTATGATTGCTATTATGAGGTAAAAGAAAAACTCATGTCCCTTGAACCGAAGCCGTGAAAAGGCATAGCCTAATAGGGGTGCGAAGGACATAACGAGGATAGTTGTGGTAACAGAAATTATTATGGAGTTGAGAATCCCCTTTCTGAAGAGCCTTGCCGCACTTACACCACCACCTCCTCGAAAGCCTTCTCCCTTTACAAGAACATTCACATAGGCCTGAAGGGTAGGATTGTGAGGAATCCAGTGAGGCGGTTTGGAGTATAGCTCTGCCCTGGTGGAAATCGATGAAATTACTATCCATATGGGAGGGGCGATCGACCAGAAAAGTATTAGAAACACCAGTATAAAAAGGAATATCCTGAAGCCTGTATTTTTCTTCATCTGGCATCCTTCCTGAAACTCATCCTTATATAGACAAAGGTCAGTGCCATAAGAAAAATGCCCACCAGGTATGCCATTGCGGAGCCTTTCCCGAACCTTCCCATGTCGAAGGTGACTTCGTAGTTGTATATCATCGGTGTTTTGGTTGCTTCGTCGAAACCGGTGAGTGCATAGATTCCATCGAAGACGCTGAAGGAAGCTATCAGTGTAAGTATCACCGCTATTCCTCCTATCCTTCGAAGGGATGCCAGGGTAACGTGGTAGAAGCGCATCAGTACACCGGCCCCGTCAACCATTGCCGCTTCATAAAGCTGCTCGGGTATCGATTGTAAGACTCCCAAGAACAGGATTGAAATGAAGGGTGTATATCTCCATACGAAAATGAAAATGGCAAAGTTCAGTGCTATGAAAGGCTGCTTCAACCAGAATTGGTACTGGTGTATGATCCCCAGTTGAAACAAAAGTCCGTTCAAGGCACCGTAATCCCCGTTGAATATCCATTTCCACAACTGGCCGTTTACCACAGGCGGAATTGCCCATGGAATGATTATCATTGCGCGGAGAACGCTTCTTCCGGGGAATTTCTGGTTCAATACCAGGGCTATGCCAAGGGCTATAAGAAGAACGGTGGTGGTGGCAACTATCATGAAATATGTTACTCTTAATACGGAAGAGAGAAAAACAGGGTCCTGTAGTACATGGAGGTAATTCTTCAGTCCGTAAAAGCGAACGTGGCTGAGGCGCTTGATATTGTACTTAAGAAAACTGAAACGGAGAGATTGAATAGCCGGATAATAGGCAAAGGCTATGAGGAGTAAAACAGTGGGAATGATTATTGTGAATGCAAGATGTTCCTTGTTATCCAGCCAGCTTGATAAGCTCTTCTTCATTTTTACTCGATAGCATCGTTAAAAGTATTATTAAGGGCATGCATGCAGCATGCCCTTAAGTTTTGCCATACCAAAACCTGGTACGGTTTATTCGTACTCTTTCTTCAGTTTCTGCTGGTATTCAACGAGTGCCTTTATCGCTTCGGCTACAGTCTGTTCTTTCCTCGCAACCCTTACGAGGCCGTTCTTCAGTTCAGTTTCGAACTCGGCAAACCATGGGGTAGAGTAGGGGAGTGTCTTCACATACTTAGCCTGTTCCGCCATGACCTTATAACCTTCAATCTTACCCTCTGCACCAAGTTTCCGGAATAGTGATTTTAAAGCCGGGAACATCCCGTTTGTCGTGTACATGAAATTCTGAGCATCCTCCGAGACCATGAAGTTGATAAACTTTAGCGAGGCCTTCGGATACTTGGTGTAGGTTGATACTGCAAGTCCTGCAGGTAAGCCCCATGTATAGTGCTGTTCTGGGAGCAAGAGGTAATCGGCATTGGGAGCAACCTTGGATTTCTTGGGATTGTTGGAAATTGCAAGGGAACCCTGCCATGCCTGGTGGAAAACAGCCTGTCCCGCCCAGAACTGTGGGTGCGGGTTGGGAGAGGTGAGTCTTTCCGGAGAAATAAGGCCTTCTCTGTACCAGTTTATCAACCTTTCATAGGCCTTGTATCCGGGGCTGTTCGGGTCCCCGAATGTCGGGTTCATATTGCTGTCGAATAGATTGGAGCCGGTAGAGAGTGCAATTAGGTACCACGACCAGTGACGAACGGCAAATGCCAGCGGATATTCAAGAATACCTTGCTTTTTGACTTTCAGTGCAGCATTTTCAAAGTCGTTCCATGTCTTGATATCCGCACCGGTGAGGCCTATTTCCCCGAGTTTCTTTTTGTCGTAGTCTATCATGACCATCTGCTGGTACAGGGGAACGCAGTAGGTTTTTCCCTCGATTTTGAATGAATCTCTTCCGTAGAGTTTGCCAAAAACCTCATCACTCACCAGATTGTCGAGAGGCCTCAAGATTCCGGCACTTCCGAAGACTCCCAGGTGGCTGATGCCCACGAAGATGATGTCAGCAGGGTTTACTTTGCCGGCAGCAGCTGTCATTACCTTGTTCTTCAGGTCGCTCGCAGAAAGCGTGGAGACCTCCACAGTGATTCCGGTTTCCTTCTTGAACTTGGCAAGAAGCTCCTCCGATGGTGCCCCCCATGAAGGTGTCATATAGACAAGCTTGGATGGTGTTTCCTCTTCCTGCTGTCCTTTGGCAAAAAGGTTTGCCATACCCAGAATACCTGTCAACAGAACGAATACAAATAACAGAAATAGAATTTTTTTCATAGTAGTTTCCTCCTCATCTTTTACTTTACTTGCGAACATGGAGGTTTGTCAATAATAATTTACGGGAATATATTGAAATGTATGAAAATTATTTACACCAGCTGGTGTTGGGGATATAAAAAGCTACCGGCAGGGAAAAGAGATTTTTCCCATTATCACGGGACTTCCGGCCCCTGTTGCCTCCGGTACGTTGTTGGGCCTCTTGAGCATTGTCCAAAGGGCCATAAGGGCAAATGCCGAAGCTTCCTTGAAGTCTGAGTCGATACCGTATTCCTCGCCAGTAACGACCCGGCATTTTGGAAGGTTCTTTCTCAGAGAATCCATTATTACGGGGTTGTGAGCTCCGCCGCCTGTAACGATAACCGTTTCGGGAAGTTCAGGAAGAAATCGCTTGTATGAATCTGCTATGGAAGAGGCGGTAAATTCTTCCGCCGTTCTTATCAAATTGGCATCTACCTTGATAGCTTTTATTGGGCCTAATTCCCTTTCCAGAAAGGGGTTTCCGAACTCCTCTCTCCCGGTAGTTTTGGGTGGGCTTTTTTTGAAATACGGATGTTTCATCCACCTTTCAAGAATGTCGTGCAGTATCTTTCCGCTCCGGCCAATCTTGCCATCCTTATCGTACTTCAATTTTCCTTCAGTATATATTTCCACCAATCGATCAATTATCATGTTACCCGGTCCCGTATCGAAGGCAATAACGGAATCTCCCTTCTTCGGAATCCAGGTGACATTGCCGATACCGCCGATATTTTGCGCAGCAATTGTCTTTCCGAGGTTTCCGAAGAGAATCAGGTCGAGAAAAGGTACAAGCGGAGCGCCGCTCCCGCCGGCAGCAATGTCTGCAGTCCTGAAATCGGAAACAACCGTGATGCCCGTTTCACGTGCTATAACGGAACCTTCCCCTATCTGAAGGCTCCCCCTCACCGATTTCCCGCAGAGTTCTACAGGCTCCGCAACATGGAAAATCGTCTGGCCGTGTGACCCGATTACGAAGACTTCCTCAGCATTCAGGCCCGTAACCTTCAGTAACTTTATGGCAGCTTCGGAAAAGAGAAACCCCAACCTGATATTCAACGCGGCGAGCCTTTCCAGGGAACCTGCAGGGTCTTCGAATAATTCGAATATCTCTCTTCTTAAACATTCTTCTATCGGATAGCTTATCTTTCCAATTGTTTCAAGCTTGACCTCGTCCCCGTCAAGTTCGACATGAAGCGCCGTTGCATCGACAGAATCGACCGAAGTTCCTGACATCAACCCGATTACTTTGTATCTACCGATTTTTGACATTTCTTGGCTCCCTTGTTTCCCCGTTTACTGTTTCCCCATTTCCCGTTCAAGTTCCGAGGATGCTTTTTCCAATGCTTCATGGATGGCAAGATGAATGTTTTCATCCGCTTCCCTTCTGCTTTCAGTACTACCAAACCTGGAAGGAGGAATATCTATCGGTTCACCAAATAACAGATGTGCCGTTTTCCCTTTCGGAGAGTACCTGCTGTCGATGTTTCCCCCGCCAATTCTATTTGTAATGTCCCTTAAAATCATGCTGAATTCCGCCATGCGAATGAGTGTCGATTTTTCCGTTGCCCCGCCGTCAATGTATGAGGGGTCCAGGTACTCGAGGGCATCAATTATCTCTTCGTGCCTCTTTAGGTATGAAGCAGTAAATGCCCGGTAATCAGCCCATGTTTTTTCCATGGGAGGAAGTGTTTCGGGATCTACATCCTCCCTGTATATTGCATTTACAATCTTGTACCGCAACCTGAAAATTCTTCCAAGAATGTCTCCCTGCTTCTTTATTTCCAGTATCTTTTCTCCGTAGGAAAGTATCCTGTCACATATGCTCAAAACTCTTTCTCTTTCGTTGGGGAATGATCCTTTCTTCATGTGTGAATGCATGGTCTCGGGACATGTTTCGCCGTAGATTTTTTCCAATCCGGAGACAAGTCTGTCCGATAAAAACAGCAAGGTTTCCCTTAAACTTGAATAATCGGAATCGGGTTTTACCGCTGCTTTTTCATCCAAAAATGTGGAAAGTACCTCTATATTATCCAGGATAAGCCTTCTAAAGCCTTCCCTGTAACTGTATCCGATTGCAACGGGAAGAAGAGTTACCTTCTTGTTTTCCTTCTGTGCCCATCTGGTAAATACTGTTGCACCGGCAGCAATTTCTGAAGTTCTGAACATGTGGTATGTAACCTGTGCTTCCGGAGCGAAGGCGAGTGGAAACCTCCCCTCCTTGAGTGCCCTCTTTATGGCATCCATCGAGGGCCTGTAGACCTTGTGGTTTATAACGGGTATGCCTCCTATTCTGGGAAGCAGCCAGCGCGAGAGTTGACCCGCCCAGTTTAAAACATCCTTACCGTAGAGAAAGTGAACATGCGGAATGTCTTTCAATTTCTTGCCATTTTTCCTGCACCATTGGGCAAGGTTTCCCATTACACAACCGAGGAGTACGGGGGCATCCTCCTTTGCCGTATGGCGGAATAGCACGAGAAGTATGCTTTTTCCATCCTGATGCTCTCTTATCCCTCTGTAAAGCCGTTCAATATTTATCGTGGAAATCTTCGATATGCCCTCAACGATACGAAGGTAATGTTTGCCAACGATCCTCAACAGGGTATACGTTGGCATGGAAAACCTTGGGGGAAGAAAACTTGCTTCCCTTACTGCTTTTTTTTCCATATAGCCTCTTTTGACTAAGGTATTTAATATTATTTGAAACCTCATTGCAAGAATAATTTTTGAAGTTCCTCATCCCGGAGCATGAGGATGCCGGAATGATGGGTCAGTTCGAAATAGTCAGGTAGCTTCTGCCTGGTTATGCAAAGAGCTCCGAGATGTAGTCGTAATCTTCTTCCCGAAGTTCAACTTCGGATGCTGCTGCATTCTCTTCGAGTTGGTGCACTCTGGAGGCTCCCGTAATAACGGAAGATATTCCGGGATTCTTGAGAATCCATGCAAGGGCCAGTTGGGCCATTGTAATACCATACTTGTCTGCTATGGGGTTTAGCATGTCAACCCTGTCCAGGAGCTCTCTGTCTTCCAGTTTTTCCTTTATCCAGAGGTTGAGTTTTTCATTGCTTCCCCTGCTTCCCTCCGGTATCTTTCCCCCCGAATATTTTCCGGTGAGGATACCCTGTGATAGGGGAGAAAAGTTGGCGGTACCCATACCAAGGCGCATTGTCGTGGGAAGAATCCTCTTCTCTATCTTCCTGTTCAGGAGTGAATAGGAGGGTTGATTGATAATCGGCGGATGCCACCCGCGTTCCCTGCAGATTGCATAGGCTTCTGAAATCTGGTCTGCCTCCCATTCGCTTGTACCCCAGTACAGGGCTTTCCCCATTCTTATGATATCTTCCACGGCGTGAAGAGTTTCGATAATAGGTGTTTCGGGGTCATACCTGTGGCAGTAAAAGATATCCACATAGGAGAGCTTCAACCTCTCCAGGCTTCCCTCTATGGAATCGATTATATGCTTTCGGCTTAGGCCTTTGTCCGTTGGGTAATCGGACATCGGCCAGAATGCCTTGGTTGCCACAACGATATGCGACCTGTTGAAATGGGGAAGTACGGTTCCAAGAATTTCCTCGGCTTTCCCCGCTTCATAGACATCTGCAGTATCGAAATAGTTTATTCCGAGTTCAAAGGCCTTCTTTACAAGTTCTTTCCCGGAAACGGTATCAACCTGGTTTCCAAAGGTGAGCCATGAACCCAGTGCAATCTCGCTTACAACCAATCCGCTCTTTCCCACATGCCTGTATTTCATTTTTTAGTCTCCTTCTCCTGATAAATATAGTCATGCAAGTACTGAAAGAAAAGTCGATCGTTAAGTTTTTATATTCGAATTACCTGTAAACATTAGAAAAAAAGTATTATATTGAAAAAAATACTTGACCCTGTACCATGGTACAGAGGTTACCATTACCTTCGAAGAGGATCTTGAAGATGGCTTTCACAGTTGGAAAATTAGCCGAAATTGCAGAGGTGAATATAGAAACCATTCGCTATTACGAGAGAAGGGGACTGCTTCCCGAGCCGAAGAGAAACGAATCGGGTTACAGAGTGTATGACAGTGAGGCTCTGAATCAGCTTTACTTTATCCTCAATGCGAAGAAGGTAGGTTTTTCATTGCGAGAGATAGGAGAACTGCTCTCATTGAAGGTAATTCCCGATACACGTTGCACGGATGTCAGGATCAGGGCGGAAGAAAAAATCAGAGAGATAGACAGAAAGATTGCCGAACTTAAACGAATCCGCCGGGCACTGGACAGGCTTACCCGGGCATGTAAAGAAAATGCACCCGTAGAAGAATGCAGAATAATACAGATCCTCAGTAATAAACCTTTTTAAGAGGAAATTGAAATGGATAGTATAAAAACCAATACAAGTGAGGGTGAGAAGTATCGTATTGAAGTTACCGGGATGAGCTGTGATTCATGTGCCAGGCACGTTAAAAAAGCTCTCGAAAGGGTAAGGGGAGTGGAGGGGGTGGAAGTCCCCGGATGGAAGGAAGGAGTTGCCTTCGTGAAGGTAAAGCCCGGTGAAGGCGGTTCCGGTGTGGAAGAGGAGCTTTTAAAGGCTGTAAGACGGGCAGGATACGGGGCTGAACTTTCAGAAGGCGGGGCCATTCCACCTGAAATGGAGAAGGCCACCGGCGGCGGTAAGAATCAATATGACAGCGAAGGGTACGACCTTATGGTGATAGGCGGAGGCTCGGCCGGTTTCGCGGCAGCTATCAGGGGAAACGAGCTCGGATACAGGGTCGCCATAGTAGAGGAATCCGTTATCGGAGGAACCTGTGTAAACGTGGGCTGCGTGCCCTCGAAGATCCTCATAAAGGCAGTTTCGGAGTATTACCACGCCAGGCATCCGAGGTTCGAGGCGGTAAAAACGGGATGGAGCGAGCTTTCCTGGGGAAAGCTTGTCGAGGAAAAGGACGGCATGGTGGAACACTTGCGAAAGGCAAAGTACATCGATGTGCTTGCTTCGTACCCGGAAATCGATTACATCGAGGGAAAAGCTGTGCTTAAGGGAGAAAATTGGGTGGAGGTAAACGGTGCCGTATACCAGCCGGGCAAGATAATAATTTCCACCGGTGCAAAGACATGGGTGCCGCCAATCGAGGGGCTTGAGGAGTGCGGTTACCTTACCAGTACCACGGCCATGGAGCTGAAGGAGCTTCCTGCCAGCATGTTGATACTTGGGGCCAGCGCCGTCGGTATTGAACTTGCCCAGATGTTTGCCAGGGCAGGGGTTGAGGTGAGCCTCGTAGAGGTTGCAGAGCGGATAGCCCCTTCCATGGAACCGGAGATAAGCGAGGAGCTGGAGAAGGTGCTTAAGTCGGAGGGAATACGGATTTTTACCGGGGTAAGGGTCCGTTCCGTCGAAAGGCGAAACAAGGGCAGGTATTTCCTCTACTGTACATCAGGGGGAAGCAGCGCGGGTGGTTCAGGTGGGGATCTGGCAGGCGAGTTCATGATAGAGGGAGACAGCCTGCTCGTTGCCACGGGAAGGAGGCCTGTCACAGGCGGAATGGGACTCGAGGAGGCAGGAGTAAGGCTAGGTGCCAGGGGAGAGATAGTGGTGAACAGGACCTTAAGGAGTGACAACCCCTACATCTATGCTGCAGGTGATGTGCTTGGAAAGGATATGTTCGTATATACTGCGGCATATTCGGGAAGCGTTGCCTCCGAAAATGCCCTTACGGGCGCTGAACTCGTCTATGATACAAGGATACTCCCCGGTGTAATCTTCTCCGACCCCCAGGCAGCTTCCGTCGGCCTGACAGAGAGAGAGGCAAGGGAAGCAGGCTACAGTGTGGATACCACTGTTCTCCCGATTGGTCATGTTCCAATAGCCATAGCATCGAGGGACCGCTACGGGCTCGTAAAGGTCGTTGCTGATTCCGGAAGCGGTGAGATACTGGGAGTGCATATCCTTTCCGATGAGGCTGGAAGTGTAGTGGAAATAGCGGCCATTGCAATGAAGGCGGGATTGAGGATAGAAGAACTTAAGAACACGCTCTTTCCATACCTCACGTATGCCGAGGGACTAAAACTTGCCGCCATCACCTTCAAGAAGGACGTTGCAGCCTTGAGCTGCTGTGCAGTTTAAAAAATTACACCTTATCTTGACAAATCTTTCCTTATCTCTTATCATAATTTACATTGAAATATAATGTAAATTACATAAGGTGATTTGAAAGGAGAAGGTGATGCCAGGTCCCGGAGCTTACCTTGTCGGAGATGAGGAGAGGAGAGAAGTCGATGAAGTGATGCAGTCGGGCTATCTCTCCCGTTATGGTAGGGAGGATGATCCCCGTTTCAAGAAGAAGGTCGTTACACTGGAGAGGGAATTTGCAAGGCGGATGGGTGCCAGGTACGGCCTAGCTGTGAACGGGGGCACCGGTGCTCTGATGGCTGCACTGGTAGGTGTAGGAGTCGGCCGTGGCGTGGAGGTGCTGGTTCCCGGTTATACATTCGTTGCATCGATTTCTTCCATCATTGCCGTAGGGGGGAAACCTGTTCTCACCGAGATAGATGAGTCACTCACAATGGACCCCGACGACATAGAGGGGAAGATTACCGAAAATACGAAAGTTGTAATGCCCGTTCACATGCTTGGAAATCCAAGCGACATGTCCAGAATTACTGAGATAGCCAGGAAACACGGACTGATAGTGCTCGAGGACTGTTGCCAATCCCTCGGTGCAAGCTACAGGGGAAGGATGACAGGCTCCATAGGTGATATAGGTGCATTCTCGTTGAATATCAACAAAACGATTACCTGCGGTGACGGCGGAATGGTAATAACTGACAACAGGGAGTACTACGAACGTGCATTCGGATTTCATGACCAGGGGCATAAACCGCTTCGCATGGGAGTGGAGATAGGAAAGAGGTCACTCATCGGCATAAACCTGAGGATGAATGAACTTACGGGTGCCTTTGCCCTGGGCCAGCTAAAGAAACTGGACAGTATACTCTCCGAGCTTAAGAGAAAGAAGAAGCTTTTCAAGGATACCATTTCCGAAGGCGGAATAAGGAATATGAGGTTCAGGAGGATAAATGACCCCGGTGAATGCGGCACCCTGTTGACGGTGATATTTGAAACACATGAGGTTGCAGAGAAGGTGGCAAAGGCTCTGGGGAGCAAGACGGTTTCAGGGAGCGGGTGGCACGTGTACAACAACATGGAACAGCTTCTCTCCTACGAGGATCAGGACGGAAAGAGACCTTTCAGAAAGCACATGCTTCCCAGGACGGACGATATTCTTGACAGGGCAATAAATTTGAGTGTCGGTGTGGTGGACCCTGGCCTGGGAGCCGATTTCGGGATAAACATACTCTCCGGTGATGATGAAATCAGGAGAAAGGGAGAGGAATTCGTAAGAATAGTAAAGCCAATCGTGGATTGAAGTAATACGGGCTCGACTATTTCAGTTTCTCATTTGTTATTTGAACACAGTATTCAAAAGCCTCCTCCGCTTCGGCCTTACGGTATTTTGCCCCTGTAGCCGAGATAACTTCCGAAACAGGTATCACCCCTTCCCTGCCTGCATTCAGGCTTGTATTTTTTTAATGGCAGTAAAATTGGTTTCGCTTTGTCGGTTTTCAACCTGAGATATGCACCACCCCTCCAAAGTGAGGAAGCGAGCCTGGTAATGACAATCAGAGAAGCACCTGGCTTTTTAGCAGCGAGTGCGCCGTAGTATACCGAGCCACCTGTGGATTGACTCTTTCTGCCGTCCATATCGATGATGTCCTTGGAGATGTTTCCGGCAATTACCAGGTCGAAGGCTTTCTTTTTCACATTTTGGCCTCTATTCCCTTGCTGGTTTAAGAAAATTCATATATATATGATTCTATTGAAAAGACAGGCATAGTTCAACAAAACTGCTTGAATCAATTTATCTGTTACAGGGATCGGAGAAAACAGGAATTGCGTGCTACAAGGGTCATAATCGATTTGAATGTATTGAGGGAAAATCTTAATGCAATAAAGAGGTATGTTGGACCATCCGTCTCGATAGCCCTCAGCCTTAAGGCCGATGGTTACGGACACGGTTCCGTTGCCGTGGCAAGAGCGGCGGAGGCTGTTGGAATCGATACCTTTGGAATATCGAATCTCGACGAGGCCATGGAACTAAGGGAAGCCGGAATAAAGGGAAGGATACTACTCTATGGCCTTGCCCTGCCGGAAGAAATACCCCTTCTGGTGAGGGAGGGAATACAGTGCTTCGTGGGAGACGAGGAATATATCGATCTCTTTGCAAAGGAGGCAAGAAAACAGGGGAGGATTGCATTACTGCATCTAAAGGTTGATACGGGAATGGGTAGAATAGGGTGCAGCCCTGAGATGCTTCCCCTTCTTGCAGAGAAGATTCATAGAGACAGGAATACCGAGCTTGGTGGTATCTGTACACATTTTCCGGCATCCAACAGCACCGATTCCGATTTTACAAGGGAACAGTTAAGGATTTTCAGGCTGTGGGTGGACAGGATAAGGGAGAGGGGAATACCCACGGGTAGCTTGCATGCGGCAAATTCGGATGCCCTTCTCTCCATCCCCGATTCGCATTTGGACATGGTCAGGCCCGGCCTGCTCGCCTATGGCTACTATCCGGAGGGAATAGATGATTCTATAAGAGAGAAGGTTCCTGTTCAGCCGGTCATGGAGTTCAGAACAAAGGTTGTATTTCTGAAGAAGGTAAAGGGAGATACGCCCATTTCGTACGGAATGACATATAGGACGAAGGCTGAAACAACGATTGCAACCCTTGCGGCAGGTTACGGTGATGGCTACAACAGGATGCTATCCAACAGGGGGAGAGTTTTCATTAGGAAAAGGTTGTATCCTGTTGCAGGCAGGATATGCATGGACCAGTTCATGGTGGACCTTGGCCTGAAATCGGATGTCAAGCTGTACGACGATGCGGTTCTCTTTGGAAGGAAGTACCCGGAAAGGCCAGTGAATCCCCCCGATGCAAATGATATTGCAAGGATGATAGGTACGATACCCTACGAGGTGACTTTGTCGGTGAGTAAACGAGTTCCTCGTGTGTTCAAAGGGTGAATCGGGAGAGTGGTCGGAAAGATTCTCGCAGGATGACAGGGAGTCAAAGGGATACGGAGTTCCCGCTTTCAGCTGATTTCCTTATTGCGTCTACCACCCTCATTACTTCAAGAATTTCACCCGGGGTTACCGGTAGGGGCTTGTCCTTTCTAAGAGCCTCTGCAAAGGCAGAATAGAAACCCCTGGATATCTCGCCGTGAGGTATGCTTAAGGTTACCTCTTCATCTATTTCGTCCCATTCCTTTTTTATCGTTGCCCTGTCCCACTCGGTCGGGTCCCCTCCTTTTATCTTGAGCGTACCATTGACACCTATCAAAAACCACCTTGGCATCGGTATTCTGAAGTTGTTGGAGGCTTCCACCCTGGCTGTCGTTCCGTCTGAAAAGAGTATCTCAGCCCAGAAGTGGTCATCTACTTCCTTCGTCCAGACACGTCCCTCCATTCTCCCGAATACGGTTTTCACCTTTTCCCTTTTAAGTAAAAGGAGCTGGTCGATAAGGTGGGTTCCCCAGTCGTTCAGGAATCCTCCGCCGTAGCGTTTTTTTATCCTCCACGGATTTTCCATTCCCTGTGCTCCCCATCCCGCCCATCCGGCCGAGTAATCGGTCTTTCCCGATTCTATCCTGTAAACCTCGCCTATGGAACCTTCGCCGATCACTTTACGTATCAGCTTGAAATCGAGGTCCCATCTCCTGTTAAGGTGGACTGTAACGCGTAGTTTCCTCTTTTCCGCCTCTTTCAGTATCTCTTCCGTTTCCCCGAGGTTCAGAGCAATCGGTTTCTCTACGATTATTTCCTTTCCAGCTTCAAGCGCCTTCAGTGCCCACTCCTTGTGATTTTCAGTTGTTGTAGATATGACTACCCATTGGATTTCAGGATCGGCAAGAAGTTTTTCGTGACGGTCATAGGTTTTTATACCAAACCTTTCTCTTGCCTTTTCCAGTTGAACTGTTGCCCTGCTGCTCGCTGCAAGGAGCCTAAGCCCCGGTGTTTCTTCTATCAGGCTGCAGTGAACCAATCCCATGCGCCCTGCACCAAGAACACCGATGCACGTTTCACTGATTCTATCTTTCATAATGTAACAATTTTATTTTATTACTCCTTTTTTTTCAATAATACCGCCTTGAATGTTGACAATTATTACATTGAAACATATACTAATTTACGTATATAATGAATGTAATTTACATTTGATCGAATACCAAAGGTAAGGGGAAATAGATGTTGGCCGCTGTCTTCGAAGGTGAGGGAAAGCTTGTCTTGCAGGACAGGCCGAAGCCCGAAATAAAGAATCCTACCGATGTGCTTCTAAGGGTGACAGGTGTTGGTATCTGCGGTACTGACCTTCACATACTCCAGGTGCCGCCTGCACATCCTGCTACGAAAGGAATAATTCTCGGACACGAGTTTACGGGCATAGTGGAGAAAACCGGAAGTGACGTGGAGGAGTTTGAAAAGGGAGATCATGTAATAGTCGATCCCCATCCGGGCTGCGGAACCTGCCAGCAGTGTCGTAGCGGACACCCGGACAGGTGTACTGTCCTGTATGAGAAGTCCGGCATTCCCGGGCAGGCGGGAACAATTGGAATATTTTCCGATGGTGCCATGACGAGCCACGTGATCGTGCCGGTTCAATCCCTCTACAGGATAAGTCCTTCGGTACCATCACATATTGCAGCCCTTGCAGAGCCGCTTGCTTGTGTGGTAAGTGCGGCGAGCAAGCTTAAGGTTCAGCCGGGAGAAACGGTACTTATACTGGGGGCAGGCCCTATTGGCCAGTTGTTCACTGGTTATCTAAAGGCCTGTGGAGCGGGAAAGGTAATGGTTTCCGAGATTTCGGATTACAGGCGCAGGAAGGCCCTGGAATGCGGGGCAGATATCGTTATCAATCCCCATAAGGAGGATATAAAAGCGGTACTTGCAAGGGAGACCAGGGGAGGACCCGATGTGGTCGTAGAGGCAGTGGGGCCGCTTCTTCCCCAGGCAATAGAGCTTGTTCACAGTGACGGTAGGATTCTCCAGTTCGGCCATGACGAGCTTGCACGTCCTGAGATACCTGTGGCTGAAATCGTAAAGAAAGAGATTGTAATATACGGTGCCTTCATCGGGAAGTTCACCTTTGCCAAGCTCCCCGGAATAATCGAGAGCGGAGTTCTTCCCCTGGATAAGGTGGTATCTCACAGGCTTCCCCTTTCAAAGGTACATGAGGGGATTGCTACGCTAAGAAAGGGGTTGGGGTTGAAGATTATCCTGGAACCTGAAGATTAGGAAGGGATGATTTGAAAGGAGGTGATGTCGGGAGAAAAAGGTAAATGGGAATTGTAATTGATTCCATGGTAATTATTGCCAAAAAATTAAGAAAAATATCAAGGAGGTGAAAGAGTAATGAGAAAAGCATTTGTTATTCTTATGGCTCTCATGTTACTGGCAGCCTTTTCGGGTTTTGCCGGAGGTCAAAAGGAAGGTGGTACGCCCTCCGGAAAGCCCTACGAGGGTGTAAAGATCAGTGTTGTTGCACATTCGGGCCACCATGCGACTCCGTGGTACAAGGAGGCTGACAATATAAAGAAGTCCCTCGGTATCACCCTTAACGTAATTGAGGTTTCACCGGATGAGCTCTACTCCAGGGAGATGCTGGAGCTATCGCAGAGAACCGGTGCATACGATATTATTCAGTACAATTCCGCATGGGTCGGTGATTTTGAAAATTACATACTGCCGCTGGATAATTATATAGCAAAGGACAATGACGCAATCGGATTCAACGACATACTACCGGCATTCAGGAAGGCACAGGATATCTGGGGAGGCAAAAAGGTATCTATTACGATAGACGGTGATACATTCCTCTTCTACTACAGAAAGGATGTCTTCGAGGATCCCGGTGAACAGAAGGCTTTCAAGGCGAAGTATGGCTATGCCCTTCCCGATCCGCCCCAGACCTGGCAGCAGGTAGTTGATCTTGCCCAGTTCTTTACGAGAAAGAAGGGGCAGAAACTTGCAGGAAGGACACTGACTAAGGATTTTTACGGTTATGCCGACCAGGCAAAGAGGGGCAGGGTGTACTACTGGTACCTTTTCCGTTATGTGCCCTTCAGTGCACCGAATCCTCACTATTTCGATCCAAATACGATGAAGCCCCTTATAAATTCTTCCAAGGCTGTTAAGGCTCTGGAGAACATGAAAGAGCTTTTGAAGTATTCTCCTCCCGGAGTACTTTCATGGGAGTGGGATGAACTGTACAATGCCGCCATGAAGGATGGTACAGTCTGTATGTGGATTCACTGGACCGACGAGGGAAGGGGATTCAATACACTGGCTCCGCTTCCCGTGGAGAATCCTCCCAAACCCGTTTTGGGCATTGCCGGAACACCGGGTGTAAAGGTTGGGGGCAAGCTCTACCAGTACACGATAGTGGACTCGGCCTGGGTAGCATCTATTACAAAGGACAGCAAACATCCGGATGCCGCTTATGCGGTACTTAAATGGATGTTCGCGCCGAGTGAGAGGAACTTGAGCTTCATCATGAATCCCGATTATGGCTGGGACCCCTCGAGGTATTCACACTTCAATTCGAAGGAGTGGAGACAGAAGGTTCCCGGTATCGAGAATTATCTGAATCTCGAGCTCAAGGCCCTGGAGAAGGGTTATCCTATGCTCAAGATTCCGGGCGCTTTCGAGTACAACGATGTCCTCGATGTCAATGTTTCGGAGTACCTTGCAGGCGGAATAAAGACAGCAAAGGAGGCACTTGACAGGGTTGCTTCCAAGTGGAACGAGCTTAACAAGAAGTTCGGTGTTGAGAAACAGAAGGCTTTCTACGCCAAGATGTGGCAGTAGGGCGAATCTTCCTGTTGATACCTGCCGACCGCATGGTTTGTTTACAAACTGCTGCGGCCGGCAGTATTATATCTTGAAGTGAGGAAACAGTTGTCATGACAAAGAAGAGAACCAGCCTATTTCTTGTAATACCTACCGTTGCCATACTGGTACTGATCGTGATTTTTCCTATGTTCTACTCGATCACGGTGGCAGTGCAGAATTATGACATAAGGATACCCAACCACACCTTTGCCGGGCTTGGCAATTTCATAAAGATACTGACAGATTCAAACTTTTACCATGCGGCACTGGTTACCGGAATAATGCTTGCAGTGGAACTTGCCGTGGAGTTCGTGCTTGGACTTGTATTGGCGATGCTTTTGATGCAGATACCGCTTTCGAGAAAGCTCTACCAGCCGATACTCCTTATTCCGATGATGGTGATGCCTGTAGTAGTAGGTTACGTTGGTAGGTTGGTTTTCGAGATTCGTTCGGGGCCGATAAACTACCTGCTTAATGTCATCGGGATACAGAGCCTTCAGTGGCATGCATCTCCCCACCTTGCATTGATCACCGTGATGATTCTAAGGGTATGGAGGTGGACCCCCTTTGTCATGGCGACACTCCTTGCAGGTTTGCTCTCTCTGCCTGTAGAGCCCTATGAGAGTGTGCAGGTGGACGGGGCAAATGCAAGGCAGACATTCTTCTATATAACGCTTCCGATGCTCAAGCCGGTTATAACCCTTGTTATAATCATGAGGGCCTTGGAAATACTTCAGGCCTTCGACATAATATATGTTCTCACAATGGGAGGTCCCGGGATAAGCACTATGCCGCTTAGCCTCTATACCTATCTGAAGGGTTTCCGTTACTGGGATATCGGCCAGGCCTCTGCTGCCGCATGGCTTATAATGATACCACTTTCCATTTTGGTCACATTTTTCGTGAAGATGATGGAGGAGGAGGAGGTAGAAGTTGAAGAAAAGAAATAGGCTCCTCGTCAAGAGAACCATTATTACACTTGTGATAATTCTGATTGTCATAGTCACTCTGTTTCCCATTTACTGGATGTTACTCACCTCGATACAGCCAAAGAGCGAGTTGATGAACTATCCTCCCAGGTTCTTTACCACCAATCCGACAGGTGTACACTGGGCATTTACCCTTAAAGACACCCTTCCCACCTTCTTCAACAGCCTGGTCATAGCGTTTTTTGCAACACTCATAGCAATAATCCTGGGCTCAATGAGTGGCTATGCCTTTGCGAGGTACAAGGTTGGCGGTGACACACTTCCCTTCTGGATACTTTCGCTGAAATTCTTTCCGCCGGTCGTTGCAATCGTTCCCTACTTCCTTATGATGAAGACGCTGCGGCTGATAGATACCAGGACTGCCGTCATAATTCCACATCTGATAATAACGGTACCCTTTGCCGTATGGATGATAAAGGGTTTCGTGCAGGAGGTTCCGAGAGAACTCGAGGAGGCTGCCATGATAGACGGCGCCTCTCAGCTTGGTATCATAAGGATAATAACCCTACCCCTGATAGCGCCGGGGCTCGTAGTTACGGCTCTGTTCTGCTTTATCTGGTCGTGGAATGATTTCATGTTTGCCTTGATTCTAACGAGAAATCAAGCTATAACAATTCCTGTGGCGATTGCCGGTATGAGGGAGGCACACGGCCTTATGTGGGGTGAGGTTTCTGCAACCGCGTCGCTTGGTACCGTACCGATAATAGTGCTTGCAATTCTTCTGCAGCGGTACCTGGTACGGGGACTCTCTCTCGGCTCCATAAAATAGTTATTCATTTCAGGCAGGTTTTTATGGCCATAACAATGCAGGAGATTGCCGAAAAGCTGAACTTGAGTATCGCTACTGTCTCTCGGGCCCTTTCAGGCAAAGACGACAGTGTATCAGATGATACCCGAAAGATGATACTGGAAACAGCGGAAAAATACGGTTACAAGAGGAGAAAGAGGACAATAAGGAATATTGCCTTTTTCATAGACCGGACGGTATTCCAGTGTTCCAGCCAGTTCTATGCGGGGATCATTGCCGGTGTGGAGGAGGAACTAATAAAGAGGAAGTATGTTTTTCAGTTCAACTCGATTGAGGAAAACATGAAAAACTACAGGGATGTGGGGATAAACATAGAAAACATAGTGGGTGCCATATTTGCAGGAAGGGTGAGCGAAGAGCTGGTACTGAGTTTCAGGTCGATGGGGGTACCTGTGGTACTGATAGATTTCAATATTCCCACGGAGGAGATAGATTCTGTCCTGATAGATGATGTGGATGGCATAGTAAAGGCCTTCGATTACCTGTACAACCTTGGGCACAGGAGGATAGGTTACGTATCCCTCGACGGAAACGAGGAAAGTGTCTACAACAGGCTTACCGGATACAGGCGGGCCCTTGAGATGCACAACCTTCCGCTCGATGAAAATCTCATCGAGCGGTGCCTCGGTTTGATATACGAGGGATTCGAGGCAATGGATCGAATGATGGAAAGAAACCGGGAGTTTCCCACGGCAGTGATAGCCTACAACGATATCATAGCGATAGGAGCAATCGATTCGATAAAGCAGAAGGGACTGAAGGTGCCCCAGGATATAAGCGTGGTGGGTTTCGATGATATCGGCATTGCAAGAGAAGTGGTACCACCCCTCACAACCCTCCATGTTCCCAAGAGGGCGATGGGGATAATAGCAGTCCAGCACCTTTCACGGTTGATAGAGGGGAAGAAGGAACTCGTGAAAAAGGTTCTTGTGCCGGCAAGGCTTAAGGTAAGGAAATCGACAGCGGCTGTGGGGGAAGCGGTGCAACGGAAGGAAAGGGTTTAAAGGAAAGGCTATAATGGAAAAGGTGCGATTCGGATTGATAGGTGCCGGGAGGATAGGCAAATTGCATGCAAAAAACCTTTCCTCCAGGGTGGGGCAGGCAGAGCTTGCCTGCGTGGCAGACATCAATATGGAGTTTGCCAGGAAGTGTGCAAAGGAAAACGGAATAAAGGATTACTATGGTGACTACAGGAAGGTTCTGGAGAGGAAGGACATAGATGCCGTTGTTGTCTGCACCTCCACGGATACCCATGCAAGGATAATCGAGGATGCCGCACTCTCCGGAAAACATGTTTTTTGTGAGAAACCCATTGCACTGGAGCTGGAAGAGATAGATAAGGCTCTCTCGGTGGTGGAGAGGACAGGTGTGAAGCTTCAGATTGGTTTCAATAGGAGGTTTGATGCCAACCCGCAGAAGATAAGGAGACTAATAGAGGATGGTTCTGTAGGGAAGCCGCAGCTTGTAAGGATAACGAGCAGGGATCCTGCACCGCCGTCCTATGAGTATCTGAAGGTTTCGGGTGGAATATTTCTGGATATGATGATTCATGACTTCGACATGGCCCGCTTCCTGTTGAATGATGAGGCCGAGGAGATATATGCCACCGGCGGAGTCCTTATAGACCCCAGGATAGGGGAGATAGGGGATATCGACACGGCCGTGGTTGTGCTGAGGTTCAGGAGCGGGGCTATAGTGACGATAGACAACAGCAGGAAATCACCCTACGGCTATGACCAGAGGCTCGAGGTGTTTGGCTCTGCGAGTAGTGCCATTTCCGGGAACAAGGCCCCGGACCAGGTTGAAATAGGAGATTCCAGGGGGATGCACCGTGAAAAGCCCTTGTACTTCTTTATAGAGAGGTATGAGGAATCATTCGTCAAGGAGCTCGACTGCTTTGTTGATTCCGTCCTGAATGACAGGGAACCCCCAGTTACGGGGAGGGACGGAAAGATGGCATTTCTTTTGGGTATGGCTGCAAGGAGGTCCTTTCGGGAAAAGGGGCCTGTAAACCTTAATCTGTAAACCTTGGCCTGCAAACTTTAGCTGGAAGCCTTGGCCTGTAAAGCTCGGGAGCTTCCTACCGTGAGAATTAGCCCTCCGGAATGATGTGAATGTTTTCCCTCTCAAAGCCAATATCCACCGGCTCCTCCTGTTTGTAGCGGGCACCTTCCGTCGGGCCGGATAGCTCTACAGTTATCTTTTCACCCTTTACATCCACTTCGTATATTATTTTGGAGCCGAGGTACAGAATCTCCTTCACTATTCCGGGAATCATCCCCTTGCCTCTCGGCAGGATTACAGTTGATTCGGGCCTCAAGAGAATCGTAACGGGCTTGTTTTCCTTGAAGTACTCCTTCTGGAAATATTTCTCCGGTATCGAGAGATCGAAGAGCTTGTCCTCTATTGCAACCTGTACGGAATTCTCACCTGTAATCTTTACAAGCTTCCCGTGGAGAAAGTTGGCCTTGCCTATGAAGTCGGCGACAAAGAGGTTTACAGGGTGGGCGTATATCTCTTCGGGACTCCCTATTTGCTGAACGATTCCGTTGTTCATAACGACTATCCTGTCCGAGAGAATCATCGCCTCTTCCTGATCGTGGGTTACATAGACGGAGGTTATTCCCACCCTCTGCTGGATCTTCCTTATTTCTACCCTCATGCTCACACGTAGCTTTGCATCGAGGTTGGAAAGTGGCTCGTCCATAAGAAGCACCTTTGGCTCCATTACCAGGGAGCGTGCAAGGCTTACCCTCTGTTGCTGCCCACCGGATAACTGGCTCGGCGCTCTGTTCTCCATTCCTGCAAGACCCACCAGTCCTATTATATGGCTCACTCTTCTCCGGATTTCATCGGCGGGCAGCTTGTTTATTTTTAAACCATATGATATGTTTTCCACCACCGACATGTGGGGAAAGAGGGCGTAGTTCTGAAAGACCAGGGATGTTGGCCTCTTGTTGGGAGGAACCATGTTCATTTTTACACCGTCTATCAATATTTCACCCTCCGTGGGATCCTCGAAACCGGCAATCATCCTTAATGTGGTAGTTTTACCGCAGCCAGAAGGGCCCAGCAGTGTTACGAGCTCTCCCTCTTTCACCTGGAGGTTTACATTATCAACTGCACGCAGCGCTCCTCTGCCGTGGCCGAAAACTTTCGATACATTTCTTAGCTCAAGATAGTTCTCCTTCATCTCTTAAAAGCTCCTTTTTTTGCTCCTCTCATGCGCCTATGCGCCTATGCGCTTGTACACCTATGCGCCGATGATGGCGGTTGTTCTTACTCCTTTCCCGATTCTGTTCACGGCAAGCTGAATTACTCCCAGTGCAACGAGTACTATTCCTATCAGGATCATCGACATCGCAGCAGCCTGGGCATACTGGCTGTTGTCAACAAAGCCCAGTATTGCTACCGTTATTAGGTTCCACTTTCCCGAAACGACAAATATTATTGCACTGATAGCTGTCATGGACTTAACGAAGCTGTACACAAGCCCGGAGAAAAAAGCCGGGGCTATCATGGGAAGAGTTATCTTTCTGAAAGTGGTTCCCGTGGAAGCCCCGAGGTCTGTGGAAGCCTCCTCTATCGCAGGGTCTATCTGCTGCAGGGCGGCAATACCGGAACGAATACCCACAGGCATGTTTCTGAAAATAAGGAGGAGTATAATGATCCATGCCGTACCGGTTAGCATGAAGGGAAAGATGGCGGACCTCTGGTTGAAAGCGAGAATATAACCAATTCCCACCACGGTGCCGGGTACGGCAAATGTCAACATCGATGAAATCTCTATGAATCCCCTGCCTATGAATTTCTTTCTTATCACGAGAAAGGCGATGAACATCCCAAGAATACCGGTTAGCGGCGTGGCTATTCCTGCCAGTGTGAGGGAATCTATTATGTAGTCCTTTCCCACCTGGAAGGTTTCAACGTAATTTTGGAGTGTCAGTGTGGGATTTACTCCCCAGAGTTTCTGGAAAGAGCCATATATTACAGTTCCGTAGAATAGAAAGACCGTCGCAGTAAAGGTGAAGCAGACGAGGTAGACGGGGAGCCTTATGTACCACTCGACCTTTTTCAGCGTTGCAGACGATGGCTTGCCGGTAACCGTGACGTAGGATTTTCGGGATACCCAGTACCTCTGGATATAGAAGGCCAGCAGTGTAGGCAGGAGCAATAGGATTGCGAGGGTTGATCCCCTTGAAAGATCGTACATCCCCGTTATCTGGAGGAATGCCTGTACCGAGAGCACCCTGAAGTTTCCTGACAGAACCATGGGATTACCGAAATCGGCAAGAGACTGTATGAAAACGAGGAGCCATGCGCTTGCAATACCCGGTATCGAGAGGGGAAAAGTAACCGTCCTGAAAACCGTCCAGTGAGAACCGCCCAGGTCCATGGAAGCCTCCTCCAGGGCCGGATCTATAGCCTGAAGCACCCCGTAGAGAACGAGAAAAGCGGTAGGTGCATAGGCTATGGTTTCGACTAAGAGCAAGCCTCCGTATCCGTATATCGAATACTTGCCTATCAGTTTTTCTATGTAAGGGGTAATCGTTCCCGACCTTCCGAATAGAAGGATTGCAGCCAGTGCCACTACGAATGGTGGCGATATTATGGGAAACGTGGCCGTGAGCCTAAAGAAGTTCTTTGCCGGGAGTGTGGTTCGGGTTACTGCAAATGCAAAGGCGTAACCCACGATGGTTCCCGTGACGGCAGTGGAGATTCCAAGCAGTATGCTGTTCAGGAATGGCTGGTAGTAGTAAACCTTGGAAAATATCGCCCTGTAGTTTTCGAAGCTGAATTGATTCTTTATTGTGAAACTCGTCTTGAAAACCTGGAAGAGCGGGAACAGGACGAATACAAGCAAGAAGTAGATTATCGCCAGAACTATTACAAGGAGTAACGGTTCCTTCCACAGTTTCCTGAACTCACTTACCCCTCTGGAAAAAGTTACTTCCTCTCTCATTTGTAAGTTATCCTCTCTGATATTCCCGTTGCGAATATATGTCAGTGCATGATAGTACATGACAGTATATTACAGAATATATTATAGAATATATGACAACCGGAATTTTGTCGATTCTTATTAGAAACCTTATTATTAACCTTATTAGAAACCCTGCTGCCAGAAATTTGTGGCAGCAGGGTAATTTTCTGATTCGTCTGTTATCAGGTTGTTGCAATTATTTTCCTATTCTGTCCCTCCACGCCTTTATGAACTTGTCCTTGTTCTGTCCGGCCCATACATGGTCGAATTTTATAAGTTTTATCTGATCCATCGTTACGGCACCTTCGGCAACCTTTGCTTTGGGATTGACAGGAATCCTGTAGTATTTCTGGAAGAGATTCTGTCCGCGAACGGAGTAGCACCAGTCTATGAACTGTTTCCCGAGTTCAGGTTCCGGGCCTCCCTTGATAAGTGAAAGGCCGCCAATCTCGTAGCCTGTTCCCTCTTTTGGGAAGGTCATGACAACGGGATATCCCTTCTTTACTCCCTTTGCCATTATATCGTGTGAGAATGCTATACCAACGGCAGCTTCTCCCAGACCTACCATGGGGATACAGCCAGTTCCGGACTTCGTGTACTGGAGGATACTCTGTTTGTCGAATTTTTCCCACCAGTCCAGGGTGGTCTGAAGACCGTACATCTGTATTAGTGTTGCATATGTTGTGTAGGCTGTGCCTGAGGTGTAGGGATAAGCCATAACGATGTTCTTGGCAAATACGGGATTCAACAGGTCTTTCCAAGATGTGGGTGCTTCCACATTGTGTGCTTTAAGAAAGTTCTTGTTGGAGATGAATCCTATGGCTCCTGTGTAGAAACCGCCCCAGGCCCAATCCTTTGCATGAAAGTTTTCGGGAAGCGTGAAATCGATATTGGGCTTGTACGGCTGAAGCAGTCCCTTGAAGGCAGCATTTATGTGTGACGTATTGGAACCTGCATGCCAAACACTTGCCTGCGGGTTCTTTGCCTCTGCTTCGACACGGGCAAGTACCTCACCGGAGGACATTCTGACCCATTCGACCTGGATACCGGTATCCGCCTCGAATGCCTCGATGTAATACTTAGCCTCTTCGGTATCGAAGGCCGTGTAGATGTGAAGAACCTTCTTCTTCTCTGCCTGGCCCGTACCGAAGGCAAAGGCTACCACGAGGAAAACCATTAAGAGTACGAACAATACCCTTTTCATAGAAACCTCCTTGAATTTTGCAAACGTTTGAATTTTGCTTATAGCACGTTTGCTTAATTTCATAAAATGATAAGACTCATAGGGCAGCATGTCAAGCTTATGCTACGTCAAAGGGAAACCCCGTGAGAATTCTGCAAGAATTATGGCGATTTTTCACTGATATATTCTATGCTCTGTCTTATCTCTTCTTTCAGTTCTTCTTTTGGCATCCTGTGAATTGAGCTGGAGAAGGGTTCAAAACTTATGTCACCCTTGTAACCCAGTGTGAATAGTAGATCAAGCTGTTCACGCGTTCTTAAGAGGTCATCACTTCTTGGCAGAATACGATCCTCGTCACTGTAGGTTATTCTACTTTCAGATCCGCTGCTGCCATTGCTCTTGCTGTCATGGCTCTTTCTTACCCCGGAAACGTGGACGATTCCTATTTTGTTTATCTCGTACTGCTTCTGCATTTCTATTACCGAGTCTTTTCCGAGAAAGAAGTGGAAGGTATCAAGAACTATCCTGTAGGTATCCGCAACGGTACCTTTAAGTATCTCCTGTGCCTCGAGTATCGAGCGGAGTGAACTGGTATTGAAACCAAGGGGTTCTATAAAGCCCTGCATTTCTGCCTCTTCAAGGAATGGGGCGTATTTCTTGAGGCTGGTAATGAACCTTCCGGCGTCGTTGTTATACCGGTTGTTGCCCTCGTTATCGGGGCACATCACTATTGCCCTGCAGCCAATTTGCCGGGCGATATGAATCATTTCCTTTAGCTCATCGATGTTACTCTCCAGCAGGCTTTCTACATCGAACCTTTGGAGGGCATTTATCGTTAAGACCTCTACACCATGTTTTCCAAGTATCTCTCTTGCCCTGGCAGGAGGGAGAGAGTCTATTATCCCCTTTCCCGGAATATCGTTTCTAAGCTCCACTTTCCTGATTCCCGTATCCGAAGTGAAGGCTATAAACTCTTCGAAGTCGAGGGTAGGGGCAATTATCCTGTTCAGGGCAAATCTTTCATAGTTCATGCTTTTCTTTATCCTTTGAAAATGCCAGATGTGTCAAGTATCTTCGATTTTTATCAGTTAATCCTTGAAAAAGGGAGAAAATAGTGTTAATTATCAGTAAAAAAGTATGATTTATATAGGAAATGGTTGATGGAGATTAAAACTGTCATGAAGAAACCAAAAAAAAATTCAAATGCATCCATGGGAATCATAAGACTATCTGTCTTCTTCGTACTCCTCCTGTTTTTGCATCTTCCTGTTTTTTCGCAGTCCAATGAACTGATCGATTCCTTACTCGGTGAAAAGTATGCCGATTTCGGGAAATCGGCGTATCTTGTTCTGGCGGCTGCAGGGCTCGTAGATAGGGAACTGGGTGTTGCCGAGAGCGGAAGGCAGGCAATACGGTATCTTGGGAAGGTGAATTGGGGTAAGAGGCTCAAGGTGAAAGAGAAGACAATTACTCTCGGTGAATTCTCGTATATTGTTATGAAGGCCTTCGGAATGTCGGGAGGTATCATGTATTCACTCTTTCCCTCTCCCCGTTACGCATCACGGGAACTCTACTATCTCGGATTCATAGATGGAAGCAGGGACCCATACAGAAGAATCTCGGGTGAAGAGGCTGTAACGATTCTTCAACGAGTGTTGGAATGGAAGGAGGGAAGCAGGTGAAAAAGGTAACTGTGATTCTCTTTATTTTCTTGAGTGTTTTTTTTAGCGTATCGGTTTTCGCTGTGGATTTTGGTAGTATTCTCTACAACAGTACCGGCATGAAATATGCAAGAAGTGACAACAATGTCGATTTCAGGCAGAATGACATGGCAGGCCTTTGGGTATCTGCCAATGTAATGGAGATGATCGATATCTATCTCAGGGGGAGTTACACCTTTAGTTACTCCTCCTTAAACCCGCCCGACAAGCCACACTTCTTTGACCTCGATACACTTACCATAAAGAATACGGGAAATGTTCCCCTGATAGTTACCGCGGGACGCTTTTCTGATTCTGATTTTTCGCACTACATCTTCAGCAACAGGATAGACGGGATTTCTGCCGAGCTCAATATTCCCCTTTTGAGTGCAAAAGCCACCCTTGGTTACAATGGCCTTTTATTCAAGGAGCGATCAACGGTAATAATGACACGTGCCGACATTTCAGATCTCGATAACAATAGTAAGCTTTTTGCATCTCCCCGGGTTATCGGCGGAATCGATATCCTTTTCCCCGAGTTGTTCTTGAGGCAGGATCTGGATGTTTCCTTCTGGACACAGTTCGATTTAAGGCAGTTTATAGATCCGGCTGCCGGAAGGAGCAGTTTGTATAGCCAGTATTACGGCCTGGGGCTAAAAGGAGCTATTATAGATTCTCTTTACTACAAGACTGCCTTCTACTTTGAAAGCGGATTAACGTACTCTGCTGTCAATGATAATTACAGTTACATTCTCTCCTACATGGGTACTGCCGGAATAAGCTACTACATGGACTGGTTGCTCTTTTCCAGGGCCGGGATTACATTTTTCTATTCAAGCG